>Ga0316363_10002289_pt1 | contig 14856 bp, 12 predicted proteins | sample Sb_taG_3_FD_200459 | JGI IMG/M metagenome (GOLD analysis project Ga0316363, IMG submission 200459) | Peat soil microbial communities from Weissenstadt, Germany - Sb_50d_a_PC metaG (v2) (version 2) | ecosystem: Environmental > Terrestrial > Soil > Wetlands > Peat | place: Germany: Weissenstadt...
TGAGCCTCGAAAATAAGAAGAGCAAGAAATACGTCGAGGAAATTGACAAGGCCCACATGAGGCGGTTCTTTGAATACCTCATGGACGATGAACCCGAGAATTGCCCGTTTACCGCAGCATGATCCCATGCGGCCGGTATGATTTTCGCGCACGACAAATTTCAGGTGATACTTGCCGCTCAGCAGGCTCATCCCGGTGTCATACTGTACATTCTTTTTTTGTGCCTCGGCGGAAGTGCTCACCGCGAGTTTCACGTTGTCGCGAATTCTGTCAAGGGATGGTGTTCGTTATCGAGCACCATTCCAATCACATCCAGCGTTGCCTTCTCGCGGTCGCTGCTGCGGACGAATGGAATCTGCGAGCCCGGCACCACCAGCGAGGTGGGAACGAAAAACTAGTTGCCCTCCAGTCGGAAGTAGGCGACGCCCAGATACAGGGGGAAATCCGTGGCCGGCAGTTCGGAAGCGAGTTCCTCCTCGCAATGAAGCAAGTTCCCATTTCGCACACACCATTGATCGCCCGTCATTTCCGTGATCTCGATGTTGTGTTTTTTTCAGCGGCAGACAGATTTCGGGCGGACGACCGCGGATGAACTCGGCTCCGAGTTCAACCGAAGCATCGCAAACCGAATCCCACTAATAAGTAGATGCGTCTAACGCCCGGGGCGCTTAAAGCAAAAGTCGGCGGTGTTGAGAAACCAGCAGAACCCGTGCCACGCTGTACTGTTCGATGTACCTCGTCGCGCGACTGAAGTTTCTTGACTTCTCTTCTTTTTCTGGGAGAATAGCTGCTTCCCTGAACCTCGGACTTCTGGAGGCTTGGCATGGTTAAGTCACTGCTGTCGGTATTGCTGTCTTTTCTGCTGGCTGCAATGCCTGTGTTTGCGGCTCCAACCGATGGCCAAACCGCCGGAGAAGTGAAGACGCTCATTCCTGCCGCATGGCGAAATTCGCAGCCGCTAAAAGTCAAAGACAGCCTCGAGTGGAATGATCTGCTGCAAACCTCTGCCGAGGGACGTTTGCGGGCCGGGCTCACCGACGGCTCTGTTATCAGTCTCGGCTCCAACGGCGCACTCAAAGTAGTGCAGCACGATGCCGTATCGCAGCAAACTTCGATTGAAATGAATTATGGCAAGCTGCGCAGCCAGGTGGTCAAGATTACCCAGCCGGACGGCAAATACGAAGTCCGGACGCCGAACGCAGTGATCGGCGTCATCGGCACCGACTTCTACGTAGGTTATGAAAACGACCTCACTACGGTGGTTTGTTATGTCGGCAAAGTCTCCGTAACTGCGGTGGGTACGGCGAAAGTTGTGAGAAAGTCCGAGCAAGTATCGTCCGACCAGGCGCTAGTCACTTTATCGGCAGGCCAGTTAGTTGTGATCGGAATGAAAGCCCCCGCCGAGGGATTTCCTCCCGAGTCCGAAGTAATTCGCGCTTCGATGCAAGATACAAATGTCAACCCTCATGTGTTTATTGCGCACCCCAGAGTCTGGATACCGATTATGGCTGGCGTAGCAGGCGGTATAGCTGCTGGCATTGTGGTGACTCGCGGGGGTGAGTCATCTGCCGCTATACCTCCTCCAGTTGTCTGTGATGCCATGCCGAGGGTGCGGTCGCAGCCGCAGTGCCAGAAATGATGCAGCTACAGCGCGGTGAGCCGGTGGTGCAGGGTTGTTGCGGCAATCAGGTTTCGATGTCACGGGGGTGCAGACTTTACGTTGCAGCCCTCCCCAGGGCGAGTGATCCAGTGAATAAGCCAAACGCTTCAATGCTCACTGAAGTTCAGCGATTTTGCGCATCCAAGTTAACTCTAGCCAACGCTTTACTGGCGATTCCCTTCATTGGCGTACGCGGCCGGATGCGATTGTTGCTGGGGCTCGTCGCGTTCGTGTCAGGAGGAGCGTTAGCCGCCGCTCAGACGGCAGGGTGCGCTCTGAATACCGCGAACTATCCCTGCGTTTACGTGGCCAACGCAAACGACGGGACCGTTTCAGCGATAAACGCCATAACGAACAGCGTGATCGCTACCGTTACAGTCGGTAGCTTCCCCGAAGGCTTGGCGGTGACACCTAACAACACGTCCGTTTATGTTGCGAATTCCGGAGACACCACCGTCTCGGTGATCAATACTGCAACCAACACGGTCGTCACCACGGTATCAATGCAGAACTTTCCCTTTCAAATCGCGATGACCCCAGATGGTGCATTCGCGTACGTAACGGAGTTCCAGGAGGATCGCGCACGTCGCACAAAAAAGCACGTGCCACAGTCGGGCACGCTGTTTGTCGAGGTAATCGATACTACGACGAATCAGGTTGTCGGTTCCATTGCGAATCTTAACTCTCCCACAGCCGTCGCCATAAGCCCGAATGGTGCCTTCGCGTATGTGGCCGACACATGCTTTAATGGCGAGTCTACCAACGCGTGTGTCGAGGTAGTTAGCACCTCAAACAACCAAATTGTCACCACGGTACAGATTCCAGGCACGGTGGGGTTCGACGATGGCTCGATAGCCATCACACCGGACGGGTCGGTTGTCTGTGTCTCCGTCGGAGTCATCAGCGGCGAACAGACAGACCTGCAAGTTGCGTTGATTAGCACCAGCAATAACACCTTATCAGGAACTATTGATTCCGTTCCCAGCTTTACTTCGCCCTACGGATTTGCGATGACGCCTGGGGGCTTGTTGTATGCCGCCGGATCCCAACAAGACGGAGTGTACCTGTTCAATCCCGCAACCAAAGCATTTGTTGGAACAATCCCAGCGGGAAGCGGTCCGAATGGCGCTGCACTGGCCCCCGACGGAGCCTCGATCTATGTGACAGACGCTGGCGATGACGCTAACGGCTACACCGTTTCTGTAATTAACACGAGAACCAACCAGGCCTACTCGTCCACAATTACCGTTGGGAACAATCCCCAGGGTGTTGCGGCAATGCAGGTTCTCCCGATTCCGTTGATTAATCAGCCCTTGGTGCCGGACGCGACTCCGGCGGGCGGATCTGAATTCACATTGAAAGTCAACGGCACTGGGTTCGTCTCAAATTCCGTCGTGAACTGGAACCGGACAGCCCTGGCTACTACATTCGTAAACGGTGGCCAGTTGACCTCAAGCGTTCCAGCATCGAACATTGCTGCCGCTACCACAGCGTCGATCACGGTTACGAACCCCGCTCCTGGCGGGGGCGTATCGAACGTTGTGCCCTTCACCGTCACAAGCCCGACGGCTTCGTTAACGTTTGCCGCTTCAACTATCAGTGTGGGGCTCGACCCTGGCAACGTCGTCGTCGCAGATTTCAACAACGACGGAGAGCTTGACTTGGCAGTTGTCAACCAAAATCAGCCCAACGCGACGTGCTACTCCGATAGCGAGGGCGAGGTCGGAACAATCTCAATTCTGTTGGGGAACGGCGACGGAACGTTCTCCAATAAGTCAACGTTGTGTTTTCCCGTCCAACAGGGTCTCGTTGCGGGGCCGCAGTTCGTGGCCGGCGACTTCAATGGCGACGGCAAGACGGACCTAGTGGCTTCGTTCCTTGTCGCGGGACAATGGAGCTTTCAAGTCTTCCTCGGCAACGGAGATGGAACGTTTACAAGTTCGGGTACCTTCGGCGGTTTCGACGACATTGGGACAGTAATAGCTGGCGATTTTAATGGCGATGGCAAGCTAGACTTGGCCTTCCCAGTGAACGTGAATGGTTTCCAAGGTATTGATGTCGCTTTGGGCAATGGCGTTGGCACTTTTACATGTTGCTCTGTTTATGGGCCTCTAAGCGGTGGCGGCACTTCGCTGGCTACAGGCGATTTTAACAATGACGGAATTCTTGATCTCGCGGTTGTTGGCACGGGCGAGCAACCTGTAACAATCCTTCTAGGCAATGGCGATGGGACGTTCACTGCAGCTGCGTCGCAACCCTTTGTGGTAGTGACGACGCCGCAGTCCGTGACGGCTGGTGATTTCAACGGCGACGGCATTCTCGACCTGGCGATTGCAGATGCGGGCTCCGGTCAATTAATCGTACTTCAGGGAGTTGGAAACGGAACGTTCAACCAAGTGCAAGGGGAACCAATTTCGTCCCAGGATTCCTATTATGTCACCGCAACCGATTTCAACGGGGACAACAAACTCGACTTGGCGTTCGCGAACTCCTGTGGCACGGAATGCACCGGAAAAACGATCACACTATTTCTCGGCAACGGGAACGGCACATTTCCGGCGGGATTGGTCCAGACAGTCGGCAATGGCCCGCTCGCAGTTGGCGTTGGAGACTTCAACGGAGACGGCAGACTTGACGTTGCTGTCGCCAACTCCGTTGACAACACCGTGTCGATTCTTCTGCAGGCTCCAACCGCCACGCCGAACCCAACCTCGCTGAATTTCGGCAATCAGACTGTCGGTACAACGAGTGCTCCGCAGCAGGTGAGCATCACCAACAACGGGAGCGCTACGCTGACCATCACCTCGGTCGACTTTACTGGGGCGAACGCGAGTGAGTTCGCTCTCGCTTCCAACAGCACTTGCAGCGCCTCGCTCGCGGCTGCCGCTAGTTGCACCATCAACGTTACGTTTGCACCCACAGCCGCTGGAACCGCTACGGCGTCGGTCAGCATTACCGACAACGCTGCCGGCAGTCCTCAAACGGTTTCACTCACTGGCGTGGGACAATCAGCCGCGCCGGGCGCGATGCTTTCCCCTTCACCCGTCAACTTCGGTTCCACCACCCAACCCCAACCAGTGGGAACCAGCGCCACCCTACCAGTCACCCTGACCAACACCGGCAGCGCTCCGCTGACCATCGCCTCGATTGTATTTACTGGGGCGAACGCAAGTGAATTCGCACAAACCAACAACTGTTTTTCCTTGCTTGCGCCTGCCGCGAGTTGCACCATCAGCGTCACGTTTACACCCACAGCAGCCGGTGGAAGCGGAAGCGCTACCGCCTCGCTCAGCGTTACCGACGACGCGGCTGGCAGCCCGCAAACCGTCCCCATAACCGGAACGGTGCAGAACTTCTCGCTAACCACCACCTGCACCAGCCTGACTGTGGTTCCCGGACAGACGGCGATTTTCACCGTGGATCTGGCTCCAGTCAATGGATTCACCCAGTCGGTATCGCTTAGTTGCAGCGGAGCGCCAGCTCTAGCGACCTGCACTGTATCGCCGAGTTCGATGACACTGGATGGATCGACCACGGTTCAGGCCAAAGTCACGGCCACCACCACACAGGCGACCGGCTTTCTGCAGCCGCCCTTTGGACGTTCCGACCGGAACCGGATGGCCGGATTGGTTGGACTCGCCGGGATCACCGGGCTCGCAGCGCTTGTAATCCTGCCGGGCAAGCGTCGCGTGGGGCCTGCACGACGCCTGTACGGGTTGATTTTCTTGTTGTGCATACTCGCGACCCTTGCGACGTTGCCGGCATGCGGAGCGAGAAGCGATCCTCCCGGTACTGCAACAGGCACATATCCCCTTACGGTGACGGCCACTTTCCAGCCGGCAACAGGGACGGCAATCGCGGAGAATGTCAGTTTTAACCTAGTTGTGCAGTAAGCGGCTTTCCACGCTTGTCGTGCGATGAGATAACAGCGACCTTCGTCGGTCGGGTTGTGGGCAGCACAAGGGATGACGGTGGTATCTGATGGCCAGCGAGGGCCGGCAGGTCCGACAAGGTAGGGGAACGCCGTGGAACAGCCCTTGGATTCTTTCTCGTGTCTATTCGGTGACGATATGTAAGCGGTGACCATTTCTCCTTGAGGAGCCACAGCAATCCCCGGCGACCAGAAAGCCGGCGCGTTGGTTGCCGCCGATTTGGTGAAAGCAAGAATTTGGCGAGTTGCTGGCTGCGTATCGGGATGACGGTCCCAACCAGGGGCTGCTGCAGCCCTGCCTCGATTTCAGGGAGGAAGCGCCGGAGCCTGACTGGGACGGAGTCTACGTGATGAAATCGAAATAAGGGCTGAGTCGCTACAGCGAGGCCAACCTCGACCCGGACCTTTCTGCTGCGCATCCGGTTGATCGGTAGTTGGATGGCATCACTTCGGCGCCGGCTGATCGAGCTTCGCGACGTGCTTCGCGAGTATCTTTTGACGTCGCCCATAACGATGTCGCGACGCCGGTTCGAATCACCAGAGTATCCGGAGGATTCACCCCAGAACTTGACGTATAGGAAAAACAAAAATCCACTTCAAAGGAACCGCCTGTCTGACTCTATACAGAGCTAGGCGGGACCTTCGGTGGCTGCGGGCAGTCATCCTAGACAGGAGGCTTCAGGCGACCAACCCAGCGCGACTCGTCTATCCAACCTTCTAGCTTCTACCTAGCCATTTGGCGGATGCGCCTTCCGTTCTTATCCTCGATCCTGGATCCTGTTCTCACAGTCCAGGAAAGGGGTTTTTGCTAGACATGACCAATTCAATATTAGAAACAATTTCGAGCGAATTTGCGTCTGCGGCGGAGAAAGTGGGCGGTAGCGTGGTTGCCGTCCATGCCCGACGCTGGATGCCGACCAGTGGCATCGAATGGAAGAAGGGCGTGGTCGTCACGGTTCATCACGGCGTGCAGCGCGACGAAGACATCAAAGTGCTGCTCGATGGGGGTCGCGCAGTCTCCGCGAAACTGGCTGGACGGGATCCCAGTACCGACATAGCCGTCCTAAGGATCGAGGAAGGATCTTCGGGCGCGCCCCAACTCGGCGACTCGACAAGCCTGAGACTCGGCCATCTTGTTCTCGCGCTGGGCCGCACGCGACGCGGGGATCTAGTGGCAAGCAGCGGGATCATTGGCGGCATCAGCGGCGAGTGGAGGAACCGGCGTGGGGGACAACTCGACCAGCACATCCGGCTCGACCTCGCCCTGTATCCGGGATTTTCCGGCGGACCGCTGGTCAATGCCAGAGGCGAGGTCGTTGGCATCAACACGCGGGGCCTAGCCCATGGGCGAGCCGTGACGGTGCCGGTGGCAACCGTCAATCGCGTTGTCGAAGAACTCCTGGAAAAAGGGCATATCGCTCGGCCCTATTTGGGCATCGCGATGCAGCCGGTGGAGGTGCCGGAAAATATGCGCTCGAAGCTGCCTGCTGAAACGCGAGTCGGGCTGCTTGTCATGCATGTCGAAAACGGTGGTCCCGCGGAAAAAGCCGGAGTGTTGCTGGGAGACGTTCTTTTCGAAGTGCGCGGAGAGGCCGTCGAACACGTGGATGCGATCCAGGTTTCGCTTGCCACCGCGAAGATCGGTGATGTTCTGCAGATCAGGGTGATTCGCGCCGGCGAGATCAAGCCGGTTTCAATCACTCTGGGCGGGAGAGCGCGATAACGAATGTCGAAGCGAGGCGGCGGAGGCGGGATCCGAATGGCGGTGGCGGCGACCTCCGCCGTCCGCCGTGCCGGGCTCGAAAGCATCATCCGCAGCCACCCTGAGTTCCAGCTGGCGGGGAGTTTTGGCGCCGTGGCGAGCCTGGTGTCGTTTGCCCGTAACACGGAACTGGATGTAATTGTCATCGACTCCGATTCGATCCGCGGTTTGTTACTTGAGCCGACATCGGACGCCGCGATTGTTCTGCTCACGGAGGTCAGCGACGCGCGGTCGATCTCGCGCTTATTGCGGAGCGGGGTGCGCGCGATTCTGTCCAGAGAGAGCGACCCAGCCGACGTTCTCTCCGCCATTTATGCCGCCTATGATGGACTGGTGTTGCTGAGCACAGCGGCCGCAGAGAGCTTGGCCGCCGTCTACGGCGATCAGCCGCTGGAGGTTGAAGCTGAATTGTCCGAAGAGATCACCTCCCGCGAAACCGATGTGCTTAGAATGTTAGCGGAGGGACTCGTCAACAAAGATATCGCGGCGCGTCTCGGCATCTCCGAGCATACGGTCAAGTTCCACATCAGCTCGATTCTCGACAAGCTAGGTGCTTCCACCCGCACCGAAGCGGTCACCCTGGGAATCCGGCGCGGGCTAATTCCGATCTGAACTCTTTGGCTTTTGTCGATGAACCAAACTACAATAATCACAGGGCGGGAACGCGAGCTCATCAAGCGGGCTTCGCCAGTGGGCTCGGCTTGGCACGCCACTCGGGCTGTCGCTCTCTGCTAGCTTCGGCCAGCGCGCGTCGCACGCCCTCGGCGTCGAAGTCTTTTGCATAGACCGGTGTGCCGGGTTGTTGTCTCCAGGATTCAGCCAACCCACCGGCATCAACGCCATCGAATCCGAGCTCGTCCACAAGCTGCAGCACGACGGCTTTGGCGGCATCGTCATCGCCTGCAACGGGCAAGGCGATGCGCCGCGGTGTATCTGCGGGCCGACCGAGGTCCATCAGGTGTTGAGCGTAGATGTTGTTAAATGCCTTTATGACGGGATGGTCCAACTGCTGCTCAACCCATTGGCTCTCTGTCATCCCGGCTTCAATCTCGCCGATGCGGCCGTCGCGTTGTTGCGGATAGTAGTTGCAGGTGTCGACCACGACCACGCTATCGGCCGCCCCTTTAAATAACCCGCGCGGTAGCCTGGGGACATTTTTCATAGGAATCGTCACGACGACCAGCTCTCCGCTCCGAGCCGCCGCAGTGACCGAGACTGCCTTCGCGCCAGTGTCTGCGGCTAAATCGGCAAGCGTTTCCGGGCCTCTAGAATTGGCCACGAAGACCTTGTGTCCTAGTGCAGTGAGGCGATGGGTAAGAGTTCCACCGATGTGTCCTGCTCCAATTATGCCGATGTTCATGTGTGCTCCTTTCCTTCTCATGGATTGCTCAGTTAACTAATCCTTACACGAACAGATTCAAGAAACAATAATCGACATGGGTTCGACTCAAACACGCTTCCGCCACCCCAGAATCTAATGACTGGGGGCTTAACCTTGGTAGCGCGCTGACGGCCTTGCCGCGCCTCCAGATGGCGCAGAGAACCAGGCGACGGCTCCAAAGGGATCGCTCACGCTGCGTTCTGGAGTCGGGTGCGTGAGAACCATACTCAGGCCCGCCAGGACATAGAAAGATGGCGATCATCAGGTTGGCCGGAAAGGACGCCGTCTTCGCTCAAAACCGTCTCACCTGTCCCATGCGCGCATCCGCGGTACCCATCGGCGGATGTTCCTGCAGTATTCTTCGTACTGCGCGCCGAACATTTTTCGCAGCGTCGGCTCCTCGTACAACCACACAAACAAAACCACGCCCAGCACAATCACGAACGCCAGCGCGATCGCGACCAGGTTCGCCCGTCCGAAGACCACCCACAGCCCCACCCATCCGCCGTGTCGACGTGAAAGCCCAGCCAGGACGGCAGCAACCAGAACGTCTAATCATGTTGTACGCGGCACCTTGGCGGCCGCTACCACCGCCTGTCCCAGGCTCAACCCGCCATCCCCCGATGGCACTTCTTTCTGTGTGAATACTTCAAATCCAGCTTCGGATAACCGTGCTTCGAGCCGATGCGACAAGTAGATATTGTGAAAGGTCCCGCCACTCAGGCACACGCGGTTGCGAGCGGTTTTCTTTCGCAGGAGCGTTGCCAGCTCGACGAACCCCTCAACCAACCCGTTGTGAAAACGCCGGCTGATCGCGGCCACAGGAAGGTTTCGGCCAAGATCATCCAGCAGCGCTTCAAACAGCGGCCGAGTGCTGACGATCCAGTGGTCGTCTTCCGGCACTAGCTCCGGCACGAGCTTCATCGGATAAGCAGTGTCTTCGTCTGACGATGCTATCGCCATCTCCAGTTCGATCGCAGCCTGAGCCTCGTAATTGACCTCTTGACGGATTCCGATTAACGCGGCCACGGCATCGAATAGGCGCCCGCAACTGGACGTGAGAGGCGAATTCACGCCTTGTTCCATCATGCGCAGGAGAAGGTCCACCTTTGGCCGATTGAGTTGGCGCACGAACGGGATATCCAGCTTCAGAAACTCACGCCCGAAATGATGTGCCAGGTAGCTTACCGCCATCCGCCATGGTTCACGGATCGCAGCCGCTCCACCGGGCATGGGCACATATTCGAAATGAGCGGCACGTTCGAAGCCTTCATACCCGGCGATGAGCACTTCTCCACCCCAAATATTTCCGTCGGTGCCATAGCCAGTCCCATCCAGGGCGAATCCGATCACACGACCTTCAAGGTGATTCTCCGCCATGCAACTGGCAATGTGGGCGTGGTGGTGCTGCACGCCAACCAACTCCACTCCACTCTGTTGCCGCGCCCATCTGGTGGAGAAGTAGTCGGGGTGGAGGTCGTAGGCGATGATCTCCGGCCGGATTTCGAGAATCCGCTCCAGATGCCGGATGGCTTCGTGAAAAAAACTATAACTTTCGACGTTCTCCAAATCTCCGACGTGCTGGCTCAAGAAAGCGTGTTTTCCTTTGGTGAGGCAGATGGTGTTCTTGAGTTCACCTCCGACGGCCAGCACCGAAGGCTGATCGTCCTTCAAAAAAACCGGCACCGGAACAAAACCGCGGGAACGGCGCAACTGCCGGGTGATGCCGCCTGCAACGCGCACCACGGAATCGTCGCAGCGCAGCAGGATGTCGCGGTTATGCACGAGGAAGTAGTCGGCGAGACCGTTCAATCGATGGATTGCTTCCCGATTATCGATCGCGATCGGCTCCTCGCGCAGGTTGCCGCTGGTCATCACCAAAGCCTTGAACCCTCCCTCGGCGAGCAGCAGGTAATGAAGCGGTGTGTACGGCAGAAAAATTCCCAGGTAGCGATTGAAGGGCGCAACCTCGTCGGGAATCGCGCCGGGCGTCTTTTTCGGGAGCACAACAATGGGCCGCTGCATCGACTGCAGAACCGTCTGCGCCGTTGCGTCCGCACCATCGAATTCGCAAATTTCCTGAGCCGACTGCAGATCCGGAACCATCACGGCGAATGGCTTTTCAACCCGGCGCTTCCGCCGGCGCAGCAGAGCTACCGCCGCAGGATTTGTTGCATCGACGGCCAAGTGAAAACCGCCGAGACCTTTCACCGCGACGACCAGTCCGGCATGCAACCCGGAGACCGCTTCGACGATGGGATCGCGGCATTCGATCCGCTTTCCGGATTTATCCCAGAGTTCTACCCGTGGTCCGCACTTCCAGCAGGCGTTGGGCTGGGCGTGAAAGCGGCGGTCCAGCGGATTCTCGTATTCCGCTAGACATGCCGGGCACATGGGGAACATCGCCATCGACGTGCTTGGCCGATCGTAAGGAATATCGCGAATGATGGTGAAGCGCGGCCCGCAGTTGGTGCAATTAATGAACGGATAACGATAACGCCGGTCATTCCGGTCGAACATTTCACGCAGGCAGTCCGGACAGATGGCGACGTCCGGCGAAATGAGCGTGCGAACTTCTTCACCCTCGTGGCTATGGACAATGCGGAAGTCCTGATCGCCACCGATCTGCACCGCAAGACACGGCACGTCTTGGACGGCTAAGCTTGTGATCCGCGCCAGAGGCGGCGCTTCGGCGGGCAGGTGCTCAACGAAATCCTGAACGGTTTCTGCCGGCCCCTGGATTTCGATGGTGACTCCGGCGGATGTATTGCGAATCGTGCCTCTAAGGTGCCTACCGGTGGCGAGACGATAGACGTACGGCCGGAATCCAACTCCCTGCACAATGCCTGAAACGTCGATCTGGCGCCGAACTTCCATACCTCATCAGCTCGCAGTCTCCTGCACCAGCGGTTTATGTGCTCTGCGTCGCTCCGCCAGCCACATCCTCCATTCGTGCAAACCGCTGCCGGTCAGGCAAGACACCTTCACAATCTCCATCCCCGGATGCACCTTGCGGGCATTTTCCGCCGCCACTTCGATGTCAAACGGGACGTAGGGAAGCAGATCAATTTTGCTCAAAACGAGCAAGTCGGACTTGAAAAATATGGAAGGATATTTCAGCGGCTTGTCTTCGCCTTCCGTGACGCTCAACACTACGACCTTGGCCGCTTCACCCAGGTCATAACTGGCTGGGCAAACCAGGTTGCCCACGTTTTCGATCAGCAGAAGATCCAGGTCTTCGAGTTTCCAATCCGCCAAGTGCCGCTCGATCATGCGTGCATCCAGGTGGCAAGTACCGCCGGTCGTGATTTGCTTTACCGGGAAGTGAAATCGCTTCAACCGGATCGCGTCGTTTTCCGTCTGAATATCGCCCGTCAACACGGCCACGCGATCATGCCGCGGCAGGGTTTCCAGGGTGCGCTCCAGAAGACTGGTTTTGCCGGAACCAGGAGAACTAATGAGGTTCAGGCACAGAACGCCGTGCTCCTTAAATCGGGCACGCAACTCAGCGGCGATGCGGTCGTTCTCACTGAGTACTTTTTGCTCCAGCGGTACTCGGTTCATACTCTTCCACCTCCAGATAGGCCAACTCCAACTCATCTCCACTGATGTATGTGGTTTCCGGGCTCGCGCATTGCGGACAGCGAGAATCGTATTCGCGCACGACGAAATCACGTCCGCAGACCTGACAACGGTAGCGGAGGGGACAGGTCTCGATCCCCAGCTCAAGTGACGCCAGATCGGTCTCTTGAATCATGGCTTCAAAACAGAAGCGCAGCGCGTCCTGATCGATGGCTGCCATTTCGCCGATCCGGACACCGACTTTGCACGGATATGTTCCCGGATGGCGGCCCATCTCGGTTCTGACTGCTTCCAGCACCGAATTCGCGATTCCCATCTCGTGCATAATTCCTTAGAACTTGTTTCGTAAACCGATTTCAGAGGGGACGGGCAGTTCCCTCAGGGGCTAAAGCCCAGTGTTTATACGGCTCGTGGCGGCCCGGCTGAAGCCGGGCCCTTTCAAAGAACCATTTATGAAACACGTTCTAGCAGATGCGCGGCAATTGATCGCCCGCCAGCATGTCCACAATGCGGGTCGTGCCGAACGGCGTTCGCATGGTGACCAGCCCCGGGTTCTCTTCCTTTACCGTGCCAATGATCTGCGCTTCCGATCCCAGGGGATGACGTCTCATCGCCTGCAGCACCGCGTCGGAGGCCTGGGGCGCCACGATGGCGATCAGCTTGCCTTCGTTGGCCACATAGAGAGGATCCAGACCGAGCAACTCGCACGCACCTCGAACCTGTTCATGGATCGGAAGGGAACGTTCTTCCAGTTCGATCCCAACCCGCGAACGCTCCGCGATTTCGTTCAGTGTGCTCGATACGCCGCCTCGCGTCGGGTCGCGCATGCACCGAATGTCGGAACATACCTTGGAAGTTACGCCAAGCATCTTGGCCACCAGCGTGTGTAAGGCGGCACTGTCGCTTTGAATCTGAGTCTCGAATTCCAGCCCCTCGCGCTGCGCCAGAATAGCGATGCCGTGATCGCCGATCGAACCGCTCAGGAGCACCTTGTCCCCTGGACGGGCACGGTCGGCGGAAAGGTCGACTCCTTCTGGCACCAGTCCAATTCCGGTCGTGTTGATGAACAGCCCGTCGCCCTTACCTTTCTCGACGACCTTGGTATCGCCGGTCACCACCTGCACGCCCGCTTCCGCTGCCGCCTGGCGCAGCGAATTCACCACGCGCCGGAGTTCGTCCATCGAGAAGCCTTCTTCGATGATGAAGGCGGCGCTCAAAAACAGCGGCGTTGCGCCGCCCATCGCCAAATCGTTCACCGTGCCGTGAACCGCGAGCGAGCCGATGTCGCCGCCGGGAAAGAACAGTGGCTTTACAACGAAGGAATCGGTGGTGATGGCGAGACGCTGGCCGTTGACATTCACGATTGCCTGGTCATCCAGACGCGCCAGCACCGGATTCTGGAACGCGGGCAGGAAGACGTCGCGAATCAACTCGGCGCTCAGCTTGCCGCCGCTGCCGTGCCCCAGCAGAATTGTGTCTTTGGCCGGGAGCGGCGCCGGGCAACTGAGTTCGAAATTTATTTCGACGCGGGGTTTCGTTGACACGTGCCCTCCTAACTCGCGACCGAATGGCGCCGATAGTGATAGTAGGCCGCGCATGCTCCTTCAGTAGAAACCATTGGCGCTCCCAACGGATTTTCCGGCGTACATCGCATGCCAAACGCGGGACAATCCGTCGGCTTCTTTAGTCCCTGCAAAACCTGGGCGCTGATGCACTCGGCGGGCTCGTCGACGATAATCTCGCCCAAATCAAAGACTCGGTCGGCATCAAGGGCAGCATATTCCTCGCGCAATCGCAAACCACTTTGCGGAATCGGGCCGATGCCGCGCCACTTTTGGTCTGCGACTTCAAACACTTCGGTCATGATCTGCTGCGCCGAAATGTTCCCTTGGTAGCTCACCGATCGCACATACTGGTTTTCCAGCCGCGCCTCTCCTGCCTCGAGTTGCCGGATCAGCATGAGGACTGCTTCCAAAATATCTACAGGTTCGAATCCGCCGACCACAATCGGTATGCGAAAATCGCGAACCAGGCTCTCATACTCCGAGCAGCCCATCACGGTGCAGACATGCCCAGGCGCAATGAAACCCTGAACCCGGTTTGCGCTGGAGACCATCAAGGCGCGGATCGCCGGCGGGACCAGCACGTGCGAAACCAGCATGGAAAAGTTCGTGAGGCCTTCGCGCCTGGCTTGCCATGCGGCCATCGCATTGGCGGGAGCTGTGGTCTCGAAACCAATCGCCAGAAACACGACTTTACGATCGGGATTCGAGCGGGCGATCTTCACCGCCTCGGTCGGGGAGTACGCGATGCGAACGTCCGCGCCCTGGGCCTTGGCCCGAAACAGATCCGAACGCGACCCCGGCACCCGCAGCATGTCTCCATAGGAAACCAGGATGACGTCCGGCTGCAACGCTAACGCGATGGCTTTGTCCACGGTTTCCAGCGGCGTGACGCAGACTGGACATCCCGGGCCATGCACGAGTTCGATAGCGCGCGGCAGCAGTTCGTCAATGCCGTAGCGCATGATGGTGTGGGTT
>Ga0316363_10002300_pt1 | contig 14799 bp, 11 predicted proteins | sample Sb_taG_3_FD_200459 | JGI IMG/M metagenome (GOLD analysis project Ga0316363, IMG submission 200459) | Peat soil microbial communities from Weissenstadt, Germany - Sb_50d_a_PC metaG (v2) (version 2) | ecosystem: Environmental > Terrestrial > Soil > Wetlands > Peat | place: Germany: Weissenstadt...
AGCCGCAGACACAAGCACTTACACGTTTCAAATGCAATTTGGGAGCGGCTTATCCTTAATCGACATATTGTAGGTTGCGGATTTTTGAAAAAACTCGGCCTTTTTCAGCAACCTGCTAGTGGAGGCAGCTTGTGGACATCTGGGGAAACGTCGAAACTCTCCGGCCCTTTCGGCCGCAGTTTTGAAACCCGTAGCCCAGATGCAGGCCAAGAGGCGCCGAAAGAAACATAATCGCCGACTGAACCCGTTTGGTCCGCCGGCATCAAGCTTTCGTCGTCTGGCCCACCAGTCGTCTCAGGCGGCGTCAGCATTGCCAGGTCTTGCACGCGCGGTGAGTGTTTGGCGGAAGAACACGTATATCCTCGCCGACCGCGCCGCAACCTGGTCGCTCACATCAGAATATTCGCAGCTCCCTGCGATCTTGCGGAGAGGTCGTAGCGACTTAAGCAGTTTCACATCGCCGTCAGTATCGCATTCGTAGGCCCGCACCCATTGGGGGAGCTCGTGCTGGAAGACAAGACGCATCGAGTACCGCTCTATGCGCTCTTGATCGAATGACAGCGTCGCCGTGTAGTAGTCGACGCCGCCCTTCATGCATCCGGGCAGTTTGCATTTGAGGACTACGCTGAAGGGTTCCTGGACCGAAAGCGGTGCGAGAAACGGCACGGCAATCTTCTTTGAAATCCCATCGGGCCCAAGAAGGATTGGCCGTGTCCGGTGCCGTCGCCTCGGGTCGCGCCGCACGTCGTACGCGAAGCAGTCCAGGTCGTCGAACGGGGTGTTCGTGTCGGCGTCGATGCTGAATTCGATGGCGGTTTCGTGATCGGCCCGGCAGTATCCCGTGCATTTCCAAGTTACTTCGAGGTCCTCGCCGGCGATGATCGCCAGGTTCTTGGCTTCCTGGACGACCAGGCTGCGATTCGTGCGGCGGCGCAAACTCGCCACGTTGAGCGAATCGATGCTCCGACCGGACACTTTCAGCACAGCAGACTTCACCAGGAGGCGCTGCTTTCTGGCGTAGATTAATGCGCTGACTGAGCCGACGGCAACAACCACGCCGATCCCCGCAAGCCACGTGAGCGATTGGATCGCGCCAAAGAGCCCAACGAGGGTGCCGAGGACCGTTGCCCAGAAGGCGACCGAGTCTTTGAATGTATCCATGGGGTTGCGAAAGGTGAGCTGATAAACGGAGGGATGGCAGTTTAGTGGCCGGCGAACTTCGGCGGCAGGCCGGCGCTACGCTGGCGAGAGCGAAAGCCTGAGGATGTTGAGGCACGTGTAAAGGCCAAGTCCCGCACGTTACCCGCCCGGCCCGCCTCCGCCGCCCATCCGGTTTCCGCCACAGTTCATCAGGGAATCTCCGTTCCGTGATAAAAGCATACCGCTATATATATCCTGTCTGCAAGCGTCATGTAGACACAAAGCCTGACTACTTGCAAACTGTTGGAGGTGCAGGCTTTACAGGTGGTGCTGGGGAACCGAATCCGCGAGCTTCGGCGAAAGAAGGGCTTTTCGCAGGAGTCGTTCGCCGATCATTGCGGGTTGCATCGGACCTACATGGGCGGCATTGAGCGGGGCGAACACAATCTCACCATCCAGACCGCGCTGACGATCGCCAAGGGCCTCGACATCACCGTTTCTAAACTGCTCTCCGGGATTGAGCGGCACGCCGAGGCTCCGCCGGGGCCGTCGAACCCCTAAAGGATGTTGTTCAATCGGCGCACCCATGGACCCCAAGGGCTGAAGGGTGTGCCACCACCAGCACGTTTCCTCGTCTTGGGAAATCACCCGGGCGTGGCAACCTTGAACCATATGGAACAACCCGCACCAAGCCCGGAGATGACCCTGGGCAATCTTTTCCCAAACTTGGCCGAAACAGATCTGCAGAAGGCGGAGGCTAACCTCGACGAATACCTTGCGCTGGCATTCCGGATCTGGACCCGACTCCAAGCTGATCCTGAAGCGTTGGCGACCTTTGACGCTTTGACAGCACGTCGATCGCATTCTACGATTGAATCCAAAAGGTCCCATCCAAAAACATCCCAAACCACATGAAGTATTTCGGCTACATCCGCGTCTCCACGGCGAAGCAAGGCGAGCAGGGCGTGTCGCTCCAGGAACAGCGTAGCGCAATCGCGCGGTATTCCGAGCAACACGGCTTGGATATCGCCGATTGGTTCGAAGAACGCGAGACCGCGGCGAAGCGCGGCAGGCCGGTGTTCAATCAGATGCTCCGCCTCCTCAAGCAGGGCAAAGCTGACGGCGTCATCATCCACAAAATCGACCGCAGCGCCCGCAACCTCAAGGACTGGGCGGATCTCGGCGAAATGATCGACAGCGGCATCCAGGTCCACTTTGCGAATGAAAGCCTCGACCTGCATTCGCGGGGCGGCCGGCTCTCCGCCGACATCCAGGCCGTCGTCGCCGCCGACTACATCCGCAACCTTCGCGAGGAGACCCGCAAGGGGTTTTATGGACGCATCAAGCAAGGGGTGTATCCCTTGCCGGCGCCGCTGGGATATCTCGACATGGGCAAGGGCAAGGCCAAAGACCTCGACCCGATCCGGGCGCCGCTCGTCAAGAAGGCCTTCGCGCTCTACGCGACGGGACAGTACAACTTGGAGGGGCTGCGGGCCGAACTGGCCGCTTTGGGACTGCGGAACCGGCGGGGAACGCCCCTTTCCATCAGCGGACTCTCCGTCATCCTGAACAACCCCTTCTACATCGGCCTGATCCGGCTGAAGCGGACAGGCGAAATCTTCCCAGGAGTGCACGTGCCGCTCGTTACCAAGGCGCTCTTTGACCGCGTCCAGCAAGTCTTGGACGGCAAGGTGAACGTGCGCATCCAGCGCCACACTTTTCTCTTTCGCCGCTTACTGCAATGCCGCCATTGCGCATACTCACTCATCGGCGAACGCCAGAAAGGGCACGTTTATTACCGGTGCCACACCAAAGGTTGCCCGACCGCAGCGATCCGTGAGGAAGCCGTGGAACTACGGATCGAGGAGTCGCTCCAGCCGCTACAGTTCGATGGGCGGGAGCGGGCCTACCTTGGACAGAGGCTGGCAAAGATCACCGTGGAGTGGTCTTTCGAACGGGATGACCAAACGGCGGCGCTTAAAATGCGTGTGGGGCAGATGCAGGATCGACTGGCGCGCCTGACGGACGCCTACATCGACCGCGTGATCGAGAAGGAGATTTTCGAGGAGCGGAAAGGGGCGCTTCTCATGGAACGGAAGCGGGTAGAGGAGCAATTGGCCGCACCAGTGGAGCCCGTCCCCGTGCGGCTATCAAAATTCCTCGAACTCGCGGGAGACGCGTATTTGCTGTACAAATCGGCCGTGCCCGAAGAAAAACGCGATTTTCTCAAAATCGTCACCTCGAACCGGGACGTCAGCGAAAAAAATGTAGATATTACGCTCGCCGCGCCATTCGACCAGGTCGCGAATCGCAACAAAATATCTTACGGTGCCCCGTATCGGGACGTACCTCGAACTTTGGACGCACTGTTAAAGAACCTCATGACATGGTTCGCGGCGAATCCGACCGCCTCGTTTGAGAGGGCGACGATGCTTACTGATAATGATAGCGGAGTAGCTATCGACCTCAAGGACGGGAAACGTGCCGCGTGAGTAGAGGAAGCGCCCATAACCAACCATGCGCGAACCCCGGGTCGAATATGGCGTTAGTGCCAAGCCCGGCAGGAACAAGGCCCCGGACGGACGTCGCACCGTCGTTGGAGCCGAAACGGCCCTCACGCTCGCCAATGCATAACCTTTAAGAGATAACGGTCGCGGACCGGTGCGCAAAAGCGGCGTGAGGGCTGACCGGAAGGATTCGGCTTATTCAGCATAAACCGGCTACGAAGCGAATCAAGACGGTAAGACTTGCCGCCCAAGGCATCCTCGTGGCTGTGGTCCGCAGGTCTCCCGGCGGGCGACTAGAAAGGCCACCGATGGTCATCGATGCGGCCGAGCGGTAACGCCACCGAGGCGTCTCTTGTGGAACTGGTGGTCAACGCCAGTGACGTTGCGGCGATATCCAACTCGGCAAGGCCGCAAAACATTGTGGATTAGAACCGCATGCCGCAAGGGTCTGGCGGACGCTTAACGCCAAGGCGATACAATTGAAGCACTATGCGTGAGTGCCCGAAATGCAACCGCCATTTTACCGTTTTGCGGGTTGTGAGCGACGTTCCTCGCAGCAATGCGGATGGCAAGGTCTTCTGCCCTTATTGTGAACACTTCTGCGGGACCATAAGAGTCGATCCCAGCCGCCGGTTCGTCGTGACCAATTCACTTTCGCTGCAAGACATCAAGCAGGAATTTGATGAGACGCTCGGCTATATCAGGGGCGACATTACATGGCTGATAACACACTCGTGCCTGAACTATACGATTGCACTCCTCATCGGCTGTGGGTGTGAGATGCTCGCCGCGTGCGAGGGTGACACCAGAAAGCGCCATGGAGAAAAGGTGTTTGCTGAGCTATTGCCTGCCGGAGAACTGCAAGTGCTGGCCGATCGCATCTATGCGGCGCTTCGGGATGGGCTGGCACATGGTTTCGATACAAAACATCTTCTCGAAGACGACGAAGAGCATCAGATTTACCTCAGTGTGCAGGGACCGCGAGACATCAAAATTATAAAACCTCCTGAGCGCGGAGTCGGACTGCACATCGGCACTCGTCCCTTGGCAGAAGCATTGTGTGCAAAGATCACTGAATTTGAGAACCTGCTGCAGCATGATGAGGCCGCGCAGCAACGCTTTCTGAAAGCGCGTCAGCCGACGGCTGCCTTGAATACCAGCGAGGCGGCTGCGTGGCGTACTTTGGTCGCAGCGGCGGGTCTCTAAATGAAAGCGGCACCGCGCTCGACCTGGTGGAGCGGATCGTGATTTGAACTCGACTTACGAGGCCCTGGGTCGGCCGCCGGCAGTCCGCCCACACCCAGCGCGCCTACCGCGAGGACGTCATGGCCTTCGTCAAGTTCATGGGGCTGACCTGGCCGGATGAAGCCATGGAGCTGCTGCGCGTCTCCGTCCAGGACGTCCAGCGCTTCCGCGGCCATCTCGTGGCCCAGAACGCCGCGCCCAAGACGCTCAACCGGCGGATTTCTTCGCTGTCGAGTTTTTATAAATACCTGGCTGCCGCCGCGGCCGAGCTCCGCCTGCCCATCATGGTGCCGAACCCGGCGCACGCGCAGTTCATCTCCCGCGAGTCCACCGATCCGCGCGACGAGACGCGAGCCCTCTCGGCCGCCCGCGCCCGCCAGCTCGTCGGCCTGCCTTCTGGAAACTCCGTGCTCGACTACCGCGATCGCGCGATCTTGAAATTTCTTCTCTATTCCGGCGCCAGGCTGTCCACCGCCTGCCGTTTGAAGGTCTCGGACTTCCACCAGGAGGGCGACGAGGCCACCATCCGGCTCCACGAGAAGGGCGACAAGCGCCGCACCATCGGCCTGCACTTCCAGGCGGCCCAGGCCATCGCCGAATACATCGAGAAGGCCGGACTGACCTCCGGTCCCCTCTTCCGGCCGCGGTTGAACTCCCGCAGCCAGAAGCTCGGCAGCTCGACGATGAGCCCGTGGACGATGTGGCGCGCCGTGGAGAGCTACCTGATGCGGCTCCCCGGCGCCGTCAAAGAGGCGCAGCTGCCGGACGGCTCCACCGCCCGCCAGTCGGTCTACACCCCCCACTCCCTGCGGGCCACCACCGCCACCCTGCTGCTCGACAACGGCGTGGACATCATCAAAGTGAAGGAGCTCCTCGGCCACCGCCACATCACCACCACCCAGATCTACGACAAGCGCCGCCGCTCCACCTCCGAGAGCGCCAGCCATTTGCTGGCGATTTGAACAGACGGAATCGGTTTTCTCGTTTCGTATTCTCGTAATACGTGCAATCACTTCATCGGCTCCCTATTCAAACCTTAGGAAAAACGAGGGGCGAGGTGGGGACTTCTGCTCAAAACAGTGTTGTTTTGGGCAGAAGCGCGGAAGTGCTGGTACCCACCCTGGGCTTGACGTCTGTCGAATGTGGGCGCAGGACGAGGGCGTGCCGCTGGAAGACGTGCAGCGCCTGGCCGGCCACGCCGACCCGCGTACCACGCGGCTCTATGACCGGCGGCAGAAAAAGATCACGCGCAACATCGTCGAGCGGATTTCGGTGTGATCGCAGTAAACTAAATGAACCCTGGATTTTGAGACTGGCGCACTGCAAAGGAGAGAAGGATGCCGAAATGTGATCTTTATGTGAGTATGGATATCAATAAGCCGGATAAAATTGAGATACATCCGTGCGAAGGCGATTGTCCCGATGGCCACTGCTACCAGCACACGATTGAAAAAAAAGAGAACAATCAGAAAGTTCTCGAGACGTTCTGTAGTTGCTCAAAATCTGAAACCGAGCCGACGACCTGTCACCTTGTATTGCGGCAGTTCTTTGATGATGGAGGTAAGATAGTAAAGCAATGCGTTGTTTGCCGTGGCACGTGCCCCAAGGGCGACCCAGCGCATCCCGGACCGTGCCAGCTGAACGTCGTTGCGCACGGGTCCGATTCTTTTCAAGGACCATGCGTTGATATTCCCGTAAAACTGGAAATCCGAGTTAGCTATAGATGTGGGTGCCCTATAGGTCCATTCTGAACAGGGTGCCGAAAGGCGGCCTGTCGCCCATCATCCGATTCGCGACGGGTGGTGCCGGGAGCAGCGGGTAAGGGGTAGTGTTCCAACAAAAAGGCGGGAGCCGAAGCCCCCGCTACTCAATCAGCCTGGCTTTCAGGACGCGGTGTTTCGCCTTGAGCCTCCCGCAGATGCGCGCGGCTTTTTCGATCCCGGCCGCATCGTTGTCGAGCGCAACCGTGATCGTGGGATAAGGGTCAAGGCACCGCTCCTGCTCCTCCGTCATTTCCGAACCCATGAGTGACGCAGCCTGGCGGCCGTGCTCATGGAACCAGAGCGGAGCCCAGAGCGACTCGCAGAGGATGAGCGGCTTCGCCGGGTCGCACCGCTCCAGCCCGTAGAGGAAGGTCTTCTTGAGCCCCTTCCCGAAGAGCCATTTCGGATTGGCGTCTGTGACCGGCAATGTCGTCCGGCCGGCATAGCCCACGAGGCTGCCGCATTCGTAAAGCGGGAAGACGACCCGCCCCGCCATGCTGCCTTTGCCAGGGAAAAAGCCGGCGCCGAATTTCGCCGCCGTAGTTTCGGATATGCCGCGCGATTGGATCTTCTCATGGCGAGGGTTCACGTCCTTCAACTGGAACGCGAGCGGACTGTTCTTGGGGTTCACCAGGGCGTCGAACACCTCCCTGGTCATCATGCCGTCATGCGGTTCCACGCTTCCCTCCTTTCCGTTCCCGCTCGGGAACAACTCCTCGATTCGCTTTGCCGCGTCGTAGGCGGAGCAGTGCTCCATGAGCGCCACGAAATCGATGACATTCCCGCCGGCCCGCTGGCCGTTCTTCTTGCACGAATCGGAATGGCAGTACCAGACTGATTTCGCCTCGTTCACATAGAACGTGTTCTTGCTTCCGGACGAGTGCGACGGCAAGGGACAGCTGCCCTTGAGCGCCGTTTGGTTCACCCGGACGAGGCTTACCTTGTACCGGGCGAGGACGTCCGCGATACCGACGCGTGCTTTGATTGCCTTGAAGTCCAGAAACGGACGATTTTCTGCCATAGCTCCTCCTTTCAAAAGGGCTACCCATAACCGTACGAGCCGAGGGAGAAATAGCTAGGAGGACATTGCTGCCGTCAACGGAGCGCTAGGCGCGCCAACATGGTGAGGCCAGTCTTTTTCTGTACCCGGACGAATTCCGCATCTTCGTCGGTTTCCCCGCAGGGAACAACACCTGGGGTTGTCTTCATGCACAGTTACGCTGGTTCCAGTGAGTGAAATATGACCAGGACCGTGGCGGCGTGAGAATTTCAAGAGAAGGGCCGGGACACGACGGGCGAGACCAAAGGTGGGAATGATTTGATCCTCCTCCAAGCCGACTGTCGGAAAGTTCAACACCACGTCACCCGATTCGGCGTCTGCTGGCGGCGGAAGCACCTAACACGTGATAAACTTTGCGTACTGCAATAGAGCGCGCGACGTTGGGCTGTAGCAGTTCTAAAATGGCCACAAAGGGTCACAAATTGAAGTGGGCCGATCTGTTGAGCACCCGTCGCGTCAGATCGCTCTTTGGTGGTCCAAAATCTCGCGTCGCGACGGGTGATCTCCGGACGCAATTCGAGCGTGACTACGGCCGAACAATCTATTCGACACCATTTCGGCGCCTCAGAGATAAGGCTCAAGTGTTTCCGTTGGAGCCTAACGATTCACTCCGGACACGCCTTCTTCATTCGTTAGAGGTCTCAAGCGTTGCTGAGGATCTCGCTGCTCAATCCGTGCGAGACGTCGTGAGCAAGCACGAGAAAACCCTTTCAGAGAGCGATCTTCGCGCGATCCCCCTGGTCGCCGCGACGTGCGGTTTGGTCCATGACATCGGCAATCCCCCGTTCGGCCATGCAGGCGAACTCGCAATAAAGACTTGGTTTACGGAACGATTTAACAATGACGAGGCATTCCTCTCGTCCCTGGGAGGTCAGAAGTCCCAAATGGTACAGGACTTCTTCACATTTGAGGGAAACGCTCAAGGCATTCGTACGGTTTCGAATACGTTTCTTTTGGTTGATCCGTATGGCCTAAATTTCACGGCGGGAACCCTTTCGGCTGCGCTCAAATATACGGCGCCTTCGGACCAGATGGACCAGCGACGCCACGAGACGAGTAAACCCGGCTTTTTCACCTCGGAAAGCGAGATTGTGGCGAAGGTCCGAGAAGTCACCGGCACGCCTGACTGTCGGCATCCGGTCGCATACCTCGTTGAGGCCGCCGACGATATCGTCTATTGTTCGGTCGATTTGGAGGACGGCATCAGAAGGGGGACGCTGGCATGGGAGGCTGTCCAAAGGGCACTATTGAACGAATCGGGAAGAGCCGATATAGTGAAAGAGGCGCTGCGGCAGGCGCATGAACATGTTAAGCCCGCCAGATTGAGAGGCAAGGAACAGGCAGATGCCCTGGCACAAGCTTTTCGCATTGCGGCGATTAGCCTTATGGTGATCGCAGCACGGAAGACATTCCGACGGAGATATGACGCTATAATGGATGGCGGATACCACAAAGAGCTATTGATGGACCCGACCTGCGAGGCGAAGCCCTTGATTGAAGCCTCCAAGAGCATCCTGCGAAGCGGTCTGTACAGGCACTCAGACGTTTTGCGCCTCGAAGTCCGCGGACGAAGAGTAATCCACGAACTCCTGAGCCTGTTCTGGGAAGCAGTCTCATCTTACGAAAAGGGCAAATCTTCCACTCCGAAGACGTACGGGGGCAAACTGTACCTGCTACTCTCTCCAAACTATCGGCGCATTTTCGAAAAGCGAGTGCGAAAGGGAAAGGAGAATGAGTTGTATTGTCGCCTCCAGCTCATCACGGATCAGGTATCGGGAATGACAGACACATATTCCTGTCGACTGCATAAAGACCTAACAAATGGATAGAGTCTATGGCAAACCACAACGGACACAACCAACGGCTTCGTCCGCCCCGTGAGCGGCTGCTTCGTGACCGATTCGCCCGGTTTTTAGGGGAGTCTAATGGCGGATCTCGTCATCGCAAATCCCCTAACGGAGCCGCGCCCCTTTGGGGATTTGTGCAGGATCAGCACTTAATAACAAATGAAGACGCCAAACATGGTAGTCACGGATCTTTATCCCGACTGATTCAGCTTGCCATCAATGAAGTCTTCGAGAGAATCCGGCTTCGAAGCTGGGATGCATACGTTGTCGGTGGAACCTTGCGTGACCTCGTATCGGACCCAGCTCGGGCCGGAGCCCGCGTATTTCCGCGGGACATTGACGTTGTCGTCGTAGGTGTTACACTCCAAGATTTGGAGGGGTGCTTTTCGGACTTGGTTGCGCGGCGCACACGCTTTGGCGGACTCCATCTAGTCAAGAAGATCGCCCAAGTTTGTGAAGTGCATTTCGACGTCTGGCCACTCGCTGACACATGGGCAATCAAGGAATACGGCATGTCTCCGGAAATCTCGCGGTTCCCTTCGACGCCATTCTTTAATTTAGATGCTGTCGCAATTGAACTCCATCCTAGGGCGGGGCGGACGCGCACAATATATGAGAATGGTTTCTATCACGGGATTACTTCTAAGCTGATCGACATCAATTTTGAGCCTAATCCATATCCGGACGTATGCGTGATTCGGGCCCTCATCATGGCTGCCAAGCTCCAGTTTGTTATAAGTCCACGCCTTGCATCCTTCATCTGCTTACGGACAAACCAACAAGAGCCAGTGCTGAATCGTCTGCAGCAAGCGCAGTTTTCCCATTATGGCCAGATACGGTGTTCTCATGCCGAACTACGTTCGTGGCTCGATTCGATCCAGCAGCAGTTGGACGCGGGATCAGAACGAATCGAAATAAGAGTTCCCCAAGCAAGACAATTGGGACTGTGGGTGGATTATCCTCCAGGCCGGAAAACTGCTACCTCAGGTCAGTTCCCTGACGAATCGAACGCACCACCTTCTCCTTCTTCCCCGACGTTGATGACACGCTAACGACTCGGTGCTCGGCAATAGTTACAACATTATGTTGTGCACAACATAGAAGGTAATTTTTCGCGAGTGCCGAAGCGCTAACGATTCGCCGATTCGACTCGGCTGCTACGTGAGCTTTCGGTGGCGATGCGTGACACGGCGGGGTGTTCCGAAAGGACACGCTGCTACGACTATCGTTCACCGACTTGAGTATTGGCGAGGCTGTTGGACCTCATCGGGAATAATAATCCGGTGGCAAGTGCTTGGGCGCGGAGATTACAGTCCGAGATCGCCGTGGGAAACGTAGCGTCGCTGACCAATATCATCTACATTCCCAGAGGGTGGATGGTGTGACGTCACGGGGCCGTGCAGCGTGGACACGCCGTCCGATTGATCGGCGACAATTAGATTCTTAAATCGAAGATCGTAAACAGGAATACTTCAACATTTTCCGTGTAACATCACGCTGCTGCAAGCAGGTCCACGATTTGCTGGATGGCCCTATCGGCTTTGTGATAGGCGACTTCGAGTTTGCTATCAGGCCGGTGATCGGGATGGGGCTGGTGGTGGAAGCAACTGTGGGCGACTGGGCCGCAGAGACGCTTGTGGAAGAACAGGAACAGAAGCGCGACCTGCACACCCTTGGTGGTGAGCCGGTAAGCGTAGCGGCGGCCGTCGCGCTGAAGCAGTTCGTGGCCCTTCAGCTTGCGGAGGTCGTAGCGGAGTTGGTTCAATCCGTAGGCTTTGGGTGAGAGCCGGAACGAGGTGAGCACGGCTTCGTGGATTTGCTTGGTGGTCCAGCCGCCCACCGTCATGCCTCCGTGCAGGAGAACCTCCAGCAAGCGGATGACACGGACATCCTGGATGCGGATGCCGGGATAGCGGACCGTGCCAATGGTAATGGGCAGGGCGAGCCGTTGGAGCAACGGGAAGTCCACATGCACATTCAGCGTCTGAGCCTGAAAGCCGGCAAAGCGATCGGTGATGGCCTGAAACTTCTGGCGCACGGCGTCGAGATGATCCAGCCCTTTCCTCAAGCCGAAGTCATTCAGATTGTTGGATAGCAGTTCGTTGCGGAGGAAACGGGAGAACTTCTCATATTGCCGGAGGAGGGCGTTCTTGAAATTCACCCGAAAGACGTGATGGCCGTGCGCGATCTGATCGATGACGGTGGCGAGTTTGCCGCGCAGTTTCTTGGTGAGCCGCACGCCGAAGATCTCGCTGATGCGGTTGGCAGTCATGCGCCACAGGCCGATTTCGCAGCTTCGCTCGAAGATTTTGTGGATCGGGAAATGTCGCTTGAAAATGAAATTCCGGCAGTACTCGATTTGGGCGATGGCATAGAAACGCGAGAGGCTCATCTGGCTGCGTTCTTTCTTGGAAAACTTGGGCCCGAGGATCAGCGTCCAGTAGTCGAGTTGCTTGCGAATGATCTGGGGGCTCAAGCGATCGGCGGCGGCCTGTAGGGCCGCCACGTCGTCCACCGCCAAGAAGGCGTTGTCGTTCTTGTGGAAGCCGATTCCGGCTTTGGTCAGCTCCCGCTCGATGAAAGAATGGCCGTTCAGCCAGTAGGTGGCATGGAACGGAAAGAAGCTGGCCACGCGAACGATGATCGGCCCCAACACCTCGTCCCGGATGTAGAAGTAGTAGTGGGTAAAGCGGCTGCGCTGGCCAGCCAGGATGCGGTAGTTGGGGTCCTGAGTGGGAAACTTGGGCATGCTGATGCGGAAGGTGCGGCCCTGTTCCATGCTCTTGAAAATGAAGTAGACGCCAAAGGCGTTGCTCCTCTCCATGCGGTGGAGAGCAGGGAGAACGTAATCCTCTTTGCGGAGGCCTTTCTCTGCCCACTCCATCGGAATTTTGTGATTGCGGGCGTAGGCCTCCACCCAGTTGCGGTAATCGTCTGTACGCTGGCGGAGCACTTCCTTGCTAACCACCGGGATGCCCAAGACTTGATGCACGAAATGGACCACCTGCTCGGGCCGAGACAGGCCATTGAGATAGCCGTGAATGACGATGCGGTCGAAGCAGTGGTATACAAAAACGAGCAGGCTGTCGAACAGCTTTGCGAATAGCTCCATCGGTTGCCTTCCTGGATTTTGCTTCAGCAACAAGATCATCGGCGAGGCGACCGGTGGAGTCAAATCGGCCGGGGCGGACGCGGAAGAAGGGAAGAAAGGGTTTCCAAAGGGAAAGAAACCGTAGGTTTCGTTCCCTTTGGGCTACGTCCTCAAATGTGACGAACGCCTGATTGCACGAGACGGCCGGCCTCTGAAAATTTCAAATATCTTTGGCTAGATCTCCGGCCCGTGTTGCCTCAGCTAACGATGTTACCGAACTGCTAATCGTCGTTGGCGGACCGTTGTAGGAGCTTCCCGATGTCCTCTGCCCACAACTGGTCCGGCTGGACGCCATCCGGTAACAGAACCACTCGTACCCCGCAGTGTGGTCGTAGCTTTTTGGCGATGATGGTGCTCGCGTTGCGGCCAGCCGGGTCGCCGTCCAACAAGAGCGTGATATGGCGGAACCTCTCCAGAAGGGCGTGGCGCTGGGGCTCGTATAAAACCGATCCCATTAGCCCGACGACGGACCGAATGCCGGCTTGATGCACTTTCATGCAATCGAAAAATCCCTCCACTACGACGACCGTGTTCTCCACTCCGGCGGCGGCGCGATTCATGTTGAAAAGGATCTCCGACTTGGCGAAGGCCGATGGGAGCCGGTATCGCGGTTGAGTCTGGTCTACCGAGCGTCCGCAATAAGCGATCAGTTCTCCGTCAGCGTTGTGGATAGGAATGACCAACCGCCCATGCATCAGTCCAGGTCCCGCGTAGAAACCGACTCCAAACTCGACCGCTGTCTTTTCGGTAATCCCGCGTCCGGCCAGATAGGGGTGCGCGCAATCGATGCCGGTCAGAGTGAAGTTCAGGGGCAAAGAAACCCTTCTTCTTTTCGTAACCAGTTCCTCCCCGTTCGACGTCGATTTCCACGGATCTGACGAGCACGTCATTGCCTGTAGCCTTCGGGCGGCCTCGACCAGAGAGCAGCCCTCCATCGCAGCAACGAAGTCCAATACGGTTCCGCCGGCCTCGCACGCGAAGCAGTGAAAAACATTGCGAGCCAGATTCACGTGGAAGGCTTCACGCCCTTCGCCGCGGTGAATCGGGCAGCACCCGCGATATTGATCTTTTCCGCTTCGCCGAAGCTCGACGTGATAGTGCCGGAGCACAGATTCCAGTTTCACCGCGCGTTTGATCGATTTGAAATCCAGCCAGTTGATCATGGACGCACCTCCTCGGAATTGAAGGTGGCGTCGGCGTACAATTCTTGTTCCAAAGCCGACCCTGATTCAAGGCCGAGCACCAACTGGCGGGCAATTTCACTGCGCCACTGTTTGACTCGGCGTTGGAGAGTTCGCAGTTGCCCCGGCGCAAAAGTGCCGGCCATGCTTTTCTGCAAACGGAGGAACAGCTCTTTGGCATTGGCGTCGGGCTGTTCGTTGAGCCACTGCTGAACCTGTGGCCAGACTGCTTCAAAAGGGTCCACACGAGTGCGATAGGTTCGTGGCCCACTGCGTCTCTTGCGATGTGTTGGACGCACTTCACCATCGCGCCACACAGTGGAAAGACTGGCGACGAAACCGCTCAACTCCGGGGACGATTGAGCCACGTCGGCGTGGGCGACACCGACTTCCAGCTGCGCGAGCACTCGCTGTGCTTCTCGAATCTCGCTCAACAATCGAACCGGGTCCAGTGCCGCCAACGTCTGCCGGAGCTGTTCCTTGCACTCCTCTGAAACATCTTTCCGTTCCAAGAGACGCTCACACGGTGTCGCTGGAGGGTGGTACTTCTTGATCACCTTCGCACCCTCACGTATTTTCGAAAGCAACTTGAAGGACGGTTGAAAGAAGTTCACGAAGAGCCGGGCGGAGGTGTACAGCTTGTTTAACACCGCCGTCGTCTGCGCGCCCTCCAGCCTTCCGTAGCCCACCATTCGCCGGATCACCGCGCCGTTCTTCTGTTCGATCCACGCTTGATCATTCTTCTTGTACGCGCGACATCTGGTGAGTTCGATTTTGTTGTCCCGGCAATAGCCCACCAGCGTGTCGTTGATAAACGCGCTGTCGTTGTCCACATCGAGCCCACGCACCGGAAACGGCACCCTCGCCCGAATCTCGCTCACCGATTCAGTCACCAGCGTTTGTTC
>Ga0316363_10002303_pt1 | contig 14785 bp, 11 predicted proteins | sample Sb_taG_3_FD_200459 | JGI IMG/M metagenome (GOLD analysis project Ga0316363, IMG submission 200459) | Peat soil microbial communities from Weissenstadt, Germany - Sb_50d_a_PC metaG (v2) (version 2) | ecosystem: Environmental > Terrestrial > Soil > Wetlands > Peat | place: Germany: Weissenstadt...
AACCAGCGCGCATCCTCGATCTCGCTGCGGTCGATGACGATTGTTTCAGACAGCGCCTCGGCGTGGCAGCCGATCATCAGCGAACTCGGGAACGGCCACGGCTGCGACATGGCGTATTTGACCTTGCAGCAGCGGATGCCGGCCTCTTCGAGCACCTCGCGCCGCACCGCTTCCTCGATTGTTTCGCCGGGCTCGGCGAAACCGGCCAGCGCCGACCACATGGTCGGTGCAAAGCGCGGCGAACGGCCGAGCACGCAGCGCTCGCCCGAGATCGCCAGCATGATGACGACCGGATCGGTGCGCGGAAAATGCTCGGCCTTGCACGACGGACAATCGCGCCGCCAGCCGCCCTGCACCACGCGCGTCGGCGTGCCGCAATTCGGGCAGAAACGGTGGCGCGCATGCCAGCCGATCAGCGCCTTGGCTTCGGCGAGCGGCGGCAGATGCGCGGCATCGACCAGGCCCTGTACCGCGATGGTGCGCAGGTCGGTGATTTTCAGATCGTTGCGCGCCTTGAGCGGCTCGATCGCGGCCGGATCGAGGCCGAAGCCGAAGCGCGGCGCCTCGCCCAAGAGACCGAGGAAGATTATGTCGCGCGCGCTGCCCAACGCTGCCGCTTCGGTGGGCGAGAACAGTGGATCGATGGCCTCGCCGCGCTGTTTCATCACCACGAATTCGCCGCCGATGACGTAGCCGCCGGCGCCATCGTCTTGCAGGAATTTCGCCAGTGCCGCGTCGTCGCCGCGGCGGTCGGCGGCACGATCGATGGCGCTCGCCGTATAGCCGAGGTGCGGTCGCGGGCCGAGTTCGGGGCGTTCGGGCACGATGCGGGGATCGGTCAATTACTCAGCCGCTTCGCGCAACGGCCGCGGATAGATCGCGTCGTAAAGCTCCGGGCGCTGCCATTGCGGGCCGAGCACGCCTTGCTTGGCGCCGCAGCCGGCCGACGAGCCGACCTGGTCGCGACCGGCGCGCAGATGGCGCACGCGATCGAGGCTGACATCGACCAGGCTCATGCCGGCGACCGTGCTCTCGAATACGATCTCCTCGGGCGTCGCCACCATGGCGAGCCCCCGCTGGCCGTGATCGAACAGATTTTGCGTCGTCACCACGATGGCAAGATTTTCGATGGCGCGCGCCCAGATCAAGGTCCGCCATGTCGCCCACAGCCGGTTCTTGTCCGTGCCCGCCGGCATGAAGATCAATTCGGCGCCGCGCAAAGCGAGCGCCCGCGACACTTCTGGCATGTAGACCTCGCTGCACATGGCGAGCCCGATCTTGCCGTGGGCGGTGTCGAACACCGGGAAATCGTTGCCCGGCGTGTATTGGAATTCCCAATCCTTGCCGCCGGTATAGATCCAGGGCCCGTTTGGATGGGTGCGGCGGTAACGCGCCGGAGCCCGGCCGTCGGGATAGGCCATGACGACGAGGTTGTAGGCGGTCGCGGCCTTGCGATCGATCGGCTCGATGGTGCCGAACACCACGTGCACGCCGTGGGTTGCCGCCGCCTCCGCCATGGCCGCGATCGGATCGAAGGTCGCCGGCATGCGCCACGGGCCGGGATAGGTTTCCGGAAAGCAGACGAAATCGGCGCCCTGATGGGCGGCGTGCTCGATCGCGCTCACGGCCTCGGCGACGTTGCGCTCGTCCTCGCCGGGACGGTGCGAAATCGGCTGCACGATGGCGATGCGGAAGGTCATGGACAGGCTCCTGATCGCGCTTTTCCCCTTAGATTCCGGGGCTTCCTCTTGGTGGCGGATTGAAGCCGCGGCGTTCAATAAGGTCAAGTCGCGAGGGCCCATAGGCGCCCTCGTTCTCGCGACGCGTTCCGAGCTCCATGGATCGAGTTCGGCCAAACTTGACTTAGATCAAGGTCTTCGCAGCGATTGAGGCCTCTTGTCATCCGAATTCTCAGACTGTCGAGAGCAGCGGCGATGCAGAACGACCGGGAGTTTGGACGTGGATCGTGACTTTTCACGTCGCTTGTTTCTTCGAGGCTCGGCTTTCACAACGGTCGGAGCGACCATGCTCAATACGACTCCGGAATTCATTGCAAAGGCGGAGCCCGATGGCGTGAATTCGCCGACGGTCGGTCCGGACGCAGTTCCGATCGCAATGCAAGTCAACGGTGTAACACGGACGCTGCGTGCCGAGCCGAGCATGACCTTGGCGGAGACGCTGCGCGGCCCGCTGGGGTTGACCGGAACGAAGATCGCCTGCAATCGCGGCGCCTGCTCCGCCTGCACCGTCTGGCTCGATGGCGACCCGGTTTGCGCGTGCATGATTCTGGCGATCGATGTCGGCGGGCGCAGCGTCACGACGATCGAAGGCCTCGCCGATGGCGACACCCTTCATCCGGTACAACAGGCGTTCATCGATCACGATGCGCTGCAGTGCGGCTTTTGCACGCCGGAGATGATCATGAGTTGCGCGGCGCTTCTTGAACACACCGCGGATCCAAACGCCAGCGAGGTTCGCGCGGCGATCAGTGGACACATTTGCCGTTGCGGCACATATCCGCACGTGATTGCCGCAACGCTCGATGCCGCCAAAGTACGCAGGGGATGATGATGGCCGAGCAAGACACGCTGCGCACCGCAACGTTTCCTTCCGGCATCGCCAGCGTTGGCCTCGGCACCGTCAAGCGGAAAATCCCGGCGGACGAACCGCCGCCGCTGCCACCCAACGCCGAGCTTACCGTGATCGGAAAATCTTTTCCGCGTCCGAACGGCCGCGCCAAAGTCACCGGCGCCGCCCGCTTTACGGTGGATTTGTCGCTGCCCGGTATGCTGCATGGCCGCATCCTGCGCTCGCCGATGCCGCATGCCCTGGTGCGCTCCATAGATGTGGCCGCGGCGGCGCGCCTTCCCGGCGTGCGCGCGATCGTGACAAGTGCCAGCCCTGACGATCCGGCAACAGCAACCTTGCGTTATATTAGTGCGCCCGTGGCCGCTGTCGCCGCTGTTTCGATGGCGGCAGCCGAAGAAGCATTGCATCTGATCCGCGTCGATTACCAGGCGCTGCCCTTTGTCGCCGGAATGCAGCAGGCGCGTGAAGCGGACGCGCCCGCGGTCCACGACAGCGCGACCGCACCCGCCGGCCACCCATCAGGTTTTCCGGCGGCCGCCGATCTGCCGCTGCACGGCAATGTGCGCGGTCCATCGATCGTGAGGCGAGGTGACGTGGCACAAGGATTCGCGCAAGCCGATGTCGTCGTCGAGGGCGAATACGGCACCCAGGTGCAGACTCATTGCTGCATGGAGCCGCACGCCATCCTTGCCGATTGGCGTGCGGATGGCCTGACCGTCTACATGTCCACCCAGTTCACCGCCGGCGTGCGGCAAGAGCTCGCCGAGGCGTTCGGCCTGCCGCTCACGCGCATCCGCGTCGTCGTCGATGCGATGGGGGGCGGTTTCGGCTCCAAATCGTCGCTTGGCAATTACGGTCGCATCGCCGTCGAGCTGTCGCGCCGCGCGCGAGCGCCGGTGCGCCTGTTCCTCGGTCGCGAAGAGGAGCAAATGGATGCCGGTAACCGGCCGGGAACATGGCAGCGATTGCGCGTCGGTGCCGAGCGCGACGGCGCGCTCACGGCGATCTCGCTCGTCAGCTACGGCACGGCTGGAATCGGCCTCGGCGCCGGTGTCGGCAATAATGCGGAGACGCTTTATTCCTGTCCCAATTTCGAGGGCGCGCAGCATGACGTGTTCATCAATGCCGGTCCGGGCTGCGCCATGCGAGCGCCCGGCAATACGCCCGGCGGCTTTGGCCTTGAACAGGCAATCGACGAACTCGCGGAGAAGCTCAGCATCGATCCGTTGGCGCTGCGCGACCGCATCGATCCGAGCCCGGCGCGGCGCGAGGAGCGGCGTCTCGGCGCCGAGCGGATCGGTTGGCAACGCCGGTGGGCGCCCGGCGCCGATCCTGGCGCGGTGAAGCGCGGACTTGGCATGGCGCAATCGCTCTGGGGCGCCAATGTGCAGACCAACGCGGCCTGCGAAGTGCGCGTGATGCGCGACGGGTCGGTCGAAGTGCTTTCAAGCGTCCAGGACATTGGCACGGGCATCGGGACCGTGCTGGCGCAAACCGTCGCAGAGGTGCTCGGTTTGCGTCCCGACGAGATCACCGTCCGTATCGGCGACACGGAATTTCCGGCCGGCGGACCATCCTATGGCAGCCGCACGACCGCATCGGTCACCCCGCCGGCCCGCACGGCGGCCTGGCGCGTTCAGCAACAGCTGTTCCGCGAAGCTGCGCTGGCGCTCAACGCCGCCGCCGAAGACCTCGTCGCGCGCGACGGAAAAATATTGGTCCGAAACGACGCAACGCGCAGCCTGACTTTCCGCGAGGCCGCCGCCCGCCTGCGCACCGATCGCATCAGCGCCGTGGTTTCGCGCAGCGATGACTATGCCGGTTTTCGCCGGCGCATGGGCGATGCCGCCCTGGCGCAGCAGGATCTGGGCGGCGTCCAATTCGCCGAAGTCACAGTCGACACGGATACCGGCATTGTGCGTGTGGAGCGTGTCGTCGCCGTGCAGGATTGCGGCCGGCCGATGAATCCGCGGCAGATCGAGAGCCAGGTCCATGGCGGCGTGCTGATGGGATTGTCCTACGCGCTGTTCGAGGACCGCATCCTCGATGGCCATACCGGGCGAATGGTCAATCCGAATCTGGAGCAATACAAGCTCGCCGGCCCGCGCGAGACGCCGGCGATCGACGTCGTGATCCTTGAGAACTATCAAGGCCAAAGCGCGACCGATGCCTATGGCATCGCCGAACCGGCCAATATTGCGACGGCGCCCGCGATCGCCAATGCCGTCTACAATGCGACCGGCGTTCGCATGCGCAGCCTGCCGATGACGCCGGCGGCTGTGCTGGGCGCGCTCGGCAAAATTCCAGCGAGGAGTTGAAGCCGTGAACCGCTTCGCCTGGACGAATGCCAAATCGATCGCCGAAGCCGCGGCCGTGGCATCGACGACCGTGGCTGACGCGATGACCGTGTCGCCTGAGGCGATGGACCAAGGCGACACAGCGATCGTGAAGGCGAACGGCATCGATATTCTCGATCTCTTGAAAGAGGGCCTGCTGAAGCCGGCAAAAGTGGTGAGCCTGGCCGGAGTGCCGGGTCTCGATGAGGTCGTCGAAGACAAGGACGGCGGGTTGCGGATCGGTCCTATGGCCACCCTGGCATCGCTTTCCGAGCACCGTGTTCTGCAACAACGCTATCCAGCGCTGACCGAGGCGTTGCGCGGTTCGGCGAGCCCGCAAATCCGCAACGTGGCGACGCTGGGCGGTAATCTGCTGCAGCGCCCGCGTTGCTGGTATCTCCGTTCACACGCGTTTCATTGTCTGCGTAAGGGTGGCGGCCATTGCTTCGCGATCAACGGCGAAAATCAATATCACGCGATTTTCGACAATACGGTCTGCGCCATCGTTCATCCTTCGACCGCGGCCACGGTGCTGGTGGCATTGGGCGCGATGGTCGAGCTCACCAATGCAGCGGGCGCCAGGCGTCGCTGCCTGCTCGAGGATTTCTTCGTGCCGCCCGACCGCGATGCGCAGCGCGAGAACGATTTACAGCCACAGGAAATTCTAACGGCCATCGATTTGCCCCGACTGCCGCCAAGCGTGCGCATGGCGCACATCAAGCAAGGCGAAAAAGAATCGTTCGACTGGCCGCTCGCCGATGTCGCGGTCACGCTCGATCTCGATCCGGATGGCCGCTGCAAGCGCGCTGCGATCGTTCTTGGCGCGGCTGCGCCCGTGCCGCATCGGGCAAAAGCCGCTGAAGCTGCGCTCCAAGGCAGCCGGATAGACGAACCAACCGCAAGGGTGGCGGCGCACGCCGCGCTCGATGGCGCCACGCCGCTGACCAAGAACGCCTATAAGCTGCCGCTATTCGAGGCGTTGGTGCGACGCGCCATCCTTTCAGCCGCCGCCTAGCCGCGATCCGGCCGGCCTGATCATCGCATTCGAGAACTCAACTTGATCGTCGCGCCGTCGACGACAAACGTGCCGTAACCGCGATGATGAAGGGTCTTCGGATTCTTCTGCGCCGGATCGACCCAGGCTTTGAGCACTTCGAGAATGAAGAGGTTGTAGCGCATGACCAGGCGCCGGTCGATCACCTTGCATTCGAGATTGGCGAAGCAATCGGCGACCAGCGGTGGCGCCACGCACTGCGCCGGCGCCGCGGTCAGGCCGAATGCGGCGAATTTGTCGATGTCGTGGCCCGTCGAGTTACCGACCTTCACCATCTTATGCGCCAATTTGCGCGCCGGGATCGCGATCACGCACTCGCCGGTCGATTGCAGCGCGGCAAAACTGTAATTGGCGTTGCTGACGACGCAGGCGATCTGCGGCGGCTCGAATTCGATCATCATGTGCCAGGACATCGCCATGACATTGGCGCGCTTGCGGCGCGCTGTCGTGAGCAGGACGACCGGCCCCGGCTCCAGCAATTGGTAGACCTTGCTTAAAGGCAGCGTCTTCAACTTCATCGTGATCGATTGCCTTATGCCATCGCGCCTATGTCGCCTGCGCGGTGCTCGAGCGAAAGCGAAGCACCGCAAGAAGAAAAAAGAATCCGCCGATCACGGCGACCAGGAGGAACTGCGGCCAAACCACGTCGAAGCCGGCGCCGCGATAGAGGATCGACTGCGCAAACGCCACGAAATGTGTCGAGGGCGATGCCTGCATCACGGTCGCCAGCCACGGCGGCATGCTCTCGAGGGGCGTATTGGTGCCGGAGAGCATATTCATGGGCATGTAGACCAGCATGTAGAGCAAGCCGAGCTGCGGCATTGATCGCGCAACGGTGGCCAGAAATATGCCGATCGCGCAGGCGAAAAACAGGTAGATCGCCACGCCGACCATGAACAGCGGTATCGAGCCGGCGATGGGAATGCCGAGCAGCAGGCGGACGACGAGATAGAGCGAAAGGCCGACGGCCACGGTGATGACAAGGCCGTTCGCCCACACCTTGGACATCGCAATTTCGAACGGCGTCAGCGGCATGACCAAAAGATGGTCCATGGTCCCGTGCTCCCGCTCGCGGATGACCGCCGCCCCGGCGAGAATAATTGCGAGCATGGTGACATTGTTGATGATCCCCATGACGGTAGTGAACCACGCCGTTGTGACATTTGGATTGAACGCAATGCGTATGTCGAGATTGACCGGCGACAGCGGCACTCCTTCCGAATGGGAGAGAAAGTCGGCTATCTCGGTGGTGATGATCTGCTGGGCATAGCCCGAGCCGAGACCTGCCTGGACCATCGCGGTCGCGTCCACGTCGACCTGAATCGCAGGCCGTCGTCCGCCCAGGACATCCCTCTCGAAATTCGGCGGAATGTCGACCACGAACGTGTACCTTCGCGCATTCATCAGCGGGACGATATCGCGCTCGGCAATGGATTGCGGCGGCTGAAAGTATGGCGGCAGGAACGCATGCGCGATCCGCCGCGACAACGCGGAATGATCTTCGTCGACGAAAGCGATCGATGCGTTATGCAGCTCTTGCGAGTAGCTCCCCGCCTGGCTGATGATGGCGAGCGAGAACGCATAGACGACCAGGCCCAACAATACGAAATCATGCAGGAAGCTTCGTAGCTCCTTGGTGCCCAGCCAGAAGATGTTTGCGATCATGCGCATCGGTCTTGCTCCTAGCGTTCCTGTGTGCGCAGGAGCAGAAGACTGATGAGCGTCAGTATCGGAATGAAAACGACCAGGGCCGCCAAATCCAGGCCAAGGTCCGCAATGCCCAGCCCCTTGGTGAAAGTACCGACGCTGATCGGCACGAAATAGGTCATGGGGAACGCCCGCCCCATGACTTGCGCCGTCCCCGACAACGACGAAACCGGAGTCATCATGCCGGCGAACTGCGTCGCCGGCAGCACGGTGAGAATGGCCGTACCGAACAGAGCGGCGATCTGCGTGCGTGCGAAGGCCGAAATCACCATGCCGTAGCCCGTCGTCGTGGTGACGTAAAGCAGCACACCGATGAAGAGCGCAAGAAAGCTGCCCTTGAGCGGCACCTGAAAGACAAACAAGGCCATCAGGAACATCAAGGCAAAATTCGCCATCGCGACGCCGATATAGGGAAGCTGCTTGCCGATCAAAAATTCGAGCCGCGTGACCGGTGTCACATACAGGTTGGTGATCGAGCCGAGTTCCTTCTCGCGCACGATGGCGAGCGCCATGAGAATCGCCGGAAACAACGCCAGCAGCATCGAGATGCTGGAAGGCACCATGGCGTAGATGCTGTCGAAATCCTGATTGTATTTGAACCTGACTTCGATATCGGCAGGCGGGCTTGCCGCGGCAGCCGTGGTCTTGACGGCCGGATCGCTCAGGTAAAGCTGATGCATGCCTTGCAAATAGCCGCGGATGGTCTCGGCGCGGAACGGCATCGCGCCGTCCACCCAGGCGCTGACCCAGGCCGGTCGTCCGCGTTCGACATCACGTCCGAAGCCCGGCGGTATTTCGATTGCTGCATCGAGATTTCCGCTCTGCATGCGCTTTTGCAGGTCGGCATAATCGACGAGCGGCGGTCGCTCCACGAAGTAAGGCGAGCCTCTGAGCTCCTCGAGGTAGGCCCGGCTCTCGTGGCTCTGGTCCCGATCCAGCACCGCAAAAGTCAGGTTATTGACGTCCGTCGATATTCCAAATCCGAACACCAGCATCAATAGCGCCGTTCCGAACAGCGCAAAGCCGAGCCGAATGGGATCGCGCAACAGCTCGATCGTTTCACGGATCGTGTAGGCGACAAGACGCCGCAAACTGAACGCGTGCTGCTGCGGCGGCGGCAGCCGCGCCGGTACATCGGTCTTGCCAGACGGCACGATATTCGCGGCCTTCGGGGCGCGCGATCCAGTCGCCTCCTCGAGGTAGCTGATGAAAGCGTCCTCCAGCGTTGCGACGCCGCGAGCCCTGACGAGATTGCCCGGCGTATCGGTCGCAAGCACGCGTCCGGAATCCATGAGCGATATGCGATCGCAGCGCTCAGCCTCGTTCATGAAATGGGTCGAGACGAAAATGGTCACGCCCTTGTTGCGCGAAAGATCGATCAAGAGCTCCCAGAAGCGGTCCCGCGCCAACGGATCGACGCCTGACGTCGGCTCATCGAGGATGAGCATCTCGGGCTCATGCACGATGGCGACGGCCAACGAAAGCCGTTGGCGTATGCCCAGCGGCAGGTCCGAGGTGCGCTGGTCGAGATAGTCTTTAAGGCCGAATTGTTCGGTCAATTCGCCAAGACGCGTCTTCGCCTTCCCCGACGGCAGGTGAAAAAGCCGTGCGTGAAGCTCGAGGTTTTGCCGGACGGTGAGCTCGGTGTAGAGCGAGAAGGCCTGCGACATGTATCCCACACGCCGGCGCGAGTTGATGTCGCGCGCGTCGAGCGGTCTGCCAAACAGCAGGGCCTCGCCTTCGGTCGGCGGCAGCAAACCGGTCAGCATCTTCATCGTCGTCGTTTTGCCGCAACCGTTCGAGCCGACGAAGCCGAAGATTTCCCCGCGTTCGATGGTGAAGCTCACCCGGTCGACGGCGGTAAAGTCGCCGAAGCGGCAGGTCAGATCGCGGGCGGTGATGACCGGTTCGGCGTCGATGATGCGGCGCGGGGGTATTGTCAGTCTCTTGCGGCCCGCTCGGCTTTCTTCCGGCAGCAGCGCTATGAAAGCGTCCTCGACCGTCGCCGCGTGGGTCTGGGTCTTTAGATCATTCGGGGATCCGGCAGCGAGGACTTTTCCGGCATCCATCGCAATAAGGACGTCGAAGCGCGCGGCCTCTTCCATATAGGCGGTTGCGACCACCACGCTCGTGCCCGAACGGCGCGAACGGATACGCGCGATCAGTTCCCAGAACTGGCGGCGCGACAACGGATCGACGCCGGTCGTCGGCTCGTCGAGGATCAAAAGATCGGGATCGTGGATGAGCGAGCAGCACAAGCCGAGTTTCTGCCGCATGCCTCCAGACAGTTTTTTCGCCGGGCGGTCGGCAAAAGGAGCAAGTCCCGTGCTGTCCAAAAGTTCGGAAATTCGCCATTGCCGTTCGGTGCGAGATTGTCCGAACAAGCGGCCGAAGAACTCGATGTTTTCGCCGACGCTGAGATCCGGATAGAGGTTCTTGCCGAGTCCCTGCGGCATATAGGCGATGCGCGGACAGACGGCGGCGCGGTGCGCGGAATCCGCCATATCGCCATCGAGCACGACCACGCGGCCGGACTGGACCCGCCGCGCGCCGGCGATGATGCTGAGCAGCGTCGATTTTCCGACCCCATCGGGTCCGATCAGGCCGATCATGCAGCCGGCGGGCAGTTCGAGAGTGACCGCATCGAGTGCACAGGCACGCGCATAACGCTGGGTGACGTTTTCCAGACCCGCGACTGGCCTGGCCGCTTCGCTCATTGCGTGGTCGGCCCTTGCAGGGCAGCCGGCCATTTTGCGGCCCGATCGGTCAGCACGTAAGCGACGCCGGGCAGCCCGCTGCGCACGGACTCGGCGCGGGCCCGCAGCCGCTCGGGATCGATACGCAGGCGAATCCGAAACATGAGCTTATCGCGCTCGCTCTGGGTCTCTACGGTCTTGGGCGTGAACTGAGCCGCAGTGGCGATGAACGAAACCTTGGCCGGGATCGCGATCTTCGGATAGGCATCGAGCACGATGCGGGCGTCGGTGCCGAATTTCACTCTTCCCGCCGCTTCGGTCGGCAAATAGATGTCCATGTACACATAAGAGGTATCGAGCATGGCGAAGACCTTGCCGCCGGCAGGGAGAACCTCGCCGATATTGGCAATACGATACTGGATACGGCCGTCGCGCGGTGCCACGAGCGTGTTATCGGCGATCTCGACATTGTAGAGTTCCACGTCGTGGGTCGACGCTTCGAGCGCATGCTCGGACTCGGTCACCCGGGCATTTGCGGCGTCGAGCGCCGCCCCGGCGCCGTTGAGTTGCTGTTGCCGCTGATCCATGACCTCTCTGGTCTGGAAGCCCTTCGCCACCAGGGCGGCGGCGCGATCGAATTCCTGCTGCGCCAATAGCAGTTGGGTGTTCTGTTGCGTCACATTAGCATTTGCTTCGTCGACCGCGCGGTGCGCCTGCTCCACTTGGGCCTGCGCCTTCTTCAGCGAAGCGGCGAGGTCTCGCGTGTCCATTCGCGCGACAACCTGGCCGGCTTTGACCATGTCGCCTTCGTCGGCAAATATCTCGGAGATGCGGCCGGCGTATTTGGTGTCGATATCGATTTCATCCGCCTCGAGCCGGCCATTGCCGAAGGCAATGCCGGCCGGCAATTGCGAGTGCAGCCGCTGCCAAGCGTAGTAGGAAACACCGGCGCCAGCGGCGAGCACGGCCAGCGCTATTAAGGCGCGTATCAGCCAGTTGCGAGCCGGTTCGCGCTTTACTATCGGAACCGGTAAGCCTCGGTTGGCAAGTGCTGGAACATGGTGGTCCGTTGATGGGAGGGTGCCGGAGGTGTTTTCAAGACGGCTTTCAGTCGCGCAAGGCGACGCCGCGCCGGTTATATTGCGGTCTTGTTCCATTTCCCGTCCACTTTAGCAGCCCCCGCCGGCACCGTTTCAATTAACATTGCCGGCAATCGTCGCGTTGACATAGGTCAACGCGCCGTCGCCGCGCTCCAGCTGCCCTACCCTCCGGACGATTACGCCATACGAATCTAGCGGCGCCAGCGAATTGCCGGACCGAACGACAATCGGCTCTGCTACTCGCACGCGGTTCCTGGAATTACAGCGGCCAGCAGGTCCAATAATTGCTACAGTACGCCCAGGTTATTGCCCGTTGGCCGTCACCGCTCGCTGCAGCTTCCAATGCCTCATCGGACAGATCATTGGCAATGACGGCTTCGTCAGCCTCGTCAAGATCGGTGGCATCGTTATTCATAGGATCGCTCCTTGATGTGAATACGAAAAATATATCGATAGACTGTTTGGCAGGAAGAATTTTGACAAATCTCAAAGAAAATGATGGCGCGAAAGCAGGTGGCAACGGCGCTTTTTTATACGGTTCAACGCGGCGGACGGCGGCTGACCTACTACTCGATATCGGCGCCCCCCTTGAGAACGCCGCTGGCCGGCCCATGCGATTTGATTTGGCTCAATACTGCGGCACGGCGCATGGCGCATGCTAGTTTCGAATTCGATCCTCATCGCGAAATTGGACCAATGGCCGACACCGCCCCCCTTGTCGACACATCCGCCGCGAAGCTCCAGCCCTTGCAGGGGGAGCCGGAAGCGGAAATCAGCCCGGCGGCGCCCGCCGCCAACGCACTGCCGGATCTCGACCGCACCTTGCATGCCGCCATGGCGCGTCTTACCGGAGGTTTGGCGCCCAGCGCGCTGGCTGGCGCCTATCTCGACTGGATGACCCATCTGGCGGTTGCTCCGGGCCGGCAGATACAGCTTGCCGGCCAGGCGGCAATGGGCTTTCTCGAGAATCTCGCCTTTGCGTCGCGTTGCGCGATTGGTGCCGAACAGGACCCCTGCGAGAGCGCACTACCGCAGGACGACCGATTTCGCGCGCCCGAATGGCGGAACTATCCGTTCAACGCCTATGCCCATGCGTTCCTGTCGGCCGAGCGCTGGTGGCAGGCGGCAACGACCGACGTTCGCGGTCTCAGCCGACGGCACCAAGATGTGGCGGCCTTCACGGCCAGGCAGCTTCTCGATACGGTCGCGCCGTCCAATTTTATTTGGACAAATCCCCAGGTGCTCGCGCGCACGCGGTCGCAGGCCGGCATGAATCTCGTGCGCGGAACGTTGAACCTGGCCGACGATCTGATGCGCGCCGGCACCGGCCGGGGCCTTGCCGGATCGGAAGCCTTCGTGGTTGGCAAGACCGTGGCGGCAACGCCGGGCAAGGTCGTTTGCCGCACGCCGCTCGCCGAGATCATTCAATATGCCGCAGCCACCGAGAAGGTCAGGCCGGAACCGATTGTCATCGTTCCCGCTTGGATCATGAAATACTACATCCTCGATCTTTCGCCGGCGAATTCGCTGGTGCAGTTTTTGACCGAGCAGGGTTTCACGGTCTTCATGATCTCATGGAAAAATCCCGACAGTGGCGACCGCGATATCGGATTTGACGATTACCGCACGCTCGGCGTGCTTCCCGCCATCGAGGCGGCGACCGCGATCACCGGCGCGGAGCGCGTGCACGCGGCCGGCTACTGCCTTGGCGGCACCTTGCTGGCGATCACCGCGGCCGCCATGGAACGCGACCGCGACACGCGTTTGGCAACCTTGAGCTTCCTCGCTTCGGAGGTCGACTTCAGCGACGCCGGCGAATTGATGCTGTTCATCAACGAGAGCCAGGTGGCATTTCTCGAGGACATGATGTGGGATCGCGGCTATCTGGATTCCAAGCAGATGGCCGGCGCGTTCCAGCTGCTGCGACCCAACGATCTGATCTGGTCGCGCCTGGTGCATGATTACATGATGGGAGAGCGATCGATGCCGATCGACATCATGGCATGGAACGCCGACGCGACCCGGATGCCGTACCGGATGCATTCGGAATACCTGCGCTCGCTGTTTCTCGGCAACGATCTGGCGGAAGGCCGCTTCAAGGTGGATGGCCGCCCGATTGCGCTGCACGATATTCGTGCTCCGGTGTTTGCGGTCGCCACCGAACAGGATCACGTGGCGCCGTGGCGCTCGGTGTTCAAATTTCAGCTTCTGCTCGACGCCGATATCACCTTCGCCTTGACGAATGGCGGACACAATGCCGGCATCCTGTCCGAGCCCGGTCATCCGCACCGGCATTTTCGCCTGGGATCACACCGGGCCGACGCTCACTACGTCGATCCCGATACCTGGATGAATACCACTTCGCCGCAACCGGGTTCCTGGTGGCCGGCCTGGACCGCATGGCTCGCCGAAGAATCCGGTCCGCCCGTCCCGCCACCTTCGGTCGGCCGTGATGGCACCAAGTTCGCAGCGGGAGAAGACGCGCCGGGACAATATGTCTTGATGAAATGAGCCTAATCGAGAGTTCCGGCCGTAAGCCGGCCTATTCTTTGACCTATCTCAATGACGAGCCGCCAAATTCGATAGGACACTTTGCGCATGGAAAGCAAAGGCCCGCCGTTCCTGTCGCTCGCTTTTCTCTGGCCGGCTCTGATGGCGGAGCAGACGAGCAAATTTGCGGCGTCAATGGCTCAGGAGTTCGCGAAACTCGCCACCACCGCAGAGCCGGCGGAGCCGCGTGCCGAACCGCAATGGGCGACGCCCAATAAGGTAGCGCTAGAATTGGCGACAGTGCGGCTGCGAGACTTCGCGACCAGTCCCGAGGGAGTTGCGACTTTGGTCTGCGCTCCGTTTGCGCTCCACAGCTCAACGATCGCGGACTTCGCACCCCGCCATAGTCTCGTCGCCACCCTGCAACAGGCGGGCCTGCCGCGGGTCTTTGTGACGGATTGGCGCTCGGCGACCGCGACCACGCGGTTTCTTTCGATCGACAATTATCTCGCCGACCTCAATGTCCTGGTTGACCAACTCGGTGCGCCGGTCGATCTCGTAGGCCTCTGCCAGGGCGGCTGGTTGGCGCTGGTGTTTGCCGCGCGATTTCCGGCCAAGGTCAGAAAATTGGTTCTGGCCGGTGCCCCCATAGATATTGCCGCCGGCGACTGCGCCTTGACCCGATTGGCGCGCGACACGCCGGCCGCGCTGTTCGAGGAATTTGTCGAGCTGGGCGAGGGCCGCGTGCTCGGGCGGCATGTCCGGCAATTGTGGGACCCCCGCGCCGAGGAAAGCGAGGCCGTTCACCGCGTG
>Ga0316363_10002305_pt1 | contig 14777 bp, 15 predicted proteins | sample Sb_taG_3_FD_200459 | JGI IMG/M metagenome (GOLD analysis project Ga0316363, IMG submission 200459) | Peat soil microbial communities from Weissenstadt, Germany - Sb_50d_a_PC metaG (v2) (version 2) | ecosystem: Environmental > Terrestrial > Soil > Wetlands > Peat | place: Germany: Weissenstadt...
TGGGAGCATAGAGGCATATGACAAAGGCTGACCTGATCGAAGAAGTTTCCCGGCTGGCGGAATTAACTCGCAAAGACAGCGAAGTGATTGTGGATACGATCTTTGACAGCGTGGTGCGGTCGCTGCGGGTGGGTGACAAAATCGAAATACGAGGGTTTGGCAGCTTCCGCACGCGCCAGCGCAAGCCGCGCGTGGGCCGGAACCCGAAGACGGGCGACCGGGTGGAAGTTCCGGCAAAGAAGATCCCGTTCTTCAAGCCCAGCAAGGAATTGAAAGACCTGGTGAACAGTGGCGCGGCAGCGGCAGCGGCTCCCGCAGCGGCGCCTGTACCGCCCGCGCCGCCCATCGCGCACTAGAGACACGATGGAGCGACGGGTGTCCTCGCCCGTCCAATGGGTGCATGCCGGACGGACGCCCGGCCCTCCACCGGCAACCTCGGCAAAACTCACTCGTTGCATGTGTAAGATATGGGAATCGGGGCCCGTAGCTCAACGGTTAGAGCAGCAGACTCATAATCTGTTGGTTCCTGGTTCGAATCCAGGCGGGCCCACCAGACCATCAGACAGTTGACAAAATTTCATTGCACGCTCACGTCTGGGTCACAACTAGGTAACAACTGAGTGACCGTTGATCCCAGTGCCTGCTCCAAATCTTCAAGGCTGCACCTGTCGTACACGCGTACACGTCCATCGCCAAGTTTACTCCGCCTACGACGACGTTGAATTGCTCGAATGGCTCTGCTGGGCCGAGGAGAACGGCACCAGTTTTCTGCGGGGTTAGCAGAAGCGGCGTTTGGGGCCGACACAGAGCACTACCATTTGCTGCGACCTGTTCTGCTCAAACTGAAGAAGGGGGGGCCGGAACCAACCTGATGGACTCATGTGCGGGCGCTATCCGACTGTCGCGGGCAGAGGGGAATGGGCGCAAAGATTGTGAGAGGAAGTACAATTCCGAGCCGGAGGGAACGATGAGCAAAGGCAAAGTTGCGTGCGTGCGGGTGAAGGATGTGAACGCTTTCCAATTGACACCCGGACTGGCGGATGCGCTCACAGCATCTCTCGACCCCTCCTATCTGGAATACATTACTGCCGCTTGTTCGGGAAGGAGCACGAAGGAAGCTGAGAGGCAGATTGCCGCCATACCGGAAGAGAAGCGTTATCTCACAAGAGTCCTTGACTCGCTGGATAGCGCATTTGCGGACTTCGATGATGAGACCGCGAAGCTGGACTTGCCTCACATGCAGAACCGCAAACCTGAAGCCATCAAACGTTATCTTGAGTTCCGCCTTCGGCAATTCAAAATGCTGATTGATGCGGTTGAGGATTACGTTGAAGAGAAGAATCCGGCAACAGGCGGACATTCTTAGCCCCTGCTATCCCGTGAGCACGCGGATCAATTGGCGAGGACGACGAAGAATGCTCTGCACCCGTGGAACTCTGCGAGATGCAGAGTCGGCTCTTTTTGTTGGCTCGCTACCTAGCAAGGTCGCACTCAAGCGGCTGAAGAGTTTTGTGGAAGCAGGGAAACGCGGCGGACGGGGCAACGGGCTGCGTGAAGCCAGCGGCGAACTAGATAAAGAGAGGCACAGATTATTGGAAGTACGGAACCACAGAAGCGTGAAGCGTGTCAATGTAAGCAGGCTAGGAATATCAGGGACTTAGAAGAATAGGAAGCCGCCCAAAGTCCTTGATTTTCGCCGAAAATAGCAAAGTTGTGGATCGGGTGTGGACCAGGTTCATTACTTTTTATCCAGATACTCGCCGGGAACATCATCCTGCGGCACCTCATGCGTGCGAACCTCCTTCTCGTCATTGTCACCAGCGTTTTCCACGCCCGTCACTGCGTCGGCCTCGAACGCGTTTCCTTCCTCGATCAACTCGGCCACACTCTCCGAATCCGCACCTTCGATGTTGGACAATCCCTGTAAATCTCCCGATTGCCCGCTCCTCGCTCTCAGTCCTTCGAGTGCAAACGCCTCCGTATCCACGCTCTGGCTTTTTCTCCGAACCCGTGTCCGGAGTGCGGCCGGCGTCTTCGCACCGGTTGTCTTCTTGCCGAGGGCCTTCGTTTTCACCGCCGCCTTTTTCAAGGTGGGCCTCTTCTTCGCCAATTTCTTCTTCGGAGTTCCCCTCTTCTTAGCCAGCTTCTTTTTAACCGTCTTCTTCATTGGCTTCCCTCTCTTCCCGGCAAATCCCTTCGGCTTCGTGCGCTTCTTATTTAGTTTTGTTCTTGGCCATACGCGCAGTCTACCACCGGCACATGCGTGCCCACGAAACCGAGCTAGATGCACAAGCGAGGAAACCGACAGGACCAGTGCCCGAGTTTCCGCGATCCCTGCCGACCTATCGGCATGCCTGTCCAAATCTCGATGTCGGTTTCGGCTCGATACCCGCATGGCTCCGGAAAACGCTCGTCTCTGGCACTGGTGCGGTGCGGAAACTCGCTTGGGCATCAGGTTTGTGTCAAGCTATCGCTATGGCAGAGAAACGCACCAAAACCGACAGATTAGAGCGGCAGACTGAACAACTGGGAAAAAGGGTAGATCGCCATCCAGACGAGATCGAGAAAGAGCCATCAACACTCGCCCCGAAGTCGGACGAGCCGACCGTCCTGATCCCGATTGAGCAGCAGATCCAGCAACGTGCCTACGAACTTTACGAGCAGCGCGGAAGGACTGACGGTCACGATTTGGACGATTGGCTTCAAGCCGAGTGCGAGATAAAGGGCACGCAGGCGTATGCGGCAGCGGCATAGCTTCCGGGGATGAATAATGTAGCTGCGGCGTCCGAACTGTTGAAGCCCTGCGATGCTCGGCTGATGCGGTGCTATCCCATCAGCACGCGGATCAACCGCGTGGCCAACGACGACGAAGAATGCTCTTGGCCTGCGCAGCTTGGTGAGTTTCAGAACCGACTCTTTTCATAGTGGTGAGGCAGCCAACAGACTAGTGAGACCACCGAAAACCGCGTGCACTATTTACCGTTTCATGCTAAATTAACTTTGTGAAGCGCCTGCTTCAATTCCGATCGTCATTACGACTCAGTCCATCCCGACTGAGTTATTAACTCCTGCACAATTTCTAGCTTCAGGCCCGTGACGGAACTGGCATACGTAGCTGCCTCAAGAGCAGCCTTTTGTGGGTTCAAATCCCACCGGGCCTACCAGAATTCTGTCGTTCTTTGAAAACTCAACGGAGAGTGGGCCGGACGGTAAGGCACTTGTCTGCTAAACAGGGGCTCTCGCAAGAGGCTAACGGGTTCAACTCCCGTACTCTCCGCCATGCGGAAGGTACTGCTGAATGGCCGGCAACTGGTCCTGAAAACCAGGGCGTCGTGATGAGCGATGGGCGTTCGATTCGTCTACCTTCCGCCAAGTTTGCACAGGTGCGTGAGCCCGGACGAAACGGACCGGCTGTAACCCGGTTTCCCCGAGTGGGACGCGGAGGTTCAAATCCTCCCCTGTGCACCAGAGTGCCAGCGTGTGCGAATCGGAACAGCAGCCTGTCTTAGAAACAGCTGTTTGAGAGTTCGAATCTCTCCGCTGGCACCAGATTTTCTTGATCAGCGCAGCCTTCCGTTCATCCGCGATACTGGTGATGCCTCTGCTCTCAGCAACAAATCCGAATTTCACACAGCCTATTGTCGCAGTGTTCATCTGCAAATACGGCCACGCGCAGGCGTTCCCTGCACGCCCGCAACGCGAGTTCTCCGATGGATTTTTCGCAACAGCGGAAGAAGCGGCGCTCGGCGCAACATTCCTCGAGCACAAACCCGGTCAGGTCCCCGAAACAGTCATAAATCACCTCGTGTACCTTGCCCCGGTATTCCCTCAGCTCTTTCGGTCGCTTGTGACGAGGCCGTATACCTGTAAGCGAAGGCTGGATCGACGTTGCGTTACCGCCAAATCCATCGACCCGTGCGGAGACATACGCAACGTAGCGTTGGAGCACCGCGTACCAACGGCTGGCTGCAGACATGTGCTCAAGTCTCCACTTCAGAATGGCCAGCGCGTTTTCTTCCGGCAAAAGCAATGCCTCATCCGTGCCGACCGGGATGGTCACCTGGAACGTGCCAGTCACATACCTCCAATTGCGCATGAATTTCGCGCCCTCGGAGGATGTGGACACCGCATTCGTCTTGGGTGCGGCCACGCCATATTGTTGATACAACTGCCGGGAAGCAATGCGGCGAACCTTGATGCGAAATTCCTGTCCCACGCGGACGCTGCTAGGCAGATCCAGAGTAAACAAGCCGGCAAAATTTTTGCCGGTGTCGGCGGGAATCGGAATGTAGGAAACGCCTTTATTCACGGGACATGTAATGGTGTTGGCGTCCGCGGTCGACAAGGGATGCGTTCCATAGAGTTTTGTAGCGAGCGCAATAATGTCGGCGGCGTTGAGTTGCGGCCAGTAGATATTGGTAACGCTGCCAACGGGTGTGTTACCCCAGTCGATCATTAGTTCATCTGGGTAGTTCAGAAGCAGGCCCGCCTGCTGAGTGAAGGGATTGCTGGGGCGCATATCAAACGCTTGCGGTATGCGGTGCGTGGAGGGATAACTTGGATTCCCCGAAGAGGTGATCTGCAGGTTTCTCTGCGCGAGCTTATCGGAATTCTCCGGGCTCAGTGTCACGCCTCCCGAATTCTGAATGGGGGCGTCATCGTAGGCTATTTCCGAGACGATGCAATGGTGGGTTCCGGGAAATTTCGATTGATTGCTCGCATTGTAGACATCGAGGAAGCAGCCGAAGTAAGCCCAAACTTTGTCCTTACCCATGGGAATCTGGACGTTCCGAATGTTTCCGTTGGGGACGGTGGAATCGTAGTCATGGGTGCCGTTGGCATCGGTGGCGAAGAACGGTATGGTCTGGATGCCCTGCCCGCTTGGATCCATCAATCCGGTGCCCGAAGGTAGCGGAAAGATTGGCTTTCCCGCATCGGATCCGGTGGTGCCCAGTGTGCTCTTGTAAGTCGTCGCAGGCTGGAAATCGGTATCGCAGGACTGGGCGACGAAGAGTCTGAAAAACACCCGGACGCTCGACGCAGTAGCAAGAGACGAATCCTGCAGGCGCACGCGTGCCAGCGCGAAATTGTAGTTCTGCGTGTTCGACGGAGTCAGCGGAGTAACTGAAGAGTCGCCCGTCTCATACCCCGTTTGCCCGGGCAGAGCATTGAGAGGATCCGGTCCGGGAGTGATGTAGCCGGGCGTCAAATTCAAGAACCCTATCATCGCTTGTATGAACGTGTAGGGATCGCCGCCCGTCAGCGTTGGTCCACCGGGAAGAGGGGTGTCGCCGCCGCCGGCGGAAAACACTCGCAGATCCTGGCTCAGATAGAAAACGTTGGTGTGGTTGGGATCGATATTGGTGAAATAGGGATCAGCTCCGGCGACCAACTCGAACACAGTTTCGGCGCCAAGCATATTTCCACCGATGGTGATCTTGGCCGACAAAAGATCCTGGTTGGGCGCGCCGCCGAGGGCGGGGAATGCCGGGGAACCCGACGTAGAAAAAATGATGTCGTAGGGGAAGCGGATTCGCTGAGGCGTAAATAAGTCCCCAGGGTTTTCATACTCTGCTCCGGCGGCATCGAGAAAAATGGATACCCCGGAAAGACTATCGAACGCTCCCGAAAGCACCGGGGTGATACTGCCCAGCTGGGTAATGGAGAATCCTTCTAGAACCAGCCAAAATGCGTTCGAATACAGACCGCCGCCGGTGCTAATGACATCGGCGACTTCATCGCTGCCGAACGTGCTTTTGTCGACGATAAAGTAGAAATTCCTGTTGTAAATGGCCTTGAGCGAGTTGAGCAGCGCGGTACCGTTCGGACTGCCCCATCCCGTGCAGGCGTCCCAGCCTGGGCCGGCAGGGTAACCTTTCACGCCGTTCAGTCCGTTATCCGCCGGGCCAGGGGCCCCCAGGATATCGCGGAAGCCCGCTGAGCCAATCGCATAGAGGGCGGGGTTGACGAAACCGACATTATCACCAAGGGCCTCATTGATTACGGCGATCAGCCCCGCCCACAGAGGTGCGGCGGCGCTCGTCCCGCTTCCGGGAAACGGATTGGGAATTCCCAGGCTAGCTGCGCCCGCCAGTGGAATGGGATAGCCGCTGTTGGCACTGGCATTGGCAGCCACATCTGGAACACCTCGGCCAACGTGATTATCGTTAAGCGAAGGCGGCGCTCCCGCCCCAGCCTGGTACGCGGGCTGCGAGAAGTGATCGCTGATACCGCCCCCGGTTGCGCCAGTGGGGTTGAAGCCCATGACAGTGGTCGTGTCATTCCACACGTATTCATCGAAGGATGAGCCGCTGACGTTGCCCACGGTGGTGCCGCCGACCGAAAGCACCCACGGGTCAGTGGCCGGATACTGCACGTGCGCTTTTCCGTCGCCAACTTTCGAATCGGTGCCCGTATCGCCAGAAGCGATACAGATAGTGACCCCTTGCACGGCAGCATCCTCGAACGCTCCCGTAACCGCGGCGAGAAAACTACTGGTGATGCTTTCGGCAGCCAGCGTTGCGGCGTCGTCTCCGTTGCAGATATAAAAGCTCGAGGACAAAACCGAGCAGGTGGGATCGCCCGCCTTGGGATGTGCCACTCGTGAGACCAGGTCCACCCAGCCCGCTTGGTCCGGCGTGGTGAAGTATACGGCGACGGCGGCACCCGGTGCTGCCGAACCCGCGATGCAGATATCTTGCGTCGTTTCGGGGTCCTCTGTGCCGTCATTGCTGGCGTCCACCGTGATGTCGGTAATGGTGGGCTTGGTCATGCCAAGCGTGCTGAAATATTGGTTGACATCCGCGGTTTGATACCCCGCTTCGGAAAAGATCGCAATGGTCTGTCCGGCGGCGGAATTCGTGGGGAAACGGTAGAGTTGGGCGATTTGGGGCACCGTCAAGGTCGTGGTGCTGGGAGGATCTCCGCTATTACGCTTCGTGATTCTCCGATTGTCCAGCCCGAATACTCCGATGATAATGTTCGCAAGGTCTTTCGGAACCTGAATGAAGCCATCGCGGCCGCGATAGGTTTCCGTTACGGGCTTCTGGCCCCGGCGGAGCATGACTTCGTGCTCGTACCTGCCCAGCGTGACCCCGAACGCCTCACTCATCTGCTTAGCGGTTCCGGAAACGACCAGGCTGCGGCGAGCAGCGTTGGAATCCTCGACCTTCAACCCATGTTTGACCGCAAAATCGGTGACCTTCTTCAAGTCTTTCTCGGACGCTCCGTATTTCTGGGCAAACTGTTCCTCGGAGAGCCGGCGGCGAGCGCCGGGTGGCGTTTTCAGGAAGTGATCGAAATCCGGTAGCGGTTCTCCGTCCGTCCGGCGCCGCAAAACGATGTTTACCGAGAAATGTTCCTGGGGGTCTGCAGGACCTAGAAGCCGCGCCCCTGGCGAGGGATGGCGCTCGCTTCCTTCCAGTCGCGTGTAGTTTTCAGGAGTTTTGGTCGCATCTTTTGACTTAGCCATAAAATATCTCCACGGCGAGTTTGACTCGGTACTGTTTCGTCACTAGTGCCTCTTGCGAGGACTTTCATCAATGATAGTGACCAATATGGCGCAATCGTTTCACGAATTAGCTGGTCAGCTTAGTGAGCGAGCGTTCGCCGGTTGCGTGCCGATGACGGTTCACTCGGAGGCAAACGAGGTTATCGGTTGCGCGGGCAGGATTTGCACCTGCGTTTAGAGGTTATGAGCCTCTCGTATTGTCCTACGCTACTACTGCGCCACGAATTTCTAGCGAAAAGGAAAATGGTCCGGGTGGCAGGAGTTGAACCTGCGTGGACATGTGCCCAAGACATGTGGGTGGCCGCTACCCTACACCCGGATTATGGGAGAGAGCTTTTCAGCCCTCTCCTGTTTATCCCTTCACGCAGACGACCTGGCGCAACGTGTGTACCACGTCCACCAGATCGCGCTGCGCTTCCATCACTGCATCGATGGACTTGTACGCCATCGGCGTTTCGTCGATAACGTCCGCGTCCTTACGGCACTCTACGCCCGCAGTCGCTTTGGCATGGTCGTCCAACGTGAAGCGCCGCTTGGCCTCCGTACGCGACATGGCGCGGCCAGCCCCATGGCTGCAGCTCATGAAGCTCTCCGGATTGCCCTTGCCGCGCACGATGTACGAACGTGCCCCCATGCTGCCGGGAATGATTCCCATGTCGCCTTCCCGTGCACGCACCGCGCCCTTTCGCGTGATGAGCACGTTCTCGCCGTAATGGTGCTCCCAGGTCACATAGTTGTGATGGCAGCTCACGACTTCCACATTAGCTTCGAACGCCGGGACTTCTCCCGAGCCCTGCACTGCCACGATCACGTTGCGCATCATCAAGTCGCGGTTGGCCAGCGCGTAGTCCTGCGCCCAGTGCACGGCGCGGACATAGTCCTCGAAATGCTCTGTCCCCTGCGGCAGGTACGCGAGGTCCTGATCCGGCAGGTTGATCATCCACTGGCGCATGTCGTTCTTGGCCAGCTCGATGAAGAACGTGCCGAAGCGATTGCCCACGCCACGCGATCCTGAGTGCAACAGGAACCACACGTTCTCGTTTTCGTCGAGGCAGACCTCGATGAAGTGGTTCCCGGTGCCGAGCGTTCCCAGGTGGTTCACGCGCTGCTTGTGATCCAGCTTGGGGTACTTGTCGACGATCGCCTGGTAGGCGGGCTCCATCTTCGCCCACACGTCCGCGTGATGCGCGGGCGCATCCGACCAAGCGCCGCGATCGTTCTTGCCACCGTTGTCGGTACGTCCGTGCGGCACCGCTTTCTCAATCGCTGTGCGGATGCCGTGCAGGTTGTCGGGCAGCTGGTTGGCGTGCAGAGACGTTTTCACGGCCATCATGCCGCAGCCAATGTCCACGCCGACCGCAGCCGGAATGATCGCCCCGCGCGTTGGAATCACGCTCCCCACCGTCGCGCCGATACCCCAATGCACGTCCGGCATGGCCGCTACCCACTTGTAGATGAACGGCAATTGCGCGACGTTCAAAAGCTGCTGGCGTGCAGCGTCCTCAAGCGGGACGCCCCTGGTCCAGGCCTTGACGGGAACGCCGGTATCGGGCTTGATTACGTTGTAAGTGTTTTCGGTCATAGGTGTTTTCTCGCTATATCAAATTCAGTCTCTGTGATCAATCCGCAGGGACTATCTCGCGCACGAAACCGACCACGTGACTATGCGCCGACACGTTCCGCGCCTGATAGTCGGTGCAGTACAGCACATCCAATTTCATGGGACGCACCGCCCCGCCGTATGCGCAGGAGATCGCACGCCGCGCATTTGCGGCATACTGCACGTGCGCGTGCAGGCAGCCCACACACAGTGGTTCGGGTTTCGCTGCACGGTTCTTCTTGCGAAAGACACGAATCGCTTCATAAATAACTTTCAAGAACATCGCCAAGACACAAAATGGCATTGCGACCTCCTTTCTCCGATTACCCGAATCTGTGCGCCTTCAACTAGCCAGGCCACTCCCTGACGTTTGGTGGCTCGGCACGGAGTTGAACCGTATCCACTGGCTTTTCAGACCAGCACTCTGCCGTCGAGTTCCCGAGCCAAACTGGTGGACGGTGCGAGACTCGAACTCGCATTTCACGGTTGCAGGCCGTGGGTAATCCCCTTATACGAACCGCCCACTTGGGGCGAGATGAGAGAATCGAACTCTCGTGACTGGAGCCACAATCCAGTGCCTAGGCCATTCGGCCAATCCCGCCATCAAATTTGGAGCTGGTCGAGTGAATCGAACACTCGTCGGAGAGGTACAAGCTCTCTGCACTGCCACTGTGCTAGACCAGCAAACCTTGGAGCTGGCACGCAGCCTCGAACTGCGGTCGGGCGCTTACCGTGCGCCTGCTCTTCCCGTTGAGCTATACCAGCGGAGCTGGCGCGGCGATTCGAACGCCGATCACGGACTTACGAGGCCCGCGCTCTTCCCACTGAGCTACACCAGCAAAGAAACCTCTGGAGGCGGTGGGGAGAATTGCACTCCCGCTTGTCTGCTTTGCAGGCAGATGCCTTGCTGTCTTGGCTACACCGCCGCGAAAATTGGAGCGGAAGGCGGGACTCGAACCCGCGCTCTCGACGTTGGCAACGTCGCGTCTTTGCCACTAGACGACTTCCGCCTGGAGCGAGCAGTGCGAGTCGAAAGCACGTCATCAGCTTGGAAGGCTGAGGCACCAGCCGCTATACCATGCTCGCTCTTCACATCTGGCAGGGGTGACAGGATTCGAACCTGCTTGAACTCGTTTTGGAGACGAGCGCCCTTCCCATCGGGTCATCACCCCTGTGGCGGTCGCAACGGGAGTTGAACCCGTCCCTCCTGATAGACAGTCAGGCATCCTGCCGCTAGACTCTACGACCACATCTAAACTTGGCTGCGAGGGCACGATTCGAACGTGCATGAACCGGGTCAGAGCCGGTTATCCTGGCCAATTTGGATGACCTCGCAACTCGGAGGAGGGAACCTGCGGATACGGTGTGTTTTCTGGACAAGAGAAGTAACCGTAGCCTTCACCACTCCTCGAAGTCTGTGCCATGCTCTCTCGTGACTTTCCTCCTTTTGTTCGTCTTCCAAATTGGCTGCCGGGCAGCGATTCGAACGCCCGTACCCGGATTCAAAGTCCAGGGTCCTGCCACTAGACGACCCGGCATCACGCTTTCAACGCGATTGCTTTCATGCACCGTACGCACAACACCGCCGATTCGTCGACGTTGTGGCCAAGTCTCCTGCGATCCGTACGAGCACGGTCCACCAATTCTTGATGATCCCCGCCGCGATCGCAGTAAAGGTCCGATGCAAGCTCAATTTCAAAGCCTTCGAGTTCAATCGTTTGTGTACTCATAACTTGGTACTCCCATCTCAGCCTTGAAAGGGCCGCATCCTTGCCGTTAGACGACGCCGCCTCCTCTCTGCGCATCGAGCGAAATGTGCCCCAAAAAACCAAAAGCCCCCGATTTGTATCGGAGGCTCAGAAAGACTACGCGCTATGGATCGCCCCCGTTACATGAACGCACCTTCCCCCGCTCCTTGCCACGTAAACGTGGCCGGTGTCGGGAAGCAATCGGTATGGGGTTTGCGCATCATTGCTAGAACTCAGCTATCACTCTGGCATCATTTCGCAAATTCGTCAATAGCCAAAAGCGGCGGTGCCGGGTCAGTCTTGGGGCCCCATGAGTAATGCGTCTTAGGCGAACGGCATCGTCGGTTCAAGCCTCAACTTCAGAGTTCCCGACCATTCGGACGGAAGTCTTCCAAGGCCGCATCTGGATTATGATGGGCACCTGTTCAGGTGCCCCTGTTGTTCGCTGGATGAGAATAGTAGACAATCGCATGAGCTTTGGGGGGAGGAACTCGGGAAGGACTCTGTGTGATGAGAGAACCACAGGAATACTATGTGGGCAGCATGGGCGAGCTCTACTATGTCCTCGAAGGCCTCGGGCCGCCGATGCCAGAGACCAAGCGAGTTTTTCGTGGCCAGACTCGTCAATACCTCCGGACCACTGGCCATCCGTCTTTGCTGCCCGCAGCTTCACGCCCGGGGTTTAATCGTACCCTAGATCCAGGTTGGACTTTCACGGCTTCCGTACTGGCGAGCGCCCTTCAACTTCCTCAGGGAGGCGGTTCGAACGACACCTTCGTCTGGGTGCCCGCTCTCCTTCAGCACTATGGTTTTGGGTCGTACTACTTAGACGTTTCAGCGGATCCCCTGGTGGCACTTTGGTTCTCGCTTCATCGAGACGGTGAATCCGGCAATCCCGAGATTTCCGGGCATGCGACCCTACGACCAGATTCCTTTTCAGTGGTCGATTCACTTGCAGAAAGAGCCCGGTGCGACACCGGAGCACTTCGAGTTCTTAGCCGCCGACAACAGTGATCGACGGCGCGAGTTCATATCTTCCCTGTGTGGTGCGCTGGGGAAAAGCGGCAGCATCGTCGTTTACAACGCACCGTTCGAGTCGCAGCGGTTTTCGGAGCTTGCGGCGTGGCTGCCAGAGTTTGCTGGGCGGATCGAGAAAATACAGCGCCGTCTTTCGGACTTGCTCCCAGTGGTGCGAAAGCATGTCTACCATTCCGCGTTCGCGGGGTCGTACTCGCTGAAGCACGTTCTGCCTGCGCTTATTCCAACGCTAACCTATGACGGCATGGCAGTGGCGGACGGACAGCAAGCGGGAGTGGCTTGGGAGTCGCTCGTCAGGGGAAGCTTGGATCAAATCGAGCGGGACAGGATCAAGAAGGCTCTGCTGGGATATTGTGGGCAGGACACGCTGGCACTGATCAAACTCGTAGAAAGACTTCAGAGAGTATCAACCTGACCCTGGCGAATGTAGGTTAAGGAAATCAGTGGTGGTCAAAAAGGGGTGGCGCCGGCTCGGTCGCAAATGATTCATTCGGTTAGACCGAAATCGCGTTGCGGTGCTAGTCAACAACGTACACCTTGTTGACCACGGCTGGCTGTACCAAAATCCTCGGTTCCGCGCTCTCCTGCTCGCACTGAAAACACGCTACTTCACGCCGCGTAAACTGCGGTCTGACGCCGTACCCAAATCTATAGGTTTCAGTACAGCGACGGGAAAGGCGATTGCCCGGCTTCGCTTAACCTGGATTAGCACGCTTAATACGCAAATCACCGCGACTGCGCGGCTTTGAGGAACCACTACGGGTCCCCTAACCAGTAGGGTCGCGGCACGGGAATGGCGTGAACCCTTCTTTGAATCCATCAAATCCATCGCAAGTTCTTGCAGTTCTTTTTCACAAGACATAGCAGTCTCCTTCAAGCAGAAACATTCGAACGGTTCGGCTCGATGCTATGCCCTCACGATACGATTGACGTCACCAAAATCGTTTCACATTGACGCGAACAGGGATTGAGGGGACAATAACAGCCGTTCTTAGGGTCAAAAAGGAAATTCCCGCTTAGAGATTCAAGAGCAAAGCCTTGGGTTTGAAAGGAGAAAATGTGATGTCCATGAAGAAAATGATTGTGATGTTTACTGCCCTGATCGTATTCACCTGCACGGTCGCCGCACAGGACCAAACACCCTGCCCAACGGAGAAAGTCATCGAGCATGTCCCGGTTAAGTTCACGTCGCCTGCCTCCGGCAAGGATATGTACACGGCATACTGTGCCGTTTGCCATGGAAGGGACGGCAAAGGTGGAGGGCCCGCGGCCAGTGCGCTGAAGATTCCTCCCAACGACCTTACCCTGCTGAGCAAGAACAACGGAGGGAAATATCCCTCGCTGAAAGTCGTGGCCTCCATCCGCAACGAATCCGAGCTTCCCGCGCACGGATCCAAGGAGATGCCAGTGTGGGGAACGTTGTTTTGGAGTGTGAGTAGTGGACACGAGAGTGAGGTGCAGCAACGCGTGGCAAACCTTACCAAGTACATCGAATCCCTGCAAGCAAAGTAGGCCGGCTGCTGAGCATCTGTGGGCCGCGGCATGGAGCCGGGTGGGACATAAGCGCTGGCTTGTGTCCCTTGCTCGTCTCTGGCAGTAGTGACTGTTACGCGGTTCGGACAAGGAGACCACTGCGACAACTATGGCAAGAACTGGGGCCAGTGGATTCGTCGCGGTCGTGATGAACCGGCGGATTCTAAGCCGGAATTTCCCTTTTACTTAAGATAACCAGCTAGCGGGACGCCCTCACTGCTTCAGCGCAGTCCCGGCCATGACATAATTGCCGTTGCCGTCGAGCCCGTATATCCAACACTGCAACCCTTTGGCTTGCCCTGCCGCCACCGAGTTCAACACACACGCCCACCCGCTCCGCAGGCTGAAAGCACCATCCGAGCTGACGGTATAGGTGCCGGTTCCCGTATCAATCTTGCCGTCGTCCATGTCGGTATGTGAAGCCTGAAGTTCTTGCTGGTCCGTACGAGCCGAAATATTTAACCTGGCTCACGGCGTGTAGTACTTGCTGACCACCGACAGCAACAACGAAGTCGCCAGCGGCTCCGCCATGCTGCAGTCCACCACTGCGGAGACTTACAGCGTGGCAAGTCTAAAGGGAAATTTCAGCATCCAGCTCAAGATGTGGACCGCCGACGTGAATCAAGAAGAGGACGGCGCTATCGGAATAATCACTTTTGACGGCAAAGGGAACTTCAAGGGTAAGTACCTGTATCCGCCGTTGCTCAAGCACGACCCACGCCTCCCGCACTCGAGCGCCAGGCGAAGAGCGGTCCCGTCACAACGTAGCGAGCCGCCGAAATCAGCCGTCGCAATCTGGGCGGGGCCTCGGCAAAGGCGGCGCTTCTGCCGGTCCGTCGACTGTGGCTGGGCTGCGCAGAATAACCTAGTTGCTGCAGCATGGGCGAGAAGGTTTGCCGCAACCACGCCCGGAATTCAGGACGATTGGCTTCGTTCACCCCGCTCTTTTCGACAACTTGACGTTAGTCGCTATTTTGTTATAGTTAATCTCACATTTCACGGACGTCGCGGTGGGAGACGTGCCGGTAATCGATGCAGGAGGAGGAAAAGACCTTGCCAGGTGCGCTTGCGACACGGAGTGGGGCAGCAGAGACAGCGGGAGAACAGATCGAGGTCGGACTTCGGGAGCGGAAGAAGGCGCGCTTGCGGCAGCAGATTATCGATACCTCGATCAAGCTGTTTCGCAAGCACGGATACGAGAACACCAGAATCGACGACATCGTGCACATGCTCGAGATCAGCCAGCCCACCTTTTTCCGGTATTTTCCCAGTAAGGATGCGGTTCTGCGCGAGGTGGGAGAACGCGGGTTTGCCTGTATCTGCGAGCGGCTGCGTTCGGAGCTTTCGA
>Ga0316363_10002316_pt1 | contig 14726 bp, 17 predicted proteins | sample Sb_taG_3_FD_200459 | JGI IMG/M metagenome (GOLD analysis project Ga0316363, IMG submission 200459) | Peat soil microbial communities from Weissenstadt, Germany - Sb_50d_a_PC metaG (v2) (version 2) | ecosystem: Environmental > Terrestrial > Soil > Wetlands > Peat | place: Germany: Weissenstadt...
GCTGTGCACTGAGTGGAAACAGTCATCGGACGATAGACCCCCATGCCTTGAAAATCCCCGCCCCGAAGGGGCGGAATCTACACTAACGGAGAACGCCTGTTCTCCATTTCACGCTGAGCCAAGACAAACTGCGCCTCCACCTCATCCGCGATCGTCATGACGTCGGGTAACAGCAGGCTGAAATCCCCATCCCGGCGCACCGTTCCCACATCCTGCTGCCACGTAATGACGCACCGGTCATTGTTCCAAAACTGTCCATCAGTTTTGGGATCACGCAGCAGTTTCGACTACATCTCTAGCGAAAGGAGGAACGATGAACAGGAAAAGAGTCGCACTACTTGTTCTGCTGGGTTCGATGGTTGTTGTGCCAGTGGCTCAAGCTAAAATTAAGCATATCGAAATGCGTGTTGAAGGCATGACATGAAACTTTTGAGCATACTGGGTGAAACAAAGCCTCGGACGCCAGTCTGGCGTTCAAAAAGTGGAAGTTAGCTTGCTGGATGGGAAAGTCGATGTCACCCCCAAGGAGGATGGGCAGATTGACCCTGCTCAACTTCTAAAGGCGACATACGACAGCGGTGTCAGCGTAGCCGAATTGGACATGATCGCACGCGGGAAAATAGTGAAGGACTCTTCGGGGAATGTTGCCATTCAGGTTGCACCGAATCGGTCATTCGGGCTTGCCCCAAACGAACTGTCGAAAGGGCTTGAACCGCTTGTAGATTCTGCGACGTTGGTCACCGTTCGCGGGCAGTTGTACAAGAAGCCCACAGGGAAGAAGAAAGCAGACGCTTCCGCTCCCCTGAGGCTACTGATTCTCGAAGTGCAGAAGAAGGAATAGATGCTGGGACCATGTCTGTTGTTTCTGAGCCTCGGCGTGGCTGGGCTTGCCGGATGTAGTCAGCATCCGGCGAGTCCTACTCAGCCGAAGGAACCCGCAATCGCGGCAGGTGAAATTGGTTCACGATTGCCTGATTTCTCGGTGAAGGATTTGCAAGGACGCCCGCTATCCTCGGCTGATCTTCGCGGAAAGGTTGTGCTGGTTGATTTTTGGGCGACGTGGGTGCCAACCGTGCAAGAAAGAGATGCCGGGCTACCAGAGGCTCGCAGACCGCTATGGCGCTCGCGGATTCGTAGTAATTGGGTTCAAGTTCGACACGATGAGGGATATTGAGGACCCGGTTCAGTTTGCAACGGGAATCGGAGTCCACTATCCACTGGCAGTCGCGAGCGACGAGGTGAAGCAAAGGTTTGGCGGAATTGAAGGATTGCCCACGACGATGCTCTATGACCGCCAAGGCATTCTTCGGGTGAAAGTCATCGGGTTCGAGTACACAGACAACGTCGAGCAAGCTCTGAAGCCGCTTTTATAGGTTTCAACGGAATACCTTGCCCTCACAAACAGATGGAGCGACCCCGCACAGCGAGGCACGCCCGGTGCAGAATGCTCTGCCATGCCGTTAGATTTATGATCTTTTAAGGCGAGGGCAACCCGATGAAAGGTTTGGTGGAATCGCGGCGTAATTTTCTTAGGGCAGCAGGGATGACAATCGGAGCGTCAGTGCTGTCGCCAAACGTCAGCCTTAGTCAGACTGATGCGCAGACGCAGCAGAGCCAGTCTGATGCTCCTGAGATACAAGACTCCGCGAAGGCTGACTACACGCTGCATATCAGGACGACTCCAATCGAGATCGCACCCAACCGCATAATCTCATTGACTTGCTACGACAGCCAATTTCCCGGACCACTCCTTCGTTTCAAGGAAGGACAGCAGGTCACGGTGGATGTTTACAACGACACGGACGCGCCGGAGCAACTGCACTGGCACGGGCAGAAGGTTCCGGTGGAAGTGGATGGCGCGTCCGAAGAAGGGACGCCCTATATTCCAGCGCATGGTAAGCGCCGGATTGCTTTTGTTCCCAAGCCCGCAGGCTTTCGCTTTTATCACACCCACAACCGAGCAGGCGCGAATCTTTCTGCGGGACAGTACAGCGGTCAGGTTGGCACCGTGTACATTGAGCCCAGAAACGAGCCGGGGAGGTACGACCGTGAGGTATTTCTGATGCTGAAGGAGTTTGAGCCCACCTTCAGCCGTGGAGGGGATATGGCTATGGATTTCCTCTCCCCAGCCTCTCGGGTCAAACCACTCGAAGACGCAGGTGAGTCGGCGATGAAAACATCGCTTGCCAAGGGTATGCCCAAAGGTTACGAGGTTGGCTATCGTTCATTCACGATCAACGGTCGAATGCTCGGACACGGAGAGCCGATCCGAGTGAAGCAAGGCGAACGTGTGCTCCTCCATGTTCTGAATGGCAGCGCAACCGAGATTCGCAGCCTCGCGCTGCCCAGTCACTCGTTTCAGGTCGTTGCGCTGGATGGAAATCCCGTGCCTCATCCAGCGCATGTTCCGGTGCTCTGGTTGGGAACTGCGGAGCGTATCACTGCCATTGTCGAAATGAACCATCCCGGTGTGTGGATTATGGGTGATCTGGACAATGATGATCGGCGTCACGGTATGGGGATTGTCGTCGAATATGCTGGGCGTTCTGGAAAGCCGGAATGGATTCCCCCAGCGCCGTACCGATGGAACTATATGCTATTTGGGAAACCGGGTAGCACTCCGAGCGATGCAGACGAAACGTTCGAGATGACGTTGGCTAAAGACAACGCCGCCGAGGAAGGCTTCAATCGTTGGACAATCAATGGAGTCGCTTACGCCATGACGGGCGAAGTCATGCCCGCTGCGTTCCACGTGCAACAAGGCAAGCGATACCGCATCCACATGCGCAACGCGAGTGACGATATACATCCGATCCACCTTCATCGGCACATCTTTGAGTTGACCAGTGTGGTTGGAAGGCGCACGAGTGGCGTCATGAAGGATGTGTTGATGCTCGGAGGCTACCAAGAAGCGGAAATCGACTTCGTCGCAGACAATCCGGGGCTGACTTTATTTCACTGCCACCCTCGCCGCCTGCAAAGCGGACAGATCACTTGCTAATCGAACCGGACATATCATGTGCTAACGAGAGCACCAAAAAGGGGCATTGACAATGATCAGGCAACAGCTTACCTTTGGCCCCGTCGACGATCGAAAGGATTGGTTCAAGTAAAATTAGCCGATCCGAAGTAGATTGGGTGATCAGCTCGGCAGGGTGACCTGCTGAACGACCAGACCTGAAAAAACCGACGGCTCTGCGAGGAGAAGTTGGGGTTTGGGACTGCGAAAGCAGTGATTGCATCAAAGGGCTGTGACGGTGCATGCTCCACGCTGTTGGCTCCCTCGCAGGAACTGGCGGCTAGAGCGTAACCAATGTCACCGCCTTTATCTTTTCTAGTGTTCTCCTCCCTCGCAAAAGTCGTTCCGCAGAAAATATTCTCACCCCGAGGTCTCCTATTGCTCCACTCGCCCGCTTTTCAACAGGAATTGTGAAGACCCGTTCAAACAGGACTTGACTGGCGCCATCTGCGAGGCCTTGTTCAAGGATTGCAGGTCGCCTTGTACTATACAGAAGACATGGCAGTGACGATCGAGATGCAGAATACGGGTGACTCTCGAGCGCGCAGGGAGATTCTTGCCGGTGTCGAACATGTGATGAGTGATGTGGCGGGAGAGTGGCTGGTGTCAATTGTGGGGTCTCGTGCAAATGACAACTGGGAAATGAAAGTGGAGGGACCTCAGGGATTCGAGCGTTCGTACACTTTGGTTGGCGATGCTGGAGAGCACCAGCCGGACGTAATACGGAACGTGCTTATTAAAGTGCTGCCCGCGAGCACGCGATGATCTACCATGCTGTTTGCGTTGCCCTACAGCCGGGGCAGACATCGCAGAACTTAGCTTGGTCAGTTCTTCGAGACGGCGATGAAGAAGATTCCGAATTCGAGTCGTCGTCTCCGCGAGCACATTTTGCGAGCGCTGAACCAGATCAGGAAACCAAGTACCGCTGATGAAATCACCGAGTTGCTCAATCGTGACTTAGACCTCGAGGACCGCCCTTTCCAAGCAAAAGACGTCGCGGAGTGGTTGCGCAACACCAAGGACACAGCGTTGACACTGTATTGGTCAGGGACTCGTCCGCGAAAGTAAGGATCATCTCGCTAGTACCTGGCCACCATACTCGATGATGCTGCGGACCTCATCGCACCGACTGACTATAAGCTAGTCCGCCTGCGAAATCTGATGATGCAAGCGACGTGAACCAAGGCCGAACTGTGTCGGCCCAGGCTGAAAAAGGATCTCCGGGCCGCTACGGGTGCAACCAAAACTCTTCCCCTAGTCACACAAATCGTGAAACTTGGACCGCATTTTAAGTTGCGCCGTCGTTTTTCCGCAGCCTGCTAAGGAGCCACCGGGAGGCTAAAGCCACTGCGCCTGTTCTCGACTCTACTCGCGTTAACACTCCGTCGAAAGCAAGCGTCTGACCAAAACACCTGTTCGCGAAATCGCGTCTGTGTTGAAGTGTCCGGATGGTGCGTCCTGAAAGTCGCGTTGATCTTGCAGGTGAAAGTCCTGTCCGGGTAAGCGCCGGAGCGCCCGGTAGCAGACTCCAGCCGGAAGGGGAAACCCGACCGAGCCAAGCGGAGTGTCGAAAGCCCTGGACTCCTGTTGAAGAGCTGGCGTGAGATTGACTGCGACTATCGGCCGATCAGTCATTTCAAGTCAATCTCGAGCAAAATGCCGAAACAGCGCTAAAGATGATGTGTTGCGAAGTCGCCGCGATGGGGGTAAGATTGTCTTACTATGCAGACCAAAGTTTCCACGAAGGGACAAGTCGTTCTTCCAGGGCCGCTTCGGCGCCGCCTCGATATTCGTGCAGGCGATCCGCTGGACGCCAATATAGAGGATGGGAGTATTGTATTGACGCCGCGCAAGAAACGGGCTCATCGAGCAAAACTTGTAACTGACCCGGTTACCGGACTACCTGCGCTGAGCGCGGGCCCAAACGCGCCGACGTTAAGCAGCAAGGAAGTTGAAGAGATCTTGGCAAACTTCCCATGATCTACTTGCTCGATGTGAACGCTCTGGTTGCCCTCGGGTTCATTAATCACGAATTCCATCCTCGCGTTGCATCTTGGGTCCAATCGAGTAATTCACCGCAATTGGCGAGTTGCTCGATCACCGAGCTCGGATTTCTGCGCGTGCTAGCCCAAGCGCCGGCCTATGGATTCACCGTTGCTCAAGCGCGCACACTGTTGCTGCGTCTTAAGGAGGGCCGCACCTCTCGCCTCACATTCATTCCAGACGAGCACGATGTTTCTCATCTTCCCGGTTGGGTCAGAGCGCCCAAGCAAATTACCGATGGTCACTTGAGCAAACTTGCGAGCGCGAAGGGCGCCGTCCTAGCAACGCTAGACGAGAGCATCCCTGGATCATATCTGATTCCAAGATAGTGTTTGCTTTGTTGAATCGTATTCCGGGTTGGCTTCTCTAGGATTGTGCCTTGGGCATGTGCCTGAAAGACGCCTAACTTCTCCTGACGGCATTGTGTGCCGGAAGTGTGCCAAATGTCGGGAGCCCACGCGCATACACCAGCGACCACACGACTGACGGCCCATCAGTCGTGGTGCGGTCCCACGAGTTGTGCCGCCTGGCGTCCATCTGTAGAAGTCCATCGAACGGGACCGCACTGGCATCTCCTACCCACAAGTGCTACAATACTTACAATAGTTACAAAAGGAGGGATCCGGTGAAGCCCGCTCGTTCGATGGTTCTTAGCATGCGCCTACCAGTAGAAAGTGGAAGACGTCTAAAGCGCATCGCCAATCGGCATGGATGGACACCGAGCGACGCGAGTGCGCGTTTAGTGGAAGAGGGTTTAAGGCGGTCAGAATTTGCCTTCCTAGACTTTCGCGATTCACCTGCAGGCCGGCAAGCCTATTTGCAAGGGAGCACGCTTGCTGTGTGGGAGGTAATGTTCCTGCTCCGTAGCTACAAAGGAAACGTCGCGGCCGTCGCCAAACACCTCAGATGGCCAGAAGCCAAGGTTCGAGCGGCTGTTAACTATGCGGAGGCGTTCCCCGAGGAGATCGATGAGGCGACAGCAGAGAATGACTCAGCAGATTTCGAAACGCTAAAGCGCATGCTGCCCCAGGCCGTCGCCTTTGCTTCCCGGAAGACCAAACGGGGTTGACATGCTCAAAATGCTTCTGGACGAGCATATTTCCCCGGACGTGGCGGATGGCCTGCGACGTCGCCATCGGTCGCTGGTCATCCATTGGATGGCGGAGTGGGAGGGTGGCGGTTTTCTTGGTAAGGACGATTCTGCTTGTCTGCTGGAAGCTGCCGAGCAGGGCTTAACCCTGGTCACTTATGATCGAAGGACGATTCCGCCATTGCTCAAGATCTGGGCAGAAGAAGGGCAGCGACACGGCGGTGTAGTCTTTGTCGATGAGAAGACAATTTCGCCGGCGGACATCGGCGGTCTCGTTCGGGCATTGTTGCAGTTGTTTAAAGAAACCGGGAAATGGGATTGGATCGATCGGGTGTACTTCTTAGGGCGTCAAGCCTGATCGTTGTTGCGATGCTCAGGGCAACGTATGGGCCCTCTCTAGGTGCTGGATCCGATAAGGCTGCCTTGCTCATTAGCATTTCAGTGTGTGAATTGTGTGCCAGATTTAAGCCCGCTGGAATATCTGGAATCGGCTGAACAAACTTACGGCCGATCAGTCGGGGTTCTTCACTGACTAGTGCAGATTCTGTCTATCTCTGACGAATGTGTGCAAATAGTGTGCCTGATTCCGGGACAGGCAAGGCCTCCAGCAGTTGGCAAGAAACATTCGTTTCAATGTAAGCGTTTGACCAACACACCTGTTCGACAGGCGGGGTCTGTGTTGAAGTGTCCGGATGACCGCAAAAACAGAGTTGTCAGCGCCCAAGCGACGTACCCGTGCGGAAGTTCAGCAGTTGGTGGCCGAGTTTGTGAGCAGCGGTATGCGGCGGAGCGAGTTTTGCCAGAGTCGAGGTTTGAGCTTCAGCACACTGGATCGCCATCTGAAAAAGCGGCGTTGCAAGAGAAGGCGTAGACCGATTTCGTCGGCCGGTGTTTGGTGCCGGTGGAGTTGGTGGCCAAGAAATCGCCGACGCAGCAGGAACCGAGTTGTGGGCTGGCCGTGGTGCTGCCGGGTGGGCGCCGGATCGAGGTACATCCTGAATTTGACCCGACCACGTTCGAGCGCCTGGTGAGTTTGCTGGAGCGGGCCTAAGCCGTGTTTGGACTGGGTCCAGCCACACGAATCTATCTGGCTGCCGGAGTCACCGACATGCGCAAGGGGTCCGAAGGGCTGTACGGTCTGGTTCGGGATCGGTTGTCGTGTGAGCCTCTGAGCGGGCACCTGTTCTTGTTCTGCAACGGCCAGCGCAATCGGCTGAAGGTCCTCGTCTGGGACGGAAGCGGACTCTGGGTCTGTGCCAAAAGATTGGAGAAAGGGCGTTTCACCTGGCCACAATCCGGTGATGCGCAGGGCAAGGTCGTCCTGAGCCACGAAGAGCTTTCTCTGTTGTTGGGTGGGATCGATCTGACCAAAACCAATCACAAGCGGTGGTACCGGAAGGCTTCCCAGGAGGGACACGCTGCCGCATAAGTTGCGTGGTTGTTTGAACCTTTCGATCGACTCTGGTAAATCATTAACTCATTGTGAGTTCAGCTTCCATTCCTTCAGCACCAGCCGATCTGGAACTCATCGCGCAACTGAAGAGCAAACTTGCAGTACGCGGAGCTGCGGATTCGTGTACTGGAAGAGCGTCTGCGGCTGATGCGGATCGAGAAGTATGGTGCGGGCGGAGAAAAACTTTCGCAGGCGCAAATGCAATTGTTCGAGCTTGAGCCTGTCGTCAGTGAAATGATCGAGCAGGCGGAGAGTGAGCACGTGCCATTGCATCGCTCGATTGAGAAATCCGTCAAGCATCCGGGCCGCCAAGAGTTGCCGGCGAATCTTCCTCGCGTTGAGCGGATTCTGCCCTGCGCATTAGATCAGCGCGTATGCAAACGATGCGGAAAGGAAACAGTGGTGATCGGCTACGAGGAGAGTTCCCAACTGGACGTGGAACCCGCGAAGTACTTCGTACTGGTCACGAAACGAGAGAAGCGGGCTTGCCGGTCGTGTGAGGATCTCGGCGTCGTCTCAGCGCCACTGCCGCCACGGATCATCGAGAAGTGTCTGGCGAGTGACCGGATCGTCATCGACACGGTCGTCAGCAAGTATTGCAATCACACGCCCCTGCATCGGCAGAGCATGATTCTGGAACGAGACGTCGGCTTGGAAATCAGTCGCGCAACGCTGGACGGATGGGTCCTCAAAGTGGGCGAGTTGCTCATCCCCATGGTCGCCGCGATGAGGCGAGAATTGATCAGCGGAAGTTACATTCAGGCGGATGAAACCCCGGTCGATGTGCAGACACGCGAGGGCCGAGGTAAGAACCACCAAGCGTACCTCTGGCAATACAGTCGCCCCGGAGGAAGCGTGGTGTTCGATTTCCGCTTGGGTCGCGGACGCGATGGACCGAAGCGGTTCCTGGGACAGTTCGAAGGCATTCTCCAAACCGACGGATATTCGGCGTACGATCAGATCGGTGGGCCGAGAATGGTACATGCCGCTTGTTGGTCTCATGCAAGAAGACAGTTTTTCGAAGCAGTGCAGCTAAATCCCCGAGATCCGGTTGCGACTCCGATTGTGGCTCAGATGGACGAACTGTTTGCCGTCGATGCGGAAGCTCGCCGCAAAAGGCTGACTACTGCGGCGCGCCATATCCGGCGTCAGGAAACAGCGAGACCTCTTCTCGACGATATCCGCAGCAAGATCGAGGCAGCGCAGTCCGCTGCTTTGCCTTCCAGCGCGCTTAGCAAGGCCTGCCAGTACGCGCTCGCACTGTGGAAGAAGCTCATCCGCTTCTTGGAGTATCCCGAATTAGAACTAAGTACTAACCTGGCGGAGAACTCCATGCGTCCGGTAGCTCTTGGTCGAAATTACGCGCAGCCCGCGATTATGTGCAATTGCTGAGCGCGAGATGCCCTGAGGCGGTGAGAATCCGCTCTGTATTTCCATCCTGGTTTCCCTCGAACTGCACATAATCGGACAATCTCCCCGCAGGACTTCCGTCCTGAGGAGAGATCATGCCTAGTCTTAAAAATACTGTTGACGTCCGAAACTTGATTCATCTTTATGTAACGACACTGGAGGCCCGTGGCTACCGGCCGTCAGTGATCGGGGCATACAGAGCTGCGGTGGGACACTTTGTTTCTTGGGCAGCACCTGACGGTGATCGCCTGCAAGTGAGCAAAGCCGCAGTCCGGGATTTTCTTAACGTGCATCTGGCGGATTGCAAATGCCTGGGGCGCATCCAGCGTGGAATCGTGACGGTCCGTTCGGCGTTGAACCACCTGTTGATGGTCCTTGGTGAAAGCAAACTGGCATCAGACGTGCAGTTGTCCGCAAATCTCGACATCGAACTGCAGAAGTTCTGCGAGTACGCAAGCGATGTATGTGGGCTTGCGCCTGCAACACTGATCTCAAGGCGACAGTGGATTGGACGTTTCCTGGCTCATCAGTTTCCCAAGGGGAGCATCGAAGTTTCGCGGCTATCGCCGAAACAAATCCGGGACTTCTTCTCTTCCCAGTGTCGCGGCTACCGACCGGGCACTGCACAGGTGATTGCCTCCGCCATTCGCAGTTATCTACGGTTCCGGGCTTTGCAACATGCCGATCAAGTAGAGTCCCTTCTGGCGGCGGTTCCTTCGGCTGCGTGCTGGCGACTAGCGGCTCTGCCTCAGTACTTGGAGACGGACGAAGTTGCCTCGCTCCTGGCTGCGTTCGACCGAACCCTGCCTCAACATCAGCGTGATTTCGCGATCCTTCGCTGCTTGGTTGATCTGGGGCTCCGCTCTTGCGAAGTCGCGGCCTTACGTCTGGACGACATCGACTGGAAGAACGGCACACTGACCGTCCGCACGGAAAAGTCTCAACGATGTGATGTGTTGCCCCTGCCTTCTACTACCGGACGGGCGATCGCTGAGTATCTGCGCAAAGCCCGTCCCGCCAACGAAAGCCGTGCGGTTTTTGTTCGTCATCGAGCTCCATTCCACTTGCCGGTGAGCCCCAGCGTTATCCGTTCTGTCGTTCGGCAGGCGGCTGTGCGCAGTGGCCTCATGGACCGGCTACATGGTCCGCACCGATTGCGTCATAGCGCAGCCACACGGATGCTGCACCAGGGCGCGACCTTGAAGCAGATCGCCGACATACTGCGGCACAGAAGCCTGGATACGACTGCAATCTATGCCAAGGTCGATGTACCGCGGCTGGCTGCAATCGCGCAACCTTGGCCCGGAGGTGCTGCATGAGACGGCCCACAATGACAAAGCAGATCGAAGAGTATCTGACATTGCGGCGTGCCATGGGTTTCGATTTGGTAGGTGAGGGATACCAGCTTCATGCCTTCGCGCGCTTTGTAGAGGAGACCAGCCACGCCGGTCCCCTAACGACAGACTTATTGCTCCGCTGGGTGCAGGCTGCAAAAAAGCCGGGGCCTGTCACAGCAGGCCGCCGTGTCGAAGTGCTACGTCCATTTCTCAAACACTGTCGGCAGTTCGACCCCGCATGCCCGGTGCTTCCATTGGGGCTTTGCGGTCCCGCTCATCGGCGGATCCCACTACACATCTACACAGAAGCGGAAATTATTGAACTGCTTGGTGCTGCTCGAGAACTCAAGCCCGATGGAATGCGCCCACTGACATATGTGACGTTGCTCGGTACGTTGGCGGCGACAGGGATGCGCCTCTCGGAGGTGCTCCACCTGGAGCAAGCCGATGTTAACTTGAAACAGTCAACCCTCACGGTACGCGAGACTAAGTTCAAGAAATCGCGCTTAGTACCCCTTCATTCCAGCACAATCGAGGCCTTGTCACGATACGCGAAGGCCTGCGCCGCAATATCTCGGCAACCCAGCGTCAAAGCGTTCTTCCTCACCACGGGCGGCCTGTCCATTCCCTCCAGAACGGTTCACCACACCTTCGATGTTTTGCGTCGACAGTTAGGCTGGGTTGCGCGTGGCGGACATCCACAACCAAGAATCCATGATCTGCGCCACACCTTCATCTGCCGGGCCTTGTTGCGCGGCCAGCAAGAGAATCAACTTGATCATGTTGCTGATGCCATCGCGACTTATGTCGGCCACGCGAAGGTTTCCGACACGTATTGGTACGTCACCGCCATCCCGGAGCTGATGGGTATCGCCTCCGACCGCTTCTCCCGTTTCTCCTCGGAGGGTTGCCGATGAAGAACACTCCGCAAATCCATTTTGCGAAGCTGGTACAGGAGTTCTTTCTCGATCGTCTGATTCACCAGCGGAACTCCAGTCCACAAACTGTGGCGGCCTATCGCGATTGTTTCCGTTTGCTGTTCGGGTTTGCCCAGGAACACCGGAACAAGCCGACGGACCGTTTGGTCCTAGCCGATCTCGATGCTCCTCTTGTACTAGCGTTCTTGGATCATCTCGAAAAAGTCCGGAAGAACTCCATTCGCAGCCGGAACGCTCGATTAGCGGCGATCCGCTCCTTCTTGCGTTTTGCCGTTCTCAAGGACCCTCAGTCGTTGGCCACTATCCAACGCGCACTCGCCATTCCGATGAAGCGTCACAGCAGGCCTTTGGTCGGATTCCTGTCGCGCGAAGAAGTGCAAGCCATAATCAGCGCTCCCGATCCCGCCACCCGGACCGGACAACGCGACCAGGCTCTCCTGGCCACACTCTACAACACAGGCGCTCGCGTGTCTGAGGCCATCAACATCAAGATTGCCGATCTCGCACTGGGTGCTAGTCCCAGCATTCGGCTTCATGGCAAAGGACGCAAGGACCGTGCCGTGCCGATCTGGCCTGCAACCGCGCTTCGGCTCCGTCGCTGGCTTATGCAGATCGAGCGGGCGCAGGATCACCCCTTGTTTCCCGCGTCATCGGGTGGCCCGCTGACGCGGTCGGCGGTTACCGATCGCCTGCGACGGGCCGTGCAAACCGCCAGGGGTCAGTGCGCGAGCCTTACCCGTAAGCGGGTCTCGCCACATACCTTCCGGCACACGACCGCAATTCACTTGCTGCAATCTGGCGTTGATATCACAGTCGTTGCTCTCTGGCTTGGTCATGAAAGTCCAGCCACGACCCACATCTATATAGAAGCCGATCTAAAGATGAAGGAAGCGGCGCTAAAGGCTATGCAACCACTAACCCTGAAGCCGATCCGGTACCAACCACCTGATCGAATGCTCCGTTTTCTCCAGGGGCTCTAACTTATATTATGCGCAGCTCGCATGTGTCAGTACCCCGTCGGCCTCCATCGTGGGTCTACAGACTGCACATAATCGCGGGCTGCGCGTAATTCCGATTATGTACACGTGTACATAATCGGAAGAACTGGTTGCACATCGGCAGCCCACAAGCGGGGCCTAAAGTTGCAGCGATCCTCTCGATTGTGGAAAGCTGTCGTCGGTTGCAAGTCCGGGTGCGCGATTACTTTTCCACGATTCTCCCCGGGTTTGCCGATCTTTCGATCAGGTGCCTTTCAGACCTTACTCCCGCTGTGTGGGTAGCCCGGCATCCATAGACTCAAACGACCTGGTGTTAGCGTGAAGTGATTTTGCGACCAAAAACATAGTTTCCTATTTGCCGACTACACGGGAGTTGATAGGTCCGGCATGACTCTACCGCGTTCGTCGTGCGTAATCAGTCCAGGGAGATCGTGCGGCTTACCAAGACGGTCGAATCAAAGAATGGCCAAACCTGCGGGAACGGCATCCGATCGCTAGCCCGGCGTCTGAAGTTGGAGCCGGGGATGTCAGGAAGGCCGTTCGATTGGTCTGTTACTGTGAGTTGGGGATGTTCAGAGGCGTTCAAGGTGAGATCCAGTTCAATCCCCGCTGCGGGCAGTGCCACGTAAACCATTCCCCAGATTTTGTTCCGTTTATCCCCCTCGCTCAGCGGAAAACTGTGTTGCTGGGCTTGACGCGGGTACAACGGATGAGGGGATAAGGGAGTGGAGAGCGCTAACCAACAGAAACAGAATAAAGGCAAGAGTCAGCAAAACTTCCGCGACGGAGACCGGCCGGCTCGTTGGCATTCCCATCCTCCTCGCGGGACACGTCTAGGCGAAAGCCGATCAGCTCTCGCACACGGTGCAGATTATAGGATGATTTCTGAGAACCGCATGAGTTTGTCGGGACGATAGCCCGAGACAACGAGGGCGGAGCATTCGTTTCGCTCCTAAGCTGCGTCGCGACAGTCTCGTGGGACTCCGGGGCTTCCTAGGCCGTATGGTCTGGATCGTCGCGGTGCCGACCATACCACGGCCCGTGCCGGGTTCTGAAGTACGCTGGGCCACGCAGTGCAAATCCGGCCATGACACGCAGAACCTCGAAGGCGGAGTGCGAGCGTAGATTCCGTCCTGAGGTGATCACGACTCCCGGTAAGATCACGAATCGACCCAAACGCCTCAGTCGCCTGCTCAGGACAACGTCCTCGGCGGCGTAGAGGGTTTTATCGAAACCACCTGCCGCCTCAAAGGCTTGACGGGTGCAGAACAGGAAACAACCGGATGCGAGGTTCCCGAAGCGCTGGATCCATAGCCACAACCACTCCAGAATGCGCCCGTAGATTGGGACGGAACCATCGAACCGTGCTCTAGCGCCGCCGCCGACCGCGCCGGCCCGCATGGCATGCACGGCCGCGCCCACAACCGTTCGAGGGACATCGGTGTCGGCATCAACGAACACCAGCAGATCGCCTTGCGCTTGCGTCGCCCCTGCGTTGCGGGCTGCTGAAATCTGGCGACCATTGACGGCAACGACCCGAGCCCCACTACGCTCCGCCACCGTGGTCGTCGAGTCCGTCGACGCATCATCCACAACGATGATCTCGTACGGTTCGTTCGTGGTCGCGGGCCGCAGTATGGAGCGCGCCGATCGTACGACCAATTAGCAGTTCCTCGTTGTGCGCGGGAATAATGAAGGTAATCACGCTTGCGCAAGAGGCACTGAGAACACCACCCCAAGCATGTGGGATCGATGGCGAGAGCAGCCGCTCTCGGATTCGTACCGATTATAGACCTGACATTACGATTTACGGAACGCCCGCAATTCGGTCAGCGTTTCGTCCGGTATTTCCTCTGGCAAGAAATGCCTAGCATCCGGTCAACGGGAAGATCTGTCCGTTCCGGTCTTCCGCAAGTCGACACTAGAAAACAACATCTTCTTTTCCTTCGTGTGCACCAGCCAGGTCCCAAACTTTCGCGAAGGCGGGTGAGCCGATTCCTGCCCGCAACTAGACACACTTCCGATGTCGACCTGGTGGGATCCGAACTTGTACAAGTGCTTGCTTTGCTGCGTCATAGCTGCACGTGAGAAAGCGTGAAAATTATTGAGCGCTCGCTTGAAGACATTTGAACCCAGCGCGACGCAACATCCGCTCGTTCGATCGGTGCTCGAACACCGGGGTAGGGCGGGATGAAATCTATCGCGGATCGTCACCGAAAAACAAGTCTAAAATATTAAGGAGAACGGTCGTGAAGATTTTTGGAAAGTTACAAGAACCAATCTGTAGACAGGCGAAGTGCCGGACACCGGGCTGTTGTTGCAACGAGAAAATGTCGTATTAACTGCAACGAGACTCTGTCACCCCCTTTCTGGTTAAGTAACGGCGGCTAGGGCGGGGCGACCGCCCAGGTTGTAGATGCGGGGCATGGGGTTTTTTG
>Ga0316363_10002317_pt1 | contig 14726 bp, 14 predicted proteins | sample Sb_taG_3_FD_200459 | JGI IMG/M metagenome (GOLD analysis project Ga0316363, IMG submission 200459) | Peat soil microbial communities from Weissenstadt, Germany - Sb_50d_a_PC metaG (v2) (version 2) | ecosystem: Environmental > Terrestrial > Soil > Wetlands > Peat | place: Germany: Weissenstadt...
CTCGGTTTGCCGGACCACGACGCGCAGAGCGGAGCGTTCTACGGGTTTCGAAGCCTCGTTATGCGAAGCCGCGATTTCCTCAACATGAAGCGGCGATTTCCTCAACATGGAGCGCAACGGCTTCCGCGCAGAGATCCTTGCTGTTGCGCAGGCAATAAGAGTAAATCGTATATAGAGGTAGGTTTCCCAAGTCTCTCCGTTTTGCTTGATGGTCAGATGCAGCGGCCCCGCAATGGTGACGCCGGCATTGGGTTGGGCATTTTGGAAGGCTTTCGCCAAAAAGACGGTGAACCCGACCGCGTCGGCAGGCACCTCGTCCGCTCCGGCGGGCACAGCCCAGAGCGCGATCGCCATCATGCAAACGAATTTGCCAAAGCCGATCATGACTCGCCTCGAGGAAAGTGGTGGCAAATCACCCAGCCCCTCACCCTAACCCTCTCCCCGCAAGCGGGGAGAGGGGCGGCTCACGCCGCCCTTTCCTTCGGCTTAATCAGCTTGCGGTTGACGAGCAGCTCGGCGATCTGCACGGCGTTGAGCGCCGCGCCCTTGCGCAGATTGTCGGCGACACACCAGAATGAAAGCCCGTTCTCGACCGTCGCGTCCTCGCGGATGCGCGAAATATAGGTCGCGTCCTCGCCCGCCGCCTCGTGCGGCGTCACATAGCCGCCGGGTTCGTGCTTGTCGATCACGAGACAGCCGGGCGCCTCGCGCAGGATGCTCCGCGCCTCGTCGGCCGACAGCGGCTTCTCGAACTCGACGTTCACCGCCTCCGCGTGGCCGATGAAAACCGGCACGCGCACGCAAGTGGCGGTCAGCTTGATCTTCGGATCGAGGATCTTCTTCGTCTCGACCATCATCTTCCATTCTTCCTTGGTCGAACCGTCCTCCATGAACACGTCGATCTGCGGAATGACATTGAAGGCGATGCGCTTCGGAAACTTCTTCGATTCCACCGGATCGGAGACGAAGATCGAGCGGGTCTGCGCGAAGAGTTCGTCCATCGCCTCCTTGCCGGCGCCGGAGACCGATTGATAGGTCGAGACCACCACGCGCTTGATGGTCGCGGCGTCATGCAGCGGCTTCAGCGCGACGACGAGCTGCGCCGTCGAGCAATTCGGATTGGCAATGATCTTCTTCTTGGCGAAACCGGCGACCGCATCCGCATTGACCTCGGGCACGATCAGCGGCACGTCGGGGTCGGTGCGCCAGGCGGAGGAATTATCGATGACCACGCAGCCCTGCCGGGCGATCTTCGGCGCATATTCCTTGGAGATCGCGCCCCCCGCCGACATCAGGCAGATGTCGGTGCCGGAGAAATCGTAATTTTCGAGCACCTTGCACTTCAAGGTCTGGTCGCCGAAGGAGACCTCGGTGCCGAGCGAGCCCTGTGAGGCAAGCGCCACGACCTCGTCGGCAGGAAATTGACGCTCGGCGAGGATGTCGAGCATTTCCCGCCCGACATTGCCGGTCGCGCCGACGACGGCGACCTTGAAACCCATAACGATCTCCTTTGCTTGCCCGAGCCTGGTAGATAATGCCGCCGCCGATCCGCGGCAATCTCATTGGAACCGCGCGGCCGCTCCCACCCCTAAGGGCAGAGATTATCGATCGGTCCCGCCATAAAGCGGTTGTTGACCCTATCTCGAAATCGCCGCCGCGCGGTAACGGCCGGCAAGATGTTGCGGTCCAGAGTGCCTCCCGAGAGGCAGGGATGGCCACCCACGTTCGTGAAATCGAGCCGACAAGGTTTCGCGCCGGATCGCGGCGGCGCACGCGTCGCTGGCCAATTGGAAGCGCCTCGGTTGCGGCGCTCCTGCTAGCCTCCGCGGTGCTCTTGGCCCGGACACAGGCGCCGCAGGCGCCGGTTGAGACGGCCGTACCGGCGGCGCCGCCGCCAGCCTGGATCGACATTTCACAGCCGATCGAACTCTTCGCCCTTGACGCGCCCGACCTCGCCAATTCCAAGCTGATCTATGAGGCGCGGCGGCATCGGACGGGCGGCGGCCGCGAGGATATCCTGACCTTTGGCAAGCTGAACGGCGAGGAGCCCTTCTTCCGCCTCATGCTCTATCGGGTCGGCACCGAGCCCGCGCCGCAAGCGCCGCTCTTCGTCGATCTCGCCCGTACGGCGGCCATGGGAGGTCTCGCGATCATCCGCAGCCTGACGCCATCGGAACTCGCGACCCGCTTCGGGCCGTTCGAAGCGGCCGATATCGATCTCGCCGCCGGGGCAAGCGCGCCGACGCCCTGCCTCGGGTTTCGTGGCGCCGGGCTGAACACCAGCTTCAGAATCAGCGGCTTTGCCTGCGCTACGCCGGCGAGGCCGATATCGCGTCCGGCGCTCAGCTGCCTGCTTGATCGCCTGGATTTGAATTCGGGCGGGGAGGACCCGGCGCTGGCCGGCTTTTTCGCGGACACTGAATTGCGACGCGATCCGGCCTGCGCCGGCACGGGGCTCGCGCCGACGCCGATTCAGGCGAATTGGATCGACCAGGATGATGCGCCGGCGCCACTCAGGCTGCGAAAAGCGCACTGACCGGGTTTTCGGGGCGCCTGTGGCGCGTTTGTCATTCGCGCCGAACTAAAAACCGTCTAGGGTGTTGTCTTAGATCATAGCCGGCCGAATCGGTTGGGGCGCGGGGCGAGGCGGAAAACGGTTCTGGGAATTGCTCCAGGTCAAAGGATCAGGGCGCGTTCGGACGCAGATTGGATCCGCTGGAGCGCTCTCGGGAAGGAGATAGTCATGCGTCCGATCACATCACTTTCGGTTGCTGCCGTCGCGGCGATGTGCGTCTTTGCTTCGGGCGCTTCGGCGGCGACGAAGACGCCGCATCATCGCACGCACCAGAATATGGCCGTCTACAATGATCCGCGCCCGCCGCTCACCGTCACTAAGCGCAGCTGGCTCGATCCGGGCCAGGTGGTCCCGCAAGGCAGCATGCAAGATTACGTGACCGAGAATACGATCTTCAACCAGACTCCCGATCAGGCCTATTACCGGTCGAGATTCGGCAACGAGACCCTGCCGCGCCGGTTTGACCTGCCCGGCCGTCCCGAGCCGCTCGCCGAGTTCTGGACTCCTCCCTTCCCTTACTGAGCGCGCCGGCCGGCCGCATTCTCAGAAATCGAGATGCGCGATGACCGGCACATGGTCCGAGGGGCGGTTCCAGCCGCGGCTCTCGCGCAGGACATTCATGCCGCAGAGATGCGACGAGAGGCTCTCGCTGAGCCAGATGTGGTCGAGCCTGCGGCCCTTATTGGCCTTGGCCCAATCGGGGGCGCGATAGCTCCACCATGTGTAAAGCCTTTGCTCGGCCGGGACATAGCGGCGCAGGGCATCGATCCAGGGTCCCGCGGCGAAGACGTTGCCGAGCTTCTCGACCTCGACCGGCGTATGGCTCACGACCTTGAGCAGCGCCTTGTGATTCCAAACATCGGTTTCGAGCGGCGCGATGTTCAAATCGCCGACCATGATCGCGTCGGCGCCGGCGATCCTCTCGGCGCGCATCCATAGTGCCATTTCGTCGAGAAAGGCGAGCTTATGGGCGAACTTCGGATTGGCGACAGGATCGGGCTCGTCGCCGCCGGCCGGCACATAAAAATTATGCAAGGTGACGGCACGGCCCTTCGCCGGACGTAAAATCACGCTGATGTGACGCGCATCGCCCTTCGCGCAGAAAGGCCGCCGATCGATCGCCACGAATGGCAGCTTCGAGGCGATGGCGACGCCGTGATAGCCTTTCTGGCCGTTGATCGCGAGATGTTCATAGCCGAGCTCGCGGAAGGCGGCAGCCGGGAATTCGCTGTCGCGACATTTCGTCTCTTGAAGACAGATGACGTCCGGCGCGTGGCCGGCGAGGAATTTCGCGACGAGATCGATCCGCAGCCGGACCGAATTGATGTTCCAGGTCGCGAGCGTCAGACGCATGCGCGGCGCTCTCCTTCGAGAGACCAGTCAACGGTCGATGCAAGTTTCAAGGAAGAATGGGAACAGTCCACAAGCCGACCACCAGCCAAGCGTCGGTTGACCACGCCAGGCGCTGCAACTCAAGCAGTCCCGGCGTTCAAGCCACAGATTTGCTCCTGAGCTCACCGGTGAGGAACTGCGCGCGGCCGTGGCCGAAAGACCAGTCTTCGTCCGTATTTTGGGTGATCGCGACCATGACGTCCGAGGGCGATATGCCGCAATGCTCTTCGAGCTCCCGGCATAAAAGCTGGTAGAGCTTTTCCTTTTCCGCGCGTGTGCGAGGCCGAGTCGTGACCTGCACCAGCACGAATTTGCTCGTTCTTGGAATGCCGAGGCCGGTATCTTCGGCGATGAGATGCGACGGCTTGTGTTCGGTCACGACCTGGTAGCGGTCGCGTTCGGGCACGCTGAAGGCGGCAAGCACCACCCGGTGAACGGCATCAAGCAGCTGCTTGATCTCGGCCTCGCTTCGGCCTGCCACCATGTCGATGCGGATCAGAGGCATGCGATCCTCCATGGGATGTCCGGCATCCCTCCGGGCAAAAGAATAGGGCGTCCGACCAGAGATCGGACGCCCCGCGGAGCGACACATAACCGGGAGGGGTCCGGCAAGCCAGCGTGACTGAACGGGGGGATTCGTCAGGCTGACCGTATCACTCTCCAGGCCGAGAAATAGGAAATCGCGGGCGGCCCCGCAAGGCGCCGGGGCAAAAAAATCAGGTTAATTACTCTGGTTGAGCCTCCGGCTATCGGTGTTTTCGATGCGGTTTTGGGTGATCTTGAACAGCGCCGGATCGGGGGGCTCGGTGAAATCCACATTGAACAACGAAACGAGCGTCTCATTGCCCTGCGGATCGGTCACTTCCCATTGCTTCAGCTGGAACTGGGCAGGATCGAACATCAGCTTGATTTGTGAGGTTCCCCCGAAGGTTAGCTTGTCTTCCACGGTAATTGTGACCGTGTCGGGATCGCTCGTCACGTCGACGACCGAGACGTCCTTGGAAAGGTCGATTTGACCCTTGAGCAGGAATTTGAGCGGTGTCTGCCAGATGAAATAGAAATCGGTGGTCGCGAGCTTGCGGTCGATGACCGCGACGGTGCTCCCGTCGGCAATGATGTCGAGGGTCGCGGGATCGGCATATTCGAAACGAAGCTTGCCGGGCTTTTGAACGTAGATCTTGCCCTCCGAACGCCGATCGCCGCTGATCTGGACGAAATCCCCGACCATCGTCGTCGCCTGGTTGAAATAGGCATTGGCCTTTTGGATCGCCAGCGCCGGGTCCATCGGCACGAAGGCTGCCGGCGCCGCGTCAGGGGATGCGGACTTGGCGGTCGCAGCCGTCGGCGCGGCGCTCGTGGCTTTGGCGGGGGCGGCGCTATCGACGGCCGATGTCGCGGGGGCGTTCGAGTCCTCGGCAATGGCGCTGTCGGATCGGGCGATCCCGGCAGCCAAACCGAAGGACAAAGCCAGGGCGAGCCCCCATCGTGTCTTGTTGATCATACGGCACCTCGTGCGCAGCGCTCAATCGCGGCGCCGGCATATTCCGAAAAGTTGCAGATTTTCCGAGGAAATCACGCAGCAAAAGTTCGAGCGTGATGCGACTCGGGTCCCAATCGCGCTCGAACGACCGGTAGTTTGTCTGTGTGGCGGCAATTGGACGATCCCGCATGGGCGGCATCTTTTGACCGTTTTGCCTCAATCGTCGCCATTCGGATCGAAAGCGCCGCGATCGATGCCGCCGCCGACCAAAATCATCCGCTTGCCGGAATGGTTCGGCGCGCTGACCACGCCCTCTTTTTCCATCCTTTCGACCAGGGAGGCGGCCTTGTTATAGCCGACCGAGAGACGCCGCTGGACATAGCTCGTCGAGCATTTGCGATCGCGCAGGACGATGGCGACGGCGCGATCGTAGGGATCGCCGCTCTCCTCCCCCTCGGCGCCGGGGAATGACTCGGCGTCCTCCCCGTCCGGATCGTCCTCGGTGGTGATCGCGTCGAGATATTCGGGCTGGCCCTGGCTCTTCAGATGGGCGACGACCTTCTCCACTTCGCCATCGGAGACGAAGGGCCCGTGGACGCGGATGATGCGGCCGCCGCCAGCCATGTAGAGCATGTCGCCCTGGCCGAGCAATTGTTCGGCGCCCTGCTCGCCGAGGATCGTGCGGCTGTCGATCTTCGAAGTCACCTGGAAGGAGACGCGGGTCGGGAAATTCGCCTTGATCGTTCCGGTGATGACGTCGACGGACGGCCGCTGCGTCGCCATGATGAGATGGATGCCGGCGGCGCGCGCCATTTGCGCGAGCCTCTGGATGGCGCCTTCAATGTCCTTGCCGGCGACCATCATCAGGTCGGCCATTTCATCGACGATGACCACGAGATAGGGCAGGACCGAAAGCTCCATCGTCTCGCGCTCGTAGGTTGCTTCGCCGGTCTCGCGGTCAAAGCCGGTCTGCACGGTGCGGGTGACGGTCTTCCCCTTGGCGGCAGCCTCGGCGACGCGGGTGTTGAAGCCGTCGATGTTGCGCACGCCGAGCTTCGACATCTTCTTGTAGCGGTCCTCCATCTCGCGCACCGCCCATTTGAGCGCGACGACGGCCTTCTTCGGGTCGGTGACGACCGGCGTCAGCAGATGCGGGATGCCGTCATAGACGGAGAGCTCGAGCATCTTGGGATCGACCATGATGAGCCGGCATTCGTCCGGCCGCAGCCGATAGAGCAGCGAGAGGATCATCGTATTGATGGCGACCGATTTGCCCGAGCCGGTCGTGCCGGCAACGAGCAGATGCGGCATGCGGTCGAGATCGACGATGATCGGCTCGCCGCCGATCGTCTTGCCGAGCGCGATGGCAAGCTTGTGTTTCGTCTTCTCGAAATCTTGCGAGGCCAGCAATTCGCGCAGAAAAACCATTTCGCGGCGCTGGTTCGGCAGTTCGATGCCGATCGCGTTGCGGCCTTGGACGACGGCGACTCGGGCGGAGACGGCCGACATCGAGCGGGCGATGTCGTCGGCAAGACCGATGATCCGCGCCGACTTGATGCCGGGCGCCGGCTCGAGTTCGTAAAGCGCGACGACCGGCCCGGGGCGGACGTTGATGATCTCGCCCTTGACGCCGAAGTCTTCGAGCACGCCTTCGAGCAGTCGAGCGTTTTGCTGGAGCGCTTCTTCCGAAACTCTGCCGCCGACCGGCCGCTTCGGCTCGCTGAGCATCAGCAGAGGCGGCAACTGATACTTGCCTTGCCCGAAACGCTCGAGCATCGAGGGCTGGATTTCGCGCGCCAGGCGCTGGCCGCCCTTGAGTGCCGCGGTCGCGGGCGTGATGCGGCTCCTAGTCTCCGCCGCGGGCCCGGCGTTCGCGCCCATTTGCGCAGCAGCGCGCTGCGCCGGCGGCGCGTAGGTGCTCGCATCGAAGAAGGCCGCATCGATGGGCGGATCTTCGCGGAGAAAGCGTTGATCGAGCGACGGACCGACCCGGCGCGCCGCGTCCTGCCAGGGTGCGGGAGTGGGCCTCGTCCGTTTTCGCGGCCGCCTCCTCAGGGCGCGTACGGTTGCCAATTTCAGCGCCAGCAGAGCGTGGATGAACGCGCCGACAAGCACGAGCGCGAAACTGGGTTCGCCGGCCCGATCCTCATCTTCCGCGCCGGGCGTGTGCTGCGGCGTTTCTTCGTCCTCATCTTCGAAGGTCGGCTCCGGCTTGGGCCGGCTCACCGAGGCTGCGAGCGAAAGAATCGCAACGGCCGCGAAACCGAGCGCGAACATCAGCATGATCGCCGCGTGGCCGCCGAAAACGCGGCGCGGCAGGAGAAGCATGGCGTCGCCCAGCAGGCCGCCAAGGCCGGTCGGCAGCGGCCATCGGCTCGTCACAGGCAGAATCGCCGCAAACCCCGCCGCGGCGAGGCCGCCCACGAGCCAGAGCATGAGCCGCCTTCCGATCCGGTCGAGATGGCGGCTTGTCATGAGCCGCCAGCCCAGGATTGCAAGCGGCGCAAGCAACGCGACCGCGGCGAGCCCCAGCATCTGCATCACGAGATCGGCGGTGATCGCGCCGGGTAGGCCAAGCAGATTGCGGACCGGCCCGTCAGTTGCGTGGTTGAAGCTCGGATCCTCAACCGACCAGGTGAGGAGCGCCAGCGCCAGCGCGCCCGTGCCGACGACGAGCGCAATTCCCGCCAATTCCGCGGCCCGCCGCACGGCAAAGGCGCGCAGCGGATCGGGAATGCAATCCAAGGCCGTGAAGCTGGTCGTCGTCCGCATCAGTTTGCGCCTGAGTGACCACCTTGGTCAAAGTCGACCATGGCAAACGCGCAGAATTCACCGATCGGCAAGCTTGCGAAGATCGAGCATGGTCGGATCAGAAATGGAGCCTCGCCGGTCGAAGGAGACGCGCGGTCAACGAAGCTCGCGCTGCGACAACCGGCGATCGGCTTCAGGCTAAAGAGGCGTGGTTAAGGCCGGTTTAACCTTGCCTATCGTGGCGGTCGGATCGCGGCGACGGCGGGTCCGAAACCTGCCGCGCGGGGAGACAAAAAGGGGCCCCAAAGGAGCCCCGAGTTTGTCCAGCGCAGAGAAGCCGGCACGTCTGTTGGACGACCTCGCCGTGAAGCGCGAGATCCAAGCCGTCGCGTTCGACCTCGGAGCTCACACGCAGACCGATCGTCATGTCGATGAGCCACAGAATGATCAGCGAGACGCGGGAGGAGCTGCTGCTGGAGGAGCCGCGGCCGGGGTCTGCGCACGGGCGCCATCGATGGCGGCAAAAGTGGCGAAGGCAGTGAATAGGATACCGAAAACCAAAACCGTGGGGGCGAAGCGCGAAGGCTTCGTGCAACATCTGCCCGCGGAAGTAACGGCCTCCCAAAGTGACGGAGTAAATTTCATTTCTTTCCCCTGCTGATCTCGGTTGAGGTCTAGATGGCGTCCGTGCCCTTTTCGCCGGTCCGGATGCGCACGACTTCGTCGAGCGGACTGACAAAGATCTTGCCATCGCCGATTTCGCCGGTGCGCGCCGCCGCGGTGATGGCCGCGATTGTCCGGTCGACGAGTTCGGAGGCGATGGCGACTTCGAGCTTGAGTTTGGGAAGGAAATTCACGGCATATTCTGCCCCACGATAGATCTCCGTGTGGCCCTTCTGGCGCCCGTAGCCTTTGACCTCGCTCACCGTCATGCCATGCACGCCGAGCGTGGTGAGCGCGTCTCTCACTTCGTCGAGCTTGAACGGTTTAATGATCGCCGTCACAATTTTCATTTCATCCTCCAGTGAGCGCAGGTCCGACCCGAACGCACATCGAGCACAAGCAGCCATCACCCGGCCAAAGCTTCATCAGTCCGGATTTGCTCAGGTCGCGGGTTTCAAGCCGTTGCGGCTTAATCTTGCGGCCGACATGCGGGCTTATTGAACCCTATCGCCTCCAATCGTGACCACGCCCCCTGCTGATCACGCGGAATGCGGCCGGCCATGGTCAAGTCCGCTAGAAAGCAAGCCATGGGCCAGCGGTCATGATTTTGCGGAAATTCGGCGCGGATCTCGGCGCGCTCAACGCGAATTTGCGCGAATTTGCGCGAAGTCACGTCGACTTGGGGCGCAGGCGGATCAAGCCTTCTTGCGCCACCGAAGCGACGAGACGACCCGCGCGTGCATAGATGAGGCCGCGCGTCAGGCCGCGGGCGCCCCCGGAATTCGGGCTATCCTGGGCATAGAGCAGCCATTCGTCGGCACGAAACGGGCGATGGAACCAGAGCGCGTGATCGAGGCTCGCCACCTGCAGGTCCGGTTCGAAAATCGTGCGGCCATGTGCGACGAGCGCCGTGTCGAGAAGCGTCATGTCGGAGAGATAGGCCAGCACGGCGCGGTGCACCGCCGGGTCGTCGGGAAGCGTACCGGCTGCTCTCAGCCAGACATATTGGACCGGGGCTGAAAGCTTATGTCCCAGATAGTGCGACAGCGCGACGGGGCGGATTTCGATCGGCCGGTCTTGCGCGAACCAGCGGCGCATCGGTTCGGGCAACATGCTACCAAATTGAGCATAAAGCTCGGATTCACTAGGCAAATCCTCGGGTGCAGGCACGTCCGGCATGGGAAGGGCGTGCTCAAGGCCCTGTTCCCTGATCTGAAAAGAGGCGGAAAGGGAAAAAATTGGACGGCCGTGCTGAATCGCGTTGCAGCGGCGCGTCGTGAAGCTGGTTCCATCGCGGATACGGTCGACTTCATAGACGATCGGCACCGCCGGATCGCCCGGCAGCAGAAAATACCCATGAATCGAATGTGGCTCCCTGTCCGCCACGGTGCGCGCCGCGGCGACGAGCGCCTGGGCGATCACGAGGCCGCCGAAGACGCGCTGCCAGCCGACCTGCGGACTATGGCCGCGGAAAATATTGTGCTCGATCCTCTCGAGATCGAGGATCATGAGAAGATTGTCGATGGCGCTCGGCATCAAGCATGACCCGCAGGATTGTGGACCGGTTTTGGGAAGAGATCATGCGATGACAAGAGAATCCAGAGCAGGATGGGTTTCATGCGCCACGATCCTGCGTGGCGGCGTGCGGAACGCTCCGCCGGCGCATGCTTTTGCTTGCCGCGAACCGGCGTCGGCGCTGGCGTGCCCGCGCCCTCAGTCCTCGAGCGGGCGTGCCTCTTCGGGCAGCATGATCGGAATGCCGTCGCGGATCGGATAGGCGAGCTTGGCGGCGCGGGAAATCAATTCCTGCTGTTTTGCGTCATATTCGAGCGTGGTCTTGGTCAGCGGACAGACCAGAATTTCGAGCAGCCGCGGGTCGATCCGCGACGCCTCCGTTTCGCCCGAACCGGGTTTTTGATTCTTGTCGGCCATGTCGTCCTCGTCGTTAGCGCTCATTGCAGCGGCGTTGCCGCACGCTTGCCCCGTGCGAGCTGGGATTCAGTGATCGCGACGAGGACTTCGGCGCGGCGTTTGAGGTTGGGCGCTTCAAGCAGCGCCTGCTTTTCCCTTGGTCCATAGGGACTCATCATCGAGAGCGCATTGACCAGCGCCTCGTTCGGCGCCTCGCGAATGCTTTGCCAATCGATTTGCAGGTCGTTGGCGTCGGCGAATTGGCGCAAGGTCGCGAGCACGCTGTCGCGGTCGACGGCGTCTTCCCCGGCACGCGGCGTGAAATCCGCGTGGAAGGCCGAAAAATCGACGCGGCACTGGCGATAGGGGGTTGGGGCGGCGATCTCCTCGACGACGGCGAAGCGCGCAATTCCGGTGAGCGTCACGAGATAGCGCCCGTCGCCGGTTTCGGCGAACTGCGTCAGTCGCCCGGCGCAGCCGACCGAGAGGAGCGCAGGCACGCCCGACGTGGCCTCTTCGGATGCGGGCTGGATCAAGCCTATGATCCGATCGCTCTTCAATGCATCGTCGATCATCGCGAGGTAGCGCGGCTCGAAGATGTTGAGCGGCAGCTGCCCGCGCGGCAAGAGCAGGGCGCCGGGCAACGGAAACACCGGGATCACGTTGGGCACTTGCTCCGCTCCGAGATAGGGAGTGTTCATGCTCATGTCCTCGTCCCTCCTCGAAATCCTCTTTCGAATGCCCTCTTGAACCTAGGCGAACAGGAGCGCGGAAAGCTTGCGCCGGGCGGCGACGGTTGCCGGATCCATGCTGCCCCAAGCTTCGAAGAATTGCAGCAGCTGCTTGCGGGCGGAACCGTCGCCCCAGCTGCGGTCGCGTTTGATGATTTCGAGCAGCGCGTCGGCCGCCTCATTGCGGCGCCCGCGCGCGTTGAGCGCGATGGCGAGGTCGTAACGGGCCTGATGATCGTTTTGTTCCGAGGCGACGCGGCGCGCCAATTCGGCGACATCGCCGACGGAGGCGGCTTGAACCGCGTTTTCAAGCGCCGCCCGCGCCGCCGCGATGGCCGGATCGCGTTCGGAACCCGGCGGGGCTTGCTCAAGCAGGCTCTCGGCGGTTGCAAGCTCGCCCATCGCGACGGAGCTTTTGACGAGGCCGCCCAGGGCGGCAAGATCAGTCGGATCGTCACTGAGCAGAGAAGCAAAGATTTCCGCCGCCGCGGCGACGTCGCCGCGGCCGAGCGCTGCCTCCGCCTCGGCGCGCATGTCCTGACTGGCGCCGAGCGGGCCGACCAGCCGTTCAATGAAGCCGCGGATCTGACTCTCAGGCAGCGCGCCGACGAAGCCGTCAACCGGTTGCGATTTCTGAAAGGCGATGACGGCGGGGATCGAGCGGACGCCGAGCCGGCTAGCGATCTGCGGATGCTCGTCGATGTTCATCGTCACGAGCTTGATCTTGCCGCTAGCCGCCTTGACGACCTTCTCGAGAACCGGCGTCAGTTGCTTGCAGGGCTCGCACCAGGGCGCCCAGAAATCGACGAGTACGGGCTGGCGGGCGGACTCCGAGAGAACGTCGGCGGCGAATGTCGCCGTCGTCGTCACCTTGATCGGCGCCGCCGCTTCGGCCACTATCTCCCGCCCCATATATTGCGCCATTCCGCGCCTCTCCTTATGCATGTGCACGAATGATCAGGCCAAGCGGTTCGCGGCCGAATGCTCCCAACAAAATCCCGCGTTCGGACGGAGTCCACAATTCATGAATGGGCCCGAACTTCCACGCCGGCCATATCTTAGCCGAAAATGGACGTGCGGCCGTCAAATCGCAACTGCAGCGGCGCCATTTTTCCGTCAAGCCGCCTGAGAATTGCGCGCCGCAGGCTTGATTTGCAATGCGATGGGGTTTGCGGCATAAAGCCGGGGCGCGGCAAGTCCGCGCGGATGCGGGTGTAGCTCAGGGGTAGAGCACAACCTTGCCAAGGTTGGGGTCGAGGGTTCGAATCCCTTCGCCCGCTCCAAATCACATCAATGCGTTGGAGTGCCCGCGAGCATCTTATCGACTGCGGCACGGCCACTGTCGAAACGGCTTTTCACGCCATACGCCGAGAAGTCCATGCTGCCGGTCATTGGCGCGTGGTCTGCTTGAATTATCCTGAGATTTCTGAGTGCCCTCAGCCTCTGCAACCGGTGATAGGGTTCCTTGGCCCGCACTGGGCTATCGGATGGCAAGTCGCGGTCGATCTCGGCAAGCATGCTCGTAAATGCGGCGAGGCCGCCCTTAGGATCCGCGTACTGAGCCCAGAAGCGGTTCTCATAGGCGATTTCCATCATGCGCTCAAAAACCTGCGCCAGGTTTTGCGGTAGGGCGGCACGCGTGGCGAACAGATCGACGACAAAAATCGGCAGCGAATCGATTTCAGCATCGCTCAACAGATCGAGCAGTGCCTCGATCGGCGTATTGTCGAACAGCCCGCCATCCCAATATGAGCTGCGGTCAATGACAGTCATGGGAAATCCGGGTGGGAGACTGCGTCGCCAGGATATGATCGGGCGTGAGTTTGATGCGCGACACGATCGGGTTCACGTGATCGGCCCTACCGGCATTAGCGACATAGTTCGAGAAGGACACCTGCGCCCCAGTTTCCACGTCCGTCGCCGTCACGGAAACCCGAATATGGCTGGCGTCGTTCAATTGCCCGAAATCGCAGATCGCCGTGAGGGTCTCCCGCATCGGTGAGACATCGCAAAAACTAGTCCAGCGCGGCAAATTCCAAAAATCGCCGCGCGTCGACCAAAAGCGCGGATCGCCGAACATCGACCACGTGGCCTGGGCGTCGGGAGGCAAGAACGGCACGGGCGTCAGCGTTATGGCGTCCCACAGCCGTTTCAGGCTGGCGGGAATATTGCCATCTCGCGCGCCGGCAATCGCGGCCGTCGTGATCGCGCCTATCGATACGCCTGTGATGGCGACCGGGTTCCAGCCAAGTTCAACCAACCGCGTGACGGCGCCATATTCATAGGGACCGAGTGCACCGCCTCCTTGTAGAACCAAGCCCATATTCGGCATTGGCACTCCCCTTCATCGAACGATCACCGACGATTACCAAGATTTGACGACGGAAGTTTGATGCCATTATGCATTTCGCGGACCAGCTGCGTTCGCGCCAACTCTGCGGCGCGACTATCGTTGCATGCCCGGCTCCTTCGACGGAGCCGTTGGCGCGCCTTCATTGAACTTCTCGAAACATTCCTGGCTGTGCGCGGCTTTCGCGAGATCAAGTCGGATGATCGACAATTGCAAGCCTCCCACCCCGCTTGGCGAGTTTCCGAGACGGAAAAAGTTGTTTGCGTTCGAAGAGTGTCGAGCCCTTCCGGCTGCCGGAAGGCGACGGATTAGGCGCGCGCAGCGTGACGGCGGAGCACTTGTCGGGCTGCACGCGAGGCGGGCAGCCGCAGCCCGCACCGCTCGGGCAATATCTCACTGTGGTAGCACGGACCTGAGGGCCTTCATCGCCGCGTCTCTGACACCCATTGTTTTGATCAAGTCTTGTTCCATCGCGGTATCCTGATAGGTCGGCAGACTGACGCCGGATTTGTATTCCATCAGCGTCCAGCCTTGCGGATGGTCGATCAGGAACTGCAACATTGAAGCTTCGCTCTCGAGGAATTGCGCGCGCGCCTTGGTAAGCTTTTCGAAATCGTCCATCCCGTACGTCGCGGCATCCTTTGCCAGGATCGTGCGCACGTGTGCCCAATCGCCGAGGAATTTAGTGAAAGCAGCGGAAACAACTGCGACCTCCGCCCGCCGCTTTTTTGCGTCGTCGAGCGAGTTGACGCCATAGATCAGGGAGCGGCCCGGATCGTACAGCAATGGTTCCACGTCCGGATGATCGTGGCCGGTCGTGAAAATGGCGATATAGTCGTTCGCGACCGGCATAACCTGTTGCATCATCGCGGG
>Ga0316363_10002329_pt1 | contig 14679 bp, 17 predicted proteins | sample Sb_taG_3_FD_200459 | JGI IMG/M metagenome (GOLD analysis project Ga0316363, IMG submission 200459) | Peat soil microbial communities from Weissenstadt, Germany - Sb_50d_a_PC metaG (v2) (version 2) | ecosystem: Environmental > Terrestrial > Soil > Wetlands > Peat | place: Germany: Weissenstadt...
CTTGGTAGGGCTGCGGTCGGACCCCAGGAAGACCGGAGTGCCCACCAGGCCCTCGTTGCCGATGAGGCCCACTTCGAGGGTAAAGCCGCTGTCCATGATGACCAGGGAAACCACGCTGTTGAGCGGGAAAAAGACGTGCGCAATCGGCCCGTTCGCCTCGTAGAGGATGTCCCTCAAGGGTAAGGACACCTTCTCCAAATGGGGGAGCAAGCGGTCGTACTCGTCCCTCGGCAAAGCAGCCAAGAGGCGGTTTTCGCCGAGGACGTGGATTCTGCGGAGCTTAGCCATCGTACGCTTCCTCGCTGTGGTCGGGGCCGAAAGGTACGCCGCACCAGGCCCCGGCCCTTGTCCTTCTTGGTCTATTATCGCAAAGAAAATCTTGCCGTCATGTCGGAAACCGTACAGACGCCGTTCGTCTGCCAGCAGACAAAGGGATAGAATGGTCTGCTGACAGACAGACGGGCTATTTCACGGACCACTGCTACGGGACCAGACGTGAACGCAACCGAGCAGCAACGGGGCCGCTCCCGGCACCGCCCGAACAGCGCCTTCGACGTGATGGCGCTGGCGGCGTCAGCCGGTGGGCTGAAGGCCCGGAGTTACCTCCTTACCGGACTGCCGACGGACTTCCCCGCCTCGGTCCTCGTCGTCCAGCGCCTTTGCCACGACCAGCCGAGCCTCCTGGCCGACATCCTGAGCCGCCGCACGGCGCTCATGGCCAAGCAGACCGTGGACGGGGACGTGCTACCTACGGCGAACGTCTTCACCCCCGTCCCGGACCGACACCCGCTCGTCAGGCCCGATGGAACCGTGTCCCAGGCCCCACGAGTTCAGTTCGTGCGCCCGCTGTACGACTCGGCCTTCGCCCTGGGGACACTGCCGGGGGCGCTGGGAGGGTGGTGAGCCATGCCGAAGACCCAACCGCCTGCTGCGCCGCACGGCAACCGCCTCCTGGCCCGGTTGCCCCCGGAGGAGTACCAGCGCCTCCTCCCCCGCCTGCAACTCGTCCCGCTGGAGTTAAAGCACGTCCTCTACGAGGCTCGGTCGCTCATCGACTACGCCTACTTCCCGAACCGGGGTGTCGTCTCGGCTTTGACCGTGATGGAAGACGGCAGGGCCATCGAGGTAGCGACGGTAGGGGACGAGGGCATGGTGGGCCTGCCGCTCCTCGTCGGGGCCAAGACGACGGCCAACCGGGTGATCGTGCAGGTTCCCGGCGAGGCCCTGCGGATGGCTGAGGACGTGCTGCGGGAAGAGGTCAGCCGGGACAGCCCCTTGCGCCGGTTGCTGGTCCTCTACCACACCGCCTTTCTGGCCCAGGTTTCGCAGGCGGTGGCTTGCAACGGCCTGCACTCGGTTCACCAGCGCTGTTGCCGCTGGCTGTTGATGACCCAGGACCGGGCGCACTCGGACGTGTTCCCGATGACGCACGAGTTCCTGGCCAAGATGCTCGGCGTGCGCCGTTCCACCGTCTCCGAGGTTCTCCAACCCTTTCAAGAGGAAGGCTTGATCCGCTACAGCCGGGGGAAATGCACCGTCCTCGACCGGGAGGGCCTGAAGGCCGGTTCTTGCGAGTGCTACCGGAGGATCAACGAGGAATTCGTGTGCCTGTTCGGTTGAACACGAAGGGAAGGCTCAGGACCGACGAAGGAATTCCTCCAGGGCCTTCCCTGTCTGTCGGATAGCGTACAGACGACTTTGCAAGCGGGCTGTAAGAAAGACGTTATGGTATGCCAGCAGACAGAACGAGAAACCCCGTGAGCGCCGCAGGGCAACGGATCATCCATGCCGTAGCGACCGCCTTCTGCGCCGCCCGGAAACCGCCTGCTCGCCAGGTTGCCGCTCACGAAACGGCTTTCCGACGCAGTAACAGCGGCCAATAATTGTGAACATCCGATCAGAGGGAAAGGGGGAGGGGATGACCAACCCTTCACCGGAGAGCAAGGAAGCGTTGTACTTCCAACCGGAGTGGTGTCGTGTCACGCTCGCCAGCATTGGCGATGCCGTGATTACCACCGACAGCAACGGCGGCGTCACCTTTCTGAACCCGGTGGCTCAGTCCTTGACCGGCTGGACGCTGGAAGGAGCGGCAGGCCAACCGCTCGACAGCGTGTTCCGCATCATCAACGAAGAGAGCCGCCAGCCGGTCGAGAGTCCCACCGTCCGAGCCTTGCGGGAGGGCGTGGTCGTCGGGCTGGCGAACCATAGCCTGCTCATCGCCAAAGACGGCACGGAACGACCCATTGACGAGAGTGCCGCCCCGATCCGCAATGAGCAAGGCGAAGTCGCCGGGGTCGTTCTGGTGTTCCGAGACACCAGCGAACGGAGGCGGCACGAGCAGCAGGTGCAGGATGCCCTCACCTACGCCGACAACATCATTGCGACCATGCGAGAGCCGTTCCTCGTCCTCGACAAGAGCCTGCGGGTCAAGACGGCCAATCGGTCTTTCTACCGGACCTTCCACGTCACACAAGAGGAAACCGAAGGCCACTACCTCTACGAATTGGGCAACGGCCAGTGGAACATTCCTGGCCTGCTGACGCTGCTGGAGGGAGTCCTGTCGAACAGCCATCCCATCCACGACTTCGGCGTGGAACACGACTTCCCGGCGATTGGCAAGAAGATCATGCTGCTCAACGCCCGCCGCTTCGAGTCGGTGGACAGCCAACCGGACCTGATCTTGCTCGCCATTGAGGACATCACCGAACGCAAGCAGGCGGAAGTCGCCGTGCAGACTTCCGAAGTGCGGTATCGGCGGCTGTTCCAGACCGCCAAAGACGGCATCCTCATCCTCGACGCCAACACCTTGAAAATCATCGACGCCAACCCGTTTATGACGGAGTTGTTGGGCTACTCGCACGACGAGTTGTTGGGCAAGGAACTGTGGGAGATCGGTCTATTCGGGGATGAACGGGCGAGTCAAGCCGCCTACCAAGAACTGCAAGAGAAAGGCTATATCCGCTACGACCACTTACCGCTCGAAACCAAGCACGGCGAGCGGGCCGAAGTCGAGTTCGTCAGCAACGTCTATCAAGTGGACCGCCGGCCCATCGCTCAGTGCAACATTCGAGACATCAGCGAACGCAGGCTCTTGGAGAAGCAGATAACGGAGCAGGCGGCAGCTTTGGCGGTCCTGCACCGCCGCAAGGACGAGTTCTTGGCGATGCTGTCCCACGAACTGCGCAACCCTCTTGCTCCCATCGCCAACGCCGTCCATGTCCTCCGTCTGCAAAAAGGCGAGAACTCCATCCAGCAACAAGCCAGAGAAATCATTGGGCGTCAAGTGGGGCAACTGTCACGTCTCGTTGATGACCTGTTGGAAATCTCCCGCATCACCACCGGCAGGGTTCGGCTTCGCCAAGAGCGGGTCGCCGTGAGCGGCATCGTGGAATGTGCGGTGGAGTCGGTTCGTCCGCTGATCGACCAACACAAGCATGAACTCACCGTGTCGTTGTCGCCTCAACCGATCTGGCTGTACGCCGACGCCGCCCGGCTGAAACAAGTCGTGGTGAACCTGCTCCACAACGCCGCCAAGTACACCGACGAAGGCGGTCATATCTGGCTGACCGTCCAACAAGAGGACGATGCGTGCGTGTTGCGGGTGCGAGATACGGGCATCGGTATCACCCCGGAACTCCTGCCCCGCATCTTCGACCTGTTCACGCAGGCGGAACGATCATTGGCCCGCTCGCAAGGCGGGTTGGGCATCGGCCTGTGCTTGGTGCATCGGCTCGTGGAAATGCACCGGGGAACGGTCATGGCTTACAGTGCTTTGGGGCAAGGCAGTGAGTTCGTCGTGCGTCTGCCGATGGTGGTGTCTCCCGCAGCGCAGCCGCCATTGCCCCCCAAAGAAACCGCCGAGCCGACCGGACCCTCTTTGCGGGTCTTGGTCGTGGAGGACAACGTGGATGCGGCTCAGAGTTTGGCCATGCTGTTGCAGGTTTCCGGCCATCAGGTTCGCATGGCTCACACCGGGCCGACTGCACTGGAAGCGGCCCTCGACTACCGGCCGAACGTGGTGCTGTTGGACATCAGCTTGCCGGAAATGGATGGTTATGAGGTAGCAAAGCGGATACGTCAACAACCAGTTCTCCACAACGTCGTGCTGGTCGCCATGACGGGGTACGGACGGGATGCAGACCGTCAGCGTTCGCAGGAAGTGGGGTTCAACGCTCACTTGGTCAAGCCCGTAGACTTCGACAAAGTGCAAGAAATCTTGGCGACCGTCTCGGAGTTACCGGCACGATGAAAACCCAAGGAGAAATCGAGGCCGCCGTCTGCGAAGGCATCAGCCGCTTTGAGCAGGATTACATGGGCCGGGGGCCAACGGACATCCACGCCCACCTGATCGGCGATCTCCTGGTGGTCCGCCTCCAGGGGGTCTTGACCGCCGCCGAACAACAACTGGTGAAGTCGCTGCCGGCCGAGAAGGGGAGAACCTTGCTCAAGCAAGTACGGGGTGATCTGGTCGAAGCGGCACGACCGATCCTGGGAGTGCTGATCCGGGATGTCACCGGCGTCCCGGTGTTGAGCCTGCACCACGATGTCAGCACCGTAACCGGCGAGGAGGTCGTTCTATTCACCCTCGCCGAGCCACCCTTGTACCGCCCAGCGAAGAACAAATAGCCCCGCTTTGGCGGCCAGGAGGGAAGATCAAGGACGAGGCCGGCGGTCGAGAGCGTAAAGTGCGTGCTGTCGGGCCGCTGGTCCACGCTATTGCTGATTTCCGGCACGCTATTCGCTACTTATCCAATGTATCGTGCAACAGAAGGCGGCTCGGCATCGCCAGCGACAAACTTCCGCCGCTCGGTTGGCGGTCTTTCTTCTCCAGGGAGCGAACCATGAGTCCTCTCGTAGTGGTCCTTGTCGTGATCTTGATTCTCGTCGTGCTGGGCGGCGGCTACGGCTACCGTAGCGGCAACAACTACCTCGCCGGGGGGGGCGGCCTGGTCGGGTTAATCCTGGTCATCCTCCTCGTTCTGTTCCTGCTGGACTTTATACACCTGTGATTGAATCCCCGTCCGGGGAGGGTTGGGTGCAGGCGGGCGATCAAGTCCCGAAAGGTTGACCGGGAGACAAGCCTGTTCTGTCACTCCGTCTTTCCCCGGCTCACCATGCACATGGCCGCATTCGCGGCGCTGGAGAAGGCAGCCCTTCGCTGGCGCCTCAGGCTTGTGTCGCCGGCCAAGGTTCACCAGGGCAAGGCGCCCTAACGTTTGGTGCTCGGTGAAGCGCATGGTCGTGATGAAGGTTGCCATCGGCACGTTCCCACCTGGGCGAGATAGTTGACACCAGGGCATTTTATCCTGGCGGCCCGGCTCCGGCGTCCCACGGCGACCGGCGAGAGTCGTCTTGGCCCTCGTACCGCCCGCCGCCTTGCAGGTCGGGCGGCATCCGCTCAAGGGACTGCGACACTCGGCTGGGGTTCCGAATACAATGGCCCTGGACGTGGATTCGGGAAGCGGTGCAGAAGCCCCTGGCCTCTGTTCCGCCGCCCAATGGCAGGTCGGGGGAGTGTCCTTGACGGACAGGAGAAAGGGTCATGGGGAAGAACGAACGGCGAATGCCGAGAAGACCGGCCACCAAGTTGCCCAACCTGCGCAAGAAGTTACAGAAGGGCAAAATCCAGTCAAAGCAGGCGAAAAAAATGTAACAACGCCCAGCGGCCCTCGTGGAGAGTGCCGCCACGATCAACTCTGCTCCTTCGCCAGCCGTCCAATCAGGCCCAGGTCGAGGTCGCCCTTGGCACCCCAGCCCTTCACGCCCGCCGGGATGTCGGGCCGGAAGCGCTCGGACAGCGGATAGGCGTCGTGGGCGAGTTCGCTGGGCGTGTCGGCTTTGGCGAGCTTCTGCATTGCTGAGCGCACCGCCTTCAGGTCTTCACCCAACTTGTCGTCCAGGTAACGCCGCACGCTATCGGGGTCAATCGGCTTGCTTCCCCGGACGGCCCGGATGCCGTCGTCGTTGTTTGTGGCGGGCACGTCGCCTCGGCCGGGTCCGCCCGGGGCGACCTCGAACAGCACCAGTTCCCCCGGGGGTGCCTGGAGGCGAGCCAGGGAGTAAGCCAGGTGGTGCGCGCTTGCGAGATTTGATCAGGAGTTGCCGCAACTTCTGCGGACGATGAAGGGGCAATTCGTCCTGATTCACGCCGATGATACTGCGGCTGGCCCATACCGGTCTGAAGACGAGGCATACGAAGCCGGGTGCGCGAAGTACGGGACGGAGCCCTTTTTGGTGATGCTCGTAGAGGAACACGAAGCGCCAATCCCGATGCGACAGGATATCGCACTATATGCCGATATTAAATAGATAGATAGATCAAAATGGCCATGCCATTGTCGATCTGCTTCTCCTCCCGGCGCAGCCTCGCGGGCGGGGACAGGGCCGACCGGGTCGCGAAGGCATTGTCCGACCTGAATTCCGACAATGTTGATCGATGGAACGCGTCCGCCCGGCGTCTGCTGCGCGTCCGGCCAGACGAGCGCCGGGGGCAGGTGGCCCGGGCGCTGGAGCGCCGCCTGAACGACCCCGACCCCGCGGCCCGCGCGGGGGTCGTCGAGGCGCTGGGCGTGTGGGGCACTAAGGAGAGTGTGACACCACTGCTCGAGGTCCTGGGTGATCGGGAGATGGGCGGGGTTGCCGCCGAAGCCCTGCGCCGGCTGCACGAGGGCGGCATGCTGCCCGACGAGCGCCGCGGGGAAGTCGCCCGAGCGCTGGAGGCTGTTCTGAAGGACGCCGAGCACGGGCCTCACGATCGCATCATCAGGGCGCTGGGCCAACTCAAAGACGAGGGGAGTGCCGAGCCGCTCGCGCAGCGCCTGGAGGACGTTGCTGACCTCGATGCCGCCGCCGCGGCGCTGCGGGCGCTCGGGCCGGCGGCGGAAAAGGCCGTGGTAAAGCGCTTGAGACACGACAGCTTCCTCGTGCGTGGTGCGGCGTGCGCGATCCTCAGGGATAGCGGCACGCCGGCAAGCATCCCGGCCTTGAGGGCCCTGGAGGGCGACCGCCTCTCCGCCCTCAGCGCCCGCGAGGCGATCCGGGGCATCACGGCACGTCACGGCATCGAGAAGGGGAAGTGAGCCACGTTACCCGCAACGCCCCGCCGGCCGGGCCGACGCCGCGCCGTGAGGCGCACCGCGGGGGACCTCGTTTAATCCCAGCATCGCCCGCGACCCGGCTCTTTCACTCCCACGGATGCGCATCGGCACCCTCCCCATCGTCGGCGTCGGCCTGATCGGCGGCTCGATCGGCCTTGGCGCCCGCCGCCGCGGGCTCGCCGGCCGCGTCATCGGCGCCGGCCGGCAGGTGCCGACTCTCCAACGGGCCCGGCAGCTGGGCGCCATCGACGACGTGGCCCTCGACGTCACCGAGGCGGTACGGCGGGCCGACGTCGCCGTCTTCTGCATGGTCGTCACGCTCCTCGCCGAGTAGGTCCTCGCCGTCGCCCCCGCCTGCGGGAGCGGTACGCTGCTGACCGACGCCGGCAGCACGAAAGGGGCCACCCTTCGCGCCCTCGACGGCAAACTGCCGCCGGGGGTGCCGTTCGTCGGCAGCCACCCGCTGGCCGGCTCCGAGAAGCGCGGCCCGGAGCACGGCGACGCCAACCTCTTCCAGGGCCGCGTGACCGTGGTGACGCCGACGCCGCGGACTGACAGCGGCGCCGTCGAGCGCACGGTCGAATTCTGGCGGGCGCTCGACTCGCGGGTGGTTGTCATGGGGCCGGGCGAGCACGACCGCGCCGTAGACATGGACCTGAAATACGGTATCGCGCTGAGCGAGGGCGAGCAGGATGCAAGAGAGAGCGCGCTAGCGTTTCGGGCTTGTGTCCCCGGCGCTGGCGCTTCGGGCTGGAGTGTTGCCGAATCGCGCACGGTGATTTCGACACTCCGCGCCCATCCCCACCGCTTTACAGGGCCTTGAACGGACCTGTACGGGTGTTGAACACGCAGCAGAGGCCGGTTTTCCTCGGGGTATTCTGCTGACGGTTGCCCGCCCGCGTACATGAGCGGGGCGTTTCGCCGGGCCGCCTCCTCCGCATTGGCCGAACGACAGTTAAACCGTTTCCCCACAGGATGTTACGTCGAAATCCGGTGGGGATGGGCGCGGAGTGTCGAGATGTTCCTCACCGCCGCCAGGACACGGCCCCCGTGCCGTGAAGGGCTATGACACTTACGGAGAATGACGCCCGGTTCCTGACGGCCCTGGCGCGCGAGCAGAATCAGAGGGGCTGCCGCGGCCCGGCCCACGACCTGCTCCGTACTCACGCTTACCCCGATGCCCCACTCACCGGCCCCGGCTCCCTCGCCTTCTCCTACGAAGCCGTCCCGCTTACGGGGCTGCTCCTCCACCACTTCACCGACCTGGCGCAGATCGACGAGTATCTCCGTGGTGGCGAACTCATTCCCGACCCCGAGTGGCCGTGGGCCACTGCTGCGGAATACCGTGCCCGCCTCGAAGAGGCCCAGCGGGGAACCTCCGTTCCGGCAACGGCTTAGTGAGGCCGACGGCCATCATGGACCTCATCTACATCGACAACAACGCCACCACGCCGACGCTGCCCGCCGTCTGGGAAGCGATGCGCCCGTACCTCACCGATGCCTACGGCAACCCGGCCAGCGCCCACCGCGCCGGCCGCCGCGCCCGCCAGGCCCTGGAGGACGCCCGCGAGCGGGTTGCCGCCCTGCTCGGCGCCCAGCCCGACGAGGTGATATTCACCAGCGGCGCCACCGAGGCGAACAACCTCGCCGTCTTTGGCCTCGCCGGCGACCCGCCCGGCCACGTCGTCGCCAGCCCCATCGAGCATCCCTCCGTCGCAGAACCGCTGCGCCGCCTGCAAGAGATCGGCTTCCGCGTCGCTTATCTGCCGGCGGACCGAACCGGCGGCGTCCGCGCCGAGGCGCTGGCCGGCCTCCTGCGGCCTGAGACGCGGCTCGTGACGGTGATGCTCGCCAACAACGAAACGGGAGCCATACAACCGATTGCAGATTGCAGATTGCAGATTGCAGATTGGGCAATGAAATCTGCAATCTGCAATCTGCAATCTGCAATTCATTGTGATGCGGTGCAGGCGGTGGGGCGGGTGCCGGTCCACTTCGGCGAGCTGGGGGTGACGAGCCTGTCGCTGAGCGCCCACAAGTTCCACGGCCCGCGCGGGGTCGGGGCGCTGCTGCTGCGGCGAGGGACGAAGCTGCGGCCGTTGTTCTTCGGCGGACACCAGCAGCACGGCCGGCGCCCGGGAACAGAGCCGGTGGCGCTGGCGGTCGGACTGGCGACGGCGCTGGAGTTAGCGGAGCGCGAAGGGGCGGCACGGCGCGAGCGCGTCCTGGCACTGCGGCGGCGGTTGCTCGACGCGCTGCGGCGGGAGGCGGCGCCGGTGGTGCTCAACGGTCCGGAGGAGGGCGGCATCCCGCACACGCTGAACCTGTCGTTCCCCGGCTGCCGGGCCGACGCGCTGCTGATGGTCCTCGATTTGGCGGGCGTGGCCTGTTCGACCGGCTCGGCTTGCTCGAGCGGGTCGCTGTTGCCCTCACCGGTGCTGAAGGCGATGGGCGTACACGACGAGGTGCTGCATTCGGCGATGCGCTTCAGCCTCAGCGCGCTGCTGAGCGAGGCGGAGATCGACGAGGCGGCGCGGCGAATCGCGGCGGCAGTACGCCGGTTGCGGGCGACGGGGGACTAACGCGCTGTCACTTCTTGTGCCGGCGCGGCGGCGGCTCGAGGTGCTGCATCTGAGCGACCTGGAACTGCCAATAACGGACCGAGTCGGTGCCGACCCAGGCGACCTTCCCCCTGCGCGCGGCGCGGGTGTGAAACTCGGGATGGCGGAACAGGGCGCGGAGCAAGTCGGGGATGAGGTGCTGCTCGTCGTCGCGCAGGTAGAAGTAGAGAATGCAGTAATCGGGGTGACGCCAACGGCGGTGCCAGAAGTCGCTGTCGATGGTGACAAAAGTCGGCTGTTTCAGTGTCCGCAGGATTTCCGGCACCCGTTCATCACGGACGATTTCCCCCGGCCGAAGCTGCTGGAGGAGCTCAACGGTAATCCACTTCAACAGCGGAGGCACGACCACGGGTTGACTGATGTCATTGTCAAGAATGAGCTGACTCACGCGCGGTCTCCGCCGTCACCGCGTACCGTTCCATCAGGGCCGCAGCCGCCAGTTGGAGGGCTTCCGCCAGCGCCTCCCGCTTCAACTCGGGCCACCAGTGCAGCATTTCGTTGAGCGTGTAGTTGGTGCGGTAAAACAACATCCTGGCAACCGTCAGGCGCGTGCGATCGAACGTCAGCTTGCTGAAGCAGACGTTGGGATGCACGATCAGGTAGCGCCCGACCGGCTTCGGCTCCGGCAGCGGCTTTCTCTTGAGATGTTCAGGACTGCGCGCCCCGACCTGATCAATCAGTGCGGCGCTCGCCAACTTCACCGCCTCGCGGATCGCTTCCGGTGTGAGCTGCGGCGTCGCCTTGACGATCTCGCCGACGCTCTCGCCTCGTGCCAGGCGCCGGAACACCCCCGCCACGGAGAGCCGCGTCCCCTTGAAGACGAGCGTGCGGCGACCGTTGCGGGACTGGGCGACCAGATGCTGTCCGACCTCGGCGGTCTTCATGAGCGGCTCCTCGGCGAATGCGGACGGCGACAACCGTGCGCCCCCATTGTACACCGCTCGGCACCATCAGGAGGCTCCAGGAGGCTTCTTCCATATACTGAACATCCATTCCCTTGGCCCCACCGTGTCGCCTCGCCGTATCTCCTTATTTTTCAAGCACTTCCATGAGGCCGAATCCCCTTGAGGATCGGGGGCTTTTTCGCTAGAATGTCAGGGTGAAAACCACGGCGAAACCCGCTGTGGCAGGTAGCCTTATGTATACATTCACTCACTGGGTGACGACGCCGGAAAACCGATTCGCTCGGGCGGCTGTGCGGCGCGTGGCCGACAGCGTGGCGGGGCGGCGGCGCGCGGTCAACCCGCTCTTCCTGCACGGGCCGGCCGGCACCGGCAAGACGCACCTGGTCAACGCCCTCGCGACCGCGGTCACCCGCCGTTGCCCCGACCTGATCGTCTGCCTCCTGCCCGCCGCCGACTGCCGCCCGGAAGATCCTCAGCACCCGGAAGAGTGGACGGCGACGGCGAAGGAGTGCGACCTGCTCGTGGTCGAGGACGTACAGCACTTGCCGCGGCGTTCGGTCGAGGCCCTGATCGGCGTCATCGATGACCGCCGAGCGCGGGGCCGGCAGATCGTCTTCACCGCCTTGGAGGGTCCCGGGCAGTTGACTCGTCTGCCCGAGCGCCTGACCAGCCGGCTTGCCTGCGGGCTCGTCGTCGGCCTGGAGCCCCTCGCCCCCGCCAGCCGGTTGGCCTTCCTTCAGGACCGGGCCCGGCGGCGCCGGCTGGCCGTCGGCCCGGACGTGCTGGCCTGGCTTGCGGAACACGTCCGGGGCAGCGCCCGGCAACTGGAAGGGGCGCTGAAGCGACTGGAGGCGCTGGCCCGGTTGCAGGGGCGCGTGCCGGACGTGGCGGCGGTGGCCGAGACGTTTCGCGGCGACGCCGACGCCGCCCGCCCCAGCGTGGAGCGCATCATCGAGCGCGTCGGCCGTTACTTCCGCGTCGAGCCGGGGCAGCTCCGCTCGCGGCGGCGCGGCCGCAACGCCCTGCTGCCGCGCCAGGTCGGCATGTACCTGGCCCGGATGCTCACCCCGTTGTCGCTGGAGCAGATCGGCGCTCACTTCGGCGGCCGCGACCACAGTACCGTCCTGCACGCCTGCCGCAAGGTCGAGCAAGCCCTGGCCCGCGACACCGACCTGTCCGGGGCGGTGCGACAGCTCCACGCCGACCTGGGGTGACGCAACCCCGTGGAAAAGCCGTTGCTGTCCTGTTCGCCCGGCGTCGCCGGTCGTTGACGCTTTTTCGCCGGAGCGGCTTGTTTACGTTTCGCGCTCGCCTTATCGACCGCGGACGACAGGACGACGACAGTTGGTCAACGCGATTTCCACAATCGGCGCGTTGCCATAACAGACGATTTAGCAAGCAGAAGGGGAGACAGGACGTTGGTTGTGAACGAAAACGGCAGTCCCCTTAACTACCACTGCTGGGAAGAGACTTGAACAAGGTTAATGTTTCGCCGTGGAAGCACAGTCAGGCTTTCGGGCCCGGCCCTACGGGAGAGCGTCATGAAGGCGATTTGTCACCGCGAAGGATTGTTGTCGGCCGTGCAGTTGGCCAGCGCGGCGCTGCCGGCGCGCGACGTGGCCAAGCCGATCCTGAAGAACATCAAGGCCGTGGCCGACGACGGCCGCTGCACCCTGATGGCGACCGACCTGGAGCTGGGCATCCGCCTCGACGTGCGCGGCCTGACCGTCCAGGAGCCCGGCGAGGCCATCCTGCCGGCGTCGCGCCTCGTGCAGATCCTGCGCGAGGCCCCGGACGAAGAGTTGGCCATCGAGGCCGACGCCAGCGCCTGCGTAGTGCGCGGGCGACAGGCCGAGTTCGAGATGCCCAGCGAAGACCCGGCCCACTTCCCCGACCTGCCGACCTTCGAGGAAGAGAACTACCACGAACTGTTGGCCGGCACCCTGCGCGAGATGATCCGCCGCACCGTCTTCGCGGCGGCCGACGGCGAGGCGACGCGCTTCTCCACGACGGGCGTGCTTTGGGAGTTGGAGGGCGACCAGGCCCGGCTGGTGGCAACCGATGGCCGGCGGCTGGCCCTGGCGCAAGGAGCGGCGACCGGCAAAGGCAACCACGGGACCAAGGGGACGATGCCGGTGGTGCCGACGAAGGCCATGAGCCTGCTGGAACGCAACCTCCAGGACGACGAGGAACTGGTGTGCGTTAGCCTGCGGCCGAACGAGGCGCTGTTCCGCACCGAGCGGGCCATCGTCTACAGCCGGCTGGTGGAGGGCCGCTTCCCGCCCTACCGCGACGCCTTCCCGAAGAAGGCGACGGTGAAGGTGGTGCTGCCGGTGCCGCCGTTCCTCGCCGCGGTGCGGCAAGCGGCCATCATGACCGACGACGACAGCAAGCGCGTCATGTTTGCCTTCGCCAAGGGGAAACTGACGCTGGAAGCCAAGGGAGCGACGACCGGCCGGTCCAAGGTCGAGATGCCGCTGGAGTACGACGCCAAGCCGATCACCATCGGCTTCAACCCGCAGTTCCTGACCGAGATGCTCCGCGTGCTGCCGGCGGACGCGGACCTGCTGCTGGAACTGGTGGACGGCAACAGCCCGGCGCTGTTCCGCCAGGGCGGCGATTACTCGTACCTGGTGATGCCGTTGACATGAGCAAAGCCGCTTGCGGCTTCGCAGGGTCTGCGAAGCCGCAAGCGGCCCGGCGGAGGTCGGCCGATGGACCGCGACGGCCCCGAATCGTTGGGCGAGATCCTCAGCCGCCTGTTCACGGCCCGCGGCTGGGGCCGGCGTCAGGACCGCCTGCGCCTGGAGGAGGCCTGGGCTGCCGCGGTGGCCGGCTGCGGGTTGGTGGGCGACGAGACGAAGGTCGCCGCCCTGCGCCGCGGCGTCCTGGAGGTGGTCGTCGGCAGCGGCGTGCTCCTGCAGGAGATGGCGCACTATCACAAGCGCCGCCTGCTGGAGCAGCTTCGCCAGCGCCTGCCCGGTATCACCGTGACCGACCTGCGCTTCCGCGCCGGCGTGGTCAAAGACCGTTGAAGCACCGAAGGAATCCCCCCGCGGCTCCCGACCGGGCCGCGGGCTCAGAGGAAGATGGCCATGACTGAAGAACGCACCCCGGTTCTCGACCCCGAGCAGGCCACCGTCAACGGGGCCCCGAATGGGGACCTCGGCGACTACGGCAGCGACAACGTCCAGGTCCTGCGCAACAAGGACCACATCCGCCGTCGCCCCGGCAACTACATCGGGGACACCACCAGTAACGGCCTCCACCACCTCGTCTACGAGTTGGTTTACAACAGCGTCGATGAGGCCCTCGCCGGCTTTTGCCATAACATCCACGTCAAGATTGGCGTTGACGGCAGCCTGAGCGTGAGCGACGACGGCCGCGGCATCCCCGTCGAGCAGCACCCCGGAGAGAAACTGCCGACGCTCCAGGTCGTGTTGACCATCGTCGGCGCGGGTGCCAAGTTCGACAAGCGCACCTACAAGACCTCCGCCGGCCTGCACGGGATCGGTGCCAAGGCCGTCACTGCCCTGAGTGAGTGGACCGAGGCCCGCGTCTACCGTGACGGCCGGGTCTACGTGCAAGAGTACGAGCGCGGCGAGGCGACGACCGACGTCAAGGACATCGGGCTGGCCGGCAGCCGCACCGGGACCACCGTGACCTTCCAGCCGGACCCGGAGATATTCCACGACGCCACCTTCGATTACGACACCCTGGAGGCGCGCTTCCGTGAGCTGGCTTTCCTCAACAAGGGGCTGAGCATCAAGTTCACCGACGAGCGCAGCGGCAAGGAAGATACCTTCAAGTACGATGGGGGATTGCAGGAGTTCGTCCAGCACCTGAACCGCTCCGAGGACGTCCTGCACAAGCCGATCTACGTCGATAAGACCGTGCATGTGGATGACACGGTGGGCGACATCCGCGTGGAGGTGGCGATCCAGTACACGACGAGCGAAGAGGAGCGGATCCGCTGTTACACGAACAACGCCTACAACCCGGTAGGCGGCACGCACCTGGTCGGCTTTCGCACGGCGGTGACGCGGTCCGTGAACG
>Ga0316363_10002330_pt1 | contig 14677 bp, 9 predicted proteins | sample Sb_taG_3_FD_200459 | JGI IMG/M metagenome (GOLD analysis project Ga0316363, IMG submission 200459) | Peat soil microbial communities from Weissenstadt, Germany - Sb_50d_a_PC metaG (v2) (version 2) | ecosystem: Environmental > Terrestrial > Soil > Wetlands > Peat | place: Germany: Weissenstadt...
GGTTGCGGCGGCGCTTTGGTTGGAGAGTCCGCTGTTGTTTTCCTGGCAGGCTTGCGGGCTGTTGCTTTTTCAATCCCTGTATACCATCGATTTGATCGGAGCGGTTCTCACCGGTACGCACTACATTGGGGGGACCGAGTTTATGTTTGATCCTCACGTGCCGTTGATTGTGCGCTCGCTCAGTTTATTTCATGTAGCGATGCCGGTGGTTTTGCTTTGGGCCGTTTGGCGGTTGGGGTATGACCGGCGCGGTTGGAAATGTCAAACGCTTTTGGCATGGGTCGTGGTTCCCATCAGCTATTTCTGGCGGCCGCAATTTGATGTGAATTGGGCGCGTGGGCCATTCTTTCGCGAGCAGCATTTAGTGCCGGGGATGGTGTACTTGGCGGTTTATCTGGTGGTTATTCCGGGGTTCGTTTATTGGCCTACGCATTTGGTTTTGCAGTGGTGGGCGCAACCCGCTCATGGCCTTAGGGGCTAAAGCCCTCATTCTTGGTGGAACGGCACGGCTGAAGAGATGTCGAGCCCCAGCGGCTAAAGCCGGAATCATTGTCAGCGACTTACGGTATGCCTGAAGGCATACCCTGATACGGACCGAGAGCGTCTCCGCAGTGGCTGAAGCCGTGCACTTCCCACCGTGACCCGAGCGGAATTTATCAGTTAGCATCTGGTCTTTCGCCCCGCTGGGGCTTGTCTGGTTCCTACTTTTTCCCACGGCTTGCGCCGTGGGCTGTATTCTTGCGCCGCTTCGCGGCTTTGCGCGGGGCGAGTTTCACTGCTTCGGTCGGCGCTTTTGCTTGTGGCACAATCTCGTGGACGCGACACCCGCCCTCCATCGATAGAGCGTCCTCGCTGTCACGGTTTGGTGTTGGCGGCGGCTAGCGCTTGTTGCGTTGCTTCCAGCAGGGCTTCTGGGCCTACCGGTCGGCCGGTGGCTCGCTCCATCCAGAGGTCGGGGGTGATGCGGCCCATCTTGGCCATGCGCTCGAACTCTGGGCCGATGCTTCCGGCCTTTTTCATTTGTTCTTCAATCTGAAATGCGATGGTGTGGCCGATTGGGTAATCGGGGAGATAAAGGAACGAGTCGATCATGTGGGAGTAGATTCCGAGCAGGACGACATCGTTCTTGTGGAAGACGGGTGCGTAGTAACGGTTCCAGATGTCTTTCGAGATCTGCACCGTGGCTGCGTCGAGCTGCTTTGGTGTGGCTTGCGGATGGTCGTACATCCAGTGCCAGACGGCCATATCGACTAACGCTACCCCTCCAATTTCATAAGTGCTCCAGAAGTCGTTCAAAGTCTTTTCGCTCTGACTTTTGGCGTCAGGTGCGGGCAGCCCGAGCAGTTCGAGGTCGTGTCCCTGGAAGACGAAGGCGAGGGCTTCGGTGAACGCTGTGTTGGGCACTCCTTGCAGCAGGGTGAAGTCGTTGTCGTTTAGTGAAAAGGTTTGTTCGACGTTGTGTCCCATTTCGTGGACGGCGATGTTGAAACCTTTGTAGTTCATGCCGGCTTTTTCTACGCGAGTGCGCAGGTGGGCTTTTTCAGAGCGCATCGACGAACCCATGGCATGACCGGAGCCGCGGGCTGGGTCGACGATGATGTTATTGGCGACGTACTGGGCGCGGTCGGGAGCGAAGCCGAGTTTCATGAGCAGGTTCGGAATGTCTTTCTGGTAAGCCTCAGCGGTCGGATATTTTTTCGAAACGATCTCGTCCAGTTGCGCCTCGGTGTATTGGCTGCCGGGACGAAAGCCGTTGTACCAGATGTCGAATGGCTCGAGCGGGCGGCCGAGCCGGGATTGAATCAGCGTTGCAGTTTGCGCGACCAGCGGGGAACCCAAGACCTGCTCCAGCATGGCTTTCACGCGGGCTTCCGGAATTTCGCGGTCCTCCTGAAAGCGGCGATCGATCAGAGTGGGTGCGGTTGGAGAATACGGGTCAGCCTTCCGAGAGGCGTTGAAAGTTTTCAAGAGCGTGGCGTATCGCGTGTCAGGTTCGGGCGCATTTGTGATCGGGCGATTGTCGGCTTTCGCATCTGAATCTTTCGCGGTTGTGGGCTTGACTTCGTTCGAGTAGGGATTCCAGTCGACGGCGGGATTGTTGATCACGATTTGTGGGATGGTCTGGCTGACGATACGCTCCATCACCTGCTGGATCATGCGCTGCTTTGCGGGACCGCCTTGAGTGTCGGAATAGTCGGCCTTGATTTCATCGCGCAGGTTCCAGTGGCTCAGGAGGCGCATTTTGGGCGGGAAAAGACGCTGGCCCTGGGGGTCGATGAGGTGATGCATCCAGATGTTGTATTGGGAGATGTATTGTCCGGATTCGGCGCCAGCTTGCGCGATGGCTAAGTTGACATCGGCGGGAATGCGTTTGTCGAAGCGTTGCGCGAGGCGGGTTTCAGCCCACTGGCGGCGGGTCCAGTTGGGTCCATCTTTCAGGCGTTCGTCGAGCGTGGTGAGCGGGAAGTTCAGCAGAACCGTGAACGCGAGTTTGTTGCTGAAGAAGTCGTCGAGCACGTGGGCGGAGGGATCGTAGCCGGCGAAAACTTCGTCGAAGGGAAGAACCGGGCCGAGATCGAGATCGGATTGCTGATTGAACTCGCGGTTGATCTCGTGCATGTGGCCATCGAGTTGTTCGAGCAGGCTCTGAAAGCGGTTGAACATGGTGTCGAGCGTGGCCTGGTCGCCGGCGAAGTTGGTGTTGACGAAATCTTCAAAGGTGGAAGCATCGCCATCGTCCACGCGCCAGAATTCTGCTACCTGATGGAGACCGCGGTCGATGCGCGCGCGTTGTTGAGTACCGTACTTCGATACCAGTGCGTCTTGGAGTTTGGCGATTGAATTGTTCATCCACGAGGGCGCGGCGGATGTCTTGGCGGGGGTGGGCGCGTTTTGCATCGAAATCTCCTCTGAACAGAGTGGTAGTGCGGCGCATGCGATCACGGTGGCCAGTGTTAAATAGAGGCGTGCTTTCATTTCCTGCTCCTTAGTGCCGAGTCCGGCTGTGGATAAGGCAACGAATTGCTGAACTCGGAGATGTCGGTGGGCGCGTAATCAGGGAATGGGAGCTTGCGATTTTCGCGCCATTGTTCGACTTCGTGCGAGACGGCTGCGCTTTTTTCTTTGTCGAGACCGCGGTCGCGGCCGAGATACAGAGTGCGCGATGGCAAGGCGAGGCTGGTGCCCGAGGCTTCGAGGATGTCCATGATTCGGAGCAGGAGGTCTTCCTGAATGGCGAGGAACTCGGCGTTGTCCCGGGTCAGCACGTAGCAAAATATTTCCAGAGTCAGCGAGCTGTTGTCGTAGCCGATAAATCGGATTCGCGCGCCGTCGGTTTCGACCTTGGGATGCTCGTAGAACAGGCGACGAATTTGAGCTAGAACGTAGCGCAACTGGTCGGCGGAGGTCTCGTAACGCAGGCCCAGCTTGGTGTTGAAAAGGATCTTGTCACGACGGCTCAGGTTTTCCACGTTCATGGTGGCGAGCGATCCGTTGGGGATGGAAAGCTCGGTCCGGTCGGGAGTGCGGATGCGAGTGGAACGAAGGCTGATGTCTTCGACTGTGCCGACGCGGTCGCCGAAGCGGCAGACGTCGCCGACCAGGATGACTTCATCGCTGAGCAGAGAGACGCCGCCGAAAAGATTCTCCAAGGTTTTTTGCGCGGCGAAGGCGATGGCGATTCCGCCGATGCCCAATCCGGCGAGGGCTGTCGTCATGTTAAAGCCGAGCGTGCCCAGGATCAGGAAGATGGCGAGGATAAAAATCATCACCTTCAGAATGCGTTCGCCGAGCAGCATGAGCGAGCCTGCGCCTCTGCGACCGGAGTAGATTGCGCGTTCGCGAACCCGGCGAGTCAGTTGCTGGAGAATTCGCCACAGCAGCCAGTTGAAGCCGATGATGAAGCTAATCCCAATGGTGATTTGGTAATAGTGCCGCTGTAGCAGCGGCAGGTGGAGGTACCTCACCAGAATGCCGTGGATGGCGGTGCCGAGCACTAGCCAGAGCGGGTTGGAGATGGCGGACCAGACCAGCTTGCGGGGTTGGCTGCGATCGTGCCACAACAAATATCGGAATAGCGCCAGGCTCTGGAGAGCCAGCCAGCCCAGACCAGCGGCGATCGGAATGCCGATCAGGATGGAGAGCCATTGCCAGATGGGCATCCCCAGCAACTGGTTGTGCACGAGGAATCCGGGGAGGCGGGTTTCGGCTTGGCGGACTTGGAGTTGATCGTAGAGGTCGGGGATTTTCGATAAAGTATCCGAAGAAATGAGCCAGATTTTCGCGCCTCCGGGGTCGGAAACGCGGACGAGATCGAGATCGGCATCAACGTCGCCGGCGGACAGAACTCCGACGCGCTGCCGGTCGAGCGGGACGTCTTCTTGCGGAGTGCCCTCGGGTTGGTTGCTGATGCGGCGCAAGTTGCCGCTGAAGGCGCGATCCATGACTACTTTGAGCTTGGTCGCGAGTTCGTCTCCCTGGGCGGCGCGCCGGGCGTTAGTCATCTGCAGATACTGGGCTGCGGTGGAATAGTTTCCAGCCTGTGCGGCCTGCAAGAAGCCAAAGACGGCGCCGCTGGGCGTGTCACGGCCCAGTGGGTCCTGGGTGGCTTGCTTCGCGGGCGTGGGCGCAGACGCGCCGGCCTGCGTGGGCAGCAACTGACCCGCCGCGACCGTAGAGATTGCTATATAGAAGAGAAGCCACTTTGCTCGAGTAAAAAAAGAAGGCATGGTTTCTTCTCCCGAGGATGCTGCTGAAATACACGCGCCCGCGATTGGTGCCTGCGTGAAGCGAGAGTTCATTGTACCGAAACAAAAGCCGCCGTCGCGGAAATGGGTTTGAGTTCTACGGGCGTTTGGGCCGGTATATGTCGGTGCTGGTGCCGAAGAAGACTTCGGCGGAATTCATTAACGTTTCTGAGAGCGTGGGATGCGGATGGATGGTTAGCGCGATGTCTTTGGCGAGAGCGCCCATCTCGATGGCGAGGACTCCCTCGGCGATAAGTTCGCCGGCACCGACGCCTACAATTCCTACGCCCAGCACGCGCTCGGTTTGGGGATCGATGATCAGCTTGGTCATGCCCTCGGTGCGGTCGATGGTCATGGCGCGTCCGGAGGCAGCCCAGGGGAATCGGGGCACTTTGATTTCGCGGTTTTCCTTTTGCGCCTGAGTTTCGGTCAGGCCGCACCAAGCGATCTCTGGATCGGTGAAGACGACGGCGGGGATGGCATTGGGCTCGAACGCGACTTTGTGTCCGGCGATGGCTTCGGCGGCGGTGCGTCCTTCATGCGTGGCTTTGTGGGCCAGCATGGGTTCGCCAACCACGTCGCCGATGGCGTAGATGGCAGGGTCGTCGGTTTGCAGTTGCTTGTTGACCTGAATGAATCCACGCTGGCCAATTTTGACTTGAGTTTTTTCCAGGCCGGGGATTTCGGAATTCGGCTTGCGTCCTACTGAAATCAGAACCTTGTCGAACAGCTTCTCTTTTTCTTTTACTTCGGGGCCGTCGAAGGTTACGCGGATTCCGTTCGGTTCGTCTTTCACCGCGGCGACGGTGGTATTGAGCAGGATGGAATCAAAAATCTTCTCCATCCGTTTGTGCAGGGGAAGGACGAGATCACGATCCGCGCCGGGCAAAAGTCCGGAGAGCATCTCGACCACGGAGACTTTCGAGCCAAGTGCGGCGTAGACTGTGCCCAGTTCGAGACCGATGTAACCGCCGCCGATCACGAGCAAGGTTCCGGGTACTTCGCTTAGATCCAGCGCGGAGGTTGAATCCATCATGCGCGGGGTTTCGAGTTTGAGGCTGGGGATGATCGCTGGGCGCGAGCCAGTGGCGATTACGATGCGGTCGAAGGTCAGCGAGTCTTCGCTTCCGCTGGTTCGGCTGACGCGCAACGTGTTCGAATTTTCAAACGCGGCTTTGCCCTGGATGTATTCGACTTTTCTTTGTTTCGAGAGGATGCCCAGTCCGCCGGTCAATTTCTTGATCACGCTTTCTTTCCATGATCGCAGGCGGGAAATGTCGATCTTCGGGTCAGCGTAGTCGATCCCCCAATTCTTGGCATGGCGGGATTCGTCGATCAGCTTGGCAACGTGGAGCAGTGCCTTCGAAGGGATGCAGCCGCGGTAGAGGCAGACGCCGCCGGGATTCAGTTCCGGGTCGATCAGCGTGACAGTCATTCCGAGGTCTGCGGCGAGGAATGCGGTCGCATAGCCGCCGGGTCCTCCGCCGATCACTGCAATGTGTAAGCTGGTCGTGTCCGCCATTGTTCTCGCTCTTTGCTTTGTTTAGAAATACTCAATTTTAGAAACACTCACCGCGCCTGAGATGAATCGGACACGATCAACTGCCGGCCGGAGATATCAATGGTGAGGACCTTGCCCAGCCAAAAGTCGAGTCCGACCACGCAATCGTAAATTATGTCGGCGAAGGTTGTGGGTGCGTTCGCAATCGCGATCTGGGGTGCAGCCGCGAGCGCGATCTTCGGCAGAGTCGTCTTGTAACGAACGGTTGTGACCCCGTCGGAGTTTTTCTGCTCGCGCTTCTTCACATCTTTCCCGTCTTTGTCGATGGCAAGCGGCGCCATGAACCGCGTAGCTACGGTTGCGTTCTGGCTGCCGGTATCGATTTCGCATTGGCCGGTCTGATTGCCTATCAAAAAATCTGAGAAAAGGTCGAGCGTAATGCCACGCAGCTCGTCGAACTTCAGCGGAGATGTCTTTCCTGTCTTGCGGCGTTGCGCCAGAGACTTGGCGGTTTCGAACACCAGGACTTTGTTGACGAAGTCGAGAGTAAAGGGCTGCTGGCGAAAATCGTTGACCGAAACAATACCCTCAATGTGCAACTGGTCAAGCATATCCCACGCGCCAGCGACGACATTGCTCCTGACCACCGGCCCCACGGAAATCTCGGAAACGGTGAAGAGCGGAACGTCGAGGCGATCACCCCACATGCGGAACGCCGTGAATTTGCCCGCGGGCGTGCCGTGCAACTTCTCAACTACGCTGGGTGCTAGAACATCAAGGCCGGCGCCCGTATCAAAGATTACGTGGGCAGAGATGGTTCCACCTAAAGTGGCAGGGATCATCACAAGACCTTCGGGGCTGATGGTGAATGGAATCTCGACTGGCTTCTTGGAAGCGAGCCCGGGCAGTGCGATCAGCAAGACGAGAACAACCAGGGTATTTCGCATCCGGAATATTTTCCGACCTGAATTGAAAAGCCAAACTCTCATCCCTGAACTGACAACAAGAACGGTTGCTCAAAAGCTTCCGCGATCCAGCGCAGGAAGCGGGCAGCATCGGCGCCGTCGATCAAGCGATGGTCGTAAGACAAAGACAGCGGCAGCACCAGACGCGGTTCAAACTTGCCGTTAAGCCACACCGGTTCCATGCTGGACCGCGAGAGGCCGAGGATTGCAACCTCGGGATGATTCACGATGGGAGAGAAGCCTGTGCCACCGATTCCGCCGAGGTTGGTGATGGTGAAAGTGCCGCCTTCCATTTCCGCGAGCGCGAGCTTTTTGTCTTTGGCTTTCCTGGAAAGCTGTGTGAGTTCGGCGGCCAGCTCGACGATGTTTTTCTTGTCGACATCACGAATGACAGGCACCAGCAGGCCGCGGTCGGTATCCACGGCGACGCCGATATTGATGTATTGCTTGTAAACGATCTCGTCCTTTGCCATGTCGATACTGGCGTTGAACTGGGGAAAGATTTTCAGCGCGGACGAGCAGACTTTTAATGCGATCGCGGTAACCGTCATCTTGCCGCCGGCCTCCTGCACTTTCGGTGCGAAGCGAGCACGCAGGTGCTCGAGTTCGGTGATGTCGGCTTTATCGTTTTGAGTGACATGCGGGATTGTGGTCCACGCTTGCCAGAGATGTTCGGCGGTTTTGCGACGTACACCGCGGATCGAGACGCGCTCGACCTTTCCCCACTTGGTGAAGTCCGGCAATTCCGGCGCAGCGAATTGAGTTCCGCGCGGCGCTTGCGCAGCCGCTGCCGCGGAAGCGAGCAACGACTTCGAATACGCCTTGACGTCGTCTTCGCTGATGCGGCCGCCGGGCGCCGTTCCCTTTACGTTGTGAATGTCGATGCCGAGTTCACGCGCGAGGCGGCGGACGTGCGGGGCTGCGGGCACGGGTTCGCGATGCTCGCCGCCTGCGACCTTGTCAAGCTGCGGGGGCATGGCGAAGCTGGGCAGCAGGGGCTGCGGTTGATCGGGTGGGAGCGCCTGTTCTTCCGTTTTGCCTTCGGCCTGGATGGCAGCCTGGAAAGCGAGACGTGCTCCGTGCTGCCCGGAGACGTGCTCGACGGGAACGTGTTTCGGCCGATCCTGTTGTGGAGCGGCTCCGCCTTCGAGCGTGAAGATGACTTGGCCGACTTTGACCTTCTCTCCTTGCTTGACTCGAACTTCCTTGACCACTCCGCTGATTGAGGAAGGCACTTCGACCACAGCTTTGTCGGTTTCCAGTTCCATGACCGGCTGGCCTTCGGAAACTTTGTCTCCGGGGGAAATCATCAGGCGTACGAGATCACCTTGCGTGATGTTTTCGCCCAGTTCCTGGAGTTTAAATTCCGCGGCTGTGGGCGGCGCAGCGCGGCGCTCTCTTTGGACTGTCGGTATTGGGTTTTCGACTGGGCTTCCTTTTGTGGCCGAGGCTGACGCAGCGGCCTGCTGCGCTTTGGGCTCGGACACTTTCGCGGGCGAGGGCGCCAGCGCCACACTTCCTGCGCCATTCTCGAAAGTGAAGATGACCTGGCCGACTTTGATCTTCTCGCCCTCTTTAACGCGAATCTCTTTTACCACACCGGTTATGGACGACGGCACTTCGACGACGGCTTTCTCGGTTTCCAGTTCCATCACCGGTTGGCCTTCGGTGATGCTGGCGCCGGGCGAAATCATCAGCCGGACGAGATCTCCCTGATCGATGTTTTCGCCGAGTTCCGGTAGCTTGAATTCTGTCACGTAGCTTTCTCTCCCTTAGCTGATGGCCGGGTTCGGCTTTTCCGGATTGATCCCCAGATCCTTGATCACTTGCTGGAGGATCTCCCTCGTGATCTGTTTATCGCGTGCCAACGCGTTTAAGGTTGCGAGCACAATGTGCTTCGCATCGACCTCAAAGAAGTCGCGAAGCGAAGGCCTGCCCTCGCTGCGGCCAAAACCGTCGGTGCCCAGGGCCACCAGCGGACGCGGTACCCACTGCGCAATCGATTCCGGAAGCACCTTCATGTAGTCGGATGCGGCCACGAAGACTCCAGGTGCCTCTTTCAGACACTGGGTAACGAATGGCACGCGGGGAGTTTCGCCGGGATGCAGCATGTTCCAGCGCTCGCAGTCGTTGCCATCGCGATAGAGCCGCTTGTAGTTGGTGACGCTCCAGACGTCCGCGGCCACTCCGTATTTTTCTTCCAGAATCCGCTGCGCCTTGAGCACTTCGAACATGATGGTTCCGCTGCCGAAAAGTTGGGCGCGCAGCTTCGTATCTTTCTTTTCGGATGCTTTGAAACGGTACAGACCTTTCAGAATGCCGTCCCGAACTTCCGCCCCGTGCGGCATTTCGGGCATGGGCAGCGGTTCATTGGTGACAGTTAAGTAATAGAAGATGGATTCCTGATCCACGTACATGCGCTTGATACCGTCCTGAATAATAACGGCGATCTCGTAGGCGAACGCGGGATCGTAAGCGAGGAGATTTGGCACCGGCAGTGCCAGCACGTGACTGTGACCGTCCTGATGCTGCAAGCCTTCGCCGGCAAGAGTAGTGCGGCCGGCGGTACCTCCGATCAGGAAGCCGCGGGTGCGCATGTCAGCGGCGGCCCAGATCAGATCGCCGATGCGCTGGAAGCCGAACATCGAGTAATAAATAAAGAACGGAATGGTGTTGATTCCGTGATTCGCATAGGCTGTGCCGGCGGCGATAAACGAGCACATTGAGCCGGCTTCGGTGATGCCTTCTTCGAGGATCTGTCCGTCCTTGGCTTCCTTGTAATAGAGCAGCGTGTCCATGTCGACCGGCTCGTAAAGTTGGCCGACGCTGGAGTAGATGCCCACCTGGCGGAACAACGCTTCCATGCCGAAGGTGCGAGCTTCGTCGGGAATGATGGGGACGATCAGCTTGCCGATCTCGGGGTCGCGCAGCAATTTTCCCAGCAAGCGGACGAAGACCATGGTGGTGGCAACATCGCGGCCCTCGGTGCCTTTATAAAATTCTTCGAAGTGCGATTCGGAAACCGGAGTAATCGGTTTGGCGCGGACTTTTCGTTCCGGGAGATAGCCCCCGAGTTGCTTGCGCCGCTCTTTCATGTAGGTGATTTCGGGGCTGTCGTCCGCGGGGCGATAGAAGGGTGCATCATGCAGTTCGGCGTCGGGGATGGGAATCCCGAAGCGCGAACGAAACATTTGCAACTCGTCGTCATTCAGTTTTTTCTGCTGGTGAGTAATGTTCTTGCCTTCGCCCGCTTCACCCAGTCCGTACCCTTTGATGGTCTTGGCGAGGATGATGGTTGGTGAGCCTCGGTGTTCTACTGCGGCTTTGTAGGCGGCATAGACTTTGATGGGATCGTGGCCGCCCAGTCGCATGCGCGCCAGTTGTTCGTCCGAGAGGTGCTCGACCATCTTGAGGAGACGCGGGTCGGTGCCGAAGAAACTGTGCCGGAAGTAGGCGCCGCTCTCGACGAAATATTTCTGATACTGGCCATCGCTGATCTCGCCCATGCGCTTGACCAGCAAGCCGTCGCGATCGCTGCGGATGAGGCTGTCCCAGTCGCCGCCCCAGATTACTTTGATCACGTTCCAGCCGGCGCCGCGGAAGATGGCTTCGAGTTCCTGAATAATCTTGCCATTGCCGCGGACGGGGCCGTCGAGGCGTTGCAGGTTGCAGTTTACGACGAAGATCAGGTTGTCGAGGCGTTCGCGGGAGGCGAGGGTGATGGAGCCGAGGGACTCAGGTTCGTCCATTTCGCCGTCGCCGAGGAAGGCCCACACTTTGCCATCGGTCGACAACTTCAGTCCGCGATTTTCGAGATAACGGATAAAGCGAGCTTGGTAGATGGCTTGGATCGGTCCGAGGCCCATCGAAACCGTAGGGAACTCCCAGAAATCGGGCATGAGCCAGGGATGCGGATAAGAAGATAGACCGCCCCCGGGTTTCAGTTCGCGGCGAAAGTTCTCCAGCTTTTGCCGGGGGATGCGGCCCTCGAGATAGGCGCGGGCGTACATACCGGGCGCGGCATGGCCCTGGAAGTATACGAGGTCGCGGTCGCCGCCTTCGGTTTGGGCGCGCAGGAAATGGTTGAACGCGACTTCGTACAAAGTGGCGGCTGAGGCGAAAGTCGAGATATGCCCGCCGATTCCCTCTTGAAGCTTATTGGCGCGCACGACCATGGCCAAGGCATTCCAGCGCACCAGGCTCTTGATGCGGCGCTCCATTTCCTGGCTGCCGGGAAATGGCGCCTGCTGAATCGATGGAATGGTGTTCTGGTAGGGGGTGGTGGCCGTGAACGGAAGGTTTACTCCGGCCGCCCGCTTGGCGTGCAAGGACAACTGCTGCAGCAAGCGTCCGGCGCGCTCGGGGCCGCCTTGGGCTAAAACGTAGTCGAGGGAATCGAGCCATTCCCGGGTCTCGAGCACTTCCAATCCATTCGTCTGGGTCTCAGCCACGTCGGATGTCTCCATTTATGAGTCGGAATATTCCATGATAGACAATCGCGCGGAATTTTGCTGGCGTACAGTCGGTTGAAGTTGGTAGGAGGATCGAATTTTGTGCGCAAACGGGAATCCTGCGCCAGCCCGGCGTCATCCATACCACCGAGCAGGCACAGTTTGCACTTAATTGCCGGTCGTGGACAGTACTCATCCGCAAAGGCCCGCATCAAAGTCAGGCAGAATAAAACCAAATCAAATTCGAGTTGAACAGGAGAAATCCCCATGGCGAAGAAAACTGCTTCCAAACTTAATGCCCAGCCGCGCATCCATCAAAAAGCGCGGGAAATTCAGGAGTATGGCACCGTAACCCATGCGCTACCTTTGGAATTGGAGGAGCCGGTCCGTCTGGAGATGACGGAAAGACTCAACCTATTGCTTGCCGATACCATAACCCTCCGCGACCTCTACAAGAAATCGCATTGGCAGGTTGCCGGTCCGACCTTTTATCAGCTGCATCTCCTTTTTGACAAACATTTTGGCGAACAGTCGGAGCTGGTGGACACTATTGCCGAACGGATTCAGTTGCTCGGTGGCCTTAGCATCGCCATGGCCCACGATGTGGCCGAAACGACCCGAATCGAGCGCCCGCCCAAGGGGAGGGAAGAAGTTCCGGTGCAGATATCCCGGCTGCTGGACGCGCATCAGATCATTCTCCGGGATTGCCATGAGCTGGCGAAACTAGCCTCCACGCTGGGAGACGACGGCACCAACGATCTTGTGGTTAGTGACGTATTGCGCACTAACGAGCTGCAAGTCTGGTTCCTAAGCGAGCATCTCGTGGTCATGCCTCTGGTGGAAGCCGACGATAGCTCCGCCGCCGCAGACTGATACTGATGTAGATGGCAACGGTTGATTGGGGGCTGGTCTGAGACCAGCCCTCATTTTTTTTGTTCCTTCGCGACTGCCCTGAATCACTTGACTTCATCGAAAGCGGCGTGCAAGATGGAGGCACTTTGGGAGCTCGTGGGAAGCTCTGCGATCCCAATCCTGATTTATTTACGAATTCGGAACAAGCGGGTGCGCCGAAGCTGACTCGTCGGCGCTGCTGACGTCAAGCGGAATTTGCTATTAATAAATGTAATTTCTGACGCTGTAGACGCCTCTAAGTTGCTATTATTGCAGTTACTTCTGTCGATGTGTGGGGGGGCCAATGTTTCCAGGCGGACAGAACTTGCGGGTGCTGCGTGAGCAACTGGGATTGACCATGAGGGATGTTGAAAACGCCAGTACGCGGATTGCGCAGAAACGCGCGAATGATGAATTTGTAATAGCCCCGAGCCGGCTTTCGGATTTCGAGACAAAAGGAGTCATCCCCAGCATCTACCGTTTGTATTCGCTGGCGGTGATCTATCGCCGGGACATTCGGGAACTGTTGTCGTGGTACGGGGTTGATCTGAATGGAATGGCCACGGACCTGGACTTTGTCATCCCACCGAAGTCGCATGTTTCGGAAGCTTTGGCGAATCTCTCCAGTGTTCAAATACCGGTTCGCCTCGATCCCAGCTTCGATCCCAAACGCACCGTGAACTTTGGACGAATGGTGGAACAATGGGGGCAGGTGCCCTTGGCCTACCTGGCGCAGTTCGCTACCTGCCAGTACACGTACGGCTATATTGGGAGCGACGATTTGACCATGTATCCGATTCTGCCGCCGGGGAGTTTCGTGCAGATCGATGAATCCAAGGACAAGGCGGTTGATGGGGGCTGGAGGTCAGAATACGAGCGGCCCATCTACTTTGTGGAAACGCGAAACGGCCATACCTGCTGCTGGTGCACGATGACGCGGGAGGAGCTTATTCTGCAACCCCACCCGCTGTCCCCGGTTGCGGCGCGCGCTTTGCGCTACCCCCAGGAAGCGGAGATCATCGGCCAAGTGGTTGGGGTTGCTATAAGGTTGGGGGATTGGCGTCCGCTTTTGGATTCTTCAGCAAACTCGAAAGCGCGTGAAGTACTGAACTGAGGTGCCGCGCAGAACCGGCACCAGGTCCCTCAGGCAACAGATTCGGGCTGGTGGCGGCAAGTCGGTCTATGTAAGCGTCGGGCGGAATGCCAGCCGCCTCGCTGGATTGTTTAGCATCGTCCACCAGCTTCCGGATGGGCATAGCCAGGATCTTGGAAAGCAGAGAGCGGTGCGTTCTCCTGAGGGCTCTCTTGGCTGCTAAATCCCCATAAACGCGGGTAAATCCCCAATGCTCGTAACTCCCTGCCTTATCCCGTAAGCCAGAGATATATTCCAGCTTGTTCAAGCAGCCGATGAAGGCTCTCAGCGTGGTTTCCTGGAGGTCTTCGATTGCCGAGTGCAGGGTCATTTGTTACGTTTTTGGAACTAAGAAATTACTTGAGTGCTCTGTTGCAAACCGCTGTCGCCAATACATTATCACGGGGTAATCCATCATTGGAAAGGAATTCACACCGTGAAAATGAACCTACGTTGGCTGGCTGTCGCGCTGTTTCTGACCAGCATTTCGTTACCTGCAGCTCTGATGGCTGATGACCAGCCCACCTCCCCGCCGCCAATTGTGCAGCCTCCCTCCCCAGGACCAACCGATGGCAACCCCAACGGCCCTCCTGGAGTTCGCATGGTCCGTTAGGACAGACCGGACGTCAACCTGCGCTAAACCTTCGATATTGTGGGCTGCCGCAAAAAAGTGTATATTTTGCGCGGTAGCCCATGACCGTCTCCTACCTGCTCGGGTACTATTTGTGGGTCGGTCCCCACGTTCTGTTGGGGGCCATTTTGTTTGCGATGATCCGCCGCAAGGTGTATCCGCAGTTTCCCATGTTCTTTCTATATACCGCATTTGAAATTCTGCAGTTTGCCGTACTCTTCACGATATCCCGATCCCATGTGCACTTTGGCGAGAGCTATGTCCGCGTGTACTCCGTCGGACTAGCGGTGAGTACGGCCATTCGCTTTGCGGTAATTCATGAACTGTTCCGCCATTTTTTTCGTTCATATCCCGCGCTCGA
>Ga0316363_10002343_pt1 | contig 14619 bp, 16 predicted proteins | sample Sb_taG_3_FD_200459 | JGI IMG/M metagenome (GOLD analysis project Ga0316363, IMG submission 200459) | Peat soil microbial communities from Weissenstadt, Germany - Sb_50d_a_PC metaG (v2) (version 2) | ecosystem: Environmental > Terrestrial > Soil > Wetlands > Peat | place: Germany: Weissenstadt...
ATATTTGGAAAACGAATTGATGATGATGGCGTCATCCGACAGGCTCGCGGCGCTCTCGGCGGCGAAGGCATAATCGAGACCGTGGTAGATTTCGTCCGATATGAAAGCGATGCCGGCATCTTTGGCGCAACGGATCAGCGCGGTGAGCGCTTGTGCGGTCATCATGGTGCCTGTCGGATTGGCCGGAGAGCCGACGATCACGCCCTTGAGCGGCCGCGTGCGGTGCAGGGCCAGCAGCGACTCGCCGGTGATCGACCATCGCGTCTGCGCATTGGTCTCGATCCACACCGGCTCGCAACCGAGCGCCGTGAGGATATGGCGATAGGGCGGATAGCCCGGCAGCGCCATGGCCACGCGATCCCCCACTTCGAAAGCGGCGAGAAACGCCAGGATGAATCCGGCGGACGAACCGGTGGTGACGACGATACGTGCCGGGTCGATGTCGAGACCGTGCCGCTCGCCATAGGCCCGCGCGATGCGTCGGCGCAGCGATGCAATCCCTAAGGTTTCGGTATAGCCGAGCGGGCCCGCCGAGAGCGCCGCCCGTGCCGCGGCAATCGCGGTCGCCGGCGCGCCCACGGCCGGCTGGCCGACCTCCATATGGATGATCTGGCGGCCTTGCGCCTCGAGCCGCGCCGCGGCGGCCATGACATCCATCACCATGAACGGCGGCACGGCGCTGCGGGCCGACGGCTGCAAGAGGCGTTGCGCCTTATCGAGCATAAATTCGCCTTTACGTCCCGGATATTAGCCCTCGCGGGATCGCCCCGCTGCTGCCGTATTCCGCGGGTTTCGTGACCCTTGGCTGCTGGGGAAGGAACGCGGCGGCCTTATGTTGACCGCAACCGGTTCCGTCCATAGTTTGGGTCCCAAGCCGAGGGACCGATACTGTCCCAGATGAATCCTGCAAAACCTCCTAGCAAGGTGCGCCCGGTGAAGCCAGCTTCCCGCACCCTTGCGCTTGTCACGGCCGCAGCGGTCGCGCTGGCCGGCGTCCCGGCGCGCGCCCAGAACGGCTCCAATGCCGGCATCCCGATGATTCGCGATGCCGAGATCGAGCAATTGCTGCGCGACTATGCAGCGCCGATTCTCAAGGTCGCGGGCTTGAGCAATCAGGGCATCCAAGTCGTCATCATCAACGACAAGGCGTTCAACGCCTTCGTCATGGATGCGCACCACATCTTCGTCAATGCCGGGGCGTTGAGGGAGAGCACGGCGCCCAATCAATTGATCGGCGTATTCGCGCACGAGACCGGACACATCGTCCACGGGGATCTGTCCAAGATGCGCCAGGAACTCGCCAACGCACAGACCGCCGCGATCATCGCGATGCTGCTCGGCATCGGCGCGGTGGCGGCGGGCGCGCGCTCGAACAATTCCGACATGGCCAATATCGGCGGCGCGATCATTTCCGGCCCGCAGGCCTATTTGCAGAACACGTTGCTGGCCTACCAGCGCGGCCAGGAGGAAGCGGCGGACCGCGCCGGCGTTCGCTTCCTGACCATGACCGGCCAATCGGCCAAGGGCATGTACGATACGTTCAAGCGCTTTGCCGACGAATCGATGTTCTCGGCGCATACTATAGATCCCTATGCGCAGAACCATCCGATGCCGCAGGAGCGCATGGACGCGCTCGCACTTCTGGTGAAGAACCAATACTGGGACAACAAGGACCCGCCGGCGCTGCAATTGCGCCACGACATGATGCGGGCGAAGCTTTACGGTTTCATGGAGAGGCCGGACGCAGTGCTGCGGCGCTATCCAATGACCGACACCAGCATGCCCGCCCGCTACGCGCGCGCCATCTCGGCTTATAGGTTCGGCGATATGCACGACGCCGCCGCGCAGATCGATGCCCTGATCGCGTCGGCGCCGAACAATCCCTATTTCTACGAACTCAAAGGCCAGGCGCTGCTCGAAGGCGGGCATCCGGCGGCGGCGATCCCGTCATTGCGCCGCGCCGTGCAGCTGGCGCCCGATCCCGCGTTGATCCAGGTCACGCTGGCGCAGGCGCTGATCGCCACCAATGACGCCAAACAGACCGAGGAAGCCATCCCGATCCTGCGCGCAGCGCTGGCCAAGGAGCCCGAGGCCGCCGACGCCTATCTGCAGCTGGCGATGGCCTATGGCCACAAGGGCGATCTCGCCGACGCCGATCTCGCTTCGGCGCAAGCCGCCTTCGCCCGCGGCGACAACAAGACGGCGCGGCAGCTCGCCGCCCGGGCCAAGGAGCGCTTTCCCATCGGATCGCCCGGCTGGGTGCGCGCCGACGACATAGTTGCTTTCAACAAGAACCTCAGTCAAAACCCGCTCAGAAAATGATCACCGGAAGGACGATCCAATGAACTATGCCTTTGCATCGCGCTCGCGCCCGGCCCTGTTGGCGTCGTTGCTCGCGGCGACGATGCTGCTGGCGCCGGCCGCCTCGGCGCAATCGTTCTCCGACGACCAGAAGCAGGCCATCGAGGGCATCATCAAGGATTACCTGCTCAAGCACCCCGAGGTGCTGCAAGACGCCATGAACGCCTTGGAAAAGAAGCAGCAGGACGCCGACGCCCAAAAGGCGCGCACGACGATCAAGGACAACAACGCCACCTTGTTCAATTCGGCGCATCAGGTGGTGCTCGGCAATCCGCAGGGCGACACCACAGTGGTCGAATTCTTCGATTACAATTGCGGCTACTGCAAGCGGGCGCTGCCCGACATGCTGACGCTCTTGAAGACCGATTCGAACATCAAATTCGTGCTCAAGGAATTTCCGGTCCTGGGCGAAGGTTCGGTCGAAGCCGCTCACGTCGCGGTCGCCGCCCGTATGCAGGACCCGACCGGCAAGAAGTACATCGAATTCCACCAGAAGCTCCTGGGCGGCCGCGGTCCGGCCGACAAGGCGCACGCGCTTGCGGCGGCCAAAGACGCCGGCTTCGACATGGCGCGGATCGAGAAGGATATGAACAGCGACGAGGTCAAGACCACCATCGACGAGGATATGAAGCTTGCCGACGCGCTCGGCGTCAGCGGTACGCCGAGCTATGTGGTCGGCTCCGAACTGGTGGTGGGAGCCGTCGGGCTCGACTCGCTGAAGGAGAAAATCGCCGCAGCGCGGAAGTAATCGCTTTCGCCTTGGAGCATGATCGCGAAAAGTGGAACCCGGTTTTCGGATAAGATCATGCTCAAACAAGAATTCCAGACTATGATCCGATTCAATTGAATTGGATCATAGTCTAGGCATCCGGATTGATCACCCTCCCCCGTTTCCGGGGGGAGGGTTTTTTCATGCCGTCATTTGGCCAGATAGTTGCGGTGCACCCAGCTGCCGTCGGCACGGCGCGTCTCGGCATAGAGCGAGGCGTCGCCGTCACGCGTTGCCAGCCGAACGCTGGCATTGATCGCGCGCTCGGCCTTCACGCCGTTCGATGCCGCGGCCAGGAAAGCGTCGATGTCCTTGACCGCCGGCGCCGCCGCGCCGGCCGCCTCTTTCACGCTGATCGCCTCGGTGATATCGGCGGCCAATAGCTTGCTCCACATTTTGCGAAACAGCGCGTTCGAGGCGTAGACGTCGCCGCTATTGATCTTGCCGTTGATGGCGAAGACGTAGCCGACGATGTCGTCGCCGCTTTCGCCGGCGCCCTGCAGCGCCGCGATATAAGCCGTCTGGGCCTGCTTGAGCTTGTCGTTTTCCAGCGACAATTGCAGGCTCGACGGCGACGCCGGCGCCGCCACAGGGGCGCCGACGGAGCGGGACAAGCTGTTTTGCGTCTTGCGCACCGTCGACCAGATCTCCTGCTGGCTTTCGCCGGTGCCGGCGCGGCCCGCATAAGCCATGGTCGACGCCGACGCGTCGGCCGCAGGCGCAGCCGCGGCCACCGCATAGGCCCGCATGGCGACTTTCGCCTCATGCGACGGCATGGCCGAGGCGGCGCTCGAGAACTGCCTGGCATCTTCGTTGCCGCGCGCCGTCCAGCGGCCGTGCTCGACGCAGAACGCCGCGATCGACACCTCGCCCGAACGCGGCGGCAACAGCAGATCGACCGACAGCACGCGGTCCTGCTGGCCGCCCTTCACGATGTCGCCGGCCTGAACGTAGACCTCTTCATTGCCGGCATTCTCCACGGTGAGCGCATTGACGCTGCCGGTCTCGTGGACTTTGACCACACCCTTGGCCAGTGCCTCCTGCAAGGTCAGCGGCACGGCGCCGCCGCCCCCCGAACCGTGCACGAGATAGATCGCAAGGTTGTCGTGAACGATCGGACCGGAGACTTGAAAACCAGCGTCGGCAAAGGCCGACACGGCGAACGGAAGCGACGCAAGGACCGACGCGACAAGAAGCAAAAAAGCTCTGTAGCGCATGGAATCACCCTCCCCATGATGGTCGCGGCGAGAATGTCGATGCGCTCTGTGGTGGGCTCGCGGGGCGGCGGTGGCGGATTTTGGGTTTCATCGTGGCGGCCGCGACGCCATCACCCCGGCTTCCCCTTTGCGGGGGGCTTCCCTATAACCTGACCGGCATGGCGGGGCGTTCGCCCGCCGCGATCCCAGCCGGGTCCTTGAAAATGCCGAAGACCGTCTATGTCCTGAACGGACCCAATCTCAATCTGCTTGGCACGCGCGAGCCGGAGCTTTACGGCCGCTCAACGCTCGCCGACGTCGAGAAGCTGTGCCGCGAGACCGCGAAACGTCACGGGCTTGCACTGGTGTTTCGCCAATCCAATCACGAAGGCGAAATCGTCGATTGGATTCAGGAAGCGCGCGCCAAGAAGGCCATCGGCCTCATCATCAATCCGGCGGGATACACGACAACGTCGATTGCCATCCTCGATGCGTTGTTCATGCTCGAGGTGCCGATCATCGAGGTGCACATCACCAATATCCACAAGCGCGAGGAATTCCGCCACCACTCCTATATTTCGAAAGCGGCGCGCGCGGTGATCGCCGGCTGCGGCGTGCAGGGCTACGCGCTCGCCATTGCCGGCGTCGCAGACATGATCGGCGCCAAGGATTGATCGTGGCGCGCAAGCCCGGGAACCCGTCCATGCCGAAGACGCCAGCGATTGACCACGAAGTCATCCGCGAGCTGGCGAAGCTGCTCGACGAAACCGGACTCACCGAGATTGAGTTCGAGCGCGATGGCGTTTCGGTGCGCGTTGCCCGCCACCTCAGTGCGCCAAGCTCGCGGACGCGGTCCGTGGAAGCGCCGCCCAGTGCGGCGATGTCGCCGGCGCCCGCCGCCGCATCGCTCGACCCGACGCAGCATCCCGGCGCCGTCATCTCGCCGATGGTCGGCACCGCCTATCTCGGTCCGGCACCGGGCGCGCGGCCCTTCGTCGAGGTCGGCAGCCAAGTGAAGACCGGCGAGCCGCTGCTCATCATCGAAGCGATGAAGACGATGAATCAAATCCCGGCACCGCGCTCCGGCACGGTCATTCAGGTTCTCGTCGGAGACGGCCAACCGGTTGAATATGGCCAGCCGCTGATGATCATCGAGTAACGGCTCGATGTTCGACAAAATCCTCATCGCCAATCGGGGGGAAATCGCGCTGCGGGTGCTGCGCGCCTGCAAGGAGCTTGGCATTGCGACCGTCGCAGTCCATTCGACGGCGGACGAAGACGCCATGCATGTGCGCCTCGCCGACGAAAGCGTCTGCATCGGACCGCCGCCGGCCAAGGACAGCTATCTCAATGTTCCGGCGCTGCTCTCGGCCTGCGAGATCACCGGCGCCGACGCCGTGCATCCGGGCTACGGCTTTCTCTCGGAGAACGCGCGCTTCGCCGAAATTCTCGGCGAGCATAACGTGCACTTCATCGGCCCACGGCCCGAGCACATCCGCCTGATGGGCGACAAGATCGCGGCCAAGCGCACGGCGCTTCAGCTCGGCATTCCGATCGTGCCCGGCTCCGACGGCGACGTCGGCTCGGACGCCGAGGCATTCCGCCTGGCGCGCGACATCGGATTTCCGCTGATGCTCAAAGCGGCGGCAGGCGGCGGCGGCCGCGGCATGAAGCTGATCCGCGCCGAGGACGAGTTGGCGGCGGGCCTCGCCGTGGCGCGCGCCGAGGCGCAAGCCGCGTTCAGCGACGACACGATTTACCTGGAAAAATACCTGCAGCGGCCGCGCCACATCGAAATCCAGGTGCTCGGCGACGGCAAAGGCCGTGCCATCCATCTTGGCGAGCGCGACTGCTCGCTGCAACGGCGCCACCAGAAAGTCTGGGAGGAAGGCCCCTCGCCGGCGCTGAACACCACGGTACGCGATTCTATCGGCGAAACTGTCGCCAAGGCGATGCGCGAGATCAAATATCTCGGCGTCGGAACCGTCGAATTTCTCTACGAAGACGGCAAGTTCAACTTCATCGAGATGAATACCCGCATCCAGGTCGAGCATCCGGTGACCGAGATGATCACCGACATCGACCTTGTCGTCGAGCAGATTCGCGTCGCCGCCGGCAACGATCTCACCTTGACGCAAGACAACGTGAAATTTCACGGCCACGCCATCGAATGCCGGATCAATGCCGAAAATCCGGTGTCGTTCCGGCCGTCGCCGGGCAAGATCGTCCACTACCATCCGCCCGGCGGCTTGGGCGTGCGGGTCGATTCCGCCGTCTACCACGGCTACGCGATCCCGCCGTTCTACGATTCGCTGGTCGGCAAGCTCATCGTCCACGGCAAGACGCGCAGCGAGTGTTTGATGCGGCTCAAGCGCGCGCTCGACGAATTCGTCGTCGACGGCATCGAGACCACCCTTCCCCTGTTCCGCGCCTTGGCGCAGGAAAAGGACATCATCGACGGCGAATACCACATCCACTGGCTGGAAGAGTTTCTCGCCCGCGGCGAGCGTGCGGAATAATCAGGCCGGCACGCCGGTCGCGGCCTGACGCAGCACGGCCATCAGCAATCGGCCGACCAGCTCCGGTTCATAGGGTTTCGGCACGATGATGGCGCCCGGCACGCGCGCATCCGGCGTCAGCATGGTCGCTCGCGCGGATGCATAGACGACAGGAAGATTGGGCAACAGCTCGCGGGCGCGGCGCGCCAGTGCGGCGCCATCCATTTTGCCCGGCAGATTGATATCGGTGAACAGGACATCCACCGGATCCGAGGTGAGATGCCCCAGCGCGTCAGCCGCATTGGTGACCGATTGCACGGCAAAGCCTTGTTCCGACAGCGACTGCGTCACCCACTCGTTGACGAGAATCTCGTCTTCGACAAGAAGGACATGGATCGGCTCGGTCGCTTTGTAGTTCGGTTCCACGGCAGTGGCTCAACGCGCTTGCACTTGTTGACTCGGCAACGCCCGGCACGCCAAAGCGTTCAAGCTGATTAAAATCTTAGCGTGGTGTGGTTCTTAGACTGTTAATATCGGTCGGGAGCCGGGGGAGCGAAGGCACCTCTTGAAACGGGAACCGGGAGCCGGTTAAACGATTCCCATGGCCAGCCGCGAATCCACACTCATCGACATCACGCCGGAGGTGCTGCTCAAGGCCTATGCCTGCGGCATCTTTCCCATGGCGGAAAGCGCCGACGATCCGGCGCTCTATTGGATAGAACCGGAACGGCGTGGCATCATTCCTTTTGATCGCTTCCACGTCCCGGACCGCCTAGCGCGCACCGTGCGCTCCGACCGCTTCACCGTGGTGGTCGACCGGGATTTCGACGCCGTCATCGACGGTTGCGCGCAACCGGTGCCGGGACGCAGCCGGACCTGGATCAACGCCCGCATTCGCAACCTGTATGGCAAACTCTACGAGCGCGGCGATTGCCACACGGTCGAGGTCTATGACGGCCAGGTCTTGGTCGGTGGCCTTTACGGCGTCAGTCTCGGACGCGCCTTTTTCGGCGAGAGCATGTTTCACCGCGCCCGCGACGCCTCCAAGGTTGCGCTGGTGCATCTGGTAGCGCGGCTGAAGGCCGGCCATTATCAGCTGCTCGACACGCAACTCGTCACCGACCACTTGCGGACATTCGGCGCCATCGAAGTCACCCGGCCGGCCTATCACAAGCTGCTCGACGCTGCGCTTGTCGGCGAGGGAGATTTCGGCGCGCTTGCGCTCGACCGGGCGGTGCCCGGTAGCGCCGCGCTGGCGCGTCTCGCGGAAGGGTAAGCGTCAGCGCGCCGGTGCGGCCGGCGCCGGCGCGACTTGACGCGGGGTCGGAGGCTGGCGCGGCCGTTGCGGCGCAGGCGCCGCCGGAGCCGGTGTCGTCGATTGCGCCACCGGCGCCGGCGCCTGGATGGGTTGAGAGCAATCGGTCAGCCAGACGTCGTAGATCGGATGCTCGACGGCGTGCAGGCCAGGGCTCGAGGCGAACATCCAGCCGGTAAAGATGCGCTTGATCTCGCCTTTCAACGTCACCTCGTCGACGTCGATGAAGGCGTCGGTATTCGTCGCTTCGGTCGGCGGCCGCGTGTAGCAGGCGCGCGCGGTGACCTGCAGCGCGCCGAATTGCACCGTTTCGCCGATCGCCGCGTCGAACGAAATGATGCGGCCGGTGATCTTGTCGAGGCCGGAAAATACCGCACGCGCGTTCGGGATTTTCTGCGTCGGCGTCTCGGTGACGACCGTATCATCCGACTGCGGAGCGGTATCGGCGGGTTGCGGCGGCGGCGGATTGGCCGGCTGCGGCGAATTGGCGGGCTGCTGTGGATTGGCCGGCGGCGGGCTCACCCGGGCGCGCTGGGCCGGTGGCGGTGCGGCCGTGCCACCCGGGGGTGGCGGAAGGGGCTGTGCCTGAATACCAGACGGTGGAGGTCCTGCCGAAGCTGGCGGGGGCGGCGGTGCCGGCGGTGAGTATTGCTGTTGGCCGGGATATTGGTCCGGCGGTGGCGGCTGCGTCGGGAACCCGCCATTGGGAACGTCACCTGGCGGCCGTGGCGGCCCCTGATTGCCGAATATATTGCCGAACTGGGCCGTGGCCGGCCCTGTGGCAAGGCTTGCACCGATCACGAGAACAATAGCGGCGCTGCGGAGCATGAAACCTTGCGATCTTGGGCGCGCCTGGGCCAGGCGCGGCGGCCGGTCCGCCCGGTTAACATTTTGAATGAGGCAAAACCAGGGATCAGGGCCTGACTACTGACTGCCTGGACTCCAAGCTTTGTAGTCGCCCGTAGCCTTGGGGCGGCGGCCTTGCGCCAGGGTCGATCCGGTCGGACGATGGGCATTCGGCGTGCCGGTCAGATTCGGCCGATGCGGCTTCTCCCAAGGATGGGGCGCCGTCTTGTCCTGGGTCGGCAGCATATCGACGGTGTGATGCAGCCAGCCGTGCCAGCTCGGCGGCACGCGGGACGCCTCGGCGACGCCGTTATAGATCACCCAACGCCGCTCGAGGCCGAGCGTCGGATCGATCTTGCCGCCTGTGGTCCGGTAGTAGCGATTGCCGAATTCGTCTTCGCCGACGAACTCGCCATAGAGCTTCGTCCACACTTGCGTGCCGAAGGTCTGGCCGTTCCACCAGGTAAAAAACCGCAGCAGGAAGTTTTTCATTCGCCGCTCGCGCGTCTGGATCTTGCATGCTCGCTGGCCGCTTGATGCCACCTTGCCGCTACCCTGTCCAGCTTGGACATGGACGAGCCCAGCCGTTCTCTCGAGCGTTCCGGCCACGGGTTCAGCGCCGCTCGGATTTCAAAAGCGCGGCAACAATCGCGGTCCATTCCGACACCAAGTCGCCCGTTACGGACTCGCGGCGCGCCTGCCGATACCAGTAGCGGGCGTTGTCTCGGTCACCCTCCACGCGATGCAGATAGGCGTGAACCCAGGCGCAATCCTTGCCGCCTTCGCTCATGACGATGTCATGCGCCTTGTCCCAGGCGTCATTGCCCGCCCACCATAATGCGATGAGCGCGGGCGGCAGCCCGCTCGGCGGTTTCTTGCCCGGCAGGCTGCGCTTGAATTCCGAGGGCGTCATGATCCGGCTCCGGATCGCGTTGGCGATATCAGCGCCACCACGGCTCAGTCTGAAAACTTCCTGCCGCCTGCTCGATGATGGAGCCGAGTGCAAACAGCGTCTCCTCCTCGAACGGCCGCCCGATCAGTTGCAGGCCAAGCGGCAGGCCCTGCGCGTCAAGACCGCTCGGCACCGAAATGCCCGGCAGCCCGGCCATGTTCACCGTCACCGTGAACACGTCGTTGAGATACATCTCGATCGGATCGGCGCGCCCTTTTTCGCCGATGCCGAACGCGGCAGATGGCGTCGTCGGCGTCAGGATGGCGTCGATACCGTCGGCGAAAGAGCGCTCGAAATCGCGCTTGATCAGCGTGCGAACCTTTTGCGCGCGCAGGTAATAGGCATCGTAGTAGCCGGCGGAGAGCACATAGGTGCCGATCATGATGCGGCGGCGCACTTCCTTGCCGAAGCCGTCGCGGCGCGTGTGCTCGTACATGTCGATGACGTCGCGGCCGGGCGCGCGCAGTCCGTAGCGCACGCCGTCGTAGCGCGCGAGGTTGGACGAGGCTTCGGCCGGCGCCACGATGTAATAGGCCGGCAGCGCGTATTTGGTCATCGGCAGCGAGATATCGACGGTTTCGGCGCCCGCATCCTTGAGCCATTGCACGCCCTGCTGCCACAGCGTCTCGATTTCCGCCGCCATGCCCGATACGCGGTACTCTTTCGGAATGCCGATGCGCTTGCCCTTGATCGAGGCGCCAACGGCCTTCTCGTAGTCCGGCACCGGCCGGTCGACGCAAGTCGTGTCCTTCGCATCGTGCCCCGCCATCGAGCGCAGCAGGATGGCGCAATCGCGCACGGTGCGCGCGAACGGCCCGGCCTGGTCGAGCGACGAGGCGAACGCGACGATGCCCCAGCGCGAGCAGCGGCCATAGGTGGGCTTCAATCCGACGATGCCGCAGAACGCCGCCGGTTGGCGGATCGAGCCGCCGGTGTCGGTGCCGGTGGCGCCGACGCACAAATGCCCCGCCACCGCCGCCGCAGACCCGCCGGATGAACCGCCGGGCACGAGCTTTGTCTCTGCGCCGCGTCGGCGCCATGGCGAGACGACTGGACCAAAATGCGAGGTCTCGTTCGATGAGCCCATGGCGAATTCGTCGCAATTGAGCTTGCCGAGCATGACGGCGCCGTCGCGCCACAGATTGGCGGTGACGGTCGATTCGTAAGGCGGAACGAAGTTTTCCAAAATGTGCGAGCACGCGGTGGTGCGGACGCCGTCGGTGCAGAACAAATCCTTGATGCCGAGCGGCAGGCCTTCTAGCGGGCCGCCCTGCCCTTTCGCCAGCCGCTCGTCGGAATCGCCGGCCATTTTACGGGCGAGTTCCGGCGTCTCCAGCACGAAGGCATTGAGCGCCCGGGCGCGTTCTATAGCGGCAAGATGCGCGTCGGTGAGTTCAGCTGCGGAAAATTGCTTGGCGCGCAGGCCGTCGCGCGCCTGCGCCAGCGTCAGCGCGGTGAGGTCGCTCATCCGTTGGTCGGATCGTCACAGGAAAACGGGTTTTTGGCCGCAGGCTTTGCCGCCGTATCGGGCGCTTCAGGCGTCGGCGCGTCCCAATCGGCCTGCATCGGCAATGGTTGCACCGGGAAATCGGCAAACAGCTTTTCCACCGCCGCGGGATCGTCGGGGTTCAGCAAGCCCTTGCTTTCGAGATAAGCGAGCCAGATGGCGTCTTGTTCACAGGCGAGGCACATGGCTATTCCACCACCTTAGGCACGACGAAGAAGTGATCCTGATGGGCCGGCGCGTTGGCGATGATGGCATCCGGAATGCCGCCGTCGGTCACCTTATCCTCGCGCATTTTCATCGCCATCGGCGTCACCGACGTCATTGGCTCGACGCCCTCGACGTCGACCTCGGCGAGTTGCTCGACGAAGGCCAGAATCGCGTTGAGCTCGCCCTGAAGACCGGCCACCTCGTCCTCGGCAACGGCGATCCGCGCCAGATGCGCGACGCGGCGGACCGTATCTGCGTCGACAGCCATGAAAACCTCATCGCCGATGCAAATTATGCCCCGGCTGGTGGGGGCTATACCAGAGCCGGAATGACCCGCCAACCGCGCCACAAAACCTTATTTCGGCATGCACTTGCACCGCCGCAAGGCGCCTTTCATCGCGGTGCAATCTGGCTTGCCCGCAGCAACGCGGCATTCTCGGCGACAATGCGAATAGCCAGTATCCCCGCATTGAGAATCGAGAATACCAGCGCGTAGGTCGGCAAGCCTAGCGCCAACGGCACCACGGCAATCTCGCCAGTCACCACCGCATAATTCGGGTGACGCAAAAACCGGTACGGGCCTTGCGCGACAAGCCGTTCGCCGGGGACGACGATAACGCGGATGGTCCAGCGGCGGCCGAGCGTCGCCAGCACCCAAAATCGGGCCATCTGCAGGACGACAAACACAGCAACAAAGAACGGCTCGACCGGACGGTCATAGGCAAAGAACCATAAGCCCGCCACCCACGCGGCATGGAACAGGAGCATCAGCGGCAGGTGCGAATGGCCGTATTCGACGCCGCCGGATGCCATGAGCCGCGCCTCGTTCGATTTCGCCCACCACAGCTCGATCAATCGCTGCACGGTGAGGTAACTCAGAAGGATTGCGCCGGTGCCGAAGACCATCACAAATCGGCCGCGACGAAATAGGCGGAAAAGCCAGGCCCGAACGCCGCCAGCAGATGCGGGCCGCGGGCGCCCGCTTTGAGCGCCCGATCGAGCACGAACAAAGCGGTCGCCGACGACATGTTGCCGTAAGCGCGCAACACCTCCCATGAGTGTTCGAAATGCTCGCGATCGAGGCCGAGCACCTCCTGCATGGTCTCGATCAGCTTGCGTCCGCCCGGATGGAACAGGAAGCCGTTGAAATCCGAAAGACGAAAGCCATTGCGATCGAGAAAATCGTGCAACGCCGGCGCCAGCGCCTTGTGCATCAGCGAGGGCAATTCCCGGCTAAGCACGACGCCGAAGCCGTCGTCCTTGATATCCCAGCCCATGATGTGCTCGGTCTGCCGCCAGCACCATTCGCCGATGGCGAGAATGCGCGGGCCGCCGCTCGAGCCGCCCGCCGTGTTGCGCAACAGCACGCCGGCGGTGCCGTCGCCGAACAGAGCGGTAGACACGAACATCGCCGGACTCGGATCGTTGACGCGCAGGCACAGGCTGCACAAGTCGACGGTGAGGAACAGCACATGTGCGCCCTTGGTCGCCTGCGCGAGCCGCGTCGCCCGTGCCAGGCCGGCGACGCCGCTGCCGCAGCCAAGACCGAAAATAGGCAGCCGTTCCACCGTCGGCGCGAACTTGAGGCGATTGAACAGCATTGCATCGAGGCTGGGTATCGCGAGCCCGGTGATCGTATTGGTGACGAGAATGTCGATCTCGGCGAGCTCGACGCCGGCCGCCGCCGTGGCCTTGAGGGTCACATCCGTCAAAAGATCGAGCGCATGTTGCCGAAATATGGCGGTGCGCTCTTCCCACGAATGCGGCTTGAGATACCACTCAACCGGCTGGCAATTGTAGCGCAGATCGATACCGGTATTGTCGTAAAGCGACCACAACGCTTTGAGGTGCGGGAAAATCTCTTTGGCGCGCCGGGTCGCTTCGGTTTGGCTGAGTTGGAATGACGGATTGGCAGTCGCGACCGACAAAATCTCGACGTCGAAGCCGCGTGTGGCCGCGGCTGCGCTCGTCTTGGGCCTGACCACTTCCAGCATTTGGAACTTCCTCGCCTGCCCGCCCGGTGTATTAACACCACCCGCGTGGTAGATCGTCCGGCCGTCACAAAATTCCCGCGTGGATTGTTCGCCGCCGCCGCGGGGCCTACTTTGGGAGCTTGATGCGTAGCTTACGACCCATCCACGTCATCGGCGGCGGCCTTGCCGGTTCCGAGGCCGCCTGGCAGATCGCGCGGCGCGGCGTCCCCGTGGTGCTGCATGAGATGCGCCCGGTGCGCTCGACTGCCGTGCATAAGACCGGGCATTTCGCCGAGCTCGTCTGCTCGAACTCGTTCCGCTCCGATGATGCGGACGGCAGCGCCATCGGCCTCCTGCACGCCGAAATGCGTCGCCTCGACTCGCTGGTGTTGCACACTGCCGACGTCCACAAGCTGCCGGCAGGCGGCGCGCTCGCGGTCGACCGTGACGGCTTTGCCGGCGCCATCACCGCGGCGCTCGAAAGCGAGCCGCTCATCGACATCCGCCGCGAGGAAATTCTCGAACCGCCGGCCGAGTGGGACAGTGTCATCATTGCCACCGGGCCGCTGACGTCGCCTGCGCTCGCCGAGACGCTAAGCAGGCAAACCGGCGAAGCTGCGCTGGCCTTCTTCGACGCCATCGCACCGATCGTGCACCGCGACTCGATCGATTTCGATGTTGTCTGGTTTCAGTCGCGCTACGACAAGGCCGGCCCCGGCGGCTCGGGCGCCGATTACATCAACTGCCCGCTGACGCGCACCCAATACGATGCCTTCATCGATGCGCTGCTTGCAGGAGAGAAAACCGCATTTCACGATTTCGAGGCGGCAACGCCTTATTTCGACGGCTGCCTGCCGATCGAAATCATGGCCGAGCGCGGCCGCGAAACCTTGCGGCACGGACCGATGAAGCCGTTCGGCCTGACCGATCCGCATCGGCCGGGGCAAAAACCCTACGCCGTCGTGCAACTGCGCCAGGACAACAAGCTCGGGACC
>Ga0316363_10002345_pt1 | contig 14617 bp, 4 predicted proteins | sample Sb_taG_3_FD_200459 | JGI IMG/M metagenome (GOLD analysis project Ga0316363, IMG submission 200459) | Peat soil microbial communities from Weissenstadt, Germany - Sb_50d_a_PC metaG (v2) (version 2) | ecosystem: Environmental > Terrestrial > Soil > Wetlands > Peat | place: Germany: Weissenstadt...
CGCCCGCCATCTGCTGTTCGGCATCCTGGCGCTGCAGAACAACTTCATCGACCGCGACGCGCTGCTGGCCGCCTTCAACACCTGGGTCGCGGACAAGTCCCGGACCCTGGGCCAGATCCTGGTCGAGTGCGGCGCCTTGGCCGGGGACGAGCACGCGCTGCTGGAGGCACTCGTCGTCAAGCACCTGAAGCGATACGGTGACGACCCCGGGCGGAGTCTGGCCGCGCTCGGCCCGATCGCCTCGGTCCACCGCGACCTGGAACGGATCGCCGACGGCGACTTGCACGCGAGCCTGGCTCACGTCTCCCTCGACCGTGGGGCGACCGAGGACCCCGGGGCCACGCAGTTATCGCCGACGGGCGCCTCCTGCGGGGCCACCGCGCCCTTCCGGGTCCTCCGGCTGTACGCCAAGGGGGGACTGGGCCAGGTCTCGGTCGCCCTAGACGAGGCGCTGCATCGCGAGGTGGCCCTGAAGGAGATCCAGGACTGCCACGCCGACAACGCCGTGAGCCGGGCCCGTTTCTTGCTCGAGGCCGAGATCACCGGCAACCTGGAGCACCCGGGGATCGTCCCGATCTACAGCCTGGGGCACCACGAGGACGGACGGCCGTTCTACGTCATGCGGTTCCTCCGCGGTGACAGCCTGAAGCAGGCCATCGAGCGGTTCCATCGCGCCGAGGTCCCCGGCCGCGACGCCGGCGAACGCACCCTGGCCTTGCGGGAGCTCCTCGGGCGGTTCCTCGACGTCTGCAACGCGACCGCCTATGCCCACAGCCGGGGCGTGCTGCACCGCGACCTGAAGCCGGGCAACATCATCCTGGGCAAGTACGGCGAGACCCTGGTCGTCGACTGGGGCCTGGCCAAGCCGATCGGCCGGCCGGGGGGGCTCAAGGACGCCTCCGAAGTGACGTTGCGGCCCTCCCCGGCCGGCGGGTCGGCCGAGACGCAGACGGGTTCGGCGCTCGGCACGCCACAGTATATGAGCCCGGAGCAGGCCGCCGGCCGGCTCGACCTCTTGAGCCCGGCCAGCGACGTCTACAGCCTGGGGGCCACCCTCTATTGCCTCCTGACCGGCCGGGCGGCGTTCGAGGACCGGGAGACCCACGTCGTCTTGCAGAAGGTGCAGCGGGGCGACTTCCCGCCGCCGCGACAGGTCAAGAGGGGAGTCGCCCCGGCCTTGGAGGCGATCTGCCTGAAGGCGATGGCCCTCCGGCCCGAGGACCGGTATCCTTCGCCGCGCGACCTGGCCGAGGACATCGAGCATTGGCTCGCCGATGAATCGGTCTCGGCCTACCCGGAGGGGTGGGGTCGGCGGCTCGCCCGGTGGGCCCGTCATCACCGCACTTGGACCCAGGCTGGGGCGGCGGCACTCCTAGTGGTGACCCTCGTCTCGGTCGGCGCCGCCTTGCTGGTGAACGAGGCGCGAAACCAGGAACGGGCCGCCCGGGGACGCGAGGACCGGCTGCGGCGCTTGGCCGAGACGCGGGTGGCGGCGCTGCGCGCCGAGGGCCAGGCCCTCATCCAGAAGGGCCAGGACGCCCTCGGAGGTAAAGACTGGCAGGATGCGAAACTCCAGCTTTCCAAAGCGCTGGCCACGGCCGCTCCCGAGCTTCAACTGGCGGACCTCAAGGCCCACGCGGACGACTTGCTCGCCCTCGCCGATCATCGACTGGCCGAGCAGGCGGCGCGGGAGCGCGAGGGGGGGCGCGTCAAACAATTTCGCCTCATGGCCGACCAGATGTGGTTCTACGCCGCAAGCACCGACCCCGTCGCCGAGCGTGTCCCTTACTACGATCTCCGGAGGGGGGTGGCCGCCGGCCAGGCGGCCTTCGCCCTCGCCCGGGCGTGGGGACCGGGTCTCGAACGCCTGCCGCTCCCTGAAGAGCGGGCTCCTCTCAAAGAGGAGCTTTACGATTTGCTCTTATTGATGGTCCAGGCCAGGAGCCGTGACTGTGACGGGCCGAAGGCGGCCCGGGAGTTGCTCGCCCTCCTGGAGGAGGCCCGTTCCCTGCACGAGCCCTCCCGGAGCGACCATCGGTTGCGGGCGCTATGTTACCGTCTCCTGGGGGACAGCTCGAAGGCCGTTGAGGAGCAGCGGCGGGCCGATGATCCGCGTACGCTGGCGACCGCCCTGGACCATTTCCTCCTGGGGGAAAACGACCGCAGGGAGGCCATCACTCCGCGGGGCGCGCCCGCGGAGTGTGCGACCTGGCAGCCGAATCGCGACGCGCTGGCCAAGGCCATCGGCCGGTATCGGCGGGCCCTGGAGTGCCGCCCGGATCACTACTGGTCCCACTTCCAGCTTGGTCGCTGCTATCTGGGCCTCGGGCAGAGGGCCGAGGCCGTCGAGGCGTTGGGCACCTGCGTGGCCCTGCGACCGGACTGCCCCTGGGGGTATAGCGCCCGCGGGCTCGCCCTGGCCCTCCAGGGGCGGTCCCGCGAGGCGGAGCAGGACCTGGATCGGGCGATTGATCTCAGCCCGGACTTCCCCCCGGCCCGGCTGAATCGGGGCGTGGTCTCCTGGCTGGGAAAGAAATACGAGGCGGCCCTGGCCGACTTCGGCAAGGTCCTGCAACTCCCCGAGGGCCAAAGGCTCATCGAGGCCGCGTTCTATCGCGGGCAACTCCTCATGGAGCGGGGCAAGTACCCGGAGGCCCTCGATGATTTCGATCGCCTCGTGGCCGAAGACCCGGGCTTTCGACCCGTGTATCGGCTCCGTGCCCTAGCCCATCTGTTGCAAGGGCGGGACGACCTGTGCCTCGAGGACCTCGACGTCCTCCTGGCCGGCGGCGGGCGGACCGCCCCCCGCGGCCTTGAGGCGCACGAGCGGCGCGGTCGGCTCTTATTCCTCCTCGCCGCCGAATTGCCCCCGCCCGAGCGTCCAAGGGCGTGGGCGTTGGCCCGGGCCGAGCTGGAGGAGGCGGTCGCGCTGGGCGGCCGGTCGGCAACACTCTTCGCCGACCTCGGCGCGGTGCGGGAACATCTGGGCCAGCTCGAAGAGGCCATCCGCGCGTATTCGACGGGCCTGGAACAGGCCCCGAAGGATACCCGACTGCTGATCCAGCGCGGCTGGGCCTATGAACGGCTGAAGCGAGAGGACGAGGCTCGGTCCGATTTCGGCAAGGCGCTCCGCCTGGATGCCCGGAATGCGGAAGCCCATGTCGGGCTCGGCTATGCCTACGCCTGCCTCGGGACCCCCGCCGACGCGCAGCGGGAGGCGTCCCTGGCCTTGGTGCACGGGGCCGACGACTACCTGGCCGTCCATAACATCGCCTGCATCTATGCCGAGCTGTCTCGAGCCGATAACGGCCGGGCGACCGAGCACCTCGACGTCGCGATGCGCCTGCTGCGGCGGGCGGTCGAGCTCTGGGGGGGCGGGACCGCTGGTCCCGACGAGATCGAGCTGATCCGCGGCGAGCTGGCCTTCCCCGCGGCGATGCGCGCCCGGCCGGATTTCCAGAAGCTGATCGCAGGTGGGAGGCCCTGATTCCTGATCCGGCCGACGATGATCGAAGCCCCAAGGGCCGCTCCCCGAGGGAAGGGTCGATGGTTCGGAGCGGGTCTCGGGGATCGGCCATGTTGAACCGGACCGGGGATGAGGGCCGCCGTCCCGAGCGCGCCCCGGGATCGACCCTCCGTTGACTCGGCGAGTGCTCAGGTTGAAGCCCTCCTCCTTCGGGCTTCTTCGCGAAGTGTTCCTTCGAATTCGGGAGGAGAGTCACTCCCGCGGCCCGGGCCGACACCGGCCACAAGGAGGGCGATCGCAAACGCGGCCCGGGCCGACACCGGCCACAAGGAGGGCGATCGCAAAGAGGACCGGGATCCCGCCGGGAGGGCTCACCCGGGGCTGCATCTCTGGGCACCCTCCGTCCCTCCACAGCAGTCCGTCTCCGCCCTCGATCGGCTCGGGGTTTGGGGTCTCGAGCACGCCGGGCCGAGCCGGGGCCGAGCGTTCGTCAGCGCCGAGGTGGAGCGGGAGCACCCACTTGGCGAGGTCGCGCCACACGACGCGGGAAATGGGCCACAGCGAGCCCAGGAAGCGGAGCACGTGGGATCTTCGGGCGAAGAGCCGCACGATCTGCCCCAGGGCATTGGCGACGGCGCGGCGCAATTTTTCGAGTTGCAGGTCCGGGGAGGCGGGCCGTCCTGGAACCGAGTCCGAGATCCCATTCTCTGCGGCTGCTCCTTGGGAAGCGACCGACGGCCGGATCCTGGGCGTGTCCTTCGGACCGCTCGCCAGCCGCGTCGGGACCGGCGCCTGGCCAGTCGAGTTGACGGAGGCCGTCGCACTCCCTTCCTGTCCGCCGCTGGACAGGACTGTCACGATAGTGACGGAAGATAGGGACAGGGCCGGAGGGTTGAACCCGAGACCGCCGGGCTGAGTGGGAGCCTGATGGGGTTCGGGATTCGTGGGGTGGCCGCCCGGTCCGGGCAGCGAGGGACTCGCGGGATGGTCGACGGGTCCGGCACCGGGGGGATCATCTCCGGCGTAGGAGAGGACGAAATCAAACGTGCGCTGCCCGGTCCTCAGGCCGTCGGTCAGCGCCCAGAACTCGAGCCGGTCCTGGCCGGGCCCGAAATAGACCGCACCACCCCGCGCTCTCGCCGGCACGTCGCTCACGTCCGAGACATAGGTCGATCCCGGGGGTGTCCCCCGGCCGAGGTCGACGGGGATGGCGACCACTTCGATGTTGCCCGTGACATTGACGTACGCCGAGGGGATGCGCGCGTCGAACGCGTCGGACTGCAGGTTGTAGGTGATCCGGCTCCCGCCGGGGTCCGCCAGGGCGAACGACACCGGGTCGAGCCAGATCACGAGCACCGCGACGGGCCGTCGGCCCGGCACACTCAGGCCGGAGATGAACCGGCCCTGGATCTGGCGGTTCAGCGCGGCCGTGATGGCCGTACCATCGCTGTCGCCCTGGTTCGTCAGCCCCGCGTCCAGCAGCGCCCCGAGGTCGTCGTGCAACTGCGTCAGGAAGGGGGTCCCCACCTCCCAGGCCCGGAAATCACCCAGGTTGCCGGCCGGCGCGACGAGCCCGCTGGCTTCCCACCGGCTCCCCGCCTCCACCTGCCCTTGGGTCACGAAAACGACCGGATGTCCCGCGAACTGGCTTTCGTCGGCCAGGAGGTCCTGCTCCTCCTCGTTGAAGGGGGCCGTCTGGATGGCGGGCGACAGCTCGACCCGGTACGAGCCGGTCGGCAGGGGGCCGGCGAACAGCAGGGTGACGGTCTGGTGCACGGCGGTCGGATACTGCTTGCCGCTGGCCACGTCGACGTTGGCGCTGGGGTCGTAGACGACGCTCTGGGAGCCGGCGATGCTGGAGATCGGGATGACCTGGTCATCGGCGGTGTTGGGCCGGCCGTCGGGGCCGAGCCAGGTGACGCGGTAGTGGGCCGGGTCCTGGGCGGTGGCCGGGTCGAGGCGGTCGCCCTGGAAGGTCAGGACCAGGCTGCTGGTCGGGCCGCCGGGTTGGCCACCCTGGCCGGGCAGGGGCGGCTGGGCCTCGACCGAGATGAGTTGCGGCAACACGTCGAGATCCAGCATGTAGGCGCCCGCGCCGCGCGCCCCGTCGGCTCCCGAGGCGCCGAAGACGTGCAAAGTGAGGACCTGCCCCTGGGCCACGACGGCGCGGAACCGGGGGCTGGAGCCGAGCAGGACGCCGGTGGCGGCGTCGCGCAGCTCCAGGGCCAGGCCGGGCCCCGCGACGTCTTGGAACGAGCCGGAGACGTCGAGGACCTCGGGGCCGAGGCTGCGGACGGCCTCGGTGGGTGCGGTCAGGGTGTAGTAGGCATCCTCATGCCCGGGGACAATCGTCAACGTCGGTTCGACCACGTGGACGACGGTGCCCAGGTTGCGGGCGGTCTGGGGCGTGTCATTGGGTGGGATCACCGGGGGCTTGCCGAAGGTGATCCGGATGCCGTCGCGATCGACAAACGCGACATCCTTCGCCCCATCGCCGTTGAGATCACCGATGACCAGATCGAGGGGGGTATCCGCGGAAGACAGGGGTAAGGGCACGCCGAAGCCTTGATACTTCCCTTGGCTGTCGAACAGGCCGGGCAAGATGACCAACGAGGGAAGTCTGAGGTCGCTGAAGATCGAACCGCCGTTCGTGATCACGAGGTCGGGATGCCCGTCGGGCGGCCCCAAGGCGAATGTGCCGTTGTGCAGATCCACCTGGCTGCCGAGGTCGGCAATGGTCACGCTCGTCGGCACCTGGCCGGCGAAAAACGTCTGGGGGGCCTGGAAGGTGCCATCGCCATTGCCGAGGAACACGTTCGCTTCGCCGCTATAGAAGGTTGCGGCCACGATGTCCGGATTGCCGTCACCGTTGACGTCGCCGGCCGTAATCGTCGTATTGAACATATCCGCGTCATTCAGGGTCACTCCCGGAGTGAAGGTTCCATCCCCGTTGCCAAAGAAGGTCCGGATGCACGGGACCCCGTTGGCGCCGTTAAGACCGGCGATCACCAGGTCGAGCCGGCCATCTTTGTTGAAGTCGGCGAGCCGTACCGTGCTAAGGAAGGAGCCTGAACCGGATTGAAATTGGAGCATCTTTTGGGGCTGGAACGTCCCGTCCCCACGCCCCAGAAGGGACGACACGGTCACCAGACCCGAAACGGGGGAATCGACCGCGACTAGGTCGGTTTGACCATCGCCGTTGAAGTCGCCGACGCCGAGGGTGGTGGGAGCCGACGTGGCATCGAACCGGCGCTGGGGCTGGAACGTGCCGTCGCCGCGACCCAGCAGCACGGAAACGTCGGCCGAGGAATAGTTCGTCACGATCACGTCGGGGAGGCCGTCGTGGTTCACATCGACGATCACCAGGTCACGCCCTGCGTTCAAAAGGCCCTGGATGAACTGTCCGCGGGCGGTGAGTGCGAAGGCGCCGACGCCGAACTGCCGGGGCGCCTGGAAGGTACCGTCACCGTTGCCCAGAAAGACGCTGATCGTGTCGGACAACGTGTTGGAGACCACCAGGTCGGGTTTGCCATCCGCGTTGAGATCACCCAGGGCGATGTGTGAGGGACCCAATCCGTCCGGAAGCATGATCGATTTCAGGTCCGGGGTGGCGAATTGATCGAGGTTGGTGAATTCGAGCTGGAAGTCCCCCGCCGAGGTCGCTCCGCCCGACACGCGGACGAGCACCGTTTGCCCCTTCTGGATCGCCACAGTTGTCTCGATGCTCCCGTCCGGCTTCGGGTTCCCTGTCGCCAGCACGATCAGCGGATTGCCGGGATCGCGCACTTGCAGGTTCAATCTGCCCATGACGTTGGGACCCGGAGTCAACGTCGCATCAAGAGAACCGGAAGCCCCGGCCGTCAGCAGATAGTAGTCCCCATCGCCCAGATGGAGCGCCCCTGTCTGAACGGAATGGACGACGGTTCCCAGATCGGCCGTCAGCGATTGCACGTCAAGCGTGTACCGCGGCGAGGTTGCCGCAGTAGAGGCTTCTGCGATGAGAACGCCCGGGACGACGTGGATCAGGTACGATTGTCCGGCCTGGCCCGACAAGACAAGCTGCTCAACGCCTGGGCCCGGTGCGGCCGTCCCTGTCGCCAGACGCGTCATCCCGCTCGCATCCCACAACTCGAGGCGCACGGCAGTCGTCGGAGCGGACGGTGTGGCCGAGATGGTCAGGTCGCCCGTGGAGGCGGCCTTGAGGCGGAACCAGTCTTCGTCGCCGGAGGGAATCGCCAGCTTGGGCATGTGGTCCTTGACGACCGTTCCCAGGTCGGTCGCTGTTTCAGGCGTGTTGTTGGGCTCGAACCTGTCGTTGGGGGGATCGGGGGCCGTGCTGATCGGCTCGCGCGTGAAGAAGACGTCCTGGTTGCCGTTACGGGTGTCGGTCCAGGCGGCGTAAACCGTCTGGTTCGCGACGGCCAGGCCGAGGGAATCGCCCAGGTAATAATTCGTCTGACCTGTCGCGTCGGTGAAAGCGCCCGCGTCAGCGTCGAAGGATTGGTCGGTGATGCGGAAGTTGGGGCTGAAGGTCAGGCCGCCGTCGGTACTGACCGTGCCGAAGACATCGAGGAGGTGGTTCTTGGGGTCGCGGCGGGTGTCGTACCAGATCACGGCGACGTTGCCCTGGGCGTCCACGGTCAGCCTGGGCAACGCCTGGTTGGTAATCACGTCATCTGGATTCAGGCCAGTGGCGGACTGGCCGTCGTTGTCATCGTTCAGGATGTGGGTCATGCTGGGGCCCACCAAAAAGGTGCGCCGCCAGGTCACACCATAGTCGATGGAGCGGGCGAAGACGATGTCGGAGCCGACGTTGACGATGTTGCCAGTGGGGTCGGCGACCAAGTTCGCCTCGGTGGCGTAGACTGTCCCCGGTCGGGTCGGGTCGGCCGCAATGGCCCGGACCGCGTTTGCCCGGAATTGGTTCGGGGGCTGGCCGACGAAACCTGAGGGGGCGGATAAGAATCCGAGGCCGAACGCGACCCGCTGATCCGTGGCATGGTCGGGGCCGACGAAGCTCGCGCCGCCGTCCATGGAATGGAAGACCGAAAAGTCGCCGGCACCGAAATTCGACTCGTAGATGTCCCCTTCCGGCCCTATCGCCAGGTGGGACTGGTCGACGGCGCCCACACCAACAAGCGGTGCAACTCCCCCATTCGCCGGATCCTGGATCACGGAGACCTGAAGTCCCGTCACCGGCTGGGTTTCGAGGAGCGTTTGCCATGTCTCGCCCTGGTCCTTCGAGACGGCGAGCATGACATCGGTGCCCCCTGTGGATGTCGGGTCGCCGGGAAATTGGCCGGCCGGATAGATGCGGGTCCAGGTCTCGTACATCGCCCCGTATCGGGGATTCGGATTGCCGTCGGGCAAGGTCCGGAACGTGTCGATTGCCAGGTCAGGGGTCACCTCGAAGTCCACCGGCTGGCCCGAGTACGTGTGGGAGACCACAGCGATCGGCGGGTTCCAGATCAGGCCCCCGTTGTCACTGCGCGCCACGAAAACGCCGTTGTTGGATTGGATCCCGGGGAGACCGCGATCGCCGAAATCGGCGTTGGTGAGTGCCGGTTGCGGTCCTTTGAACGTGGCTGCCATGAAGCTGACGAATACGTGTCCCTGAGAGTCGAACCGCACCGTCGGGTTGGCCGCCCCCTGGTCGAACCCCGAAGGCAGCGGCACGGCCGTGTGCTGCCAGCTCGAGCCGCCATCGCGCGAGACCGCCACGCCGATGCCCGCGTAGCCGGTCGGCACCAGCGCGCGGTCCATGTACGCGATGACCACATGCTGCGGATCGGCCGGGTCGACGGCCACCGACGGCATCTGCTGCACGTCGGGGCCTGTCGTGATGGCACGATTGGCGCCCACGGATTCGAGCAGGGCTGGGACCCCGGGGCCGTTAGCCAGCGGGCCCTCGGTCAGCAGGATGCGCCGCTCGCAGGGCTCAAGCCAGGGGCGGTACAGGCGCCCCCGCCGCTTCCGGCGGCGTCCGGTGGGGTGCCGCCGAGCGGGGGCGCGGTCGAGAACCGGGCTGAACATCGCGCGCCTTTCTTTGAAAAAGACGCTGACCTTCCCGCGGATTGACGCCAATCCCCGGCATCACAGCCCTCTGATTTCTCCCATTCCACTTCGCCGATCCCGAACACCACGAAGAAAAAAACCCAACCATGCGAGATTCGCACGGCGGAACCCCACAGCCAAGACCACCCGGCCCGTCCCTACCCCGAGCAGGAAGGTCTTTCTTGAAGATGAACGGAGTGCGTCGCCATATCAAGTGCATATTTTTATTTTATTTTGTTCATCGCTTTCGAACCGTTCGAAATCTCTGACCCAGGAGTTCCGGGGACACAATACCTAGACTGCTTGGGCGAATTCCGGGAAATCAGGGAGAGCAAGCAGAGAACAGGCATTGCGCCGTATGGCCATCCGGCAGGCACGCTTGGAGCGACTGGCGTTGAGCGCCTCCGGCCACGAGAGAATGGTCAAGGGTCCGACGGCGGCGAGCAAGGAAGAACGGATTGATTTCTCCGCAGGAATCGCCTTTTCGGTGACATACTGAATATGGAGGGGTCGCTCGTCGAGAGCGGGCCCCGTTCGGTCTTTGACAAATCGGCGGTTGGTGTCAGGCAGTAGCCAGCGGGGGAGCGTCTGCGCACGACCTGACCCCGCTGGCCCTGGCGTCGTGGGGCGTGAGGCGTGAGGCGTGGGGCGTGAGGCGAGTGGCGGGAGAATAGTGGTCAGTAGCCAGTGGCCAGTGAATGCGAAGCGGAGGAGACCGCGGTGATAGAAAGCGCCAAAACGAAGCCAATTGCTCGTGGTGTTAATCATTGGCATATTGTGACTTAGGACGAATAAAGGCGGGATCGAGCGGGAAAACAAACCCAATCCTCTGCCCGCGGCTCGGGGCGCGGGGCGAAAGAAGACCGGCCGGTGGCGGTCGTGGCGAGAAAAGAGCTCAAGGTCGACTTGAACGAAACCGCTCCGCGGTGGGAAAGACTGCGATCTCGCTCGTCTCCCCGCGGCCTCAACAAGTCACGCCCCACCCCTGCGGGGGCCCGGCCCGGCTCGACCCCTCCCTTGAACCAAGGCGATCCGCCGTGCCAATCTCCGGCCTGGCCACCGGGCCCCCGGCAGGGGTGGGCGGCGGGCTCGGACCGTTTCTGGCTGCGTGAACTCCGCGCTTCCCATACATTTCTATACATTTTGCGGTCCATCTGTTCAGGCCATGGATACCCAGCCGGGCGCGCTGCCAACACTTCTTGTCCGCGCTCGGACCGTTTCTGGCTGCTTGAACTCCGCGTTTCCCATACATTTCTATACATTTTGCGGTCCATCTGTTCAGGCCATGGATACCCAGCTCAACGCGCTGCCAACACTTCCTGTCCGCGCTCGGACCGTTTCTGGCTGCTTGAACTCCGCGTTTCTCGGACTTTTCTAGACCAGTTGCGGTCCCGGCTTTTCGGGCCATGGGCATGCCACAACGGCACTGACGAGCAGGTACGCGACCGCAAAGCGGGACCATGATCCCCGGCATTTACTCGATTTCCGGGCGTACGCCGTTGGCGAGGTCGGAATTGAGGGATACAATGCCTGGTCGTGAACGCATTGATGGGGTGATCGTCGAAGGGGCACGGCTCGTGGTTCGGGAACTAGGGCGTTGACAGTCGAGCGATCGAAGCTGGTGATCCTGGGCATCGGTGACGAGGGGCTGGGCGGGTTGACGGACCGAGCCCGGCAAATCCTCGCGGATTCCGACCTGATCGTGGGGACCGCGCCGATCCTGGCGCTGCTCGAATCGCTGCCGGGGCGCAAGGTCGTGCTCGAGCCCGAGATGTCCAGGGCGCTCGAGCAGGTGAAAGAGTCATTGCGCGCCCGCCAGCCGGTCCTGGTCAGCAGCGGCGACCCGCTGTTCTATGGCGTGGCGCGCTATCTCTGCGATCGACTGGGCAAGGACTGCTTCGAGATCTTGCCGCACGTCAGCAGCATGCAACTGGCATTCGCACGGGTCAAGGAGAGCTGGGAAGACGCCTACCTGACCAACCTGGCGGGGCGCCCCATCGAGGCCGTCCTCGATCGGATTCGCACGGCCGAGAAGGTCGGGCTGTTCTCCAGCGACGAGCTGACGCCCCCGCGCGTGGCTCGCGAGCTGCTGCTACGGGGAATCGACTATTTCCGGGCTTACGTCTGCGAGAACCTGGGTTCCCCCGACGAACGGGTCACCCAGGCCGAGCTCGCCGACCTGGCGACGATGGAGTTCAATGCCCTCAACGTGCTGATCCTGGTGCGCCAGCCGAACCGGCCCGATCGAGCCAGCAGGGCCAGCAGGCATCGCCTCTTCGGCAATCCCGACGAGGCGTTCGCCCAGACCAAGCCCAGGCGGTGCCTGGTCACCCAGGCAGAGGTCCGCGCCGTGGCGCTGGCGCAGCTCGACATCCGCGCGACCAGCACCGTGTGGGACATCGGCGCGGGCTCCGGATCGGTGTCCATCGAGGCCGCCCAACTGGCGTACCTGGGAATGGTCTACGCCATCGAGCCCGAGCCGGCCGATATCGCGCTGATCCAGGCCAACGCCGAGTCGTTCGGCGTGCCCAACGTCCGTCCCGTACTCGGCCGCGCGCCCGAAGTGCTGGCGAGCTTGCCAGAGCCGGACGCGGTGTTCGTGGGCGGGACCGGCCGCCAGCCGGACCACGTCATCACCGCCGCCTATCATCGGCTCTGTCCCGGCGGCAGCCTCGCCGTCAACGTCGCGACCATCGAGGGCCTGGCCTCGGCGTATCAGATCTTGAAAGGGCTGGCCGGCGGGGTCCGGGTCTGGAACCTGGGCGTCTGGCGAGGTATCGAGCAGATGGAACGCTTGCGCTTCGAGGCGGTGCCTCCCACGTTCCTCCTGGCGGTCAACAAGCAGGATCAAGGCGATGATTGAACTCCAAGGAGAAATCGAATTGCAACGCACCCTCCGATACAGGCCCAGCGCCCGGCACCTGGAACCGCACTGAGCCTGGATGTTCGAGCCATTCCAGAAAACGAGTTGGCTCGCGTATTGTGAGTCCGCGATCCGTCGATCTATCATCTAACTCCTGATACTTTAGGCGTTGTGGCCGCTCGGAGGGATAGGCAAGCGAATGTCCGAACTGGCAGAGCAGGAACTCGATCTGATCGCAGTGGGAGCGCATCCCGACGACGTCGAGATTGCCTGCGGCGGAACGCTCGCCCGGCTGGTGCGCAAGGGCTACGCGGTTGGCATCGTCGACCTGACCGACGGCGAGCCGACCCCGCACTCTCCAGGCCCGGACGTCCGGCTTGCCGAGGCTCGCCAGGCCGCCGACATCCTGGGAGTCGCCCTCCGGATCAACCTGAACATGCCCAACCGCAGGCTCTTCGACTCGTTCGAGGCTCGCGTTGCCCTGGCCAAGGTTTTTCGCAAGCTCCATCCCAAGGTCGTGCTGGGGTTCGGCGGCAAGACCGTGCTCGCCTCGCCCGACCATTACCAGGCCATGTTGATCACCGACGCCGCGGTCTTCTACAGCCGGCTGACCAAGTGGGACGAGCATTTCGACGGCCTCAGCCCCCACGTGATCTCCAACCAATTGAGTTTCCCGATCGCCTTGCATGGGTTAGACTTGCCAGAAGCTTCCGGCTACATTGTGGCTGACATCGGTCCCACCCTGGAGGTGAAGCTGGAAGCCATCCGCGCCTACCAGACCCAGTTTCCCGCCAGCAAGGCGGGCACCTTCCGGGCGGTCGAGACCATGAACCGTTATCACGGCCTGACCGCGGGGTTTGAAGCGGGCGAACTGTTCCTGACGTATCGTTCGGTGGGAGTTGACGACCTGATGCGATGGGCAAGCCCCGCACATGCCCGGAGCTAGAGCTCGCGTTCGAGTCGGTGAATCGTTTCTCTCCACCTTTTCTTTGATTTGCGAGGCAGTGAGCAATCCCAAGCCCCGGAGCAGGTTACGTACTCTCCCGGCAACTCAGCCCGGGCGCTGAAGCGCGCTTTGTTGCGGGTGGTCTCTTGCTTCCGGGTTCGGGTCCAATAAAGGCGGTCGCGGTGAGCCTGCTATCCAAGCTACTATCGAAACCGAAGTCCTGGTGGAAGTGGTTGACCAGTCATCGTCTTGTCGGCGAGGACGTGGATTCGACCGATGAATTCGCCACCATTTCGTCGCTCACCCTGCTGCCCGGCCAGTTGAAGCTGAAGGTTGGAGTCGTCTCGGTCCGGGGCAACTATCGCGAGCACAACGAAGACAATTATTACGTTCCCGGCAGGCGCCCGGTCCGGCCCGACCTATCCGATGGCGGCGCCGAGACCCCCGCGATGACCCTCGAGCCCGAAAACCTGTTCATCGTCGCCGACGGCATGGGCGGCCAGCAAGCCGGTGAGAAGGCCAGCCTCATGGCCGTCGAGCTGATCCCCAGGGCAATTGCCAGACGGCTCACAGCGGAGGAGAGAGAACCGCGACAGATCCAGGAGTCGATTCGCCAGGCCGTCGCCGAGGTGAACTCGGAGATACTGGGAAGCTCGGGCCTGGTCACCGAATACTCGAACATGGGCACGACCGTCGTCCTGGCCCAGTTCCGCCAGGATCGCGTTTTCGTCGCGGGCATCGGTGATTCCCGGGCTTACCGCCTGCGTGACCACAAGCTCGAGCTGTTGACCAAGGATCATTCGCTGGCCGATGCCCTGCTCGACGCGGGCACGATTACCAAGGAGGAGCTGTCGACACACAAGTTCAAGAACGTGCTCTATCTCTACCTGGGAAGCAAGGACGCGCGCAGCGGGCCCGAGGAGTTCAAGGTCCTCGACGTTCGACCCGGCGACCGGTTTCTGCTGGCCAGCGATGGACTCACCGGAGTCGTTCCCGACGAAGAGCTGGCCAGGGTGCTCTGCACGGTGAGCGACCCCCAGCAGGCGGCCGTGATGCTCAAGGACATGGCCCTGGACAACGACTCCAAGGACAATGTGACCTGCCTGATCATCAGCGTGGTGGCCCAGAGCGATCCGGGGCTGTCCGCGTAGTGGGCGATGAGCGCCGGTCGCCATTCTCGCCGCATCGGCCCTCGCCCGGATATCATGAGACTGTCCCGGCCCTGGAGCTTGAGGGCCGGCCGGCGCATGGACTGGTGCGTTCCAGCCGTGCCACGGCAAGCAGCAAG
>Ga0316363_10002348_pt1 | contig 14612 bp, 20 predicted proteins | sample Sb_taG_3_FD_200459 | JGI IMG/M metagenome (GOLD analysis project Ga0316363, IMG submission 200459) | Peat soil microbial communities from Weissenstadt, Germany - Sb_50d_a_PC metaG (v2) (version 2) | ecosystem: Environmental > Terrestrial > Soil > Wetlands > Peat | place: Germany: Weissenstadt...
AGGAGAGCCTAACCCTTGAACAAATCCGCGAGGCAGTCCGGGAGAGATCCGAAACGCAGCGACTAGAACCAGAGAGTGCAGTTCCTTCCCTCGACTACGCAAAGCAACACGTCTTTGAGCGCGTCTCCGTGGCGCTCGACCACGAACTGTTGACTGAAGCACTGCGTCATGGCCGGGGCCGGATCGACTTGGCAGACCTGAAAGGTGAGTTTTCACTGGAAGAAAGCACCGGCAGAATCCTCCAGGCTGGGAAGGAAGTCGCCACACGCGATAGTCTTGACCGTGAGCGGGACATGATCGAGCGGATCAATCGTGGAATCGGTCAGTTTGAGCGGCTGGGTGGACAGCATGAATTCGCTGATTCCGCCTTCCTCCGCCCCGAGCAGAAACAGGCAATCGAATTTGTTCTCGATTCCCGTGATCTGGCCGTTAACATTCGTGGGGCGGCAGGCACCGGGAAAACCGCCACGCTGCAAGAGCTGCAGCGCGGCCTCGAAGAAAGCGGTCGCCAAGTGTTGGCGGTTGCTCCCACGATGAGCGCGGTTGAAGAACTGCAGAAAGTCGGCTTCTCGGATGCCATCACGGTGGAACGGTTGTTACAGGGCCAGAGTGCGCAAAGGGATTTGTTCGGGAAAGCGCTGATCGTGGATGAAGCGGGGATGGTTTCCGGTCGTCAAATGTCCGAACTACTAGAGCTGGCTGATCAACAATCAATGCGAATCATTTTCAGCGGTGACACTAAGCAGATTCGAAGTGTCGAGGCCAGCGATGCTCTTCGTGTGCTGGAAAGAGAATCTCAGTTGAGGAGTGTTTCGCTTAGCGAAGTGCAGCGGCAAACTACCCAAGGGTATCGCGAGGCGATTCAGGAATTGCGCCGTGATCCTGAGCGCGGCTTCGAGAAGCTGGAACAAATCGGTGCTGTGCGTGAGGTTCCCTCGCCCGACCGTGCGCAGGAGGTTCAACGGGCTTACTCAGAAGCTCAAAGTCAAGTCAATGCGAAAGGGGAACCACGCAGTGTGCTGGTTGTCGCGGCCACACACGAAGAGATTGGCCATATCACCGACGCTATCCGCGCTGAGCGCACGCGCACAGGGGAGCTGGGACAGAGTGCGCACCAGCAGCACCACGTACCACTGAACTGGACCAGTGCGGAGAAAAGTGACGTGCGGAACTATGGTGAAGGCCAGGTGCTGGAATTTAATCGGGCTGTCAAGGGCGTTGTTAGGCATGAATCGCTGGAAGTCATCGGAGTGGAAAACGGCAAGGTGGTCGCCCGCAACGCACGCGGCGAAGAACGCGAGTTCATACCGAAGCAGGCGAAATGCTTTGATGTCTATGAGCGCCGCCCCATCGAAATTGCTGCCAATGACAAGTTACTGCTGACGGCAAATCGGCGGGAGCCGGGCTTTCGCGCTACCAACGGCGAACTGGTGACGGTTTCCCGCATTGACGAGCAGCGCCGCATTCATCTGCAGGATGGTCGCGCTCTGCCGGAGAATTACAAGCAATTCACACATGGATACGCTGTCACTGCCCATCGCAGTCAAGGGAAATCTGTCGATGCCGTTGTCATTTCCGCTGATGGGATGCGGAAAGAGCTGTTCTATGTTGCTGCTTCGCGGGGCCGGGACAGCATCGCGGTTGTGACCAGCGATAGAGACCTGCTGCGGGAGTCGGTAGCACACTCAGTCGCACGGCAATCCGCTTCCGAGTTGTCGCGCAAAGCGCAAGGACCTCCCTTGAAAGAGCAAACACTCAAACCGTCTTTACGCGAGCGCGAACGTCCCGAGCTGTCGGTTGCCCACGAGCAGGGCTGCGGCAACGTACCCGAAGGAAGGGGACCACTTAGAAAAGCTCCCCCTCCCGAAACAACGCAGATCATGGACCGGGACAAATCCAGTTGCGAGCAGAAGCAGGAACATATCATAGAACCCGGACACTACTTCGGCATCAGCCGGTGAACCGGGAGCCTTCCCGGCATCAAACAGAGGGAATCTACGGCCGCAAACCCCATGTGTACCGGATTTTGTTTACCATTGACGGCGAGAGGGAGCATTAATGTACAAGAAGAGATTTCTCCACCACAAAATGTGCTTCGGCATTGTAGTAGATGACTGGGGAGATGCTGCGGGGCCGGAAATAGCCGCCGCTCAACTGGAAAATTGGGTTAAGGGGTTAAGCTTTTCACGAACAGAAGCAATTCACCGCGATCTAGTTAAGAGCGATAACGCCTATGGTGATGATCCGATTTGGGAAACTCCTCACATGTTAGCTCTTTGCGAAGCTCGGACTGCTGCACGACAAGCAGGAATGGCAGCAAGTGGAGATGATGTGAATGATGGACACAGCTGCAGTTGCCAACTTATACCCATAACTAACCCCTCGTAACCTTGCAAGAGGGGCAAACCAGCCGCTCGAAGGAGGATTCTAAGGCAGTGATGCGCGGCGGATTCCGACACGGACAGACGTCTGCTCCGATTGAAGTTGCAGTGTCAAATGTCACTTTGCGTCCGGTTCATTGGGAACGAAGAGGGATGGGAAACCGCCGATCCGGACGAATCTGAGCTCGGATGCGTTGTAGACTAATCGCATCTGCGACGAGACATTTTGCGAGGCGGAGGTCATCATGAAGCGGTGGTCGATATTAGCTCTGCTGTTTGTCTCCTCTCTGGCTTGGAGCCAAGCTCGCTCCGGGCCGTCGGCGGCCAGCGATAGCATCTGGCTTGGAACAGAGCTTCGTCTAGGTCAGTCGAAGGATGACGTAATGGCCCGTCTGGCCGAACAGTACAAATTGGTGAAAGGCCCAGAAGGGGACAGTTGGATGGTGGAGAGTAAGGACAAACCTTTGGTTGTCTACGGGCAAGTCCTCTTCGAGAAGGGCAAGCTTTCGCTGGTAGTTAGGGATTGGACCAGTGGAGACGAGGACAGCTTTGCATTCGTGCAGGCTCTCCATGGCGCGCTGCAACAGTTCGGCAAGGAGGGCAAGCGCATTTGCCAAGTGAGCACGAGCACGACTCGGACGCCGGTGATGGAGCAGCGTTCGATCACAATGTCCTGCGGGTTCAAGAACCTGGTCATCAGCACCACTGACATGCTCTCAGGCGAGGGAAAGGGCCGATCCACCGATATCCAAGAACTCCTAGCTTCTGAGGGCGGCAGATAATCGAGGCTAGGAGACCCTTCCAATGTCACTGAGCCCAGAATGTTCGTGCTGTCATGAGGCGGGACACGCGGTCGCATGGGTCGTAAATGGCGATCGCTTAGTGCTGGTCATCGGGCGCGCTGACGCCAACCTGACTCCCGAACAAGAAAGCGTTCGGAAAGCAGCCATAGTCGGCGCTGGAGGCGGCGCTGCTGACCTTGTGAATCAGCTCTTCAGAGCAAGGCGTTCAGGTGGCGCGACTATACGGCAGGGAGGGAACAGCTCCTGCGAACATTGCAAGAGCAGCGTCTTTAGTGACACATGCCCGGCCTGCATGAAGACGCTGACTCATCACCTCGCCTGTATCTTTGCGGGCGGCTCCGCGACAGCCCACCTCTTGCCGGACGAGCACGACGGAAGTCAGCTGCGCGACGATTTCGTACAAGTACATGACCTCTTGCAAAGAGCGCTTACAAACGCGGAGCAGCGGGAGCGCCTACGCAGTCAAGCGGAGCAAGAGGCGGGCGAACTAATAAGGCGCGAATCGAAAGCAGTCCAGAAGCTTGGGAGCGAATTGCTAGTTCGGGGCGTTCTTGACGGCTCGGAAGCTGAAAAAATCATACGAAACAACCTGCAGATTTCAAGCTTCTGATTCGCCTACTTAAATCCCGATCCTCTCGACTTCGCCCACGCTCACGTCATCGTTGTGCCGGTCGTAAAGCCCTGCTGACGAATCAACCCTGGCCGCACGCACTACGGCAGAACATATTCCTTAAAGAAATCTTCGGATCGTGTCGGCGAAATTGCTCTCAATCGTTTATAGACTTCCACAACCTTGGCGCGGTTTCCTAGAGCTGAGTAGGCTTCTCCAAGCAGTTGCCACGCCATTTCGTCATCAGCGTATTTCTCCAGATCATCTTTTGCGTACCGGACGGCATTCTGATATGCGGAGGTGCTCTGTCCCGGCTCCTTAGCGGAGCGATATGCTGCACCAAGGGAAAGCCATGCATCTACATGCCGCGGCTCGATCCGTAAAGATTCTCGCAACGCTTTAATCGCGTCTTGGTATCTGCCAAGCTCGGAGCAGGTTTCCCCTCGGGCACTCCACGCTAGGAAGTCCTTTGGATTTAATTCGGTAATCCTCTCAAGGACTCGGAGTTTATCTTCCGGACGGGCGGCATCATTGTAGTCTTTCTCCAGACTCCACCAGTATTCTCTTTCGTTCGGTTGAATACGAATGGCTTCCTTGTGGGCTTTGACTGCATCGTCGAATCGCACCTGATAGCGATACCCATTTCCAAGCGCCCACCATGCGAAGGAGTCATCGGGATTTTGGCGGATTTCATCCTCGTACGACTTTACAGACGCATCGAGCTCCATGCCTTTCCTCAAGCCCATTGTTGCGTAGGACCAGCGCATCATTTCTTCAAAATCTTTGTCGGGAATCGTGACGGCAGCCTGGTTCTTGCCCGGCTTGTTGCCTTGAGCGGCGGAGTTCGTGTTGCCGCTCTGCCCATTCGTCGTGACGCAAGGCATTAGAATGAGCACCACTAGCAGGGTCAGAGCTAAGGGTTTCTTCATGACGGTGCGCTCCATTCGTCCAACAGTCTAAGGCATGTGTCCAGGGAAGCAGGCACGAAACCCACGTCCGGCTTGTCAGAAAGGGAGGGCGGCCCGCTGGCGGAAGTGGTCAGCATGTAGCTTGCTCGGTAAGGGTGTTGTAGCACAAACTCTTAATAGTCAGTGTGTTGCGTGGGTTCCGAGGGTAATGAGCACCTGAAGTTTGGGCGGCTCGATATGGTAAACTTTAAGGTGCAAATGTCTACTGCGGCGGCACCTAAAGCCATAGCGGTTTCTGAATGCCTTCTCCGCCGTGAGGCCGTGGAGAACGCAGTTGCGGATCTCCGTTTGGAGGGTCTTACCCCCACCGCAAATGCGCAGCTCGTGTTCGAGCAGTTTGTCCAGGGTGATCTGACCGAAGAGCAGTTGGTCAGTGCCGTCCTTGCTCGATGAGCGATCCATACATTGATCATCAATCCGGAATTCTGCGAAACAATGACGGTATAATCGTGGCATGGCTGACCATGTGATCCACATCTCGGAAGCGGAAGCCGCCAATGACTTCGCTGGGCTGCTCGCGCGGGTGCGTGCGGGCGCGGAAATCGTGATCGAGAGTGGGAAGCTGCCGGTGGCGGTGATCCATGCACCAGTCCCGCCGCGCCGGTCCATCTCGGAGTGCATCGCGTTGCTACCCGAGGACTCGACGGCGACCATCGACCCTGACTTCGCTAGGGATGTGGAAGCGGCTGTCGAAAGTCATCGTGAGCCGCTCGAACCCCCCGCATGGGACTAATCCTCGATTCCAGTGTACTGATCACAGCCGAGCGCCAAGGGCAAAACGCGCGGCAGATGCTTGCCGCGATCTCGGGCAAGGCAGGGAATACCGACATCGCCGTCTCCGTGGTTACTCTGATCGAACTGGCCCATGGCGCGGCCCGTGCCGATACGTCGCAGCGAAAGGCGAAGCGGCAGCAGTTCATTCAGGAGCTTCTCACGGCCCTACCTATGCATCCGGTAACGGTGTCTCTTGCCCTTCGTGTCGGACAGATCGATGGCGAGAACCAAGCGAAAGGCATTCGTCTTCCGCTGTCCGATCTGTTGATCGGGGTAACGGCCTTAGAACTCGGCTACAGCGTAGCCACGGGCAATCTCCGCCACTTCCAGATGATTCCCGGCTTGTCGGTCGTGCAGTTTTAGTCGCGGGATTCTGCAATCACTTTGCAATCACTAGCGTGAACTACTGGGTATTTCCATGTTGTTAGCTAGGGTGCTGTGAACGAGGCGAATCCTGACCTGATGATTACTAAAGAGAACATCGAGGCTGTCGTTGCCTTCCTTCCGGCGCTTGAGTTGATACCGAAGGGTGAGGAAGCGCATTGGGCAGACAGCGGCAAATCCCCCGACGGAACGCCGGTGTTATCGCTAGAACCTGACTACCACCCGGACGTGCGGGCACTCATTCGTGCTTTCTACGACAACAACTTTGTTCAGCCCTTCGACTGGAGCGGATGGCAGCACGAGGCGAAAGAGTTCTTCAATAATCCAGAACTGCTGCATAAGGTCGATCTGGACACTTGTTGCAAGCTGATAACGCTTCATGTGCGGAAGGATCGGTTCAGTGGAGGACACTTCGGCCTCATGGTAGAAACTGGTCATATAGCCGCTATCGTGCGGCGCCTGCGCGAACTGACCACCAAACCATGACGACACATTGGGGAAGGGAGCATCCATGAGAATTTCCCAATCACGGTCATACATTGCAACGAATCCCCGATTTGCCCTAACGAGTGCGACATTTCCGGCGAAACTTCAGCGCGGACAGATGACGATTGTCTACGAATGCCTTGAACCCTTCCCCAGGGAGTATTCCCTTGAAGAACTGGTGCAGCGTTGCATTGAGCGCGACTACAAGTCAACGTTCACGAACCCGAATACAGACATTCGCAAGTCGATCGTTTACCATCTAAACCGGCTCTTGGAAGGGACTTTGCATGTGCGACCCAATTCGATTCGCATCGTGTGAGTCCATTGTCGCCGCCGTTCGATGGGCCCGACGGCTGGAGAGGATTAGCGACGTGTTTCTAGGCTGAGCATTTTGAAGACGGCCCGGCCAGTGTTTGTATTCTTTGCGATTCTGCGAGAGGCTTCGTGTCGGCGATACGACGCTCAGGCATTTTCGCACACACTCCCAACGCCCGCCCTTGCCTCTTGACCTGTTCGGCGATTTCGTCCCACAGCAGTTTCATCTCGTTTAGGCCTAAATCAATCTGATATTTGACCCCGGTACACTTCTTCGGGTTAACAACTTGCGGGATCTCTATTTTGGGGCGGGCAAAACCTTCTGAGTTCACTTCATAAGGGCAACAGGGGAAGAAAGAGTACATGCCATGCACGGGGTTATCACGGCTCGCACCAAAGTAGAGTCGGCACGTCTGCGAGCTGGCACCGGCGCAAGCCTCACTTTTGGCGAGGTTTTCGTACCAAGGAAATACCGTAACCTCTTTATATTCGCGGGAAACGCCTCCCGCCAAATCCTCCAGGGTGCTGTGGTCAATCCAGCGATTCCCCACCACAAACAGCGTGTCGAGCACAAACTCGTTATCCTTGCACGAGCCAAACACAATGATCGATCCCGGTAGGAGGTAGCTCAATTGCCTGAACGTCGGCTGCTTGCATACCCCGTAGTGGAATTGCTCACCGAACACGAAAGGATCGGTGTTTTCCAAGCACTCGTAAGATTCCGGGACAACGTAATACGGGTCGTGAATAAAGCGCGGCCCGTGAGGGACTGGGTTCTCAATCCGCTGCACCCTTGACTCCGGCTCCCACTCGCCCCAGAAGAGCACCTCGCCCACTTCCACTTTTGCACCCACCACGTACTTACCGGTCCGCCTCAAGAACTTTCTTTTGTGACCGCCACGGTTCCAACCCTTCCAGCCTGGAACGTCTTGTCCGTGTTGCTCGCCCTGATGGGGGAACTGGACGAAGCAGAGTTTGTCATCCATAGATGTGTTCCTTGAGGGCAAGTCCGATTCTCTTTTTCTCTATGTTCGAGACTGTGCCGAACGGCGTGTTGGCGGCTCGGCCAAATACCAGGCAAGCATTCTTACCGCGAACTATGCTCAACCTAGTTAGCTCCACATTGTAAGGGCTTTTCTGCTCGACCGTATAAAACACTTTCCAGCCATCCCGCTGAGGGAAAGAAATCCTCTGCAGGTGCCATCTCGCAACCGACGCGATTACGAGGTCAGGCGCGAGCCATTCGACAAGAGAGTGCCACAGATGAGTGCCGCATTCAATGAGGCTAAGCTGCGCTTTACTCGGAAGCTTGCTCCACGTCGGGTCTGTCGCCAGTGGCGAGCACAGGTCAGTGTGAAGTGCAGTGTTCGAGGCATTGCCATAATAGCTACAATCAAGTCCTGTGAGCAGGTGCTCGAACGAGTTGAACCATCTTTCATATGGATGGTTCGGAGGCCTACGGAAATACCCGTTGAGGGCTTGCAGGTATTCTCCATAGGCAGCTTCTTCAAGAATGCGAGGATAGATCTCGCGAGCGCTGCTGAATCTCAAGAATCTGTTTTCCTCGGGGAACTCGATTTTGGAAGGATTCAAGCCGAGAGTTATGACTTTCAGTTCCGAAGAGAAATATTTGTCGCTGTCGCCGAAAAATAGGATTGGGATCGATGGCTTCACGAGAAACGGCTGATCCTCAAATTGTCTGTAAATCTGCCATGACTCCCGTATGAGGTTGCTTATCTCCAAATTTATGTGCCGCATTCCGTCCGTCGCCTCTCAATCGAGCAGTCCTCTTGCCTAAGCTCTCAAAGAGGATGGGCTATGGCGATCCACTGCTCAGACCATTTCAACGAATTCCTTGGCTTTCACCATATTGTCTTGTGCTTCTGTTTCGGTAGCTGGCCAACTTTAACCGCAAGTGTACCCACGCGTCGAGATCGGATGCGCGGAAGCGCCACAATTTTCCGATGCGCATGGCGCGCATCTCGCCCTTCCGGGCGAGCCGTTGAAGTGTTTTCGGGTGGATCTGCAGCAAGGCTGCCGCCTCGCGCGAATCGAGGAACCGCTCGAAATGAGGGAACGGCTGGCTGACTGGCGTTGCTTCGTGCATCTCGCTCATAAAACCTCCTGCAGCGAGAGTCGAGACCGGGCTGAAATCACCGCGTCGTCTGAAGGTCGGCTGTGGCGTCCGACTTCGTTCGACAGATTTCAAGTCCATTCACTACTCGGCTGGCGTTAGTCTTCGCGTCATGTGCGGACGAGAACATATTCGTATGGAAACCGTACAAGACGCATTTGTTGCTTTCTTTCCAGAAAATCTTTTTCCTTGCCGACTTCAACCAAACTTCTCAAGAAGTGCTTAAAGTGCCTAAAGCGCCTAGAAGTGCTTTTAGGTACGTTTAGGGAATCGACGGGAACGGAATGATTCGCCGGACCCTCACCCGCCCGCCCCTTAGCGAGGCGGTTCCATTGATCGGCGCGAGATTTCCCCCTCTACTTATAAAGGAACTTGCAGAAGGAGAAATATGTCGAAAATATTTCCAAGCGGCCCGAACGTAGCCGCACACCTGCCCTAGACTGGGAAATGAAGGAACAACTTGCAATTCGCTGTACGGGTTCTGGACGCACGTCTATCCGATCAGACTCCCACATCGGAGCAGTATGGCCGGGGCGCGGTTCGTGTCAAGGCTCGGGACCGCTTCGCGGCGCACAATACGCGGCCTTGACACAAGCCTTTCGCTCCGGCCCATTTCTCTGCCATGTGGGGAATGTGCAAGTGTGGCCCCAGACGAGACGTTAAAAACGCAAATACGCAGATCCGAGGTCACGGTGGAAGCGGACTTGGGCGATGATGAAATTACTCTGTGATCTGCGAAAAGCTGCAATCACTTTGCAATCACTTAACGTGAACTACCGGGTACTTCCACGTCCTTGGAGTGCCGTCCGTGCTCTGTAAGTCCCTTGCATTGACGTTTTCAGGTGGATTCGAATCCCGTGCCAGCCAGCCCGCTCTCGATGTTTAGTGATCAGATTCGATTCTTCCCCGCGCACATGCACATTCTTGTTTTCCCAGTTGTATCCATTTGTCAAAACGCTCATATCCGCTCATAGTCTGCCGTGACTGAGTTGAACTGGCGGTGTTTTTGAGAACCTGAATGATCCCGTCCGTGCTTCAGGTTCAATGATTTAACTGCAAGCGGTTGTTCTCATAACCCAAAGGTCGGTGGTTCAAATCCACCCCCCGCAACCATTTACGGATTTGAGGGACTACCGGCGTAGTCCCCAATTCCCAAATCACTGGATCGTGGCTGTTTCGGGCCTCAAATTCTTCAGGGAAACTTCCTTCGCCCTGTCCTTCAGTTGCTTTTTGATCGCGGGGGGCAAGACAAGATCTGCTACCCGGCTATTGGCTCGACGCTTGGTCTTCTCAAATGCTGAGCCGTAGGTATTCATGGTCGTCTTGATGTCGGCGTGCCGCATGAGGCGCTGCTGCACCCCGAGCGGCGTGCCGATATCATCAATCAGGGTCCGATAGGTGTGCCGAAAGCTGTGCCAGCCCACTCCTTGCAATCCGGTCTTTTCACCTGCCGGTCGCAAGTAGTCTTTCTGAATGGCATCGCCATGGACTGGGCGTTTCGTATCCGCATTAGCGAATAGCCAAGCCTCCGGCGTTTCGACGCATCGCTTCTGCCAATCCTCCAGAACGGAGACTAGCTTGGAATCCAGAAACACTTCGTCCTCTGAAGCTCCGGTTTTTCCGCCGTTCCAGACGTAGCGGCCCACAATGGATCGGGTCAACGTCAGTATCCGCCGCTTCAAATCAAAGTCCTGCCACTGCAATGCCCTGATCTCACTGATGCGCAAGCCCAGGCACATTGCAATCATGACCATCACTTGAATGTGGTAAGGAAGCTCTGCGAGAAGAGCCTGATATTGCTCGACCGTGAGCACAACTTTCTTGCGAACACGTTTCGTCACGCCCTTGATTTCGACTAACTGCATCGGGTTTCTCTGAGTCTCCAAAATTTCCCATTTCATTGCGTACTCAAAAATGCGATGCAGGAGACCCTTTATGTTGGACTTCGTTTTGGGAGAATGCTTCAGCTCCTTCAACCACTGTTCCACCTTGAGGGGCTTTTTCACTTCGGCCACGGGAGCCTCGCCCCATTGTGGCAAAATGTGTCTCTTCAAAATGGATACGTAGGACTTCTTGGTTGAATACCGTTCTGGCATCGCTTCGTGCATGTATCGCCTTACCAATGCTCCGAACGATTGACTGGAAGACTGCTCCATCCTCTGGTATCGAAACTCTCTCGACCCCTGCCAGGCATGATCTTCCGTTGGCCACCCTTCCACATCTCCCGCTAACATTACGCTGCGCTTTCGCGTAATGCCCATCTCGTCCGTTTCGTAAAAGCGCCAAACCCACACATCGGGGCCTCGCGTTCTCTTCTTGCGGACAATCGTTCCCACGTCTTGCTGTGTGCGTTTCAAGAAGCTTTCCTCCTTAAAGCGCGCACGGATGACGATTCTGACTGTACACGACAACGCATGTGGGAAACTAGCTCAGAAATTCGAAACCGCCAGCGCTTGCGAAGCCCGTTTCCTATCGGGTGTGCAGGGAGATCTCCCTCCCGTGCCATCTTCTTTACCGTCACGGGGCTGATCCTGAGAAAGTTTGCTGCTTCTTCAGGCGTTACGAATGGTTCGTTGTCTTCTGCTGCGTTCACAGTGCTACTCCATTCCTCACAAGACTTCTGAACTACTCACCCAGGGCTAAACCCTGGCCTTCTCCCCCCGTGTGCCCCTGTGATTGCGATGCAACACTACCCTGGTCCTGAGCAGTGTCGCGACCCACGCCTGAAGGGCTGATCTTCTGCCCAACATCTGGCCCGCGCTCTTGACCTGTGTGGATGGCCGTGCGGTGCGAAACATCGCGACTCAAGTGCTGGGCGAGTTCCGACTTGTCGTTGGTGTAAATCTGAGCATCGTAGCGTCCACGTGAGACAGCGACATACGCCATGCGGCTATTCACCAGATGCGGGCTTTCTTCGGTGTCCGCGTGGATCAGAACACGGTCGGCGGTCTGACCTTGGCTGCTGTGGCTGGTAACGGCGTAGCCATAGTCGAGATGAGGGTGGTTTTTCAGTTGGAATTCCACGAGTCTTTCTGAATCGGTGTGTACTGCAATCTCGCCGCGCTCATCGAGTCGCACAATCGTTCCCAACTCGCGGGTGGCAACATGCAACTCTTTCGAGGGAGCCGTGAACTGGATACGGTCGCCTTCAGCGAAATCACGCTCTGCTTCCCGGTAGACCGAAACCCCCTGCAGGCGGCGCGGGTCGTAGGTCACATGCTGGCCGTCCTCGCGTTCAACAGTGAGCAGGTTCTGTTTGGCGTCTGTGTCGGCGACCGTGGCATACTGGCCGGCATTCACTCCCACCACCCCAAGCCCTCCGAGAGCACAGATAGCGCAAGACCGGAATGAGACCCGACACAGAAGGAGAAGAGGCATGCAAACGCGAAAAGGCCGTAACCCGAGATCGGACGCTCTGACGCTGGCGAGGAATATCAAATCGATCCGGTCGTATGTGGACGATGGGGTGGGATGGCTAGAAATCCTCTTCAAGGGCAACTACGAACTAGCAATTCGGTTCGAGGTCGCACCTGCCGTAGTGAAGAGGGGCTTCCTGGTTCAATACAGGGGCGGGAATTCCCACCTCATAAAACGTTACAAGATCACGAAGCAATATCCTGAAGGAGAACCGTCATGACTAAGAAGCCGAAAACTGTTTGGGTGGGCAGTATCCCCGTGACGCCGATCAGCGCAGCAGAACACAGGCGTCTGGAAAAGCGAATCAAGAAGAAGCACGAAAAACTGCGGCGACGGTATCCCGAGGTTCATGGCAAGAAAGTGGACTGGATTTCGCACTCGTACGAAGAGGGCTTGCTCTTCTTCAACGTGCGGTTCACGGATGGGAAGAACTTTTCTATCACGTGCCACCCTGTAATTGTCACGGACATCGTCGATTTCTCAGACATGAAAACCGGAGACGACGTGATCATTCGTGAGTATTACCAACGGCGCGAGGACTGACGGGCGAGTGGAAGACACCACTACCGGAACTTCCTCTAATTGATTCCCTGATTCAAGGCTTTCGGGCCGCAATGTCAGCTCGGATCACGTTCAAGTAGTCGCCGGCAGATTCGAGTGCTTGTTCGGCATCACGGTGAGAAACAAACCCGGTGTCATCGTAAAGGGCCATATTGCGTTTCCGGCGCAGACGGTCAAAGACGATCAGCAGACCGGCATGTTTCTTATCGATGCGTGATCGTACAAAGTCGATGATTGCGATGTGGTGCCCAGGTTGACTGCGCGCGCGAAATCCGTGGCTGAACATGAAGCCGAGGGAGGCTTTGAGCATTGCTTCGTAGGCTTGCTGAAGACAAGCTTCCTCGTCAAAAGCGAGAATTTTGCGGGCCGAGGCCAGCTTCTTATCCGCGCTCGCGACGAAGCGGTCGATTTGCACCCAGTCAACTGCGTGCGGTTTTAGCTTCTTCATTTGAACCTATGAGTGAAATGTGCTTATTGTGCCAGACGTTCTCCAGAAACGCATCCTTCCGAGCACGGCGCGATTCGAATTCCTTTGGCGCGAGAACCGTGTAGTTGATCTCGCGCCCGAGTTGCCGCTCAAGCTTTCGCACGACCTGTGCCAAATCTTCCTCGCGCGGGGAGCCAATCACGAGCACATCTATATCGCTAGCAGCGTCCTGCTGGTTGCTTGCAAATGAACCGTACAAGTATGCCTCGTCTATTCCCTCAATTCTCTTGAGGGATTGTGCGATCAGCTGTGCCGCACCAATGGTTTTCGCAACGATCTTGCGCACTTCATCGAAGAGCGGGTACTCCCGGTTCAGTTGAAAATACTTTTGGCGGCCAATCACCTCCGACTGAAATAGACCATCGCGCTCCAGGCGTCCCAGCTCTTTCGACAGGTTCGACGGATCGATGCTCAGCCGCTCCGCCAAGTCCCGCAAGTGGTGGCGGGCCGTCGGGTTCGTGAAGTAGTAGGCCAGCAGTTGCTGGCGCGCCTTGGAGCGAAAGTCAAGCACGTGGTAGAAGTCTACCACAAATGTGGTAACAGTTGACAACTGTAAGAACCGTGATTTCGCGCGGAGAACCTTCGCCCGCAACCGGCGGCGAATGGATGGTTGGGTGCTGACTCCAACGGGCCGGACCGAAAACGAGGGACTAAACGAGGGACTGGGCTGTGTTTCTTACGCGAACTTACAGGTGCTTAGGTGTCATCCGTGCGCTTGTAAGTTGTTTGGTATCAGTTTCCCCTTTGAACTCATAACCTAACGATCCTTAAAATTCCTTATTGCTCCCTAGTAGAAATTTCGGAAACAGGGTGTATATCGCGCGGGCATCAGTGATCATTCATCTTCCGCGCTCAGCAAGGCAAATAGACGGCTGGTTGAGATCATCGTTGTCGAAAGTCGCTTCAATAATTGGCGGGTTGATCCCAAGCCGGATCTGAGCCTCGACTGTCCGATGGCTGTCCAACAAGGGCTTCCCAACAGGAATGGGGTCATAACCCAAAGGTCGGCGGTTCAAATCGCCCCCCAACTTTCCATCTGGAACAGATCTCTGCCCGACAAACCCTCATGGTTCTTTCTGCCTGCTTAACGCGGCACGTCAGGTGTCTCCGGTTTTGCAAATTGGGCGTCCAGCGCAGCAATGTGCCGGAAGATCAGTCGGTGAAACCTAGGGAACCTCTGAAGAACTCTCCGATCCACAGGCTGAGCGTATAAGGTGTAAGTGGAGGAGAAAAGGCGGATGCGACAGCAAACTCTGGCGGCGCAGACGGGGTTCGAGAAGTACGGGCGGAAG
>Ga0316363_10002353_pt1 | contig 14588 bp, 11 predicted proteins | sample Sb_taG_3_FD_200459 | JGI IMG/M metagenome (GOLD analysis project Ga0316363, IMG submission 200459) | Peat soil microbial communities from Weissenstadt, Germany - Sb_50d_a_PC metaG (v2) (version 2) | ecosystem: Environmental > Terrestrial > Soil > Wetlands > Peat | place: Germany: Weissenstadt...
TCGATCCTGCTCAGGCTCGTCGCGAGCGTCTTGTGGAATGACCCGGCGGCTCGCCAGCAGGCTTCGACCGATAGATGGCTCGCTCGGATTGACCGGGGCCTTATCCAGCGCGGGGTGCAGTACTCATTGCGGCGGCTGCAACCTGGCGTACGGCTGGACCGCTTGGCGGTGCTCTGCGAACGCGGTTTCGACGTCGGGCTTCACCCGGATGACGCAGGCAAGGCGTTCGCGGAGTCTGCCGCGTTGGCGATGCGCTCTGGCGGCGCGGAGATTCTTGATGCGCTGCGGGTGAATTACGGTCTGGAGTCAGCCCGAGACAGCGGCGGTTCACTGCTTCGCCGGATGACAGTAATTACAGGACCTGTCGGCGAGCCTGACTCGGCTGGCGAGCAGCAGGCACCAGGCGGCCTCATCGCCTGGATCGGACGAGCGCTCGGCCGGTCAGATGCAGGCCAGGGCCAGGGAGCACCTGTCAGCGCCGAGCTAACCAAGGAACAACGCGAGCAACTCAAGCGATGGCAGGACTGGATCGATGTATTCACCAAGGCGGCGAGGAAGGCACGGCAGCGAAGATTGGCAGACGGCCCAGATCAGGCCGTTGGCCAGCAATGGCAGGTGACCCGATGAGTCCGTGCGCCTGCGTCGCGATGGACATCGGTACGCTGAGGACCAAGATCGCCGTAGCCCGCACGGGTGGCGTGCCGCTCGTGAGCAGCGTGATTACCGCCGCGGGCTCTCGCCCGGACTTCGTGCGCGGAGTGCTGGCTGACGCGCGAACCAAGCTGGGCGGCCGCCTGGACCGGGTCTGCTTCGCAGTACCAGATCCCTGGCTGGACGCTGACGTTGCGGGCGGCCACGCCTTCGAAGAATTCCGCCATGTGGTCGAGGACGAGATGGGACTGCGTGAGGTGTCCTGGATCGGCCAGGCCGCTGCCGTCACCGCCGCGACAATTTCCCAGTGGCCGGACGCCGGTAGCGGTGATTACCTGATCTGCGACATCGGCGGCAGCGGTGTGCGGACGGCCATATGCGAGGTCGACAGCAAGGAGATCCGTGTGGTGACGGCACGAGACGCCGTCGGCGGAGGCGGGCAGGAATTCAGCGCCAAGGCGCTCGGAGCGGCGGCGGCCGAAGACGATCCGGGCCTCGGCGACTGGCTTCCTGCCATCAGGCAGCAGGCACGACTGAAGCTCGTCCTAGACCGAGCAGTCGTCGATCCTGGGTTCCTCGACACGCTAGCCTGCACTCTGGCGGGCGCGAATGGCAGCTATGGCCTGACCGGAGGTCAGCTCATCGAGAGCTTCGCACCGACAGCGGAGCGACTCCAGCCTGGCATCTCTGCGGTGCTCGGCGGGAAACGGCCGGCTGTCGCGGTGCTTACTGGCGGGCTCGGCTGGTTCCCGCTTGCCGCGCGAGTCGTGGTAGAAGCAGCCGGAGTCTCGCCAAGAGTCGTCGATCCTGACGCCGCCGCAGCGGGCGCACTGTCGATCGCCCGTGGCGTCATGCGCCTAGCGCCGGCCGACCTGCCGCCAGTGCGCCTTCCCGTTCACCAGGTCAGGCACGGCATGCTCGAAGAGGACCGGCTGGATCTGCCTTGGACCCGATCCTTCGCCTCGCTCGGTGACGAGCCTGTCGTCTTCGACAACCGGGAGGTGCCGCTGGAGATCTCGGGCCGCCCAAGGACGATCCGCCTGCCTGGCCTGGCTTCTGGCAGCTACCTGATTGGCGTCCGGCCAGGCAGCGCCGGTCAAGGCTTGCTTGTACTGCGCGGTGCCAGCACCGAATCTGGCAATGCGGTCCACATCAGCCCGCTCGACCTGGAGTAATCCCCGATGACCGATGATCCGAAGGACGGCCTGTCGGCAACGCTGGCGCACACCGGGTCCGATGCGGCGCTGACCGCGCTCCGCTGCTCCATCGCGTGGGCTGCAACATCACTATCGACGCAGATCGGCGAGGACGACGACGTCGTCGCGCTCCAATGTGTGATCGGCCTTGACGACGCGCTAGCCGATCTGGAGAAGCTGCTCGGCCTCGTTCCAGCTGTGGTTAGGATCGCCTCTCCCGGGCGTCCTGTCGAAGAGCGCCTTGCTGACTGCCAGGCCAGGCTTGACCAAGAGATGAGCGAGCTGGCCTCGAATCGGGCCGCGCTCGCCGCCGCCGGTGACATCGAGCGGCGGCTTGAGGAGACACAGGCGGAGCGGGATCAGACGCAGACCCAGATCGGCATGCTGGAAAGGCGGCAGCAAATCGCAGAAGATCTGCCTGGTCTTCAAGCCAGACTTCGAAAGCTGCGGGATGCGACAGACAAAGCCATGGCCGGACCGGTCGAGCAGGTCGCGCAAGGGCTGGTGAAAGCCGTTAGGCAGCTGGCCGATCTGACTGATCAGCAGCGCAGCCTCATCGGCGCGGACCTATCGAAGCTCGCGAGTGAGGCTGTCGCGGCAGGTCAGGCTCTGGCTGCCGAGAGCGGGCGGCTCAACGAACTCAAGGCCGAGGTGACAGCACGGCAGGCTGAAGCCGATGAACTGCGGCGCGAGTACAAACAGGCCCTGCCGGGCCTTGAACTCTATCGCCAGGCCGATCAGGCGCTTGCTGGCGCGCTCACTGCCGCCGGACTAGCGTCACCCGAGTCCGCGCTTGAGGGCGTCCGAGGTTGTCTCACCGACATTGAGCAGCGGCTCAGCGACCTGGACAGCACACTGAAGCCGCTGCTCGATCAGCACGCAAGCGCCTATGCCGACGCCCTGGCGATCAGGAACTGGGCTGGCTCGAGCTAGCCCTGGTACTGGCTAGGCTCCGACGAACACAAACGCCGCCCAGTACCAGGGATGCGCATATGGCCGCCGCGACGGTGAGTCCAGGCCGGGGCGTGCCTCGCCGTCGCGTGCATCGCGCAGCGCGCGGTGCTGTTCGTAATAGGGCTCCAATTCCTCGCTGGAGATTCGCGCGAGCCATAGCTGAGCCCGGCGCAGTGCCATCGCCGGGCTCATGGGCCCCTCGCCGGCGTGCTGATCACCAACCAGGTGGTACTCGTAGAAACGGGTCATCAGCAGTGCGGTGGATGCGTCATTGACCTTCCACAGCGTGCCCACTACCCCCGCGCTTCCTGCCTGGATGAAACCTGACGGAAGGCCGATCACCTCGTCGGGAAGCTGAGTGAAATCAGTGATAGCCGTTTCGCAGGCAGATGCCGTGACCAGCCTGGCCCCGGCGAATGGCCGGTCAGTGACGATCTCGGTGAGTGTGAGGCGATCGGCTCCCGACTCTCTGGCAAGCCCGAGTGCCGAGTCACGCGGCGATGCGGCATCGAAATAACCGTGACAGGCGAGGTGCACGTAGGTTGCCCCAGGCGCGGACTCGATCAATGCTGTCTTGGTCGCTTGCTTCCCGTAGAAGGCGCGTGCCGTGGGAAAGAACGCGGAGATCTCTTTAAGCTCCGCTTGGGCGAACGGCAGCGGACTGCTGTGATCAGGGTTACCGACGCCCACCAGCGCCGGCGCCTGCCTTGGTTGGCTGGACAGCGCGGCAAGCGCAATATGCACCGCATCGAGTAGGCGGGCTGAGGGAATATAGGAAACGGCAAAGTCGTCGAGCAAGCAGCGCTGTTCGGTTTCGCCATCTCGCTGGTAAGTCGCGGCATGCAGTGGCAGCAGTCCGAGCAATCCGCAGGCGACCAGGGTGACAGCATCGGTCCTGATCGCGGTTAGGTGCCGTGCCAGCGGAGCAGCGAGCCGTTCGCCAAGCACCGGCAGTAGATTTTCGAGTTCCTTTCTGAAAACTCCAGCAGGGAATGTCGTTTCCAGCTGCGCTGGCAGGTATCCGCCTGTGATGACGCCGTCGTCGTCACTGCGGATGAGCATGGAGTGCAGCACTCCCGATGTCAGCGGCTCGGCCGGTTCGGGTATCAGCTCTGCGGCAGGGCCAGGCCGCCCATCGGATGACCCACCGTCCCTCGACTCGGCAACGACCAGCGTCAGGCTGCCGTAGTCGGTGACCGCGACGTATGCCAGCGGCCCGGCCCTTGTCACGATGCCAACAACGTCGTCGAACTCGGGCTGGGCCAGGAAGCGTTCGTGGCCATCAAGGTGCCTGATCTGGTCGACAGCGCTAGCCAGGCGCGCACGCGCCGCCGCTAGCTTCTGCTGAAGTTCGTCGCCCGCGTCCGCGTCATAAGCCTGCCGGTCACTGAGCACGATGCCAGTGACATCCCGGCGGTGCGCGGCGTCGCCGATTCGCCATTCGGTCGCCTCCAGTTGCCGCACTTCCGCTGCGGCTGCCGCGAACGCATCGGTGAGCGCGCCGTCGAGATCCTCGATCTGCCCGAGCTCAGCGAGATCACGGGCTAGCGCCTCGCCGCTACCGCGGGCACGGCCTCGTTCAAGGATGGCGACAGCCTGGTTGAGTTGTCCGGTCTTGGCAGCTGCGTGGCCGGCCCGCAGGTGCAGACCAGGCGTCGCCACCAACTCACCTTCCTTCGCCTCGCGCCGCAGGGATGACGCGTACAGGTCGTCAGAGGCCTCTAGCGCGGTCGCATAGGCGCGGAAGGCGCTTGGCCACTGATCACCCAGTCGGGCATAGGCGTCACCGAGAGCCTGCCCAGTGCCGCGGCGGTACAAGGCAAGGCCAACAGCCGCGAAGACTTCGAGCGCGATTTCAAAGTGCGTGATCGCCAGGCGCAGGTCATCAGAACCAGTCTGGCGAGCCCGTTCGGTATAGGCCGCGCCCAGGTTGTGCTGTGTCATCGCCTGCTCAAGCGATGACCACGTCGCGGATCCACAGTTGAGCGAGTCATCTAGACAGACGATCGCGGCGGTGAGGTCCGCCTGGCGCCTGGCACTGTGACGCTCGAGGTAGGCGGTACCGAGGTTGTTCTGGACAATAGCCCAGACGTCGGGGTACGCCGAGCTGTTGCCGAGAACGTCGATGGCCTGGCAGTGATAGCCGATGGCCTGGTCCACAGCGTCTGACGCGCCTTCTGAGCAGGCGTTGCCGAGGCCGGTCAGCGCGGCAGCCTGCTCGGCCACCATGCTCTGTGCGGCGAAGACGGTCTGCGCGGCCCGCAGGTTAGAGACCGCGTGCTCGAGGTTGGCCGCCCGGTTCCCGATCACGCGGTTGAAGTAGGCCTGACCAAGGCTTTGCTGGGTGACTGCCTCCTGGCGGGTCGCCCCGAGATCGGCGAATTCGGCCTTGGCGGCCGTGAACGCAGCGATCGCCAGCTCGACGTTGTGAGCGCGGTCACCATAGCCTCGTCTTGAGTAGGCATTACCTAGAGAGTGCTGCGTCTGCGCCCAATCCAGCGGAAGCTCCTGGCGCGTGCGTACCGCAAGCGCGTCTTCCAGGAAGCCGATCGCCCGCTCGACGTTGTCGGCCCAGTTGCCCGCTAGCCGCTGCATGTATGCATCTCCCAGGCCGTGTTGTACTGCGGCCAACTCGATGGCGAGCCCGCGCTCAGCGAAGATCTCGCTAGCCTCGACGAAGCAGGCGATGGCCGATTCGAGATCTTGTTCGCGGTCACCGTCCATGCGGACAGCGTAGACGGTGCCGACGCCATTCAATGCGATCGCATGAGCCACAGACCTTGCATGCGCAGCGGACTCGATTACGGCTTGGAAGTGCTCTATCGCCCGTGCGAAATTTTTCGCTGGAATACCGACGATTCGCTCGCGGAAGGCCATGCCAAGGTCGCAATGCACGCCAGCCCACTCATCTGGGAACTCTCTGGCGGTGTACAGGGCGGCGGCGGCATCCAGATATTCGATGGCTTGCTCGATATTGTCGGCGCGCTTTCCTTCGAACCGCCGCAGATATGCCCTGCCGAGTATTCGCCGCGCCCTCCCTGACTGAGCTGCTGTCGCAGCACCGACACCGGTTAAGACGGCACCACTGGATACGATGGCTTGCTCGATATTGTCTGATCGGCTGCCTTCAACACGATCCAGGTAGGCTGCGGCAAGTTCTACGCCAGCCTCGGCCCGCTGTCCAGCAAGCGCGTCGTCGCCAGCAGCCAGCACCTCGCTGAAGCACTTGATCGCGGTCTCGATGTTCTCAGCGCGAAGGCCAGCGGCGCGTCGGGCGTAAACCTTGCCGAGATTGAGTGTGGTCACCAGCCATGAGTGCGGTGCTGACGTGCGGGTATGTACAGTCAGTGACGCCTGGAATACCGCGATGGCTTCCTCGTAGTCATCCGAATCTGCCTGTTCGCTGAGGCTGGCGCCAAGCATGCCTTGAAGCGCTGCCCGCAGCTCCGCATGCGGTGCCAAGTCCGGCCGCGCGAGCATCTCCCGCAGCAATCCGATGCGGCGGCGCGGATCAGCGTCCGCGCCAAGCCGGTGAATCTCCGTCAGCGCCTGCCGGAGCTCGCCAGACAGCTTCGCGTGGCCCTCGTCGACTCGCGCGCTCATAAGTAGCGCACGGCGCTCGGCCAGCGTCGCCGCGATGTCATCTCGGCCCCGTTGCCTGGCGGCCTGGATCAGTTCTCCCAGTACAGCCTCGGCAGGCTCATCAAGCAGCTCCGGGTGCCGTGAGAGGCAATCGCGAATCTGACCCGGAGTGTTGGCCTCAAGATATTCGAACACGGCCGCCATTAATGATCGGCGCGCCGCCCTGGCGCCCAGCCTGCGCTTCATTGAAGCCTTTGACTTCTCGAGATCGCCGTGGTGAACGCACCGGTCCATGATGAGTAATGACTTAAGTTTTGCGATCCGATTGGATAACAATCACTGGAAGGTCACCGTGACGTGCAGGATGCCAACTTTCCGCAGAATACCAGTTACGAATGCTTGCGCGCAAGCTTAGCCTTCCGTGATCAGCTGCGGTGTTTGTAGTGCTTTGTTGTGTATTATCTCCTCAGCTTCCTCGTAAGCGCGCTTCTCGTCGTCTGAGTTCGAGAAAGCCCTTCCTATGCTGGTAAGTATACCGTCGCTCTCAATTGGTGAATGTCCAGATTGGTTGGGCCGAAGTACGGAACTGGCAGGAGCACTGAAGCAGCAAGGCTAGTTACTCGTATCGCCGAGCCGGTCAGGCTGGAGAAATTCTCTATTACATCAACTGAGCCCATTGCAGTGACTTTCAGGTTATCACCGGCAAGGAAGCGAAAGAACCCGCTTGAGTGCTCGTGAATAACGAAATTGGCGGTGTAGGTGACGTGGTCCGCGTAGTAATCGCTTACTCTGACGAGCGAGTCGAGTACCACGGTCTGACCTGGACTTCCCGGCGGCTTGGGCTCGAACGGTCCGAGGTGCTTGACGGCCGCGAATCCGGTAGCGACAACTAGCAGGCCCAAGACGGACAAGGCAATGTGGATTACGGCCTTTGCCAGCAGGCTTGCCATCACCCCGTGCACTATGCGCCGGCGGACTTCGACTTTCTTGTCGGCCTGAGTTTTATGGAGTGTTCTGTCTCTGTCCATGACTGATCGCGCTCTGTAGAAGCAATTCCCCCTGTCGCGGTGGCGGCAAGGTCATGTCCTTCGGGAGTTGTCCCGCTGCCGATCCTTGTTCCTCGGCGGCAACAGCGGTAGTCACAATGCTAGACAGTATTTCGGTAAGTTGCTAGAAACCACAAGATATGACAGATAGATGACATGTTGTCGCGTCTCGCGTTGATGGGACCCCGTCAGGGGTTTTCTGCCACGACGGGACCACCCGACGCCAGTGATGCGACCACCCGGCGTGTCGTGCCGGGTCTCTTGATCACTTGCCCTTGCCGATGCCTTCATGTCGGTCGACTTGGAGGGTCGGTGCTCCGGGAGGTTGCCGTCACTGAGATCCGTGACTATGCGGCACTGCCAGCCGAAAAAGTCCACATAACCATCAGGTGCTGCGTGCCTGGCTGACCGGAGTGGGGCTGCGACGGATGGCCGACCAGGCGACGGTAGACCGCAGGGCGGCAGCGCAAGGTCCATGCGCTGATCTTCACCGTATGTCCAGTGACGAATCCGCACGACGTCGTACTTCGCGCGGGGGCGACCCGCGCACCTGCCTACTGTCAGCGAATCCGCTTTTCGACCGCAGCGCGGCTTGCATGTTGCGATGATCCTTAACGCTCGCCCTGCAGACGCGATAGGCTGATAACTAGACAATGCGTCAAGACCCTGCCGAGGGTGCCAATTAGATGACATCGAACCAAGATGGCGCGCCTACGTCGCTTATCGCCGCCGAGATTAAGGCGCTACGGAAAGGCCGCGGCATCCGAGCTCGCGATCTGGAGCAGCGACTCGGCCCATACTTGCGTGAGTTGGTCGGCGATATCGCAAGCGATATCGCTGATCGCCGTCGTCTCCTGGCCAGCGAGTTGACCACGCAAGCAGCCAGGCTTCCTGACGATCTTCGCACGGCAGTACTGGCGAGCCTGGGACAGTCGACCGAGACAAGGCAGATGACTCGCTTCGGTGACCGCGTTTCCTGGCTCGCAGAACAATCTGGTCATACTGACCGTACTGCACTTCGGAGAATTGACGCCGCTGAGCAACTGCTGGCTGAGGAGATTGCCGGCGAGTTGCGGCGCCGCCGCGGTCGACCCGCGTCCGCTCCCGCTGGTTGGTACCTGGATGAGTTCCGCACGATACTTCGCCTAGATACGCCAAATCCGGAATCTCATGAACGACGTCGTATTGTGGCGACCCGACCGGGCTTGACGCATGTAATGGCCTGGCTAGATGTGCCGAGGAAGCCGGACGAACCGCGGATGGACCTGACAGCGGAGGTTCTATACGGTGGCCGCCTGGTACGCCGCCCAAGCCAAGCTGGCAACAGGTTTGAGTTCGTCATCGAGCTGCCAGCCCCGCTGGGACCGGGCGACCAGCACGAATATGCGCTCATCTTGAGAGTGCCCCAGGGTGAGCAAATGCGACCGCACTATATATTCACTCCGGAATACCAGTGCAATGCGTTCGACTTAACAGTGCGATTCGATCTGGATCATCCTCCTGTCTGGGTACGCGCGGTCTCGGGTGAGACCGTACGGATGTTCGACGACGCCAGGCCTGGCAGCGATCTCGTGAAACTGGATCGAGCCGGAGAGGCGCACGTGCGCTTCGAGAAGCCGGTCATGTATCTGGGATACGGCCTACAGTGGCAACTGTGAGCGATCACGCGCGCGGTACCACCTGTGACATCATCACGAACCGCGTCCGCAACTGCAGACTGGCCAGCATTTTGGCGTGCCGCTCGACCAGTCGCGCTGGTCCGCGCATGGCATCTCACGCGCGCGGCCGGGTTTCGAACGCCTCGGCGAGCATCCCCTGGAGATTCCGGGTTCACAGGTCATCCCGTAATCGCCGACGTCAAGGCGTCGGCGTGACACGCCAGTTCGCGGCATAATGGCTAGAGATTCCTCCAGAGCAGTGCAGGTCAACCCCGGATCACATGAACGCAGAAATGACTTCGCCGGACGAGCGGACTGGATCGGTCAGTGCGTCCTGCGCGGTATCGCCCGCCGCCGCTGTGTTGCAGCGGATGATACGGGGATATCAGCGCTGTACCGTCAACCTGCCGTCGCCGTGTAGGTATGAGCCAAGTTGCTCTACGTACGCCTTGCAGGCGCTCGGCAGGTTCGGTGCCGTCCGTGGTGGCTGGCTCTCGCTGAAGCGAATCGCGCGATGCAATCCATGGGGTGGTAACGGCGCCGATCCAGTGCCTGAGCGCTCACCTGGCGGGCGCTAAGCTAAGGCTCTGCCTCAGCGGCGCAAGCCGCATCTTCGCTGCTCTTCTGGCTGGCCTCACCGATCGCGTCCATCGCGGCAGCCCGGCGGCTGGAACTCGCGGTGCTGGCGTCGACCGCGGGCGTCGTGACCTCCACGAGGGCCGGCCGGACCAGCGTGCCATTATAGAGCCAGCCCCTCCGCAGGAAGCCGACGATCTGGCCGTCGCGATCACCCGGACGCACCGGCACCGCGACCGCCTCTTGCGTCGCCGGGTCGAATTCGCTGGCCACGATGATCTGGCTGAAGCCGTGGAGGTGCAGCATCTCAGCCAGCTCGTCGCAGACCGTCTCGGCGAAATCCGTCCCCTCCTGGTCGAGACGGTCAATCAGCATGAACATCCGGCGCGCCAGCGGCATCAGCAGCATTCCGTCAATGGTCGCTCGCGCTACCTTCAGCTCCGCATAGAGGGCGTCGAAAGCCCTGGCGCTCTCCTTGCTCTGAGCTAGGCGCCGGACGAACAGATCGGTCAGGTAGTCCAGCTTGCGGCCGATGGATTCCTCGTCCCCACCAGTCTCGCCGCCTTCCACCGCTCAGCCTCGGCCCTGCGCGTGAGTGCCGAGGGACTTGGCACTGGTCACAGTGATGCCCCTGGCATCGATGTGATTCCAGCGCCATCCAGGCCGCCAGGCCATGAGATAGAACCCCCCGCCGGTCACGCCTACGGCCAGGATGCCGAGCACCGGGTTCGCGCGGAATGCCGCACCGATCAGGACGAAGAGCAGAGCGAGCCCGGCGTACATGAGGCAGCCGACCATGCCGCAGCCGGATACCACTCCGCTGCAGCCACCTGCCGCGGCCGAACTCGCGCCGGTCTTCTTGGCCGCTGTGAAGCCTGGCAATCGGAAATGCCTCGAGGCCGCCCACTCAACCAACCGCAGGTTGGCCGCGATGGTCTTCCGCAGCTCATCGCTGTCAAAGGCGAGCTGGGACGCGCGAGTGAGCATATCGCGGGACGGGCCGATCTGCTCGGCTTTGGTGATCACGCGTCCGTTGCCAACCTGTGCCCAGCTTTTGAGCGACGCCTCGTTAAGGGCGGCGGCCAGATAGAAAGTGAATTCTTCTATATCCGGATGATCGGCGTGCACCTGGTCAAGAATCGGCAGAGCCTGCTCTGGCAAGTCACTGTTGAGCAGGATGCCACAGATAGCCACCTTGTAGACAGGCTTTTGCGGAGCCAAGGCTGATGCCCGCTCGTAGCAGCGCATGGCCTGCTGGTCATTGCCCTTGGATTCGTAAACCGAGCCGAGATCGAAATGATACTCGTCCTCGTCCGGCTGGATCCTGATTGCCTCATTAAACTCGAAGATGGCGTCATCTTCCTTGCCAATCAGGAGGTCTGCTCTGCCACGCACCGCCCATGCCTCGTGATGCGACGCCTGATGATCGGTAGCCTGACGCGCTGCGTAGGCGGCCGACGGATAGTCGCGGTGGGCCATGAACTCCTTGGCGCGGACCAACCAGCTGACACCTTCTTCGGTCGACTGCTGCACGGCTGGCGGCACATACGAAGCTAGTCGCTGATCGAATTGCGCCCGGGCGCCGGGATCGAGGAGCGTCGTCTCAGCGGCGTCGATCGTCCTGACCCGATCCTCGGCCTCGCGCTGCCGCTCAATGCTCGGCGCTTGCTGGCGCTTGATCCAGGTCCGGCGCTGGCGCTTGACCGCTTCTTTGATCTGCTCCGGCGTGGCCTGTGGGCTTACCTCAAGAATCTCGTAGTAATTGACGAAGGTCGTTACGCTTGTCATCAGCCGATCTCCAGCTTCTGGATTTCCTGCTTCGCTGTCGCAATCTGACTAGCAGTAAGGTTCGAGACACGATCGATTTCCATGTCGCCTATCTTCTTGCCGGTAGTTGCGTCGAAGATTTCCGCATGGATCACCCCATCAATGTCAAATGACATCTTGACCTCCATGGGCGCCCCTCTGGGATATGGCGGCAGGCGGCAGGTACTTTCGCCAACAACGGTCACATAGGAAGGATCGATGTCGTCGCCCTCGGTGACTCGGACATTCCAAGCCACCTGGTTGTCCTCAAGCGTCCTGAAAAGGTCGGTACCGAAAACTGGAACCTTCGAGTTGTGTTCGATCAGAACCCAGTTGCGAAGAATGCTGGTCTCTGTATCGAGGGCTAGAATGCCGAGACCATGCGCGGCCACATCCGCTACCTTGATCTTTCCGCCCTTGATTCCCGCTAGCTCGGGGAGCGCGGACTCACCGTCCTCCATGGCGCACAGATGCGCCTGAATAGCCGCCCCTAACGCCACCGCCTCGTCCGGGTTGACGGACCGCTCCGGCTCCTTGCCGCTCACCCGGCGGATCATTTCCTGGACCATCGGCATCCTGGTAGAACCGCCGACGAGCAGGAGCTTGTCGATATCGTTCCAGGTCAGGCCGACGTCGTCGAGCGCCGACTCCGTGATGTCCTCGGTGCGTCCGAGCAGGCCCCTGGTCAGGCCGTTGAACGTGTCCCGGTTGACCGGCAGGGTGAACGTGCGGCCATCAGCCGAGATAAATACCTTGGTCTCAGTAGTAGTGGTCAGGGTGCGCTTGGCCAGCTCGGCCTTATCGCGGAGTTCAGCTGTCCTCAGGTCGTCGTCGAGCAGATCCGGTCCGCCTTGCCGGAGCACTTGCTCGTTCAGGTACTTCATGAGCTCGTTGTCCCAGTCGAAGCCGCCGAGGTTACGGTCACCGAATGTGCCGATCACCTCGAAGCTGCCGGCTGAGATCTCCATGATCGTGACGTCGAACGTGCCGCCGCCGAGGTCATAAACGAGCACCTTGCCAGTGGCTTGCGTGTCGAGGCCATAAGCGAGCGCCGCGGCGGTTGGCTCGTTCAGCACTCGCCGGACATTGAGTCCGGCGATCACTCCGGCATCGATCGTCGCCTTGCGCCGCGCGTCATCGAAATAGGCAGGGACCGTGATTACGGCGTCAGTGACCGGAGCGCCAAGCGCGAGCTCGGCATCCTCCTTCAGGCGCCGGAGGATTATGGCCGAGACTTCCTCCGCCGAGTACTGTCGGTCATCGGAGGTGGCGAACTTCCAGGTCCGGTCGCCCATCTTCCGCTTGACGAACTGCACCACATCGTCCGGTGCAGTGGGCGCTGTCCGCTTTGCCATTGAGCCAACCAGGGTTATATCGCCCTGAAACAGAACGACCGAGGGAGTCAGCCGCTCACCTTCGCGATTGGTGACGATCTCTGGCTTGCCGTGGCTTCCGACGACGCCGATAGCCGAATAGGTGGTTCCGAGGTCGATGCCAATAGGGCCCATAGGGCCAAATCCCCCTCCCGCCGAGCAGCCTGACGCGCCTTACCGGTCCTTCCGGTCATTTAGCGACAATAAGGCATGCTCGCATACTTTGTCCTGACTACGGCTGTAGCAGTGTGACCTGCAGACCGTTTCGGTAAGTTTTGCAGAAAGACACCTAATAAGGCAAGCTGCCGCATCGTTTCATCATCAAGATGGATGAGCAACGTCCCACTAGCGTAATGATTCTCATGTTTTGCCCGTTCGACGAACGACTTATCGGAAGTTTCAGTTTCGGGTAAACTAGCGGGCCGTGGCCGAGGCGGGACTGATCCGTCGGCATAACGTTGGACAGTCGGCGATGTTCCGGGCCAACTCCGACAACCGTCTCGTCGAGCCGCTGGCTGAGTTGCTGTTCCTGTACCGGAGGCTTTTGCAGGTGGTGGCCAATGAGTTTGCATCGCCCGCAGAGAATTGGAGCGTGTGATCGGCGCGGGCCCGCCGACGGCGCTGCGCTGTTGGCGCAAGCGCAAACCATGGCAGCCACGGCTACCCGGACTCGTCGGTGCCAATGCGTACGGCGCCTATGTCTGGCGACTCCACCAACCCGCCGCCGAGGCGACCGCCCGCGCCTGGCAGGAGCGGGCAAGGTTGTTGCGGGAGTCGCTGCCAAGGCACTCCCGGAAACCGAGACGTAGCCCCTGACCTGGGAGCCGCCTGTCGGAATCGAACCGATGACCTGTTCATTACGAGAAGCACGGCCCGCCGCCCCGAGCGCTCTGCCTGCACCGATAGCCCGCCCGAGCGCTCACGAAACCCAGAATGCACCCAGTCAGCGCGGCGCCCGGTCCACGACCCGGTCCACAAGCCATCCGGCGAATCGCGTCGTGCATGTGACGCTCGGTAGCCTCGGCACAGGCGCGCCGCATGCGCGTAAGGCCCAGCCAGACGGCGGATCCCGGCCGCGACATGTCCGCGTTCGGCCTCCCGCCGCCCGGAGAGCAGGCCTGAAGAGGCGACTCGCCTGTTCATATAGCGTCAGATGCATATAGCATGTGATGCATGACCGGGTTGTATGACGTCGAGATCGAGCCGGAAGTCAGATCATGGCTCGCCAGGCTCAGCGACCGCGACTTCGGCCGCGCTGACTTCCTGGTCGGCCTGCTAGCCGAGCAAGCCGAGAACCTCAGCGAACCCTACACACGGCACCTGGGCGGCAAGGTCCGCGAACTGCGCTTCCACCTCCTCGCCCAGCAGACCCGCGTCACTTACTGGCTCGCGCCCGGACGACGGCTGATACTGCTCACCGTTTTCCGCAAGACCCGCAACGCCGAGATCGCCGAAGTCACGCGGGCCTTACAAGCCCAGAAGGCTTGCGAAGCAGACCACGGACTGGCCCACGACACGTTCGACCGCGAGGTGCGCTGACATGACCAACGACCACACCAGCTACGAAGAACTCGCCCGCAGCCGCCGCGACAGCGCGGACTACCGCGAGGGCTACGCCGAGGCGCAGCGCGCGTTCCTCATCGGCCAGGCCGTCCGCGACAGGAGGCTGGCCCTCGGCCTGTCCCAGGTCGAACTCGCCACCCGCGCCGGGATGACCCAGCCAGCCCTGTCCCGCCTGGAAGCCGG
>Ga0316363_10002358_pt1 | contig 14571 bp, 15 predicted proteins | sample Sb_taG_3_FD_200459 | JGI IMG/M metagenome (GOLD analysis project Ga0316363, IMG submission 200459) | Peat soil microbial communities from Weissenstadt, Germany - Sb_50d_a_PC metaG (v2) (version 2) | ecosystem: Environmental > Terrestrial > Soil > Wetlands > Peat | place: Germany: Weissenstadt...
ACGGGGCCGACCGGGCGGCCGACCGCTTCGCGTTCGCCGCCTTCCTTCCTTGATCTCCCTCATTGCGACCCGAACTCTCTCGGATCGCCGCTTCGACTCGAAGGCCGCGATTACCGGGAGGAGCGCAAGCAGCACATCTCGCCCGAGGTTCGGCTTGCCATCCTCGGGGGTATCCAGCGTCGATTCCTTCAACGAATGGAAGGCGACTCCCAACTTTTCCAAGTCGAGAACGGCCTGAGTAGCCTGGGTGAAGGTCGCCTCGCGGCTGAAACGATCCAGTGCCCATACGAGAAGGTGGCTCCAAGGTCGGCCCGGTGCCCTTGCGTCTTGAAGAAGACGTTCGTATTCGGCGCGCTGGAACTTCCCCGTTCCCGAGACCTTCTCTCGGTAGAGTTCGGCGACCTCCCAGCCACGCCGTTCCACCTCGTTTCGGAGTTCCCGTTCCTGACCGGCAAGGTCTTGGTCTTCGCTGGAAACCCTGACGTAAATGGCCGTCTTCGAATTGGGAAGCGCCGGTATCATTCCCCTAACCGGCTACCTCGACCTCGTGATGGCAAACCTTGCACATCGGTTGGTCGGACTCGGGCATTCCCTCAAAGTCGTACTTCTTCAGAACGATGAGCTGGTCACAACCTTCACAAGTGCATGATCGCGCTCGGAACGAACTGGAAGATTGAACTTCAAACCGATTCGGCTCCCGCACACCCCAGAGCTCCGCTGTCTGTGAGATTCGGCATTCGCTACACATCCCTTTACCCTCGACGCGAAGCAAAAGCGATCGTTAAGCTCAGGGCGCAGATCGAGGATCAACGCGTTCACTTTTTCCGGCGGCCTCTTGCGAGGAACCAATGGTGGTTCCTTGGTCATTAGTAGAGGAGCGGTCGGACACCTTGGACAGGTCGGACACACCCGTCTCCGGGAGTCGTTGCTGTTCGGGGTGTCCTACGTGTCCGGTCTTATCGGCACTTCTGTCGATCGAGGACTTGAGGGCAATCCCCCGCCAGCCCCACTTTCTACCCTGTGTAACCGTTCCGCGTTCCTTTCTCGCGGCAGGATAGACTCGGGGGAGGCTCTTGGAGAACGCGTCCTGCGAACGGACGGTGACGTCCCTCTCCTCGCAGAACTCCACGTAGGCACCGTAGATCGTTGCCGTCTCCATCCAGGCCGCCGAGTCCTTCGTCGTGGCGGTCGTCAGGAAGTAGTAGACGGAGTCGCTCCTCTTCTTCCACTCCTCCTTCAAAGAGGTCGTTCCGTCAGCGCCAGGGAACCCGGACTCGCGAATCTTGCGGAGCCCGTCGAGCGCCCAGTTCAGGATTCCCGACCGCTCCAGTTGGAGTTTCGCCGGAAGGTCCCGATCCTCTCGCCCTGTGAAGTCGACCGGGAACGGGATCAGGACCCATCGCCGCCAGAAGGCTATTGTCCGGTCGTTGATCTCAGGTAGCTCGTTCGCCGAGAAGACTAACTTCGCATCGTTGAAGAAGGTGAATGCGTCGCGGAACTTCTTCTCGGCGCGCACCGGGTCGCCGCCCGTCAACATCTTGAAGACGCCGGTGTGCTGGATCGCCCTCGCCGGGATATCGGCGCAGATATTCGCATACTTGCCCCAGAGGTTCGCGGGGGCGAAGCGGTTCTCGGAGAGCGTCTGCAACGTCTCGGAGCAATACCCGTCCCGACCGAGGAGACCCTCGAGGACCCCGAGAAGGGTCGACTTCCCGTTGTTGCCCTCGCCCACAAGCATGAACGCTCGCTGGAACTTGTTCCCTCGCTCCAGCACGTAACCGAACAAGCGCTGTACGGCGTCACTATCGGGCTGATCAGGTAACACCTCCGTGAGGAACTGGCTGAAGACGAGACACTCCGCATCTGGGTGGAACGCTACGGGCAACTTGACGGTGAAGTGTTCGGCCGGGGTGTGCGGACGGAGTTCAAAGGTCTGGAGATCGAGAATCCCGTTCAGGAGACACGCGACGCCCGGCCGATTGAACCGAGCTGGGTCGACGAAGGTGCGGCGTCGCACGCCGTCCACCACTTCGCGGACGAAGGCTGAGCTCGCGGTCATCCCCTGGTGGCGGAAGGCCCGCTCGATCCACGCGATGACGATGTGCTCGCCGGGGATGTAGACGCCCTCTTTGTAGACCATTAGGTCGCCTGAGCCCGTCAAGGTTGAGCAGTAGAGCTCGTTCGTGATCTGGGCGACGAACGCCGCCTTGTCGGGGCTCCCCTTCTCATCGAACAGCGGGTCCGTCCTACTCAGCGCCTCCTCATCGAAGGTATCGAGCAGCGGTGACGTTGACATGGACAGCTCGCGGTGACGGAGTTCTTGGAATACGGTAAAGTGACTTGCGGCAGACCCGAGTTCCACTCGGAGCTCAGTGAATAGCGCGGTTAGCCGTTCTCGCTCTTGGTCGACTCTAGGGTCTCCCATCATCAAGCGGGTGGACACACGGCCAGCGTTCGGTCCGGCGACCTGTTCCCGGGCGAGTAGACCGATGAGATCGCGGTACCGAAGAGGTATCTCCGTCGGTCGTGCGGTTCTGGCACCGGGGGCGGTCTCGGCGCTCCCGGCGCCGTGGCGAACCCCGCGAGGGGCAGGCCCATCAGCGGTCCCTGGTGCAGTCACGGGCCGAGACCTCCGTGAGCAAGTAGTTGGCGTTCATGATCGTTCAGCGAGCTCCCATAGGACTGGGACGATCGCACCGTAGTCGGCGGTGGTCATCTCGTTCGGCAAGTTCATGACGACCACGCGAAGCGGGTGAGCGGACTCGAGGGCGGTGACCAGCGCCTTCAGGTCGGACAGGTTCGCCGTGGTGACTGGCTTGTAGGCCGGGGTGGAGCTCGCCATCATCTCCGTCCCGTTCGCCAACGTCATCACCGAGATCTCCTCGTTCGACCCGGGGCTCATGGTGCTTTACGGCGAGGTCCCCCACGCTTTCTGGTACAGCGCCGCAAGGCCGGCGGCTCGTGCGGCCTTCTGAAGGTCTCCCCGAACCTTGTCGAGCGCGGAGCTGTACAACGGCGCAACCGTTTCGCCGCCGGCCCGGAGCTGCTCACGAAGACGGAGGCCGGCCTCCGTCTCGTTCCAGACCTTACGCTCGGCCGTCCCGATGTCTGTACGGACCTGCGGTCCCGCGAGGAGAACCCTCGGCGGGCGCGGCATCTGCACCGGACCACCGCTCGGAAGGGTCCGTTGGCGCACTCGCGGAGGATCCGCCCCCGCCTCGTCGTCGAAGATCAGGCTCCCAGTGTCGCTGTAGCCGTTCATGTTGCTGTGCCCTCCGTGTTCGAGGACTGCGATTCCGACGAGGCCGAGTTCTCCTCTCGGGTGCTCTCATGCGAAGGAGTGGATTCTTCCGGCGAAGCAAGCTCTGGCCGAGCAGGGTTGGGGGCGTGCGTGACGGTCTTGTAGCGAATCGAGACCGGTGCACGAAGCGTGTCGACCACGGAGTGGAGGTGACCTTCGCTCTCCGCGACGACCATGACCAGCGGGCGCTCCTCCTCTTTCGCTTCGGTCAGGGTTACTCGAGCAGACCGACGCACCAACTCTCTCGGAGGGATGCCCAGTTCCTCCCCGAGACGTAGGGTTGCGAGGTCCTGGTCGAGGAGGGCCACGAGGGCAACCCGAGCCTCCTGCCGCGCGGCCTCCCGCACCACCTCGAATGGCGCGCTGCTTGGTGCGATTTCGGACCCCTCGGTCATGTCAACAACCTCCCGGTCCCGGAAACGGTAGGCTCCGGCTTGGTCGCAGGTGAGTAGGACTCGACGATGCGAGGAACGTGGACGGGCGTCTGCAGAACCCAGCGGTGACTTGACCGAAAATCCAGACGGTCGAGAACTTCACGAAGGCGCTGAACCCACGCCCGGAGGAACGGCCGGCCCTCCCCGTCGAAGTAGGAGACGGTGTCAACGACCCGAATCCCTCGGTCCCCACCGACGTGTCGAGCGAGGATATCACGGCGGTCCGCGTGTCGTCCCGCAATCCACCCGTATGGAAGCCTCGTTTCGCACGCCGGGCACCTGAGGCTCCACAGGGTCCTGCCCCCTCCCCCTCCGGGTCGCTTTCTCCGCGCCACATTCGGTCGGTACCTCACTTGTGTGAACCGCAGGTTTAGGGTAATGAACCTAAATTGGTAGTAGGCAGTCAATTACCGGGATGACGAAGGAGCGGCCCGGCCGCCCCCGAAAAGGCAGCCTATCTCAAAACGGGAGACTCTTCTTGGACGCTCTCCAGCGTCTGAACGAAGAGTGGGGGAAGGACGGATCCGCACACGCCCCATACCTCCACCGTCCCTGGTCCGAGCGCGAGATCGTAGAAGAGATCGCGAAAGCAAGCGAGGCGAAGGGAAGAACCCCCGAGGGGCGACGCGGTTGGGCGAAATCTGTATTCACGAGGGGAGTAGAGAACGCCGGAAATGACTATCTCCGCCGTCTGAACACTCAAGCATTGGCTCAGTTGAAGACCCTCCGGACCAAAGGCATGATAGATCCCCAGACCCGACGTGCCTTCACGAAGTCGCATGAGGAGGTCAACCAGGAAATTCTACGGCGCCTCCCGGAGCTCTCCGGTCGGGCGAACCTAAGTAGGGACCTATTGGAACAAACCCGAGCCCAAATAATCCAAGCCCGTAGAACGGGTCGCGTTCCGGAAACCGTTCAAGAGCTCCTCATCAACCTGATGTTCAAAGGTATCATCCCTTCGTGGTTCCGTGACTGGGCCACCTCACGTGCTCCCAGGCCCTACTCTAGGAACGTCTTCCAGCCGGACCTCTTGAACGGGACGGATCGTTACGTGTTGCCGAAACCACTCACCGCCGAGCGGCAGAGCGCTCCGAGGCTCTCCGAGGTCTACGACCTTGAAATCGTAGTGTGGCGACTAAAGGTTCAGCTCGAGGGTTTAGCGCCCTCAGAGCTTCCACAATGGCGAGTAGCTCAGGCGCGCTCCGTCGAAGCTATGCTTCACGAACTGGAGGAGAAGCTGTGCTCACTGAAGGAGGAGCTCCGCGGGACGTTCTTCAAGGAGACCGGCATAGCGAACCATCCAGTAACGTTCGACGAGTGGAAGAAGAGACGCTTGGCGATTCCTGCCGGCTCAATCGGCAAGGTACGGGTGTCGTTCCCGCCTCTGTCCGACCAGGACAGGAAGCGGCTTGCGAGGAAGGTCCGGGTTTCCCAGAAGGGCAACAGACCGGACGATCGGAGGGGCCGCAAGCCGCGGAGTCTTACGGCCCGCGAGTCGAGGGGTACGCTTCTGCCGCGCCCGCCGCCTTGCGAACAATTGCCTCCCCGTTCGGCAGCTTCGTGACGTAGTGCCAACCGTTCGCGAGCCGATCTCGCAGCTCCGAGAGCCGGACCACGGACTCTACCGGGTCGGGCGAACCGTTGGGTGGCTGTCCGACCAGTCCAATCGATTCCATACTAGTGATCGGGCTCGATGTCGTCCCTCGAGCGCCTTGCAGCCGCTCGGTGACCACCCGACGGACCTCCTCGGTGCTCATCTTCGGTACGTCGAGTTTGGCGACCTCATCCTCCGGGAGCAGGACACCGAGGATCGCTCGCTTCAGGTCTAGCTCGGACGGCTCAACAACGACCTTCGTTGTCGAAAGGAACGGCTCGCACCTCTTGTACGCCTCGCGTGCCTCGCGGAGGAGCTCCTCGCCCCAGACCTTCCCGACGTTGTAGCGCGCGGAAACTCCGCCGTCGTGACCGAGAATCGCCTCGCGTAAGTCACGCCCAATCTTCCCTTGCCCTTCCGCCAGCAGGAGTCGCGTTGAGCAATAGGAGCGCAGGACGTACGGCCTCCACGATACCCCCTTCGGCTTGGCACCAGAAAGGGCGGCACGGATCGCGAATACGAGACCCTTAGTACTGATGAAGCGACCCGCGCCCTTCTTGCCCTGGAACTCATGAGTTGCGGCAAAGGAGTCGACTGTGACGACGGGGGACTCAGGTCCGAATCGCTCGCCTTGGGCGGATCGGGCGTCAAGGTAACCGAGCAAGGCAGAGGCAAGCTCCTGGCTCCCGAACGTCGTATACATCTTTCGAGTCTTTGACAGGCGCGCGGGAACCCGGATAACGAACGGGATGGTCTTCAGTGAAGCGTGTCGTCCTAGGGTCAATTCGGGAAGATCGCCGAGGCGGAGCCCATCCGACGCCCCGTAGGTCCCCATCACACCAGGTCTGAGCCCGGAGTGGGCCATCAGGAGGGCGACGACTCTCCCCCTCGGGCTGAGGCGATCGAGGATGCGCCTAAGCTCCTCGGGGGTTGGCACGCGCTCCCGCTCAAGGGTGACGCCTCGAGTAGGACTGAGCTTCGGAAATGAGTCGAAATCGACCCGGCGGAACCGGAGCCAGGAGCGGAGCCCGTCGAATGTTTTCGCGATATAGGCATCCAGGCGCCCCTCTCGTTTGAGGTTCGAAGCGTAACGGACAAGAGCCTCTCCCAATGCGTCGGGATCATTCTTGGCAAGCTCGACGAGTCCCGCTGGCTCCATCTCCAACCGAGTAAGAGATCCACCCAATTGGCGTAGGTACGTGTCAGCGGAAAGTCTCGAACGGAGCGCACGTTGATCGTACCAGGCTCGAACCCTGGGGTCGGAAAGGAGATGCCGGTGCACTTCCTTTCCCCGCTTGCCGGCACTCGCGAGCGGGACCATCGGCAGCAGACAGGCTGGCAGCCAGATAAGGCATTCGTTAGGCGGGGCAGACGCCCGTGCTGGGATTCGAACCCAGGTCTGAGGCTCCGCAGGCCTCTAGGATAATCCATTGCAGCGGGCTGGGGTGTGTGCCCCGTTCCCGTAGCTACCCCACACGGGCATCCGGTCCTGTAGCGGTCCGGCGCGCCGAGGTGGGTCGCGTATAAAAGGTCGGAGTCGTGCAAGCCCGCGCGCGCACGACACTTTATACCGGGCGAAGCTCCCCGGCGTCCGGGGAGCACTGGCGCGGTCGATGAGCGGAACGGAAAGCCCCGACCCCTGGGATGCGCTGCGAAACCTCCCAATGGGCCGCCGCATCGAAGTCTCCGATGGCCACGGGCAAGTTTGGTCCGGCACCGTCGTGCCGCGTCACGATCTCTCGGGAGACCGGATTCTGCCGCTCAAGCTAGAGAACGGCTACAATGTGGGTCTCTACGTGCACCCGAACTTCACCTTCCGGGTGCTCGAATCGCCGCCGCCCGTGTCGAGGATGGAGCCGCTGCCGGTGGCTCCGTCCGAGATATTGGATTCATCTGAGCCGTGCGTGACGCTGCTCACCACGGGAGGGACGATCGCCTCGCGCGTGGACTACGAGACCGGCGGAGTGAAACCGGTGAAGGAGGAGCGGGAGGTGCTTGCGTTCTACCCCGAGCTCCAAGCTGCCGGCCGCGTTCGCATCGTTCCGGTCTTCGACCGACTGAGCGAGGACCTGACCCCAGAGGACTGGTGGGTGCTGGCGGAGAAGGTCGTGGAAGCATTCCGCGACGGCGCGTGCGGCGTGGTGATCGCGCACGGAACCGACACGCTCGGCTTCACCGCCGCAGCACTCAGTTTCATCTTGACCGACTTGCCCGGCCCGGTGGTCCTCGTGGCCGCCCAACGATCGCCGGACCGCCCCTCCTCCGACGGAGCGACCAATCTGCGGGCGGCCGTGGAGGTCGCCCACGACCGTCGGCTCGGAGAAGTCGTCGTGGTCATGCACGCCGGCTTCTCCGACTCCCGATTCGCGATCCACCGGGGGAGTTGGGTACGCAAGATGCATTCGAGCCGTCGGGACGCGTTCGAGAGCCGCAATGGCCCGGTGCTCGGCTTCAACGAAGGGGGATTGATCCGTTTCGACGTGGCTCCGCGAGCGCCTTCCGCGGGACCGGCCCGGGCGGAGGGACCGATCGACCTGGACGCCGGCATCCTCTGGTTCTACCCCGGTCTCTCGCCCGAACGAGCGTCGGAGTGCGCGCGCGGACTGCGGGGGCTGGTGCTGGCCGGCACGGGCCTCGGCCATGTGGCGGCGAATCACGTCGACTGGATCCGGGAAGCGGTCGACCGTGGGGTCGTCGTGGTCATGACGACGCAGTGCCTCGGGGGGAACGCCGACCCGTACGTCTACGCGACGGGTCGGGAGCTGTTGCGCGCGGGCGTGCTCTACCTCGGAGACCTCCTCCCGGAAACGGCGTACGCGAAGATGGTCTGGGCCCTCGGGCGCGCCGGCCAGCCTACGGACGTTGCCCAGCTGCTCCGAGCCGACCGGGCCGGTGAGTTCGGCCGCCGGCACCTGGCCGGGGGCGACCGATGAAGGCCGGGCTCGAGGTTCATCAGCAGCTCGCGACGGGCAAGCTGTTCTGCGATTGTCCCACCGAACTGTCCGAAGAGGTCCGAGGCTCGTTCAGCCGCCGACTTCGAGCAGCCAGCGGAGAGAATCACGGCGTCGACGCCGCGGCCGCATTCCAGGCGTCCCGCGGACTGCTTTACCGCTACGAGGTGAGTCCTGCGAACTGTCTCGTAGAGATGGATGAAGAACCCCCCCACCCCTTGAACGAGGCCGCGCTCGATACCGCCCTCACCCTCGCTGCATTTCTGCACGCCCGACCGGTCGACGAGATCGAGGTGATGCGAAAGATCGTCGTCGACGGTTCCAACACCACCGGCTTCCAACGGACCGCGCTCATCGCTCGCGACGGCTACCTCGAGGTCGGCGGCCGGAGGTTCTCTATCCTGACCATTTGTCTCGAAGAGGATGCCGCCCGCCGAATGCGAGAAACGGACGGGGAGGTCGTGTATCGTCTCGACCGGTTGGGAATCCCGCTCGTAGAGGTCGCCACGGGCCCGGACATCACCTCCGGAGCGGAAGCTCGGGAAGTGGCCCAGGAGATCGGTGCCCTGCTGCGCGCCACGCGGCGGGTCCGCCGGGGAATCGGGACGATCCGGGAGGACGTCAACGTTTCCGTCGAAGGCGGCCACCGTATCGAGATCAAAGGCGTGCAAGAGCTCGGCAAGATCCAGGAGTACGTCGACGAGGAGGTGGCCCGGCAGAAACTGCTCCTCGGCGTACGGGACGAGCTCGTACGACGGAGGGCGCACGTGCCGGACCGCGCTCCGACCGAGGTGACCGAGGTGTTTCGCGGGATCCCCACCGGACCCCTCGCGGAGGTCGACCGGAAGGGGGCCCTCGTCCTGGCCTTCCCGCTCCCGGGGTTCGCGGGAATGCTGAAGTCTCCTCCGGGAAGCGAGGAGCGGCTGGGCCGGGAGCTGGCCGACCAGGCGCGCGCGCAGGGCTTGCGCGGCCTCCTCCACTCCGACGAGCTACCGGCGTTCGGAATGACGCAGGGCCAGGTCGAGGAGGTCCGCCGCCGGCTCGCCCTGTCCGACCCGGACGCATTCGTTCTCGTCATCGACCGCTCGCGCGAACGGGCCGAGGCCGCGCTGCGCCGGGTGGCCGCGAGGGCCCAGTTCGCGCTCGAAGGGATCCCGGGGGAGACACGGGACCCGCTGTTGGACGGTCGAACCCGCTATTCGCGACCCTTGCCCGGGCGGGACCGCATGTATCCCGAGACCGACATCCCACCGATCCGACTTTCGGAGGACCGATTGGCCCGCATCGAGCATGACCTGCCCGAACGGCCGGAAGCGCTGCGAGCCCGGCTGGAACGAGAGCACGGACTGACCGCCGAGATCGTTCGCCAGGTCGTCTACAGCGACGAAGAACCCCTTTTCGAGGAGCTTACCCGCCGAGGTCACGCTGCGTCGCTCGTGGTGCGGCTCCTGTTCCAGGACCTGCCGTCGGTCGAACCCAGAGCCCCCGGTGCGCCTTCGTTCGAACCGTCGACCGAGACGCTCGATGCGGTGCTCGCTGCGGTCGAGACCGGACGATTTGCCAAGGAGGGGATCCCGACCGTGCTGGCGGCACTCGCAGGCGGGGCCCCCGACATCAGCGCGGCGGTCGAACGCGCTGGACTCTCCGGATTCACCCTCCAGGACCTGGACGCGCTGGTCGATCGGATCGTGCGCGCGAACGCGAACCTGGTGAGTAGGCGGGCCGAAGAGGCGTTCTCCCCGTTGATGGGAGACGTGATGCAGGAGGTGCGGGGCCGCCGCGACGGTAAAGAGGTCGCAGACGCGCTCCGACGATCTATCGCGCGACTTCGAGCGGAAAGCGCGCCCTAGCGCGGGCGCCCAGCAGGTCCATGGTTCCACGGTCCTCCTCGTTCGCACCTTCCGGACATCGACCCACGCGGTTCCGCGCGGTCGTGACGGACGTCGATGGAACGCTCACCGACTCCAGCCGCCGTCTCGACCCGGACGCCGTGTCGTTCCTGCGACGGGTCGAGGACCGAGGCATTCCGGTGCTGCTGGCGACCGGCAATGTTCTACCCGTGGCGCTGGCACTGTGCCGATCGCTGGGGCTTTCCGGGACGATCGTCGCGGAGAATGGCGGGATGCTCTATCGGAAGTTGCGCGACGGGAGCGAATCGGTCGAGCGACTCGCCGACCAGAAAGTGGCCCTGGCGGCGTTCCGAACGCTGAAGGCGGCCGGGTTGCCCGTGCGTCGGCTGTTCACGGACCGGTGGCGGGAAAGCGAGGTAGCGATCGAACCGAACGTCTCCGTAACCTCGGTCCGACGCGTCCTGCGGGAGCAGCTGGTGAACGTCGAATCGACCGGGTTCGCGATCCACCTCATGCAAACGGGCGCCGGCAAGCTACCGGCACTGACCCGCGCGCTCGCGAACGAAGGTCTGACCCCACGGGATTGCGTGATCCTCGGGGACGGTGACAATGACGTCGCAATGCTACGGGCCGCCGGATTCGGGGTGAGTTTCGCTTCGGCCAGTCCGCGCGCGCGCCGCGCCGCCCGCTACGTGAGCTCGGCGAGCTATGCGGCAGGATTCGTGGAAGGGCTTAAGGCAAGTCGGATTCTCGCGTGAGATACTCCCCCCCGGGAGGGAATCGACCATGTTGGTAGGTCAGTGCGCGCGTTGCGGAGCCCCCGCGTCGCTCGGGTGCACCGTCTGCGGGCGAACCTTTTGTCGAGAGTGTCTGGACTCCGAAGAGCGCGTGTGCTCGGATTGCTTGCAGGTTCAGAAGACCGCGCGGAGCCCCGTGGGGTCGCGCTCGCCGCCTTCCCGCAAATTCCACCGGGCCGCGCCGGCTCCCGGCCGCGCTCAGTAATTGTAACCGGGGAGAACGATCGAACCCTTCGGAGACGCCCGCGCGAACGAGAGCAGCACGACCCCCACCGCGCCCGTGAACAACCCCGCGGCGAAGGCGGCCCAAGCGTACGACCCGAGCGTCGAGGTGATCCGAACCCAGCCCACCATCATTCCGCCACTGCCCGCCATCCAATGCGCCAGTAGGTTCGCCGCCACTCCGCCCACCCACCCCAGAAGGATCAGGAGGGCCCCCGCGATGTAGTACCCTAGGCGTTCGTCGCCCCCGGGATCCATCGGAGGAACGGCCGGAGTCTCGTGAACGTCGACCACTACCCTCGCCACCGAGGAGCCGCGTATAGTCGTTGCGCCCGCCGCAGCGCCCGGGTCGAATCCCGGGCGATCCGCGCCGTGGGAACCGGTCGGGAAACCATAACGTCGGGACCGCATGGAGGTTTGTTCACTTTGTCAACCAAGTCGTTAATCAACGTGGAGTCCCGTCCCCCCTTTCGTGTCGAGGGAGGTCCCCCCGGAACCTGCCCCCACCGGGTTTTCCTCGTCCAAAAGGTCGGTCCTCCTGCTACTCAAGCGGCAACCGAACGCCTCGCTCTCGGCCATCGCCCAATCCCTGGAGATATCCCGGGCCGCAGCGTGGAAGCATCTAGCGAAGCTCGAGGGCGACGGACTAGTCGTGCGCGACTACCAACGCGGCCGGGCCGGTCGTCCGCGCGCTCGCTTCCGTTTGGCGCCCTCTACCGCGCGATTGTTCCCGGAAGCGTACGTGCAGATGTCGCTCAGTGCGCTCGCGTTCATCGAGCGAACCCAGGGACGCGATGCCGTGGTCCGCATGTTGGAGGAGCGGGCGTCCGAGCTCCGGGCGACGCACGTCACGCGCCTATCGGACCGGGACCTGCCGGGGAGGGTGAACGAGCTCGCGAAGATCCGGGACGAGGAGGGCTACATGGCCGCGGCGCATCGCGCCGGAAAGTACCGCTTCGAGTTGCTCGAGCACAACTGCCCGATCCTCGCGGTCGCGGGGCGCTATGGTGAGGCCTGTGACGTGGAACGAAAGCTCTTCCAGAACCTGTTGCAGGCCGACGTCGCGGTCCGGCACCGGGTGGTCGCGGGCGATCCCGTGTGTCGGTTCCTGATCGGGCGTCGCTCCGCGACCTCTCCCCGGGATTCGAGATAGGGACGCTCGGATGGCGGGCCCCCTGGCTCCTTCAGCGACCCCGATGCCTCGCTCGACGGAGGAGGCGGCTCCCGACGAGGTCGAGTATCGTCGTGGCGGGTGGCGGGAGCTCCTCAGCAACCGACGGTTTCTGCTCATGGAGACCTCCGGCACGCTGGCCGGCGCCGGCTACGCCGTCTACTCGGTCTCGGTCCTCTTCCTCGCGTATGGGCTGACCGGAAACCTCCTGATCGCCGGAACGGTCCTGTTCATCGAGACGGGCGTCTACACCGCGACGTTTCTCGTCGCTCCGATCGTCGACCGAGCCCGCGACAAACGCACGATTCTACTGGTTTGCTACCCGATCCAGGCCGTCGCAGCCACGGCGCTCGCGCTCGAGCTGCGTTCGGGGGTCCTTTCGGTCCCGGTCCTCTTGGGGCTGGTACTGCTCCTCGCCATCCTCTGGGACTTCGTTTGGGCCGTGTTCATGGTCGCCCCACGCATCATCCTGCCCAAGCGGCAACTGTACGTGGCGAACGGGTTCTCCAGCATCGTCTCCGTGGGAACCCAGGTCGGGGGGTACGCCGGGGGCGGGGCCCTCCTGTACTTCATCGGGCCCTACGGCGGCGCCAGCGCCTACGCGGTCCTTCTGGTGGCCGCGCTCGCCGTCTCGGTCCCGCTCGCGCTTCCGGTCGAACGTGCCCCGGTCACCCGGTTCTGGGAGACGTTCCGGCGCGGATGGGACTCCTTCCGCGGCCGCGCGGGTCGTTCTCTGAGGGTCTTCGCTGCCGTGGAAACGTTCGTGGGGTTCTTCAGCGCGGTGCCTCCGCTATTGATCACGGCGATCGCGTACCAGCAATTCTCCCACCCCGCGTCCGTCTACGGGGTGCTCGTCACGGCCTTTGCGCTCGGGGGGTCGGTCGCCGGGGTCGGTATCGGTCACATGAACCCGCGGCGCCACGTGGGCGTCCTCCTCATCCTGACACCCGTGCTAGCCGGGGTCTGCGTGCTCGCGCTCGCTCCCTTCGCCCTCGACACGTGGGCCCTGGCTCTCCTGCTCGGCGGGGTCGGTGCGGCCTTCTCCGTGCGCTACACCGCGAAGTACTCCTGGGTCCAGGGTTCGTATCCTGCGGAGCTGCTCGGCCGCCTCTCCGCGAACTTCTATCTGTTCACCGGCTTCGCGGGGTCGGTCGCGGTGCTCCTCGTGGGATCCCTCTCCGAGTCCATTTCGCTCGCGGAGCTGGAAGTCATTACCGGACTCGGGCTGGTCGCGTCCGGGGTGGTGGCGTTCGGAAGCGCGTTCATCCGTCGCATGTCGTTCTGACGTCCCACGCCCCGGGGGCTATCCCAGCGCTCGGAGGGCGGGAAGCGCCTCGTTCGCGGCGGCGAACGCGCGTTCGGTGTATCGCTCGAGCGCGATGGCCTGGGCCGGGGTTAGAACCACCGCCGGATGGCTCCAGTGCAGGGCGACGCAATCCCCCGCGGTCACCCCGGGAAGTATGCGCGGGTCGAACGCAAGGCGCGCTCTCATCGGTTCGCCGAGGGAGAGGCGTTGGTCGACGACCACGAGAGGTCGGCGGTCGACCTCGAGGGAGTCGCGGCCCACCTGCACGACCTTCGCTAGGGTCGGGCGACAGGACTCCATGTTCGCGAGCGTCGTGGGCACGTGGCCCGTGACCTCCCCGACCCCGACGAAACCCACGTGGAATGCGTGGTGAGGAATCGGGTGGCCGGGGAGGTGGGCCGAGAGCCGAGTGGCCGTCGAGCGGGGGAGCCCACGGCGAACAAGGGCATCGAGGAGCCGTTGGAAATCCTCGCGGTCGAACGCATCGAGCAGGGAGTTGCCCAACCAATACGCCTCCACCACTTGTTCATCGAACGGCGCTAGGTGGTGCTTCGCTCCGATCGCCTCGAGGTAGGGGTAGAGTGCTTCGAAGCGCCGCAACGCAGCGCGCGCCTGGTCGAGCTGTTCACCTCGGGTGATCGCCGCGTAGAGGGTGGGCTCGGCGTCGCTCGGGCCGCAGAACTGCAGGCGGTTGGTGGCGATGCTGAACCGGGCGCAGAGGGCCGCTCCGTCCATCTCAGGTGGAGTGCGTCGAGGGGCGGAGCAGCTGCGCTAGGTACGACCAGGTCTGGCGGAACTGGACCAGTCCCACCGCGACGGCAACGCCCGCGACGACCGCCACGACGCCGAACGCCTGACCGAGCGTGAACGAGCTGCCCCGGACCAGGATCCCGAGCAACCAGGTGACCGGAAAGCCGAGGACCAGCACCGAAGTGGCCGGACCGA
>Ga0316363_10002360_pt1 | contig 14565 bp, 9 predicted proteins | sample Sb_taG_3_FD_200459 | JGI IMG/M metagenome (GOLD analysis project Ga0316363, IMG submission 200459) | Peat soil microbial communities from Weissenstadt, Germany - Sb_50d_a_PC metaG (v2) (version 2) | ecosystem: Environmental > Terrestrial > Soil > Wetlands > Peat | place: Germany: Weissenstadt...
CCGGACGGACTCGCGGAGGCGACTGACCGCAACCGGTTCCGCGCCATCGAGCAGCTTGCCCGGACGGACGCCCGGGGCGGCACCCAGATGCTCGAACCGCTCGAGCAGGCGGTGCGGCTGCTCGCCGACGCGGCCGAGCCGGAGACCACCGACGCGCCGACGGCGGACAGCCCCCCGGGCCGCGACCGCGTGCTGGTCCTGGTCACCGATGGGCAGGTCGGCAACGAAGACCAGATCCTGCACCGGATCGGCCCGCTGCTGGCCCGGATCCGGGTGCACGTCGTGGGCATTGACCAGGCGGTCAACGCCGGATTCCTCAGCAGGCTCGCTGGTGCCGGACGCGGCCGTTGCGAGCTGGTGGAATCCGAGGACCGTCTGGATGAGGCTGCTGCCCGCATCCACCACCGGATCGGGGCGCCGCTGGTCACCGCGCTCGCGCTCGCGGCGGACGGTCTGCAGATCGTGCCCGGGACGGTGACCCCGAGCCTGCTACCTGATCTGTTCCCCGGCGTGCCGGTAACGATGGCAGGCCGCTGGCGCGGTCGTCCTGGCGGAACAGTCACAGTTCGCGGCACAGCGGCGGACGGCATGCCGTTCGAAAGCAAGGTCCTCGCGGCCGCCGGCGGCAACCCGGCGAGCGCGGCGAACTGGGCGCGCGCCCACCTCCGCGACCTCGAGGATCGCTATGCCTGCCTGGCCGGCCACGACACCGCCGAGCTGAGCAGCCTGGAACATCAGATCACGGAAGTCTCTCTGCGCTACGGCGTGCTGTGCCGGTTCACGGCGTTCGTGGCCGTCGATTCCCGTGTCGTCACGGATGGGGGCGTGCCGCACCGGGTGACCCAGCCCGTCGAACTGCCCGCCGGATGGGATCCGGTCGGCCTCGGCCTGCCGCGCGCGGCCGTTGCCTCGGCGGCGCTGGGCGCGATGCCCGAGCGCCGCAGGCCGAGGCCGATGTGCGCGGCTGCGGGCACTGAGGCCGCGGCGAGGCCGTCGGCGAGGCCGGTCCGCGCACGGTACCAGGGCCTTAGCGCCCAGCGAGTCGGCGGCGCGGACCGCCTCGTACAGGCTCGCCGCCAGATAGCCGACGAGGTCTTGGCGCTGCAAACGGCACATCACACGCCGGATGCTGAACGTGTCCGGATCCTCGCCGATCTGGCCACCCGCATCGAAGCGCTGCTGGCCTGGCTGACCGGAGATCCGGCAGTCGCCGGGCAGCTTTCCTGGCTGACCGCGCTGGCCCGCAAGCTCCGGGAATGCGACAAACCCGGGTCGGCACGCGGCGCCGAACTGGACGCGCTCTGGGAGGAGGCGATCCGCCAGCTGACCGGGTTCGCGGCGCAGGATCCGCCAGACGATGCCCCGGAGGCACAGCCCGGGGATACCTTCCCTGCCGTCGGCCCCGCGTTCTGGAAGCGCCCCCGGTAACGGCGTGATGGAGCTAGTCCGAGAACGGGGTGTCCTTACTTCTTGACACCGGCTCCACACCGCACGTAGAGCCCGTGGTCCGGCGGCGGCGCGGTCAGGCCGGCGATCCACCGTCGCGCCTCGGCGATTCCCGGCGGCACGATCTCGGTGCCTGCGAAGAAGAACGTGAATTCCTCATGCGTGTGCCGGAAGGCGTCCGCGGCTGTATAAGCGGGTCTCAACTCGGAGAGCGGGCCCTCATCTTCGGCGTGGCCCGCAGAGATCATGAGCCACGAGCCAGGGCAGATCCGCGAGACGTACGCGGCGGTCGTGGCGCGCATCACCGCGGGGGACAGGAAATGCGCGACCCCGCCGAGAATGACGCCCACCGGCTGGGTCAGGTCCAGAACCTTCGCCAGGTCCGGATCAGCAAGCACCGCCTCCGGGTCGGTCAGGTCCGCCTGGAATGCGGCGAGCCCGTCGCCTTTGGCCAGCAACGCGCGAGAATGGACCACCGCGACCGGGTCGAAATCCACGTAGGCGACGCGGGCGGCCGGGTTCACCTCACGCACCGCCTCATGCACGGCCGGGTGGGTAGGCAATCCCGCGCCGAGGTCCAGGAACTGAGCGATGCCACCCTCGCGGGCGGCGCGTGCCGCCGCGGCGACGACGAACGCCCGGTTGTCGCGCGCCCATTGCTCCATGCCCGGGTTCACGCTCAGCAGCTGTCCGGCGAGTTCCCGGTCGGCGGTGAAGTTATCCTTCCCGCCCAGCAGGTAGTCATAGACACGGGCGATATTCGGCCGGCTGGCGTCAATCCCTGGCAGGGGGGTGTCAGATGCGCGGGACTCATTCACCGGTCGAACTCCTCGCAACTCATATCCGGCGACTGTACCCGGTGCCGCTGCTCACAGTTTCATCTTCCCCGCTGTGCACTGCCTGGCCTGCCCGTACAGCCATACAGGCCGGGAACCCACGCTGGCGCTGAGAGAGTCGGCGGGCAGGCGCGGTGGTCTGGGAGGCCACCGTTTGCCGCCGCTGGCCTGGGCTGAGCGTGTTAGATGACATCATCATGAGCGACAACAAGGCGTTCCGTGCGGACCTGGCGCGGTCGGTTCGGTTGTTCCGGGCATTCCGCACCGAGCAGACGGCCCCGCAGGCCTACTACGCGGCGCTAGCCCAGGACACGATCCAGCAACTCGGCCAGTACGCCGAACTGGACGGGCGTGTCGTGATCGATGTCGGCGGCGGGCCGGGGTTCTTCGTCAGGGAGTTCGACCGCATGGGGGCCCGGTCGTTCTGCGTCGACGCCGACAGCGGAGAGATGGCCGCTCTCGGTCCCCCGGAAAAGGACAGCATCGTAGGCAGCGCCACTCGCATGCCCATCGCCTCGGGCGCGGTGGACGTGTGCTTTTCCTCTAACGTGCTCGAGCACGTCCGGGACTGGCCCGCGATGCTGGCCGAGATGGTGCGGGTGACCAGGCCGGGCGGCATCGTTTTCGTCACGTTCACCAACTGGCTGTCGCCCTACGGCGGGCATGAGACATCACCCTGGCATTACCTCGGCGGCGAGCGCGCGGTAGCGCGGTATCAGCGCAAGCACGGCAAGATGCCGAAGAACCGCTTTGGCGACAGCCTGCATCCGGTATCGATAGCCGAAGTGCTTGGCTGGGCACGTTCGGCTCACGGAGTCGTGGTGGTCGATGCGGTGCCGCGCTACCTGCCCGCCTGGACCCGGCCATTGCTCCGCGCGCCCATCATGAGGGAATTCCTCACCTGGAACCTGCTGCTGGTGCTGCGGCGCGAAGATTAGCCGCCTGGCAGCGGCAGCCCCCTAGCGGCGGTGGGTGCCCCGGCGACCGCGCCGGGAGGTCGTCGCGGGGGCATCAGCGGGCGGGTTGGCGGCTGCTTCGGGCGACTCACCGGTGGCCGCCGCAGACATCTCGGCAGTAGGCGCTTCGGCTGAGGCGTCCTGGGCCTTGGGTGACTCGGCGGCCTCTTGTGACTCGGCCGCCGGGGCGTCGGCGGCAGGGGTGCCGGATGCGTCGGCTTTGGCTTCTGCTTCGGCGGCAGGCGCCTGGGGGGCGTCGGCGGCTTCGGACGTCTCGGCAGCTTCGGACGTCTCGGCACCTTCGGCGGCGGGGGCGGCGGCCTCTTGCGTGACGGCGGACGACTCGGCGGCGGCTTCGGCGGGTTCGTCGTCGAGGCCGGGGACCAGGGAGGGCTGCGTGGCCGAACGGCCGGCGTCCTCGGGTTCGGCGGCGGCGAGCTCGGGGGACGTGGTGCTGGCGCCGCTCTCGACGTCCTCGCGCGGCCTGCGGGCCAGCAGGATGCCCACGATCAGCACGATGACGCCCACGATGCCGGTCACCAGCGGCAGGATCATGGTGACCAGGGACATCTTGCTTCGCTGGCTGTTATCCAGGGCCACCAGGCCATTCACGCTGGCCGGCGTCATCACCAGGTTGGCGTCGAGGAGCAGCAGGGCCTGAGCGCCCTGGGAGTTCTGGAGGGTCAGCTTCTCGTTTTCTGCGGCATTGAGCAGCGCACCCGTGTCCGGATCGATCCAGTAAGTCAGGTGCATCTCGTAGTACTGCGGCAGGATGACCGATGCCTGGGACTGGCCGACCAGCGAGCCGGGCACGACCTGGGTGCCGTTCTGGACCGGGGACACGTTCTCCGTGAAACGGTAGGCCTGGATGCCGTCGACCGTGTCGGTGCCCGCGTAGGTGAAGGGCATCGGCTTGTTCAGGTTGGTGTCGAAGACGTCGTAAGTCTGCTTCTGGGTGCCGATCGGGAACACGTAGCCGACGACGCCGGTCTGCTTGACCGACGAGTCGCCGTTGACGTTCGCGCCGCAGCAGTTGACGAGCTGGGCGGTGCGGCGGTCGAAGGCGAACGTACGCGTCAGGGTCTGGAACGGCAGCTTGTTGGTCTGGTCGTAGACGTAGATGAACTGGTTCCAGACTGCCGTCGACGACGAGCCCGCCGCGGCATTGCCCTTGATGGTGTACGTGGCCTCCATGGTCACGCCGGTCATCTCGGTCAGCTTGGCCGGGCTGAAGTAGGAGGCGTTGCTGGCGGTCAGGGTGGCGGTGGCGTACTCGTTCAGCGGGAACTTGAGCACCCTGCTGCTCACCCAGGTCGGCATGAGCACCGCGAACACGATGAGACACGTCCCAAGCCCGGCAAGTACAAGCCCGACACGACGGCGCATCGATCCTCCATTAAGCGGCTGGCCGCCTGGGCAGGCGGAAGGCAGAAGTTAATTTTGAGTAGTATGGCCGACTCTAACGCGAATTGTCCTGCTGTTTTAGCACATATCGGTAACGAGTTCCGGCTCTTCAGTCGGTGATTTGCCAGCACCTTTACCAAATGATTAGAGTAGCGGCGATGACCTGCGGAAATGCGCTTACCACCGTGGTCCGGCCGGAAGCGGCGGCCGACAAATGCTTCCCTATCCCGGACCCGTCAGCCGCTCCAGTGGCGTGGCCTGCCTGCGCACCGCGGCGCCGCAGGCGATGAGCTGGTCCAGGACCGGCCCCTCGGCCAGCACGTCACCGTCCGGCCCGGCGACGATCCAGGCCTCGTGGCGGCGGGCCAGCGAAGATCCGGCCGCGACCGAGGCGTAGATCAGCGCGGCCATCCGCGCGGTGCTGCGGCTCCAGTCGAACTCCGCCGCCCACCGGCGGCAGGCCGCGGCGACGGCCTGGCGGCGGGCAGGGTCACTCAGCTCCTTGAGCGCCTGGTCCACCACGTCGGCCAGCTGCTCGCCGTCCCGGACCAGCCAGCCGGTCTCCCCGTCGCGGACCGCGTCGCGCAGTCCGTCGACGTCGTAGGCGACCGTGGGGACGCCGAGGGCGGCGGCCTCGAGCACGCACAGGCCCCAGCCCTCCCCCTGCGAGGTGTTCAGGTGCAGCAGCGACCCCGCCACCAGCGCCTGCTTGGCTTGCTCCGCGACGAAGCCGTGCAGCCTGACGACAGAATCCAGGCCGCTGGCGGCCACCTGAGCGGTCAGCGGCCCGGCCGCCGGGCCCTGGCCCACCACGTCGAGCAACGGGCGGTCGTGGGCCGGGCGCTGGGCCATCCGCTGGGCCATCCGCTCGGCGAGGGGAATGAGCAGCTCCGGCCGCTTGTGGGCGACCAGGCGGCCGACCCAGACGAGGTTGGCCGCGTCGGCCCGGGCGACCGCGTCGGCCGGGGGCTGGCCGGTTCCGTTCGGGACCAGGTAGATGTCGCCGGTCCAGCCGAGCCGCTCCCGCATGGCCGTGACGGTGGACGGCGAGACTGCCACGCAGGCATGCCGCCGGTACGCCAGCCGCGCCGCCGGCCCCTCGAGCAGGCGGCCGACGCCAGCCATCCACCGGCCGAAATGGACCCCGAACTGAGCCGTGTGCACGTGATGCACCACGCACAGCACGGGCACCTTCGGCGGCAGCACGAGCGGGGTGAAGAACGGGATCCCGTTCTGGCAGTCGAGCACCGCGTCGAAGGACCGGCGGCGGGCGAGCAGCCAGAGGAGGATCATCGGGTACACGGTGAACCGGTCGCCGAGCCTGACGATCTCGATTCCGTCCCGCTTCTGACGGCGGGCCTGGCCGGGGGCGCGGGCGGTCAGGAAGTGCACCTCCGCCCCGGCTTGCGTCAGGCCGCGGGCCATCTCCCAGGCGTAGCGCTCGGCTCCGCCGGCCTGCGGGTGCCACGGATCCCGCCAGTTGGCGATGGCGATCCGCAGCCCGCTCAGGTCGGCAGGGCTCAGGTTGGCGGTGCTCATCGGGTGCTGGCGCCGGCCGGCAGCGGCTGCTGGACGGCCGCCGCGGCCGGCTCGCGCGGCGCCTCACGCGGTTCGCGGCCCTGCTCGTGATCTGGTTCGGCCCGGGACCGGAGCCAGATGGCCGCGACGTCGCGGAAGACGGCGGCCGAGTGGCGCTGCACCGAGAACGTGGAGCCCGCCACGTCCCGCCAGTGGACCGGGATCTCGGTCAGCGTCGCGCCCAGCCGCTGGCAGCGGGCGATCAGCTCGACGTCGAAGGCGAACCCCGCCGTCCGCAGCGGCTGCACCGCGGCCCGGACCAGCGGCCCGGAGAAGAACTTGAACCCGCACTGGGTGTCGGTCGCGTCCGGGACGATCTGGCGGGCCATCGCGCGGAAGGTGGCGGCACCGAGCCTGCGGAACGCGCTCGACCGGACCTGCACCACCGACTCCTCGAGCGCTCGGGAACCGATCACCATCGGGTGCCCGGCGGCCAGCAGGCTTACTGCTATATCGAGGGCAGAAAGCTCTGTCGCCATGTCGGCGTCGCAGAAACCGGCGAACGGCGCCCGGGTGGCCAGCAGACCCGCCCGCACCGCGATGCCCTTGCCCGGCCGCTCGCAGCGCAGCAGCCGGACCGGCACCGGCTGCAGGGGCAGGCGCCGCACCAGATCGCTGGTGCCGTCGGTGCTCGCGCTGTCCACCACCACGATCGCCGCGGGCAGCGGAAGCGTGGCGGCCTTCCGGCACAGCATGGCCAGCCCGTCGGGCAGCCTGCGGGCCTCGTTGCGGGCCGGAACGACGATCTCCAAGGCGACCGGCCCGGTCACCGCTGACCGGCTAACCGCCGATGCGATAACCGCTGACTCGGTTGCTGCTGAGTAACTCCCCCACCGCGCGCTCGCCACGACCCGGCGGCGCGTCAGCGCGTCCCGTATTGGTAGAGCGAGGCGTTGGTGGGCGTGCCGTTCGCGGCGCTAGACAGCGCGTTCTCGGTCACGGCCACCGCCCCGACGGCGATCACGATGCCCACGACGATAGCGATGATCAGACGGGACACGGGGCGCTCCTCCTCCGGGACTCGATGGCTGGACCCTAGCGGTATAAGTAAGCAACTGGCTAGTAACTTGGTCAAAACGTAACACGTGCTCCTGCGGACGGATATCCGGTATCTGATAAACGACCAGGTCAGGCTCGTTGTACAGGACCGTGGCGCCGGGCAGCCGGGCGCCCGCCGGCGTGTCTTGCGCGTCCTGCGGGTCCCGCGCGTCCGGCGGGGCCGCATCCACCACGACGAACCGGACGCCGGCCGCCCGCAACGCCGCGGTCAGCGGGCCGACCGAGTCGATGACGCCGTCCAGCCGCCGCGCGCGCGGGTCGTCTGGCGCGAGCGCCACGTTGCCGACCACGGTCCCGTCGTTCCAGATGACCGGGCGGGACACCAGCCGGGGCCAGGCGTCGAGCATCACCTCGCCGTGGTTCCAGGCCAGCGTCCGGTCGGCCGCCCAGGGCAGCAGCAGCACGGCACCGGGGGCGCGGCTGGCGTCGATCGTGCGCGCCGCGGCCAGGTAGGCAGCCGGATACCAGGCCGGCCGCAGCCTTCCGGCCGCCCCCCAGGCCAGCCCGGGTAGCAGCAGCAACGGGGCTACCAGCGCGAACACGCCGAGGGCGAAGCCCGGAGCGTCCGCGAGGGCCGGGGCCCGATGCTTGCCGCCGGGCCGTTCGGCACGCGGTGTTTGTCGGCCGAACGATCCGGGGTGCATGCTCCAGGCCACGGCCAGCCCGAAACCGGCGGCTTCGGCCAGGGCCAGCGGAGCGGTGAACTGCTGGCTGTCACGCAGGATGGCGAAGCCCGGCCAGAACCCGATCGCGCCGCGGAGCAGGGCGCGCCCCGGAGCGGTCACCCCGGTGGCGGCGATCACCAGGCCCGCGATCGCGCCCACCGCGAGCCCCGGCCAGCGATGGCGCCGAAGGCCAAGTACGACGTAGCCGGCGATGGCGGCCAGGACGAGCGCCAGCCAGACCCCGGACCAGGGCCCGCCGTAGGCCTTGGGCACCGTGGTGGCGTTCCACATCCCGCCCAGCATGACCAGGCTGCCGATGGTGCCGAACGGGGTGTCGGCCCGGGCCGCGAACGCGGCCACGCCGGCCGGGTCGGCGTACACGGCGTGCAGCACGGACGCGATGAACCAGGGCAGGCAGCCGACGGCGAGCGCGGCCAGCGCCACGGCCATGGTCCTGCCGCTCCTGGTGCACACGGCCACGGGTATGGCCACGAGCGCGGTGATGGCCATGGCGGCGAAGCCGCCGACGGCGGCGGGCAGCAGGGCCAGGGCCAGCCGGGCCGTGGCGCGCCGCATGCTGCCGTCGTCGAGCTTGAGCACGGCCCGCAGCACCCACGGCAGGCCGGCGTAGCCGAGCAGCAGGGCCCACTGGCCGATGATGAGCCTTTCGGCGACGTAGGGGTTCCAGCCGTAGAACACGGCGGCGGCCAGCCGGGCGAGCACGGGCTCGCGATCCAGGAGCGCGGCCGCGCCCGAGCAGGCCAGCACGAAGATCAGCAGCAGGACCAGCTTCTGCACGATGTCGGCCGGGAGCAGGCGGGACGCGACGGCGACGGCGAAGTCACTCGGCACCGCCCTCGGCGCCCCGCCCGTCAGCCCGAACATCGCCGAGGTGAACGGCTCGCGGGGCACGAACACCATGTCGTAGCTGAGCAGGAACCCGCGCCGCAGCCCGGGGCCGAGCGCGAGCACCCCCAGGACGAGGCCGACGGCGACCCCCGGGCCCAGGTCGGACGCGGCGCGGCGGGCCGCGGCGGTCATGACGGTCCCGGTCGGGGCCATCGAGGGAGATTCAGCCGCAGATGCACAATTTCGCGATGATATCCGCGGCTGGCTACTGGCCGGTTACCTGGGCGGCTATGTCGTTTCGTGCGCGTTTTCGTGCAGACGGCCTGTGGGGGGCGACACTAAAGCCACAAAAGGTTGCTTACAGATCTTTTCTGAACCGTTCTCCTGCGTTACTCTCACCGAGAGTCGACTCGCCGCAACCCCCAGCTAACCCGACAGAAAGTAACGAAGCTCTCGAAACGGGCACGACCTGCCCGTTTACCGGGCCAGCTTCCGACAATCAAGGAGCCTGAATGCTACGACGATGGGGCATCCTCCTGGCCATGCTGACCCTGACGGCCGGCACGGTCCTCGCCGCGAGCAGCGCGTCCGCCGCCAGCACGGGATTCACCCCCGGCGGACCGATTCACCTGGTGGGCGCCAGTGCCAACGTGCGCGGCGGGATCAGCCACCAGGCGGAAAGCACGAACTGGTCCGGCGACGCCGCCACCACCGGCACGTACACCAGCGTGTCCGCCAGCTGGACCCAGCCCACTGGCACCTGCAGCCGCGGCGACCAGTACGCCGCGTTCTGGGTCGGCCTCGACGGCTACTCGAGCAGCTCGGTCGAGCAGACCGGCAGTGAGGTCGACTGCGTCGGCCGCACCGCGGAGTACTACGCCTGGTACGAGATGTACCCGAACGCGTCCGTGAACTACTCCAACACGGTCCGGCCCGGCGACCACTTCAGCGCCTCGGTGACCTACGAAGGCAGCAACGAGTTCAGCCTCTTCATCCAGGACATCACGCAGGGCTGGAGCCAGACCACCGTGGCGAGCCTGGCCGGGGCGGCGCGGTCCTCCGCCGAGGTCATCGTGGAGGCGCCATGCTGCACCGGGAGCGACGGCATCCTGCCGCTGACCGACTTCGGCACGGTGAGCCTCACCGGCTCGACCGCCAACGGGGCCGCCCTCGGCAACGCCGGCGGGGTGACCCAGATCATCATGATCGACAACGCCGGGCGCGATAAGGACACCGTCTCCTCGCTCACCAGCGGGGAGAACTTCAGCGCGACCTGGTTGCGCAGCAACTAGGCCCTGGGCCTTCGCACCCGAGTGCCGCCGGTCCGGCCCTGGCTCGGCGGCACTCGGCGCGCCTGAGGGTCACCGTCGTGGGCGATCGTTACCATGGCTCTCCGTGACGGCCCATGCGTTTGACGCGCCGGCACCCGGTCCGTGCCAGACCGGGTGGGACGCGCTCAATGAGCTTCTCGCCGGTGGAGTCACCTGGGGCGACAGCAGCCTATGGCTTCCCGTTCTCCCTGAAGGTTCGGTCGACCTGTGGTTTACCAGCCCGCCCTACGCGGACGCCCGCGCCTACAGCCGCATCCACCCCGATCACTACGTCGAGTGGTTCCTGCCGTTCGGCAAGCAGATGCTGTCCGCCACGGCCGACACCGGCTGGCTCATCCTGAACATCAAGAACCGGGTGGCCAAGAGCGGACCGCTCCAGGGGCAGCGTCATCCCTACGTCTACGAACTCGTGCTCGCGCTGCAGCAGCAGGGCTGGCGGTGGCTGGAGACCTACATCTGGTCCAAGCCCAACGGCGTGCCCGGCCGCTTCGGGCCGCGGACGAAGGACAGCTTCGAGTACCTCTACGCGTTCGCCAAGGGGCCTAAGCCGTGGTTCGACCTGGACGCCATTCGCGTCCCGTACCGCACCACGCCCGAGGAGATCGAGCGCCGCAAGCTCGACAGCCTGGGGCGGCGCAACACCGACGCGGGTTTCGGGCGGGACCGGACCAGGACGTACCGGCACGGCGGGGCCGATCCAGGCAACGTGGTGTCCGTGCCGCAGACTTACAACCAGCACCACGGCGCCGGCGGCCATACCGCCGCTATGCCCGAGAAACTGGCCGAGTTCTTCATCAAGGCATGTTCACCGGCGGGCGGAGTGGTCATCGATCCCTTCGCCGGCTCCGGCACGACGACTCTGGCGGCCCGGCGCCTGGGCCGCCGGGCCGGAGGCCTGGAGATCCACCAAGAATTCGTCGACGCGGCGCACGCGCGGCTGCGGCATCACATCCCCGACGACACCGAAGTCATTATCGATATCGCTCCATGATCGCCGGACCGTTCGCTTCATTGAGCCAGCCACAAGCGAGTGAGACCGGTCCGTATCTCTGCTTGCTTGCCCCGATCAGCCACAGACGCGGTCCTGGCCCCGGCGGCCGGGCTGTCGTAACGGCGCGGCGACTCGTTGCCGCCTTAACGCCCTTTTGCGCCTAATCCGCACTACTGTTGGAGTCAGCTAGCCGAGGACCGGTCATACAGCCACCCGGGGGCCTGACCGCAGCCCAGATTGTGGTATTTGTAACTCTTGCGACCCGGTGCCAGCTGGCGCAGCGCATGACGGCTTAGGTGGGGGTGACCAGTTTGGCGGCGCTACAAGCCGGCGATCCCCAGCGCGTGGGCCCGTACGTGCTGCTCGGGAGGCTTGGCAGCGGCGGAATGGGCCGGGTCTACCTAGCTCGTTCCCCCGGCGGACGCATGGTCGCGGTCAAGGTCATCCGCGCGAACCTGGCCGAGGACGCCGGCTTCCGGGCGCGTTTCGCGCGTGAGGTCTCGGCGGCGCGCAAAGTGGGCGGCCTGTTCACCGCGCAGGTCGTCGACGCCGACATCGACGGGCCGGTGCCCTGGCTGGTCACCGCCTACGTTCCCGGCACGTCGCTGTCCGACGCCGTCGAGCGGCAGGGGCCGCTGCCGGACACCTCCGTCCTGGCGCTGGCCGCAGGACTGGCCGAAGGGCTGATCGCGATTCACGCGGCAGGTGTCATCCACCGTGACCTCAAGCCCTCCAACGTGCTGCTGGCCCAGGACGGGCCGCGGATCATCGACTTCGGCATCTCGTCCGCGGCCGAGGCCACGGCGCTGACCGGTACCGGCTTCATGATCGGCTCGCCCGGCTTCATGTCACCTGAGCAGGCCGAAGGCCTCACCGTCGGCCCGGCCAGCGACATCTTCAGCCTGGCCGGCGTGCTCATCTACGCCGCCCGCGGCGATGGGCCGTTCGGCAGTGGCGACACCGCCGCGCTGCTTTACCGCGTGGTGCACGGCAAGCCAAACATCGACCAGGTTCCAGAAAACCTCCGGCCGCTGATCAAGCGGAGCCTGTCCAGGGACCCCAAGCGCAGGCCCACGGCCACCGAGTTCCTCTCCGAACTGTCGGCCGCCTGCCCGTCGGCCGCGGACCTGACCGACTGGCTTCCCGCCCGGATCCTCGACCCGTCCGCGGCCGGGCCCGCCTCGGCGGAGGCGAGCCTGCACCCGGCCTCGGCGGGCGGCGGTTCGCTGTCCGGCGGCTCTGTGGCCGACCGGTACGACGCCGCCCTGGCGGACCCGGTACCTCCGGGCGCGATGGCGCCGATGGCGCTGGCTGCCGAGGCCGGGGCGGCAGAGGCCATGGGCGGCGACGCCATGGTAAACCCGCCGACCCGGACGACACAGTCCCCGCCGACCCCGCCACCGCCCACCACGGTGGGGCCCGGATCGCAGGGCGCCCAGGGATACCCCGCTCCCCGCGGCTCGGGACAGCAGGGCTACCCGGGACAGCAGGGACCCCCCGGCACGCAAGGCTCGGATCAGCAGGGATACCCGGGACAGCAAGGCTATCCGGGACAGCAGGGACCCCCCGGCACGCAAGGCTCGGATCAGCAGGGCTACCCGGGACAGCAGGGACCCCCCGGCACGCAAGGCTCGGGACAGCAAGGCTACCCGGGACAGCAGGGACCCCCCGGCACGCAAGGCTCGGATCAGCAGGGATACCGGGGGCAGCAGGGCTACTCCGGGCGGCAGGGATACGCGGGGCAGCAGCAATACCCGGAACCGCAGGGATACCTGACGGAACAGCCGGATCCGGTCGCTCCCGGCGGATCGGGGTTCCAGGGAGGTCCGGGGGGTACCGGGATCACGGGACCCCAGGACAGTTCGTGGTGGTCTGGCCCGACGGGGGGCATGCCGCAGGCCCAGTTCCCGGCTCAGGGGATGCCCGGCGGACCTGGCATGCCACCAGGCGGACCCGGCATGCCAGGCGCCGGCCAGTGGTACACGCCGCCCACGGGGCCAGGCCGTCAGCGCAAGCGACCCCGGTGGCTGGTCCCCGCCGGAGCGGGCGCGGCCATCGTGGTGATCGTCGTCGCGCTGGTCCTGGCGCTGAGCCCGGGCTCCCACAAGACGGCGGCCTCCGGACAGAGCCCTAGCGCCACCCCGAGCCGCACGCACAGCGCCTCGCCCAGCCCTCAGGCGACCACGACGGTCGGCAACCTTCAGCTCACCCAGCTTCGGGTCGGCGACTGCCTGACCGGGGCGAACCTGAACCTGAACCTCACCACTCCGTGGCCGAAGCTGTCCCTGGCCGTGCCGTGCAGTCAGGGCCACACCGCCGAGGTTTTCTACGCCAATAACTATTACTGGCCCAAGAACAGTGCTTATCCCGGCGACGCCACCATTAAAAAGGATGCCACTGCGGCATGCGACAGCGCATTCCAGTCCTACGTGGGAATCGCGTACTCGCAATCGCAGTACACCTGGACCGATGTCGTGCCGGATTCGGCCACCTGGCCGAGCGGTGACAGAGGGCTGCATTGCGTCGCCTATTACGCGCCGTCCAATGAGCCGTCCGGGGCGACCGTCTTCGGCTCGATCAAGGGCACGGCCAAGTAACCTCACCGGGCGGCCAGCCCGGCGGCGAGATGCCTGCACCGGAGCGTGCACCACGGCCCGTTCGGCCCCAAAAAGGGTTTTAACGCGGGCCGGGGATGGCGGCGGGCGGGCGAAGGCGGGCGGGACTGATGTCGGGGTGGTCCCGGATGCCGTAGACGTCGCGGAGGGCGGTCAGGGCGGCGAACTCACCGCAGCGGCCGTGCACGCCGGGGGCCGGAGGAGTCGCCGAGGAGCAAAGGTAGACGCCGCGGATCGGCGTGCGGTATGGGTTCCACCTGGGTACCGGGCGCAGGATCGTCTGCCGCAGGGTCTGCCGGCCGACGCCGATGTCGCCGCCCACGTAGTTCGGGTTGTGCGCCTCCTCGTCGGCGGCGGTGCGGACCGCGCGGGCCAGGATGAGGTCGCGGAAGCCAGGGGCGAACCGCTCGATCTGCGCCTCGATCCGGCCGGTCATGTCGACCTCGGATCCAGACGGCACGTGACAGTAGGTCCAGAGGATCGCCCCGTCGGCCGGGGCGCGGGACGGATCGGCGACGCCGGGCTGAACCACGAGCACGTACGGGTCCTGCGGGTGCTTGCCCGCGGCTACTTCGGCCTCGGCGGCGGCGACCTGCTCGAAGGGGCCGCCCAGGTGCAGGGTGCCGGCCCGGCGGCAGTCCTCGTTGGTCCACGGCACCGGGCCGGACAGGGCGAAGTCCACCTTGCAGACCCCGGGGCCGTAGCGGAATCTGCGCAGCGCGGCGCGGTACCCGCCGGGCAGCCGGTCGCCGGCCAGCTGCGCCAGCATCTTGGGTGAAACGTCCAGGATCGTGGCGCTGGCCGAAGGCAGTTCGGCCAGCGAGCGGACCCAGCG
>Ga0316363_10002361_pt1 | contig 14556 bp, 13 predicted proteins | sample Sb_taG_3_FD_200459 | JGI IMG/M metagenome (GOLD analysis project Ga0316363, IMG submission 200459) | Peat soil microbial communities from Weissenstadt, Germany - Sb_50d_a_PC metaG (v2) (version 2) | ecosystem: Environmental > Terrestrial > Soil > Wetlands > Peat | place: Germany: Weissenstadt...
AGTGGTACAAGCTCGCCGCCGACCGCGGCGACCGCGAGGCGATGTTCGCGCTCGCCATGTTCCGCCTCGCCGGCCGCGCCGGCCCGCGCGACCGCGACGCCAGCGCCAAGTGGCTCGCGGCGGCGGCCAAGCTCGGCCAGCCGCTCGCGGCCTACGACCTGGCGCTGCTCTATATCGAGGGGCAATTGTTCCCGCAGGATTTCAACCGCGCCGCCGAATTGCTGCGGGTGGCGGCCGAGGCCGGCAATCCGGAGGCGCAATATGCGCTCGGCACCTTGTACAAGGGCGGCCGCGGCGTGGCGAAGGACATGCACCAGGCGGTGTATCTGTTCGGCCTCGCCGCGCTTTCCGATTACACCGACGCCGAAGTCGAATACGCCATCGCGCTCTATAACGGCGACGGCGTCACGCGCAACCAGGAAGCCGCCGCGGCGCTGTTCCACAAGGCGGCGATGAAGAACAATCCGATCGCGCAAAACCGCCTCGCCCACATCCTGTCCTCCGGCATCGGCGCGCCGGCCAATCCGGTCGAGGCCGTCAAGTGGCACCTGATCTCGAAAGCGCGCGGCGAGACCGATATCGGGCTTGACGATTTCGTCGCCAAGCTCGACCCCGACAAGCGCGCGGCGGGCGAAGCCGCGGCGAAGAAGTGGCTCGATGAGTTGAAGAAGGGTCCGCCGTCGTAAAAATCCTCCCCCGCTTGCGGGGGAGGAATTACGCATCCACATCGTCATGCCCGCGACGTGCCCCGGCATGACGAGAATCGTAGCCTGGACTGAGCGAAGCGAAATCCGGGGAAACCCTCTCACGCCGCTTCTAATCGAGCCAGTTCCGTCTCGAAATCGAAACGCAATTGCGCGCCCTCATCCTCGGGCAAGCAGCCGGTCATCTGCGGAAAGATGGTACGATAGAGTGCGGCGCGTTTCGCGTCCCAAGGCATCGCCTTTGCCGCCCGCGCCTCAGCGAGAATCTTGTGCAACTCCTCGCGAACCTTGTCGGGATCGGCGTTATAGACCGGGGTCTCGAAATCGTCGTCAGACGGGTCTGGCCCGTCCTGTCCGAACAGATCGCCTTGGCGGGCAGCGGCCATGATTCACACGCATCGAAAAATCGAATCGCGCAAAACCATGAGCGAGAAAGGCGGCCAGCGCGAGAGTCCTGGCCGGATATCCCCAGAGCTATCCACCGGCGCCTACGCCTTGCTTTTGCTCTTGCCTTTCGTTGCAGCCGGTTTGTCGTCCAAATGCGTCAACGCGCCAGCGTTTCGCAGCTCATCGGCGCTCAACAGCGGGCTGCCGCAAATACGCTGCAGAAGATCGGCCTGCTTCGGCTCCAGCGCGATCAGTCGCCCAAGGACGTGGAGAAGGTCGAGCAGGTCGCTGGTGTATTCCGGCAGCCAATGATCGGGCTGGATCGAGTCGAGCGGTGATGGCGGACGACGATCGCCGATAATCGGCCGGCTGCGATCGCGCCGCCGGTAGCTGAACCAGTGCCACAGCACCTGCATATCGGAGACCTCGTAAGCCCACATTTCCGGCGTGACGTTCTCGACATAGCCCTTGCCGATCTTTAGTCGACGTGTTGCCGAGTCATACTCCATGACGTCGGACAGAGCCGGACTACCAAGCGTCATCTGTTCGATGACCTCATCACGCAATAGTCGACAGAGCCGAGCGCTGACTTGGGCAAGTTGTTTGGCGTTCTTGGGCGGGATAGGCGCCCACCGCAGAAAATCGCTGATGAGCGGAAGTAACGTTGTCGGCGCGTCGAGTTTCGCACCCGCAGATTCGATGTCGCCTTCCAAATGGACAATGGCGCCTTCGGCCTTCCCATCACGCCACAGGCTGAACGCGTTGCCGTCGGTGTAGATCAAGTTCGGCAGTGACTTGAGTTTGTCCCACTGATCCTTGTCGTGCGGATCGTTGAATTTGCGCGGATCGGCACCCTTACCCGGCGCTTTGACCTCGACAAAGCCTACGAGCGCTTTCCCGACCGTGACCGCAAAGTCTGGCCGCGTCTTTAACTCCGAGAGCGTTGTCTCGCCGACGAGTTGGACGCTGTTGGCCGGCATCCCATCGATTGCAGCCAAGTCCCGAATGAGAGCTTCCAACGGACCGCGAAGCTGATCCTCCGGTGCGCCGGAAATCGCAATATTCGCGAACTTCGCTTTGGCACTGGCGCCGTATGCCGAAACGGCGTCCGCAAGCGTTTTTGCTGCCAAGTAAAGTTCCTCGGGATAGGCGTCCTTCGGACGCCGTTCTTGAAGTAAAGAACGCCGATCCGAGGGATCGGCTATGTGAGCGGAGCGAACGAGGGTGAGGGGGCCTCTCCGCGATTCTGAGCGTTGCGGATGAAGCGATGCGGTGCAGACATTCCCGCAATACTGCGCCCAGCGGAGAGGCCCCCTCACCCCGCCCTCTCCCCGCACGCGGGGAGAGGGAGTCGCGAGCGGCTGCGAATGGATAGTACCGCGGGCTTGCGCCGAGGCGCCGCGACGGGTACGGGACCGCCATGCTGCATTCCGCCGTGCTCAATGTCATGATCAAGGCCGCGCGCCGCGCCGGGCGCAGCCTCAAGCGCGATCTCGGCGAGATCGAGCATTTGCAGGTGTCGCTCAAGGGGCCGCGCAATTTCGTCACCGCCGCCGATCGCCGCGCCGAGCAGATCGTCTACGAGGAACTGGCCAAGGCGCGGCCGGCTTACGGCTTCCTCGGCGAGGAAGGCGGGGCGCGTGCCGGCACCGACAAGAGCCATCGCTGGATCGTCGATCCGCTCGACGGCACCACCAATTTCCTGCACGGCATCCCGCATTTCGCGGTGTCGATCGCGCTCGAGCGCGACGGGGTCGTGGTCGCCGGACTGACCTACAATCCGGCCAACGAGGAGCTGTTCATCGCCGAGCGCGGCAAGGGCGCGTTCCTCAACGACCAGCGCATCCGGGTCGCGGCGCGCGAGCGCCTTACCGATGCGATTGTCGCCTGCGGCCTGCCGCATTTTGGCCGCGGCGGCGATCTGGCGCTGGCGCGCAACGAGATCGCCGCCGCGCAACAAAACTTCGCCGGATTGCGCCGTTATGGCGCGGCGACGCTGGATCTCGCCTGGATCGCCGCTGGCCGGCTCGATGCCTATTGGGAGCGCGATTTGTCGCCGTGGGATCTCGCCGCCGGGATAATTTTGGTGCGCGAAGCCGGCGGCTTCGTCAGCGATTGCGACGGCAAAGACGCCGTCCTGACCAAGGGGCAGGTCGTCGCCGGCAACGACACCATGCACCGCGAACTCGTTCGCCTGCTCAAGGCGGCAGGCAAGGAGGCCAGTCAGGAGCCAAGCAAGGAAGCCGTCGCGCCATAGGTGCCATCAACCCGCCGCAAAAGCTGCGCCAAGTCGAGTGCCCCAAGTCGCAAGCTGCGGCCGATAGTCAAAGGTGCCGAACAATGCGTTCTCCTGTCACACGCGCTGTGCCATTATCAGGCGGCGATCCCGCGCGCTGAACCGGACCGATGGCGAACGACCTCACCAAGCTTTCGTCCCCCCGCATCTTCCTGATCCGGATGCTGGTGTTCCTGATCCTGTGCGGCCTGATTGCGTTCGTGCTGCAGCGCCAGATCCTCAACGCCTTCCTTGCCAATCCGTGGCTCAACGGCCTGATCATCGCCGTGCTGCTGATCGGCATCATCTTGTCGTTCCACCACGTCATCCGACTGTTTCGGGAAGTGGCCTGGGTCAACGGCTATCGCAGCGCCGATCCGAAGCTTGCCGCGAGGCGCGAACCCAAGATGCTGGCGCCGATGGCGGCGATGCTCGGCGGCGAGCGGGTCGATCGCGTTGCCATCTCGGCGCAGACTATGCGCGCCTTTCTCGATTCGCTGGCGACGCGGCTCGACGAGGCGCGCGACATTTCGCGCTATCTCACCGGGCTCCTGGTCTTCCTCGGCCTGCTCGGCACGTTCTGGGGCCTGATCGAGACCGTCGGTTCGGTCGGCACCATCATCAACGGCCTGAAGATCGGCGGCGACGCCGATACAGTGTTCGAGGCGCTCAAGGAAGGCTTGGCCGCGCCGCTCGGCGGCATGGGCATTTCATTCTCGTCGTCGCTGTTCGGGCTTGCCGGCTCGCTGGTGCTCGGCTTTCTCGATCTGCAGACCAGCCAGGCGCAGAATCGCTTCTACACCAATCTCGAGGATTGGCTCGCCACCACGGTGCAGGACGTCGGCACGACGAGCGGCGGCGCCGTGCTGCCCGCCGGCATCCTCGACGCCTTCGAGCGGCTGCGCCATTCGATCGATGACGGCGGCGGCAACAAGGCGACCACGGTCGCCATGGCCAATCTCGCCGAGGCGATCCAGGGGCTCGTGCAGCACATGCGCAGCGAGCAGCAGATGATCCGCGATTGGGCGGGCGAGCAGGCCAAGCTCAACCGCGATTTGCGCCGCTTCATGGAGCAGGTGGCGCGGGAGCCGGTCGAGAGATAACCGGCAAGCAAATATTCAGGAGGCCCCATGGCGCTCTCCCGCAGCCGTCGCGATAGCGGCATGAATTACTGGCCGGGTTTCGTCGACGCGTTGTCGACCTTGATCCTGTCGGTGATCTTTTTGCTCACCGTGTTCATGGTGGCGCAATTCTTCCTTTCGCAAGAAGTCGCCGGCAAGGACACCGCGCTGGCGCGGCTCAATGCGCAGATCTCGCGGCTGAGCCAGCTGTTGTCGCTGGAGCAGACCGGCAAGGCCAATCTCGAGGACCAGGTGGCGCAGCTGCGCGCCTCGCTGACCGCCGCCGAAGGCGAGCGCGACCGGCTGCGCGGCTCAGCCGCTGCCAGTTCAAATCCGGCGCCGGGACCGGGCGACGGCGACAACGCCAAGATCGATCTCGAGAAGGAAGCAACCGCGCGCGCCGTGGCGCAGATCGAAAATCTCAACGAGCAGATCGGCGCGCTGCGCAAGCAGATGGCCGCGCTCGAAGATGCGCTCGGCGCGTCCGAGCAGAAGGACAAGAACTCGCAGCTTCGCATCGCCGATCTCGGCCAGCGGCTCAACGTGGCGCTGGCGCAGCGCGTGCAGGAATTGTCGCGCTACCGCTCGGACTTTTTCGGCAAGCTGCGCGACATTCTCGGCAACCGCCCGGACATCCGCGTCGTCGGCGACCGCTTCGTGTTCCAGTCGGAAGTGTTCTTCGACTCGGGGCAAGCGGCGCTGCGGCCCGAAGGCCGCGCCGAGCTCGACCAGCTCGCCGGTGCGCTGCTCGATCTGGAAAAGCAGATTCCGTCCGAGATCAACTGGGTGCTGCGCGTCGACGGCCACACCGATACGCGGCAGCTCAGCGCCACCTCGCCGTTCAAATCGAACTGGGACTTGTCGGCGGCGCGCGCCATCTCGGTGGTGCAATATCTGATCAGCAAGGGCGTGTCGCCGCAGCGCCTGGTCGCCGCCGGCTTCGGCGAGTTCCAGCCGATCGATGCCGGCACCAGCGACGAAGCCTTCAGCCACAACCGCCGCATCGAGCTGAAATTGACGGAGCGGTGACAAGATGCCGGCGGCGACGCTGCGCCGTTACCAGCCGCGTGATGAGGACGCCTCCGTCGCGCTGTGGCTGCGGACCTGGCAAGCCGCTTATCCGGAGCTTGATTTCGCCGAGCGGCTCGACTGGTGGCGCGAGCGCTGGCGTAACGAGCTGTTGCCCGTCGCGGAAGTCGTAATCGCCGAGACCGGCGGCACGATGATCGGTTTCGTCACCGTCGATCCGCGCACGTTTTATCTCGACCAGATCGTAGTAGCGCCGGAGCATTGGCGCTCGGCGGTCGGCAGCGCGCTCATTGCCGAGGCCAAGCGCATCTCGCCCGCCGGCCTCGACCTCGACGTCAATATCGATAATGTCCGCGCCATCGGCTTCTACCGCCGACTCGGATTTCTCATCACGGGCGCCGGCGAAAATCCGATCTCCGGCAAGCCGGTGCATCGCATGGGCTGGCGGCCGTGAGATTACACGCCCTGAAACTGCAGCTTCGCCAGCCGCGCATAGAGGCCGCCGCGCGCGACCAGCGTCTGGTGCGTGCCCTCTTCGACGATGCGGCCGGCGTCGAGCACCAGGATACGGTCGCAGGACTGCACCGTCGCCAGCCGATGGGCGATGACCAGCGTGGTACGCGTGCGCATCAGGACGGCGAGCGCGGCGGCGATCTGGGTCTCGCTTTCGGCATCGAGCGACGAGGTCGCCTCGTCGAGCAAGAGCAGCGGCGCGTCGCGCAAAATGGCCCGCGCAATGGCGATGCGCTGGCGCTGGCCGCCCGACAGCGTGACGCCGCGCTCGCCGACCGGCGTGTCGAGCTTTTGCGGCAGCGCCGCGATGAAGTCCGCCGCGTGCGCCAGTTCGGCGGCGCGCGCCACGTCGGCATCGCTCGCCTGGGGCCGGCCGAAGCGGATATTATCGCGCACCGAGGTGGCGAACATCACGCTGTCCTGCGGCACCAGGGCAATGTGCGCGCGCAAATCCGCCGGATCGAGATCGGCAAGGCGCACGCCGTCGAGCGTGATGCGCCCCGCAAGCGGATCGTAGAAGCGCAGCAACAGATGAAAGATCGTGCTCTTGCCGGCACCCGACGGGCCGACGATGGCGACCTTCTCGCCCCGGCGCACCGCAAACGACACGTGATTGAGCGCCGACACGTTAGGGCGTGTCGGGTAGGAGAACTCGACCTCTTCGAACGCGACCTCGCCGCGCACCGGCGACGGCAGCGCCGCCGGATGCGGCGGCCGCGTGATCGCGGGCTTGATGGCAAGGATTTCGAACAGCCGCTCGGCTGCGCCGGAAGTTTGCGCCATTTCACCCCCGAATTCCGACAACGAGCCGAGCGCGCCTGCGGCGAATGCAGCGAAGAGGATGAATTGCACAAGCCGGCCAGCCGTGATCTGCGCCGTAAGCAGCTCCTGCGCACCGATCCAGAGAACAACTACAACGCTTCCGAAGGTGAGGAAGATAGCGAACCCGGTCAGCAGCGCGCGCGCGCGGATCGAATGGCGCGCAGCTTCGAAGGCGCGCTCGACCGCATCGCGGAAGCGCGCGATGCCGAGCGGCTCGTTGGTGAAGGCCTGCAGCACGCGCACCGCCCCGATCAGTTCGGCGGCGTAGGCGGACGCGTCGGCGAGCGTATCCTGGGCGGACCGCGAGCGGCGACGGACCGCGCGGCCGAAGGCGTAAAGCGGCAATACGATGATCGGAATGGCGCCGAGCACGAAAGCCGACAGCCGCGGGCTCGTCACCACCATCATGGCGCTGGCGCCGACGAACAGCACGAAATTGCGCAAGGCGACCGAGACCGAAGAGCCGACCGCGGCCTTGATCTGCGTGGTGTCGGCGGTGAGCCGCGAGATCACCTCGCCGGTCTTGGCTTCGTCGAAAAAGTTGGCGGAGAGCGAGGTGAGGTGCGCGAAAACGTCGCCGCGCAGGTCGGCGACGATGCGCTCGCCGAGCGTGGTGACGAGGAAGTAGCGCAGCGCGCTCGCCAGCGCCAGCAGGGCCACGACGGCGATCATCCCCAGGAAGTAATTGTTGATGAACTCCACGCCTCGTTCCGTGAAGCCGAAATCGATCATGCGGCGCACCGCAATCGGCACCAGCAGTGTGGTCAACGCTGCCACAACCAGCGCGCCGAGCGCGGCGAGCGCGCGACCGCGGTAGCGGTTGACGTAGGGCAACAGCGAGGCGAGCGGCCGCAGATTGGTGCGGCGCTTGTCGGCCGCCTCGGGCGTGGCCGTAGCGACCTCGACCGCCTGTTCGGCCGCTGTCTCGGGCGCCGCCGGCGTCGGCCTTTGCAGCGTTGCCAAATCGTTATCGGCCGTAAAGTTCATGCGCCGCAGTGCCTTTTCCGCCGCTTGGCCGTTTGCGGCCGGACAATGCCCCTTGCGCGACGCCCTGGCAACGTACACTTCCGCCTACGTTCGGCTTGTTTCTGCGGCATCGTCGCGGTATAGAGCCGCCAATTCCTTCAACATAGATAGACCCGACGCGGTACCAACACCATGAAACCCGACACCCATCCCGACTACCACACCGTCAAAGTGGTCATGACCGACGGCACCGAGTTCACTACGCGGACCACCTGGGGCAAGCCGGGCGATACGCTGCATCTCGATATCGACCCGAAATCGCACCCGGCCTGGACCGGCGGCCAGCAGCACCTGCTCGACCGCGGCGGCCGCCTGTCGCGCTTCAACAAGAAGTTCTCGGGCTTCCTCAAGGGTTAAATCCGCGGCGGCAGGACGGCGACAGCGGGCGGGCCGATGTCAGTCTTTCAGGTCGGCAAGGCCACCGTCACCCGCATCGAGGAAACCTATCTGCCGATCTATCCGGTGACGGATATTTTCCCGGCGGTGACCGAGGCGCAACTCGCCGAGCACGCCCACTGGCTGGCGCCGCATCATTACGATCCGGCCTCGCGCAAGATCAAGCTCAGCGTGCACAGCTGGCTGTTGCAGCTCGACGGCCGCAAGATTTTGATCGACGGCTGCTGCGGCAACCAGAAATCGCGGCCCTTGCGGCCGGCATGGAACATGCTCGACACGCCGTGGCTCGATCGCCTTGCGGCAGCCGGCGCGCGGCCCGACGAGATCGATCTGGTAATGTGCACGCACCTGCATCACGACCATGTCGGCTGGAACACGCAGCTCAAGGACGGCAAGTGGGTGCCGCGATTCCCCAACGCCCGCTACGTGTTCTCAAAACTCGACTTCGATTATTTCAGCAAGCTCGACAGCGATCCGGCCACCGCGCCGACGGAATTCGGCTCATTCCGCGAATGCGTCGTGCCGGTGGTCGAAGCCGGGCGCGCCGATTTGGTGACCGGGCCGCATCGCCTCGACGAATTCATCGACATTGCGCCCGCCGGCGGCCATTCACCGGGACATTTTGTCTTCAACCTGAACGTCGGCGGCAATCGGGCCACGCTCATTGGCGACGTCTTTCATCACCTGCTGCAAGTCTATTATCCGGACTGGAATTTCCCGAAGAACTCAGATGTCGAACAAGCAAGAGTCAGTCGCCGCCGCGTGCTGGACGATTGCGCGTCCACCGGCGCGCTGGTTTTTCCGGGCCATGTCGGCTTTCCGTTCGCCGGCCATATCGAAAAGGTCGGATCTGACTACAAGCCGCGCTTCTGATTGCTCAGCGGCGAGCGGCCACTTTGGCGAGCCGCTCGGTTGCGGAATTGCTGACGACGATGTCGTCAACCGCAAGCTTGCCGCGGTCGCGCGCCAAGGCGCGGTAGAATTCGCCCTTCGACACCGGCGGCACTTCGGCCACGTTCGTCCAGGTGTCGCCTTCATCGGTGCTCTCGAAAACTTCGCCGTCGGTGTCGACGGCAAACAGCGCCGAGCCGCCAGGCCACACTTCGATGGTGAGCGCGCTGAACAGGGCGCGCTGGCCGTTCGGCAGACCGCCGAGCAGTCTTTGCCAGGTGTTGCCGCCATCGCGACTGCGCGCGATCTTGCCGCGCGCCTTGCCGATCGCGTACCACTGCGACGGCCAGCCGACGCCGGCGGTCAGGAACACTGTGTCCGGCGCGTCGGGATGCACGACGATGGCGTCGGGATAATCGGCATAGGGCGGCATCGGATTTTTGCGCCAGGTCTTGCCGTCGTCGTCGCTCGACATCACGCCGACAATGCCGTTGGCGACGATAAGCCGATGCGGCCGCTGCGGATGTACCAGGACGCGATGGATGTCACATTCGACCGGATTGGGATCGACGTGCAGTTCGGTGAAGCTTGCGCCGAAATCGTTCGAAACGAGCAACGCGCCGATCTCGATGCCGACCAGCAGGCGGTCGCCGTCGAACACGATATCCTTGACGTGACCGATGCGCGGCGGCGGCGGAAAGCACCATTGGCCGACGCTCGGCGCGCTGCGCAGTGCCGGCAATTCGCGCCAGGTCTTGCCGCGGTTCTCGCTGATGTAAAGATGCGCCGGCAGCGCGCCGACGGCGACCACGTCGCAGCCCTCGAGCTTGCCGGCGCGCGCCGACCACAGATCCATATGGTCGAGGCCGTCGAGGATCCAGGTCCAGGTCAAGCCGCCGTCGTCGCTCTTCGCGGCGCCAAAACCGTGGGTCGCGGCATACAAAGTGCCGTCGTCGGACGCGGTGACGGCGCTGACCGAGCAGCCGCCGAGCGCGCGCTGCTTGACGATCCAGCCGTGCGCCGCACGCTCCAGCATGACGACGCCGTCGACCGTGCCTATGATCATAGTATTCGAGGCGGCGCGGCTGCGCTGCGTATTCGTTCCGCCATTGGAGAGCAGGATCATCGGTCCATTCCTTGCAACGTGCTCATTGCCTTTACGACGACTATTGCGCATCAACTCTAGCGCAGTCTAGGTTGCGCCGCACACTCGCCTTGACGACCTGAAGGAGCCGCAATGCCACGGATGAAGGGCGCCGAGCTGATCACGGACTATCTGATCGCCAACGATATTCCTTATGTGTTCGGCATATGCGGCCACGGCAATGTCGGCATGCTCGATCCGCTCTACGAGGCGCGCGACCGCATCAAGCTCGTCTCGCCGCGCCACGAGCAGGTCGCCGCCCACATGGCGGACGCCTATTTCCGGGTCCGCCACCAGCCGGTGGCGACGCTGACCTCGTGCGGGCCCGGCTCGGCCAATATCGTCATGCCGCTGGCCTGCGCGCTGACCGACTCCTCCGCGGTATTCGCCATCACCGCCAACGTGCCGACCTCGCAGTTCAATCGCAGCCCGTTCCAGGAGATCAACCGGCATTTTCAGGCCGATTTCGTCAACGTGCTGCGCCCGGTGGTCAAGCGCAGCTACCAGCCGACCCGGGTCGACATGCTGCCGCTGGCGCTGCGCCAGGCCATGACCACGATGCTGTCGGGCCGGCCCGGCCCGGTGAATATCGACGTGCCGTTCAACGTCTTTCAGGAAGAAGACGACGTCGACGTGCCGCCGCCGGCGCCGCCATTTAACACGCAAAGAAGCGGTGCCTCGCCTGACGACGTCGCGCACGCCCTCGACATGATCCTTGCCGCGCAGCGGCCGGTGCTCTTCATCGGCCACGGCGTCACGCTGTCGGAAGCCAGCCGCGAGCTGACGGAGTTTGCCAAGAAACTCGGCATCCCGGTGATTTCGTCGCCCAACGGCATGGGCTGCATCGACATGACCGATCCGCTGTCGCTCGGCTTCATCGGGCGCAACGGCGCGTTTCCCGCCAACGAAGCCGGCCGCCGTTCCGATGTCGTCATCGCCATCGGCGCCCGCTTCGACGATCGCTCGGCGTCGTCATGGATGCCGGGCTATTCGTGGAATTTTCCGCACACAAAGCTCATCCATGTCGACGTCGATCCGGCCGAGCTTGGCCGCAATTACCCGCCGGACCTCGGCATTCTCGCCGACGCGCGCACCTTCCTGCGCCAGCTCCTGGCCGAGCTCGAGCGGCGCAGCTTCAAGCCCAACACCAAGGAATGGCTGGCCGACATCGCGAAATGGCGCGCCGAGTGGGAAACGTTCATTCGGCCGAATTTCGACATTCACGCCTCGCCGATGCGGCCGGAGCGCGTGGTCGCCGATTGCCAGGCGGTGCTGCCGCCGGACGGCATCATCTGCTGCGACGTCGGTGTGAGTCACAATTGGTACATGCAGTTCTGGAACGCACGGCAGCCGCAGTGCATGCTCAACTCCTGGGGCTTTTCCGGCATGGGTTTCGGCGCGTCCGGCGCGCTCGGCGCAAAACTCGCGGCGCCGGACCGGCCGGTGGTCGCGGTCACCGGCGACGGCTGCTTCACCATGGTGCCGCACGTGCTGTGCACCGCGGTCGAATACGACATTCCGGTGGTGTGGGTGATCTGGAACAATTTCGGCTGGGTCTCGATCCGCGACATCCAGCTCGGCATGTTCGGCGGCCGCGAATACGGAACGATGTTTCACCAGGGCGCCAACAAAAAGCCGTTCAATCCGGATTTCGCCGCCTGGGCGAGAGCCGCCGGCGTCGAGGCGCTCACGGTGACAAAATCGGAGGATTTTCGCGGCGCGCTCGAACACGCCATCAAGGCGAACAAGCCGTTCCTGCTCGACGTGCATGTCGACGCGGAAGTCCGGCCGCCGTCGACGGGAGCCTGGGAATTGCCGCCGACGCCCTACAAGGAGCCGGTGTTCGGCCAGCGTTTTATTCCCGATGCCGCGCCGGTGAAGTGAGGCTTACAGCCCGTCCTGCTCGAACGCGGCCTTCAACAGCCCCATCTGCCGCTCGACCGGGTTGCCGCCGACGGCCATCTTCATCGGCTGCGACGCGTGCATGGTGGCGTCGAGCCGGCGCACTTCGGCCTGCAGCTTGACGGAGCGCGCGATCAGCTCCTGGAGCTTCTCCGGCAACAGCGCGATCGACTTCGCGTCACCCGGATCGCAGGCCGCCAGCCTGACCTTGCTCTTTTCCTTGCTGGCCTGGGCGAGCGTCATCTCGCCTTCCTTGACCGCGCGGTGCAGCAACAGCCATGAGGCGAGCTGCATCAGCCGCGTGGTCAGCCGCATGCTCTCGGTGGCGTAAACCAAGGCGGCGCTGCGTTCGAGCTTCTTGGATTCCTGGCGGCCGGAGCCGTCGAGATAGCTCGCCGTCTCCTCGACCAGCGCCATCCCGTCGCGAAACAGGGTGGCGAAGACTTGCGAATTGGCCAGCCGCTCACTGAAGGAGACCGCTTTGGCCTCGATCGAACGCTTCTCGGACATTGGTACGCCTCACACCGGTGCGCAGCATCGCTCGTGGCGGCCTTCGAGTCCAGCGGGGTTGCCGGCAAAGCTGCCGACATAGTTGCCGCGCCGAATGCCCTGATAACGCAAATGGATAAAAAAAGAGCCGCCGTTGCCGGCGGCTCAAGGTGATAACAGGGAGGCGTCAAACAGAGTGGACAGGAGCCACTCGATGTCCAGAAGATGGACAATATCTGTAATGAACGAGAAAGCTTAACGAAAGGTTAAGGAATCGCAGAAACTTGCCGAATCTTTCTACAGCTTAATATGAGGCGTGCGGCCGGCGGTCATTAACCAAATCGGTTTTGCTTGAAATACGCAGATCACGGCCGTTAACCAAATTTCGAAAGCTTATTTTTTGAAGAACATATCCGCCGCCGACTTGGAAGCGTTCTTGCGCTTCATCTCCGCTTCGAGGCGCGCGATCTCGTCTTTGAGCAGCGCAACGCGCTCGGCGAGTTCGGCCACCGACAGCAATGCCAGCTCCTGCCCCATTTCGTGGGTGATCTTCTTCTTCGGTAGATCGTCCGGGTCGATCGCGGGCATTGTCGGCTTCCAAGGACCACGCAAATTTTAACGACGCCGGCTGCGCTTGTCACACCCGCCGACGGCCAAAACCGGCGGCAAAATGCCCGGCCGAGTTCACCCTGACCCTTTGAAAGTAAACGGCAATATCCTTGCCCTCCGCCGTCGCAAAGGTTACTAAGGCCTTATGGCGCAGGGGTTTTGGCGCGTTCGGGAAGCCAGCGGCCGTGAATTCGGCGCAAAGCCGGTTCGCTGTTGTTCCGGGGAACATGTGACCGTTGTGGCGCGATCGGCGCCGGCTGCCGGCCTCGGAGGGCTACTCTTGGCATTTCTGCGCGCCGCAAGGTTGTGTGCCTGCGGTTCCCTTACCGCTTTGGCCATCATGTTGACGATCTTGGCCGGCGCTCCCGCCGCGCACGCGGTCGAGGCGGTCAACGTGCGCACCGATGCGGCGGCAATCGATCTCACCGACGCCGTCGACTTGCAGCACACCGAAGGCGACCGCATCCAGGTTTCGACGGCGCCCGGCGCCGACGCCATCGTCCGGCGCATCGAGGTACGCGCCCGCGAAGCCGGCAAGAACTGGGCGGTGTTCGCGCTCGCCAATAACGGCGACGAGCAGATCGACCGCCTCATCGTCGCGCCGCATTACCGCATGGTCGGTTCCGGATTGATCTGGCCCGACCTCGGCCGCTCGCGCATCGTCTACATCACGCCGTCGTCGGGCGATCCGCCCGAACCGCAGGAGAGCGCCGACGCCGACGTGTTCCGCGTCACGCTCGATCCCGGCACCGTCATCACCTTCGTCGCCGAGTTGCGCACGCCCAATGTGCCGCAGCTCTATCTGTGGGAACCCGACGCCTACAAGGACAAGATCAATTCGCTGACGCTGTATCAGGGTATCGTCATCGGCATTGCCGGCTTGCTGGCGCTGTTCCTTACGATCCTCTTCGTCGTCAAAGGCAGCGTGATGTTCCCGGCCGCCGCCGCGCTCGGCTGGGCGGTGCTGGTCTATATCGGCATCGACTTCGGGTTCTGGAACAAGGTGTTCGACATGTCGGCCGGCGCCGAGCGCATCTGGCGCGCGTCGGGCGAAGCGATTTTGGCGGCAACCCTGCTGGTATTCCTGTTCGCCTATCTCAACCTCAACCGCTGGCACGTGCGCTACGCCCATATCACCGTCGGCTGGCTCGCCTTCCTCGGCGCGCTGGTCGGCATCGCGCTGTTTTCACCCGACATCGCCTCGGGCATCGCGCGCATCTCGCTGTTTCTGGTCGCCGTGTTCGGCTT
>Ga0316363_10002362_pt1 | contig 14551 bp, 14 predicted proteins | sample Sb_taG_3_FD_200459 | JGI IMG/M metagenome (GOLD analysis project Ga0316363, IMG submission 200459) | Peat soil microbial communities from Weissenstadt, Germany - Sb_50d_a_PC metaG (v2) (version 2) | ecosystem: Environmental > Terrestrial > Soil > Wetlands > Peat | place: Germany: Weissenstadt...
ATCAAATTGGTATAGAGACCGGCCTTGGAGGCGGCGGCGACGATCTCCTCGAGATCCTTGCGCGCGGTGGGCTCGCCGCCCGAGAGATGCACTTGCAGGATGCCCATAGCGCCGGCCTGCTCCATGACGGAGATCCAGGCCTCGGTCGATAGTTCCTTGTTGACGCGCTCAAGCTCGAGCGGGTTCGAGCAGTAGCCACATTGCAAGGGGCAGCGGTGGGTGAGCTCCGCAAGCAATCCCACAGGGGCGCGGGCGCAGAGCGCCTCGCTCACGCTCGTGCTGCCGCTCACGCCGCTCGTCGGCTCGTCGTCGACGGCGACGGACTGACAATGTCCATTGCCATTCAACTCGATCGCGCTCATGCCCTGATATATCCTTTGTCGGCAAGGCCTTGCAGCAGCTCCTGGACGTCGGCGCGGATCACCTCCACCGGGGCCGAATATTCGGTCGCAAGGGCCTTGGCGATGTCCTCCACGGTTGTTTTGCCGTCGCAGAGCTTGAGCACGGCGACAGCGGTTTGGTCAGGTGTCAGAATTCGCTCCGGCGCCAACAACACCCATCTGCCTCGCCCCGCATCGTGGCGGAGCTTTAGATAGGACGGCATATATGGCCGCGTCTGCTGGTCGACAATGAGACGTCCAGGCGACGTGGCCTCATTCATCATGCTGCTTCCGGCACGAAGGCGCCGGGGGGAATCATCCCCGGATTGTAATAGGCCAAATACAGCGCATCGAGCTGCGCCCAGAGCACGTTGCATTTGAATCTAAGGGCGTCGAGCGCCGCGGCCTGGGCCTCGGGCGTGCGCGCATGCCGCTTCACAAAGTCCAAGGCATAGTCGGCGTCGCGCGGCGCCTGCGTCAGACGGCGCTTGAAATACTGCATCACCTCGTCGCGGATGAAGTCGTAGTTTTCGAGCATGCCGGAAATCCGCTCTTTGTGGATGCTCGGCGCAAACAGCTCGGTAAGCGAAGAGGCGACCGCCTCGACCAGCGTCTTCTCCCGCACAAAATTGACATAGGCCTCGACGGCAAAACGGGTTGCGGGAAGTATGCCCTTCATCGAGGTGACATAGTCGCGGTCGAGTCCAAGCCCGTCAGTGAGCACTAGCCAGCGCTCGATGCCGCCCTCCTCCTCGCCATAACCGTCATGGTCGAGGATGCGGTGAACCCAGTCGCGCCGGAGCTGACGGTCATTGCACCGGCTGATCAGCGCGGCGTCCTTCCGCGGCACAGCGGACTGATAGCAATAGCGGTTGAGCGCCCAGGCTTGCACCTGGCCCTTGTTGAGCTTGCCGCCATGCAAAAGCTTATGAAAGGGATGTTTGTCGTGGTAGCGCTCGGCGCCGATGGCGCGAAGCTCTTGCTCGAGTTCCTCGGGACTCATGATCTTGGTCACGGCCTAAACCTCTCTTGACGTTGGCTTAAGAGGATAGCGTAGCCCACGCCCACAATGGCCAGTTGATGCACGTCAACTTCTAGCGATGCATTAGCGAGATCGTCGCCGCCACCATGGCTTTCATCTTCGCCTTCTAACCCCAATTTAGCATGGGAGGGCCGAATGAGAGCCACATGACGCGCCTATGAACATTGCCTGGATGCCACATTAAGAAAATCTGAACGGGAAGAGTTGGCAGGAGGTCTGCCAGCCAGTCGAAGGGCAAGTTCCTGGGTCGCGCCGGGGCAGACATAGCGCTCTACGGCGAGGCTCGGCCCAAAGCGCCGCCGGGCGCGGCCAGAATCGAAACGGCGACCCTGCGCCAGCCGGATCGCCGCTCCGATTTCCGAGGATGTGTGGGACGGATTAAGCGCGATCCAGCTCCGCCGGCAGGTAACTCGTCACCTCCATGCCGGACTCCGTCTCCTCAACCGTCGGCTTGTGCCACTCACGCATTGTAGGCTCTCCTTAGTCTGCGGGTTAAGCTCAAGCGTCTCGCCCGTGCGCCCAAGGACGGTTGCTCGACCGGTTTCGACCGCGCGGGCTCTGCGCCTCAATAGTGCCAGCCGGCATGATAAACACAAATCGTATTTCCTTATATGAAGCATAAGAAGTACTTATCGCTATGGTGACGCTTCGGCAGCTGCGCTACCTCGAGGCTCTGGCCGAGACGCTGCATTTCGGCCAGGCAGCGGAGGCCTGCGCAGTTAGCCAGCCGGCCCTCAGCATGCAGATCAAGGAGCTCGAGAATGAGCTTCAGGTCGGTCTCGTAGAGAGGCGGAAGTCGGGCGTCGAGCTGACCGAGCAGGGGGAGGAGATCGTCAGGCGCGGGCGGACTATCCTTGCCTCGGTCCGCGATCTGCTTGATTACGCGAAGCACCGGGAGCGGGTGCTGTCGGGGTCGCTGAAGCTCGGGGCGATCCCCTCGATCGCGCCCTATTTGCTGCCGGCGGCGCTGCCGGAGCTGCAACGGCGCTTCCCCGAGCTCAATTTGCAGCTCCGCGAGACCCTGACCGAGACTTTGGTGCGGGAGCTCGTGAGCGGCGATCTCGACCTGATCCTGATCGCGCTTCCGATCGAGGATCCGGAGGCGGAGACGCTCTATCTGTTCGACGACAAATTCGTCCTCGCGGCGCGCGCCACCAGGGGCAAGCGCGCGAGAACGGCCACCCCCGACATGCTCACCCATGAGCGGCTTCTGCTGCTCGAGGAAGGTCATTGCCTGCGCGACCAGGCGCTCTCCTTTTGCCGTCTGGTGACCCCCGAGGCGCGCGAGAGCTTCGGCGCGTCGAGCCTCACCACCATCGTGCAGATGGTCGCCCATGGCTACGGCATCACGCTGCTGCCGGAGATGGCGGTTGCGAGCGAGGTGCACCACCGCGCCGACATCCGCCTATTGCGCTTCGGAGCGCGGGAGCCCAAGCGCGAGATCGGCCTCGCCTGGCGCAAAACCTCTCCGCGCAAGGCGGACTTCAACGCCTTCGCCGAGCTCCTCAAGGACGTGGCGCCCAGGCCTGGGAAATTCTGATCGCGTGGGGCGAGAGCCTTCGTCGCCCTTCGAGGCTCGCTACGCTCGCAGCTCAGGGACGCGGCAGCCTCAAGGAGAAGCCGCGGCGGGGCTGGTAGCAGATTGCGACTGATCGCCGGTGAGGCGGAAGGAATCGCGGAAGCGCGCCGCGTCGTCGCTCGTCGCATGACCCTTGGGGCCTGCCGAGATCAGCATGTAGATGCGGTCTCCGGCCGGCACGATATCCACCAAATGATTGACCTTCCCCTTGCCGTCGTCGGTGATCGCCTCAAACCCGTCCCTGCCGGAAACGGTGATGGGACCCCGCTTGCGCACTTTCGACTGACTGTCCCTGGCGTAGGCCGAAATCATTTTAACGTAGAGAGTCTCGTTCGGGTTCGGTGCCTTGCCGGCGGGATATTCGAGCACCACCACGGTGTAGACCGTGTCGTCGCCTTCATCCGCCTGGAAGCTGTAACGAATGAGCGGGTTCTGTCCCGCGACGGGCGCGCTCGTCGTCTGTGGAGAGGCAGGGAAGGAAATCGCAAATCCCCGCTCGGGCGATTGGAAGTCCGACCACTGCACCTCGTCTTGCGGCGGCGTCTGCGGCTCCTCGGCCGCGGCGCTCATTGCCGCGCCTGCGATCAGCGCGGCGATCAATGGTCCCCGAATTGACATTGCCCGTCTTGGCCCCGACTCGGTATCTTAGCCGATTGTTGCGGCCGGTTCACCAGAGTGCACAACGGAGGGCGACCCGCCGCGTCACCGCTATCCCTCCGGCCAGGAGGCCGCCTTGAGCGCTCGCTCGTACATTCCTTTCACGTCCTGCTTCAGGCCCTCGCGCGATTCCGGCCTGAGATAGAGCATATGGCCGCCGGCGTAAGTCTCGATCCGGATCGGCGTCGCGCGCGGAAGCGCCGGCAACTGCCCGACGAGAAAGGTCGTGGCGAGATAGGGGGTGATCAGATCGGTGTAGCCGCTCGCAATCAGCACTTGCAGCGACGGGTTCGCGGCCCGTGCCTCTTGGACCTCGTCGATGATCCCGGCATAGCCTTGATGCGTCGGGCTCGTGCCGAAGTCCCATTTGTTGCGCGCGTCCCGGTTGAGCAGCCGGTAGGCGGCGTCGGTCTTATAGCCGAGCTCGCTTCCCGCATATTGCACGAAGGCCGCGGTCCAAAGCGGCACGGTCGCATCGAGCACCGGGTCGGGGCCATTCGGCCATGAGCTCGCCGGATTGGGATCGGGGCCGCTTACGCTCCCGTCGTAACGGCTCAGCACCTGCGCATCGGTGCGGTCGAACTCCTTGATGAAGAGGGAAGGAGGAATGCGGGCCTGATGCCGTTCCACGACCTCCTCCGGCAGGCCGGTGAGGCGCGCCACCGTGCCACTCGCAGCTTTTCCGCCGGCCTCGGCGCCGGATGCGAGCTCGACGAGATAGTCCGACAAGGCATAGTGCTCGGCCTCTTTGAGCGCCGTGCCAAGTGCCTCCCGCCCAGTGACGCCCTTACTCTCGAGATTGACCGCGGCAAGCGAGGGAAGCCCGAGCGCCCAGGAGAGCGGGTCGTAGTCCTCGCCATTGAGCAGGGAGAATTCGAGCACGGGCGAGATCATCACGATGCCGCTTGGGGAGTTGGCGCCGCTCTTCTGCAACGCGCGGGCAAGGCTCGCGGCGCGGAAGCCGCCATAGCTCTCGCCCATGAGGAACACCGGCGAAAGCATCCGGGCCTGCTTGACGAGATAGAGCCGCACGAAGTCGGTGAGCGCGTCTGTGTCCTGGACCACGCCCCAGAATTTCTCCTCGTCCTTCGTCTCACTCGCGCGGCTATAGCCGGTGCCGACAGGATCGACGAAGACGAGGTCGGTCATGTCGAGCCAGGTGCTCGGATTGTCGACGAGGCGCGGAGGCGGCCCGATCAGTTCGCCTTTGTCGGTCGTCGCGACCGCGCGTGGGCCGATACCGCCGAGATGCAGATAGGCTGCGGCGGCACCCGGTCCGCCGTTGAAGACGAAGGTGATGGGACGCTTGGTGTTCAGCGGGTCGCGCGTATAGGCGACGTAGAAGATCTCCGCCGCGGGTTTGCCATCCGCGCCGGGAAGGGGAATGGTCCCGGCTTCGGCCGTATAGCTCAGATTCTCTCCCGCAATGGTGATGCTGTCATGGGTCGTCGAGGTGGGCGGCAAAAGCGAAGAAGGCAGCTTCGCCTCGGCCTGCTTCGCGTCCGCAGGCTTCGTGTCGGCCGGCTTCGCCTCCGAGCCTTGTGCGTCGGCGGGCTGCGAGACGGGTGGGTGGCCAGGGGGCAGCTCCTGGGCGAGCGCAAGGGCAGGGCAGGCGATGAGCGCGAGCACGGCGACGTGTTGCAAGGAACGCGCGAAGCGAGAGGATGGCTTGGTCACGCAGTTGGGCTCCATTGGGGAAGCGGGCCGGAGAGGGAGCTTAGTCGGAATTGCTTGCGCCGAAACTTAAGCAGCCGAGGCGGCCGCCTCAAGGCAGGCGCGCCAGCGACAGACGGCGATTTCAGTGAGGGTGGCGCCGGGCAGACTCGTCATTAATGGTCGATGAGCCCGCATCTAGCTTCGGCTTGACAGCCGGATCATTGACGCTCTGCTCGGCACGCCCACAGGCCTGGCGCGCGGCGCCCAGATCCTTATCGCCCACGTCTCCGCCAGCCTCGAGCTTGGTCGCAACGTCGAGGCAGAGCTGAGGTCGTGGTCGGTGCTTGGGCGTTTAACCTTCCCGCGAACACCATGGTTGCAAAAAAGCGCGACGAGCACCATCACGTGGCGGTTACGCATGGCGTGCCCCCTTGCTTGCCGAATGGACGTCGATACAGGCCACGAACACGATGCGCGGAAACTCCGGACGAATAGAATCAGTCGCCATGGCATGATTCCCTACCGCGTGGGCTGCCATCGGCCTTCACCCTAGCAGGGCTAGAGCGCCGTCCGGGGGTCTTCTTAGAGGCGCGGCTCCTGCTTGTTCGCCAGGCCCCGCGGTCATACGTCCCTGACGGGCGCTGTGGACGCCCAGATCGCGATCAAGAGGGACATTTTACCTTGGGCATCGTCACCGCCACCGTTGAGTTCATGAAGGACGGCCAGTAAGGCGCGGTGATAGCTAGCCGAATTGAGCACCGACACGCCCCGCGAGAGCCGTCAAAAGCTCACCGCCAATCAGACATCCATGCTCAGCATTCTGGAGGAGTCCGGACCTGCGGGTTTGCCATTGGAAGACTGGAATGAGCGCACTCAGGGGGAGGAGCATCCTCGGACTTAGGTGTACACCCCGGGCTTGCCTTCTCCCACGCCCTTGGCGCCCGTGTTGACGATCTGGACTCGTCGGTTCTCGTCGGCAAAGGGATGCGCCTCATGGCACGCGCGCTGTTTGGGTGCTGCCTGGTATGATGCCTGAAATGGTGCTCTCTGGTGCGAGGCTTATCTTGGAGCGCACTGACGATTTGGGGCCATGCAGGGCGCAATTTCTGGCGGCTGATGTTTTCAGAGCTATGGATGAATTAAGTCATCAGGTCGCGCTTGAAAAAGATAACATTTCGTAAGAGAGAGCGCAGAAGGTTCTCAAGGTAGATTAGCTCTTTGGACGTGTAGACGTAACGCGGCATCCGGTTTTCATCGAACCAGCTTCGTTGATAATGAGGCGGAACGAAGGTGCGATTGGCCGCGGCGCAACCCCAAGAGCCAAGGCTTAGCGTCAGCCCACCAATGGCGATAACCGAAAACTCTTCCAGTCCTGTTCGGTCGCCTCCGACATAGCCTGTGCTGCCTTGAGGAGCCAGTCCGGCTTCCGGCTGGTTAGATCGCGCAGCACCTCGGTCCGCTTATCAGATGTCCCCAAATGCAGATTGGCTGTCTCACGTCCCATGGCCTTCAGGATAAGCTGTTGGTCCCGCTGCTTCGGGAACTGCGCCAGTTCGATTCTTCCACAGTGGGGGCCTAGCCGCCGAACGACCCACCCGTCCTCGACGGCATAGTATGGATCCGGCTGCTGAACCGCGCGCTTGAGCAGCCGAACGGAGTAGGCGCGCTCCTTCGGCCGCCCCTTGGCCCAACCCCAAGCCGAGGGCAGCCAGGCCTTGGCCTCGCGTGCGACCAAGCCGCCATTGCAGTGGGCGGTAGCGACGTATCGTGGCCGGCCAAGACTGCCCACCCCCGCGATACGGTGCGAGAATGCAATTTCCTCGGCCTTATCGGGGAGTGACCGCTGGAGCAGCTGCTGAGTGCGTTTGGGTGGCGTCACGCGTGGGAGCTTGATGAGTTTAGACCAGAAACGGGTCGGTTCACGCTCTGCGCCCATGGCCATTTCGCGCAGACCGGGGTGCCTTTCTTCGAGAATGAATGGATTGCCGCCCGCTTCCAGCGACTCCGCATAGCCCTCGAGCACGGCCGTGGCAGCAGCGCTGTCATCGATGGCCAGCCCGTTCTCCCGTTTGGCGAGGATGGCGCTCGTGACCAGTCGAATGAGATCGACCGCATAGGGCATTTGGGCAGCTTCATCGACATCATTGACGCCCCAGACCAGCCTACCCTCGTTATCACGCCAAGTTCCGAAATTCTCCACATGGAGATCGCCTACAGCCAGCACCCGGGGTGCCTTGGCGAGGTCCGGGCAGACCTCTAACCACAGCGGAACCCAGCGATAGAAGGTCCCGCGCAGAAACACGAAGAGCGAACCCGCCATCTTCTCGTGCTTCAGTTGGAGGTCGGGTTCGACGACATCGATGCGCTTATGGAGCCAACGCTCATACTCGAGAGTGGCTACGATAATCGGTGCAGGGTCGGTTGCGGTCGCTGGTTGAAGAACATTACTGCGATCGCGGACCTTCTTTTTTATTGACCGGACCATGGTTCATTTTCCCGATGAGAAGTCTAGTACGGAGACGCCGAAGTCGACATGCGCCATTCTCTCTCGCCGGTTTCCGCACTGCTTTCTCGCGGATTGACGCGTCGACGTTCTTAACGTCGAATGCCCACGTAGTTCGATTGCATGTTGCATTTATGTCGGTCTCGCCCGAGCGGTGCTTCTCCTGACGGACCGCACCCATGTAGAAACGACGCGGCGAAATGGTGCCGGATGTCCGCTGTTGGAACCAAGCGGACCAATTCGGTGGGGCGTTGTGACGTCCGCTTCTGACCCAAAGCGGACACACGGCGCGCGCCGAGTGACGATAAAAAATTCACCGGCTGACGTCCTCCTAAGTGGTCAAACGCGCACCTCAGGGAGAACCACTTCTTGGTGGCCAGCAATTTGCCGTCAAATCGCAATCTGGCGGCCAATCTCCACCACCGCGTCAGACGGGAGCCGGAAGTAGTCGGTCAAGTGAGAAGAGTTGCGTTGCATAAAAGCGAACAAGGTCTCGAGCCAGCGTGGCTGTCCCTTCCCGTCGCCCCGGGAGATGACGGTCTCATGACCCACATAGTAGGTGATGTCATCGAGGTCGATGTTGCAGCCGCTTATGTGAGCCTTTTTCAGTAATGCTGGGATATTCGGTCGTTCCATGAAGCCGTATAGTGCGGAGGCGCGCCAAAAGTTTGGGGCAATCTCATCGAACGTAAGCCGGTCGGCGTCCTTGATCCAAGGCACCGACTGCGTGTTGACGGTGAGAACGAATAGGTATTGGTGCAGCGCTCGATTGTGTCTCAGATGCCAGACCATTACTGGCGGTACATCCCGTTGCGTCCGCGTCAGGAAAACGGCGGTGCCGGGTACACGCGGAATCTGAGCTTCTTCGATCTCCTTCATGAATTTACCAATCGGCACGACCGCCTCACGGAGACGTTCGGCCACGGCTGCCGCGCCGACGTGCCACACTACCATGATGATGTAGACGCAGGCCGCAAGCATGAGTGGCACGTATCCACCCTCCGCGATCTTGGTGAGATTGGCGATGAAGAAGGCTGCATCGACGATGAAAAACCCGCCGGCGACTGCAGCTGAAGCAAGCACGCTCCAGTGCCAGATGTCGCGCATGGCGAGGAACAGCAGAGCCGAAGTTATCAGCATAGTTGCCGAGACCGCGATACCATATGCCGCGGCCAGATTGTCAGACTTGCCAAATCCAATGGTGAGACCGACCGTGGCGATCATCAGGAACCAGTTGACGACGCCCACATAGATCTGGCCATAGCCTTCTGCGGAGGTCTGCGTTATCTGCATTAGCGGCAACCAGCCGAGTTGAATCGCCTGCCGAGTCATTGAGAAAGCCCCAGTAATTATAGACTGGCTTGCTATGATAGTGGCAACTGTCGCCAGTACGACCAGCGGAACGAGAAGCAGCGAGGGGCACAGCCGGTAGAAGATGTTGTCCGCTGTTGGAGCGCCTTCGAGCACGAGTGCTGCCTGGCCAGCGTAGTTGAGGACCAGGCTTGGGAATACAAGCGCGAACCACGCCAGCCGAATTGGCCGAGCACCGAAGTGTCCCATGTCGGCGTAGAGGGCCTCCGCTCCTGTGACGCATAGGAATACGCCGCCCAGGACAATAAAGCTGCCCGCATCGCCCGAGAACAGGTAGCGCAAGCCATGACGGGGATCGATTGCAACCAACACAGACGGATGCTGCATAATTCCCCAGATGCCGAGCGCGGCCAGCGTTAGAAACCAGAGCGCCATGAAAGGCCCAAATGCCCGGCCGATGCGCGCGGTGCCCTGCGGCTGAATAGCGAACAATGCGATTAGGATGACGACAGCTGCGGGAAGGACGTAAGCCTGGAACGCTGGCGTCACGATATTCAATCCTTCAAGCGCAGACAGAACTGAAATCGCCGGCGTAATTGCACCGTCGCCGTAGATCAGTGCGGCGCCAAACAAGCCGACTGCTACGATGACCGGACGTTGCTCGCGTTTGACGCCAAGAAGTGCCATCAACGCAAGAATGCCACCCTCACCATCGTTGTCGAAGCGCATCGCGAAAGACACATATTTGATTGTCGTAACTACGATCAAAGTCCAAATCACGAGCGACAGAACGCCGAGTGTGATGATCGGATCAGGCTTCTCGCCGGTTAGTGCGAAGACAGTCTTAAGCGTGTAGAGTGGGCTCGTCCCAATGTCGCCAAAGACCACTCCCAACGCCGATAGGCCGAGCGCCGGGAGGCTCGCATTGAGCGTAGGACGGGCACTGTTCACCTGTTTGTTTTCGGACAAGCCGAAACTCCCGTTCAAATACCGCGGGGAATGTAAGGGATATTGTCAGCGCAGTTTTGGGTAATCTGAGTGCCAAAATCGTCCTTGTAGGAGCCGGATGACTGCTTCTGGCACGAAGCGGACTAGCTCGATGGGCACCTGCAACGTCAGCTACTGACCCATAGCGGACGTCGGCAAGTGCAACCCAAGGCCCAGGACGTCAGTACAACTATCAAGTGATATGCTTCAGAATCGTGTCAGCTTTTCAAGCCTGGCTAGATCCAGCAAGTTCATTCCGCGTTCTCGGGCCCCCCCATAACATTGAATCGCGCCTTCTGCTCATCACTTAGGGACAGGTAGAAGGTATTCAGTGCCGGGCGCACGATATTAACTGCTTGAATCATTGCATCGAGCCGCTTTGTAATCGCGTCGAGCCGCTCGGCGGGATTCTGTGGCGCCTCAGTTGGACAGGATTTCTCAAGGTCGCTCGCGGCCTTTGATGATGCTGTGCTCAGTTGATCCAGTGCCGCTTGCTGCTGTTGGCTAGGCTGGAGAGCTTCTTTGATGCGCTGAAAAGGCAGTTGAGTGAAATTCCCAGACTGCTCGCTGCACAGGCCCGAGAGGCCATTTGAGGGCACCCCCTTGGGCGTGCGTTCGCCCATGGCATCGAAGCGCCGCTTTTGTTCGTCCGTCAATGAGTTGTAGAAGGTTTGAAGTGGCCCACGCATGATCTGCACCGCCTGAACCATCGAATTTAATCGCTTTTCTAGAGCGTCCAGCCGACCGACAGGCGTGAGAGGCACCTCGGTCGGGCAGGATGCCTTAAGTACGTCGGCCGCTTTCGAGGAGGCGCCTTTTAAGTCATCAAGCGCGGCGATCTGATCGCCCGTCGGGTGAACCGCTCGCTCTATGTGGTCGACTGGCAGATCCGTGACGCCCGGTGCTAACCCGCTGCAGGCCCCAGCTTCCTTAGGACTAGTTAGAGACGTTGCACCTGTCGGTGCGTGGTGATGGCGCGCCGGATAGGCGGAACCGTGGTTGCCGTAAATGTCGTAAGACCCGGCGTACCCCTGTGGCAAATATCCGCCACCCGGGCCCGGCCAGAACATGTTGGCGAGAATGAAATCGGGCCCATAGAACCAGAATGGGTTGTAAGCAGCGTATGGCCAAAACGCGAATGAGAGTACGTCACCGTAGAAATAAGGCCATCCCCAGCCCCAATGATTCCAGTTGCGCCAATTATTGTGTTGCCAGCGATTCCAGGCACCGTGGTTTCCGAATGCATTGCGCCCATGAGCGAAGTTATTGTGGGCATGGCTGGCAAATCGGCCGCGGCCTCCGTGGTCACCCCCGCGATGGCCATGATGGCCTCCATGTCCCCCACCATGATGACCTCCATGCCCTCCGCCATGATGACCTCCATGTCCCCCGCCATGATGGCCTCCATGTCCTCCGCCATGGCCTCCATGTCCTCCGCCATGGCCTCCATGTCCTCCGCCACGGCCTCCATGTCCTCCGCCATGGCCTCCATGTCCCGCCGATGCTACCGTCACCAGCACTAGTGCACTGGCAGCTGAGAGAATGGCGCCCACGAAAAGGGAAATCGCAGTGGTTTTCATTTTCAGGTGCCCAAGCAAGGATTATCTTGCCCTAAAATGGAACGGCTCTTTGAGCCCGATGTTCCGTTTCATGCCTGCTATAGAGCCTATTTGCTATGGGGATAAAGATGCCCTGCAGCTCCCATAGATCATAATTCTCAGCACCTTGCGAAGCTGCATCGCAGCGACCCCGACCGCAAGCCGACAAGTTAATAAAACGCGGGATGCTAACGCTGCGGTCGCCCGTTGTCGACTTAAGGCGGTGGTCAGCTCAAACCTAATCAGTGCAACTATGATGCAGCGCCTTAGGGGGCTTCATGTTTGCTTATGGCACGAAACGGACAAAGTCGATGATCCGCTGTGAAGTCAGCAATTGACCCAAAGCGGACTCTGACTCCAACTATTTGGTGAACTTTTTATCTTAGCCTACTCGGGGGATGGGGATGCCAAGTGCCATCAGCGTTGCTGGCGACGGGGCGGCTTCAGCAACGGTTCTAGCTGGTCTGATCCTTGTGTTTCTCGGGGCTATTGCTACCAGCTGCGATTCGTATGCAAAACAGGAACAGGGGGCCATCCGGGGCCGCTATCAGCGACACGCTTGGTTCACCTTTGTCGGATTTGTGCTGGCTCTTTTGCAGAGCTTGTTGAGACTGCCGCTCTGAAGCCCGGCCGACGTGGGCGCTACAAGAAGCGAGCCTAGGCTGCCTTCTTCGGTGAGCTTTCCGGAACCGCGCGGAACACCTTTTGTGCAACTGAACGCTGCCGGGCGGAAGAAGGAACGCTAGCGCTTTCCCCACCGCTTTTCGGCCGCCTTCTGGGCAATCTCTTTGCGTTGCTTTGCCGACATGCTGTCGGCCCGCGCTTTGCCTCCCTTTCGTCCAAGCTCAGCGGTTGCGGCGTTCTTAGGCTCTCTTGCCTCGAATTCCTCTCCGCGCTGTCCGGTCGCAATCTCCATGACTCGGACGGCGTTGCCGATCACGTCAGCGGGGCGCTTCTGTCCTTTAGGACCTCGGGGCATCAGTTAGCCCGTGCATGCAGTTCTTCACCGCGAAAGCACACTGTCCTCCGGGAAGCTGGTCTCCCATCGGGCCTAAGTAGTTGACTCGGCTAACGTGATCGCCAACCATGACAACGCTTACAGTGCAAAACCCGCCATTTCCCGGGTAGAAGGACCAAACCTCGGTGGCCCCTTCAGTGGTTTTTTGTGTGGGCGGTCCCATGCATCTGAGAATCTCTTCCTTGCTCATGCCGACCATGTACGACTGGGCATCTTGCGCCAACTCGGTTCGGTGCCGAAAACAAGCTGAGAGCACCGCGCAGCCAAGCAAGATAATTACCAGCCTCATGAAACGTACCACCCAACTAGCCGTATCATATCTGGCCTGAGTTGGGGGGCGAGGACTAGAGGCCTAGCGTCAAGCGCGCCGGATTTCAAACTGAGGCACTACCGACGATTGGGTCCCCTTATATGGACATCAAGTCGGCGATTGTGTTGGCCAATGCGATACAAACGTTGGGCTCGGCGAGTGTGACGATGACCAGCTTGCGGCATGGACTAAGCAGAGTGCGAAAAGTAGCACCTTTCGCGTTCAGATTTATGCGGCTCGGATATTTGGTATCCTGGAAGGGGAAGGCAGCAAGCATAAGCTGTCCGAAATTGGGCGAGCACCCCAACCGAATGCCCGAGGCGAAGGCACGGGCATTTCTAGCGGTTCCCCTCTACAAAGCCGTCTATGAAAAATACAAAGGCGGTGTTCTGCCGCCAGCGGCAGCCCTAGAACGCGATTTGGTTGCGCTTGGCGTGGCCGAGAAACAAAAGGGACGGGCCGGACAGGTTTTTGAGCGTTCAGCCGAACAGGCTGGGCTTCTTTGAGCATGGCAAGAACCATCTCGTGATGCCGGGCTTGGCGAAAGGTGAAACGCCCCCTCCTGCCGTGGAGAAGTCAGAAGTAGACAAGCGAGGCGGGGGAGCCGAACCGCCAATACCCCCACGCCACCCCCCTTTATCGAGGAATTATTGCGCACATTGCCAGAGCCATTTTCGGATTGGCCTGCATCGAAGCGCGCAAAATGGCTGCAGACGGCAGCTAACATTTTTGATCTGATTTACAAGAGTGAGGGCGGTATTGAGGTGTGGGCCGCCGCCGCGCATCGCTCACCGCGTCCGAACGATTGAAGTGAGGCCGCCGACTGAGGCGGCGTGGCAATTACAATTTCAACGGAATGAAAGCAGATGACAGATTATCACGCTGGAACCGGAGAAGCAGCCTTAGAGAACGTGCTTTCTAAGCTTCAGAAGGGTGATCGGGTCTTTATCACTTTCGACGACTATGCCCAATACCACTCACCCGGCGGTGAGGAACCGCACGAGTTCGACGATGTCACTAAATTGGCGCTCGCGAGGTTGGCGGCGGCCTATGGATGTGTGCCGAAGCTAGAGGATGCCGAGAGGCGCATCTATTTCAGCAAGATCTGAACAACTTAGGACACTGAGTCGCAAATTAGGACAGCACCCAACGCCCGCTCGCCGAGGCTTGAGAGGGTAATGGTCGGGTCGGCAATTTGGCGACAACCGCCCAGACTGCCCAATCCTGGATGAGCTCAGGGGGGCGCACACGCCAGCCCTAAGTCTAGGCTGTTGGCTACAACCGTTTACCTGGCGCAATGTCTGCTCCTGGCACATCCCGGAAGTGCCGCCCGCCGCGAAGGAAGGCCGCTTACGGCTCCAAAGCGGACTCTGGCAAGCCGTCCACGAGCGTGTTTATGAGTTCACGCCCTAGGTTGAGAACTCATACAGCACGTTGAATATTTTGGCGAATCGCGGCCTTCATTGAGTCTAACTGACAAGGAGGCCGCTATGACGCATTTGTTCTGGTT
>Ga0316363_10002368_pt1 | contig 14527 bp, 8 predicted proteins | sample Sb_taG_3_FD_200459 | JGI IMG/M metagenome (GOLD analysis project Ga0316363, IMG submission 200459) | Peat soil microbial communities from Weissenstadt, Germany - Sb_50d_a_PC metaG (v2) (version 2) | ecosystem: Environmental > Terrestrial > Soil > Wetlands > Peat | place: Germany: Weissenstadt...
AGGCTTTTCCGCGCCGCATCCTGCAAAACCCTTACCAAATAGAAACAAGCTGAAAAAGACCGGTTGCGGCTATATACTGCGAGAGAGCCTCGGAAAGTTGAGTTTGCATGGCCAAAGTGTTTACCATTCCCGTGCCTCCCGATTTGTCGCGCAAGAAGCGTGTACGCACCGACGATCCCCGCTACGTGGACGGCCAGAAGATGCTGGTAGAAGCGATGAAATATTTGGCTCAGGCTGATCCAGTGGCCAATCGCGGGGCCATTGAACTGCTGTCCGAACACGTCCGCACCCGTTTCCGCATGACCGACTCGCCCTTGAGCTGAAAATCGCTCTCCTTCCATCGCCTTCCTTCCAAGACAACTGTTGAATACGAGCAAGCAAGTCGAGCGGGAAAAATCAGGCTGGCTTGCGTAGGCCGTATCTCCCCAGCCACGACGACGCCAGCACAATGATGGCTGGATAGCATTCCAGCGTGTAGCGCGGTTCCGGGTTTTCCACCGTTCCCAGAAACGCCGAGCGGAGCAGCAGGAAGCTGAGCAGCAATCCCGCCCAGCGCATTCCTGACGGCCTGCGGGACTTTCTATGTAAGAGCGCCAAGAGCGCTGCCACCACGTAAGCCAGATTCAGCAGTCCGAAGCCTACTGCCATGACTGACTGCTTCGCGTCGTCATTGAATTCCCACCAGCGCGCGTCGGGAGGAAGGATCTCGGTTCGCGGGCGCAGCCACATGTCCGCGACGCGCAGCACGGGCAGCACAACATAGTAGCGAACAGGATGAGCGCGAATGCGGCCGGCAGCTATTTTACCGAAGCGCGCATCCAGTTCCGGCGTCATGTCCTGCGCCTCGTTGTAGTCCGCGATGACGGCCAGCGTTGCGTCCCTTTCGGCCGGGTTGGAGTTATCAATGGCACGCGACGGCAGCTTCTTCGGATCAATCTTGTCGCCCGTAACGTTCCAGAAGATCTCTTCTACCGACACGTAGTCGACGATCCAGGTTTTGGCCCAGCGGAGGAAACCTCGGGGGACGAGTTCATCGGCGTCGTTGGCGTAGCGCGGAGCCAGCGGCTGGAAATGATGGAGGGTGCGAAAATTACGAATCGTCCAGGGAACGAGCGGCGCCAGGGCAACGGCTGCGACGATGATTCCAGCGGCTAAAAGATCCGCCACGTTTTTCTTGCCGGCGCGAGCCTTCGACGCTAGGATCTTCCCCGCCAAAACTGCCAGATAAAGACCGATCGCCGCCAGCAGGAGGCCGCCATCGGGACGCAGCAGGATGCAGGCCGCAACCGCCGCGCCGGTCGCAGCCCAGAGCTTGCGGCCAGTCTGGTCGAGAACGCCTACGTCGAAACGAGCCTCATGCATCCGACCCAGCGCGGCAATTGCGCAATCGAGAGCGAGCGCCGTAAAGAAGATCTCCAAAGTTTCGGTGAGCGCAGCGGCGGCGTAGTTTGCGAGGAAGGGACACAGCGCCGCCAGGACAAAAGCGATTTTCGCCGCGCGGTCGGAAACGGCGCGGCGGGCAAGGTCGGCAACAATTAGGCAGGTCGCCAGACCGAACAGAACCTGCGCCAGCAGAACTGCTTTGAAATTACCGGCTCCAAATAGCCAGAAGATCCCAGCCAGAAAAGCAGGATATCCTGGCAGGCGCGTGTCGGTCGGCAAGATCGGTTTCTCCGGCCGGCCGCCCTGCGTCTGGCCGTAGATGCCGTGCTGCAGCCAGTTGCTGGCGAGGTCGGCGTAGACGCGCGAGTCATCCGTGACCGCCGGGAAATAGACGACGAAAAATAGCCGCAATGCCAGGGCGGCCAGTGTGGTTCCCAGAAAAAAACTGCGATGTTCGCGGATCAGGCGGAGCACGTTGGGAATATATCGCGAATCGCGCGATTTTCCTCGGCGGCTCACAAGAATGGCTGCTCTGCTGAGAACCGGGTTTGACCCCCTGCGGCTCTCACCTTAGGATGAAGGGACCACTACGAGATGAAGAAACAGGTTTTTTACGATCCCTTGCAAGCGCGCTGGAGGAGGATTCGCCGCGTTGTCGACGCGGCCGCCCTGGCTTTTTCTTTGCTGGTGGTCTTTTTCATCTACAGTGCCCTGCGCAGCGAGCCTCTGCCCGATCTTTCCTGGCTGTCGGAAAAGAAGCCTTACCACGCTCTGAAAGAAAACGAAAAGGCGAAAGCGCGCGAGAAGCGCCGTCTGGCCACTCTGGCCCGCGCCGGGCACCGCCATCAAACCCGCAAAGCTCCTTCGCAGCTCACGCTGAACTCCGTGCAAGGGGTGCGGGCCGCATTCTACGTTTCCTGGGACGCGGCCAGCTTCTCTTCCTTGCGCGAGTATGCGCGCCAGATCGACTTGCTCTTCCCGACGTGGTTGCAGGTGCTCAGTGCAGACGGCCATCTGCAAGCCTCGGATCCGGAAACCAACACCATGTTTGACGTGGTTCACGGGCAAACGGTCCATCGTATCGACGACAAAGTAATGCAGTTTCTGAAGGCGGAAGACACCGACATGGAAGTTTTTCCGGTGGTGCAGAACTTTGACGGCGCCGACTTTGTTCCGGGGATTAGCGATTTCCTGATGAATCCGGAAGCTCGCGCCAATTTTCGACGCGAGATCGGGATTTATCTTGCCTCCGATCATTATCGAGGTTTGATGATCGACTTCGAATCCTTCCCGAAGAAAGCGCAACCCGGATACGTGGCTCTGCTGAACGAACTCGCGCCTGACCTGCACGTCAAGGGGATGAAGCTGTACGTCAGCGTCCAGGTGCGCAACCAGGATTACGACTACCAGGCCATTGCGTCTGCCGTGGATGGCGTCGTCATCATGAACTACGACGAGCACTTTCCGGGCGGAACCCCTGGCCCCGTCGCGTCGCAGGATTGGTTCATGGACAACCTTGAGTCTGCCGTTGAGGAGATTCCAAAAGACAAGCTCATTTGTGCCATCGCCAACTACGGATACGACTGGGTCGAGCGGCCAAAAACAAAGACAGGCAAGCTTCCGCCCGGCGAGGCCGACAAGTCCGTTTCCGTGCAGGAAGCCTGGATCGGGGCGCGCGATTCCGAAGAAGACGTTGATTATGACGGCGACGAACTCAATCCGCACTTCAGCTATCGCGACGACGATAACTTCCGCCACGATGTCTGGTTTCTGGATGCGGTAACTGCGCTGAACCAGATGCGCGCCGCGCAGACCCTCGGCATCCAGACCTTCGCCTTGTGGAGACTGGGCGCGGAAGACCGCTCCCTGTGGCGGGTGTGGGATATGCCCGGAGAAGCTAATGCGTCGGATCGCTTGAAGGACGTTCCTCCTGGCCAGGACGTCGATATGGAGGGTAACGGCGAAATCCTGCACATCGAGGCGCGGCCTACCGACGGCGAGCGCGACCTGACCATAGACAAGCAGACCGGACTCATCGACGGGGAAACCTTCAAGAGTCTGCCGGAGCCGTATCGTGTGGCGCGCTATGGCTTCAGCAAGAACCAACTGGCTATGACCTTCGACGACGGTCCCGATCCGGAGTGGACCCCGAAAATTCTCGATGTCCTCAAACGCGAGCATGTGCCGGGAGCATTCTTTCTGATCGGAATCCAGGCTGAGAAGTTCAGCAGTTTGACCCGGCGCATCTACCGCGAAGGCCATGAAATCGGGAACCATACCTTTACGCATCCCGATATCAGCTCGATTGGCAGCGGCTACATGAAGGTGGAGCTGAACCTGACCGAGCGCTTGTTCGCCAGCCGCCTGGGTGTTCGCGCCATGTTGTTCCGTCCGCCCTACTCGGTCGATGCGGAGCCAGATACCGAAGACGAAGTGCGGCCGCTCGAACTCACGCAAAGCATGGGCTACATCACCATCGGCAACAAGATCGACACCAGGGACTGGAATGACGAGCCCGCGCTCTCGCCAAAGCAAATCGCCGCTCGCGTGCTCGGCCACCTGCCACCCTGCCAACCGAACGACCAGCAGTGCGGCAACATCATTCTCATGCACGATGGCGGCGGCAATCGGGAAAGAACCGTGCTGGCGCTTCCGCTGATCATCGACGGCGCCCGTGCTCGTGGATTTCAATTCGTCCCCGTGTACCAGTTGATGGGCAAAACGAAAGCGGATGTCATGCCGCCGCTCCCGGCCAACGAGTATTGGTCCGCTCGGTTGAATTGGATCGGCTTCTGGCTCTTCAGTGCGACCATGACGGGCATCACGGTCATTTTTTTCCTTGGTGACATCCTGATGACCGGGCGCCTGATTTCGGTCGGCATCCTCGCCATCTATGACCGCCTCCGCTCGCATGGGTATGGAACGCCCGAGCAGATTGCGGCCTACCGGCCCCGGGTCGCGGTTCTCATCCCCGCTTATAACGAGGAGAAGGTCATCGAACGCACGGTCCAGGGCGCACTCGACTCCGACTATCCCAATCTGCGCGTGATCGTCATCGACGACGGATCCAAGGATCGTACTTTGGAAATCGCCCGCTGGACGTTTGCCGCCGAAGAAGCTGCCGGCAGGGTATTGATTCTCACCAAGCCCAACGGCGGCAAGGCCGAGGCGCTTAACTTTGGACTTGGGCACATCGGCGATTCCGAACTCTTCGTCGGCATCGATGCCGATACCATTGTTGCGCCCGACGCGATCGCCCGCCTCGTACCGCACTTTCTCAATCCCAAAGTTGCAGCCGTGGCGGGCAACGCCAAGGTTGGCAACCGCGTCAACCTGTGGACGCGCTGGCAGGCGCTGGAATACATCACCAGCCAGAATTTCGAGCGGCGCGCGCTCAATACCATGGGTGCGGTGAGCGTGGTGCCGGGCGCGATCGGCGCTTGGCGTACCGATGCGGTTCGCGAAGAGGGTGGCTACCATGTGGACACCGTCGCCGAAGACGCCGATCTAACCATGGCGCTGCTGCGCAACGGTTATCGCGTGGAATACGAAGATATGGCGCTCGCCTTCACCGAGGCTCCAACCAGTGCCAGCGCGCTTATGCGGCAGCGCTTCCGCTGGTCGTTCGGAATCCTGCAGGCCGTTTTCAAGCATAAGGGCGTTTTCGCGCGCAAAGGCGCTTTGGGATTTGTCGCACTTCCCAACATCCTCATCTTCCAGATTCTGCTTCCCTTGGTCTCGCCCTTCATTGACCTGATGTTTGCGGTCGGCGTGATCTGGTATTTCGTCCAGAAACACTTTCATCCTGACACCACCGATCCGGGCAGCTTCCAGCGGCTGCTGTTTTTCTTCGTCGCGTTCCTGGTAATCGATTTCCTCGCCTCGGCCATCGCCTTTGCCTTGGAGCGCCGTCAGCCCGAAGCCCGCGAAGACGCTTGGCTGCTCAGCCAGGTATGGTTGCAGCGCTTCGCCTATCGCCAGGTCTTTTCCCTCGTTCTGTTCCGCACCCTGAAGCGTGCCATCCAGGGCCGTCCCTTCGCTTGGGACAAGCTGGATCGCACCGCCGCCGTGAAGTACGTTCCCGCCGAGCGCAGGGACGCCGTCAAAGTCCAGTAGCACTCGCCGCCCCTGGGGCGAAAGCTTCGCTAGTACCCCATCGCCGTGACCAGACCATCTTCGTGTCCGCGTGGCCCGCAGACTTCCAGATATCCGGCCTCTTGTCCGGCGAAGCTCCGGGCGATGCGCTGAACCAAGCACCGGGCGCACAGGGAAATAGGCCGAGCGCCGCTCGCCGCGAGCAGTGTCTGAGTGATGCCCATCTGCGGAAGGTTGGCAACAGGACCCGCTTCGAGGGCATTGACCCACAGATAGCGCGCGGGGTTGGCGCAGGAAGAACAATGGTTCTGAAGTCCAGCCAGAAGGGTGTCCAAGTCCGCGCGCGGTTGTTCGTCCCAATCGCTCTTGGGACGAAAGACATAGCAAGGCAATTCCGCGACCGGCTGAATGACCACAGCGCGCCCGTCATAAGTGCAGTAGTCTTCGTGCAGTCGCTCCAGAAGGCAGGGGACACACAGCGGCACGATGTCGTCAAGGGCCGACTCTGCCGCCTTCGAATAACCATGCATGGCCAGCGCTCCGCAACGCGCACACAGCTTCTTATCGGGTTTCTTTCTCCTCAGTCGAAGAACCAGCGCCCCGAGTCCCGCGATGACGGCAGCTACAAGCAAAATCAACCGAATGTGCATAAACCTATTCCTGCAACCGATGCCGCTGGAACGGATTTTAGCAGACTAGGATTTCCGCCCTTGCCTGCTTCGCGTGTTCCGGCCTTGACATGCCCAAGCAAACGGTGTGTGGTAAAAAGGAGAAACCACCATGCCCCGCACCATCATCGAGCCATTCCGCATCAAAAGCGTCGAACCCATTCACTGGACGACCCGCGCTCAGCGCGAGCAACTGCTCCGCGCCGCGTGCTACAACCTTTTTCTCCTGCCGGCAGACGATGTCCTCATCGACCTGCTCACCGATTCCGGCACCGGCGCCATGTCCACCCACCAGTGGGCGGCCATGATGGAAGGCGATGAGAGTTATGCCGGCAGCCGCAGCTTCGAGCGTTTCCGCTCGTCGGTGCAAGATATTTTCGGCTATAAGCACGTCATTCCGACCCACCAGGGCCGCGCCGCCGAGCGCATTCTGTTCAGCGTCATGTGCAAGAAAGGCGATGTCGTCCCCAACAACACGCACTTCGACACCACGCGTGCGAACGTGGAATTTGTCGGCGCCGAGGCGGCGGACCTCGTTATCGCCGAGGGCCGCCAGCCGAGCCTGAAGCATCCCTTCAAGGGCAACATGGACGTCGCGGCGCTCGAAACTCTCATCCAGAACGCCGGCAGGAAAGAAGCCCGCGTGCCTCTGGTCATGCTGACCGTGACCAACAACTCCGGCGGCGGCCAGCCGGTGTCGATGGAGAACGTCAAAGCCGTTAGCGCGGTTTGCCGCAAGCATGGCATCCCGCTCTACTTCGATGCCTGCCGCTTCGCGGAAAACTCCTATTTCATCAAAATCCGCGAACAAGGATACGAGCAGAAAGCGCCGAAAGAGATCGCGCAGGAAATGTTCGGCTACGGTGACGGCTGCACCATGTCAGCGAAAAAAGACGGCATGGCGAACATCGGCGGATTTCTTTGCACCAACGACGATCTACTCGCGCAGCAGGAAAAGAACCTGCTAATTCTCACCGAGGGCTACCCCACCTACGGAGGCCTAGCCGGGCGCGATCTTGAAGCCGTCGCCGTCGGAGTGCAGGAAGCGCTGCACGAGGACTACCTCGAATACCGCATTGCTTCCACCGCATACCTCGGCAACCACATTGCCGCCGAGGGAGTGCCCATCGTGCAGCCGCCGGGCGGCCACGCCGTCTACATTGACGCGCGTGCCTTTCTGCCGCACATTCCGCCGGATCATTTTCCTGCAGTTGCGCTCGCCAATGAACTCTATCTCGAAGGTGGCATCCGCTCGGTCGAGATCGGCACCCTGATGTTCGGAGCAGCGGCGAAGATGGACCTGGTGCGTCTGGCGATTCCCCGCCGCGTCTACACCCAGAGCCACATCGACTACGTGGTCGAAATCATCCTCGAAGTCTGGAAGAAGCGCGAGCAGATTCACGGCATGAAACTCACCTACGAAGCCCCGTTCCTGCGGCACTTCACGGCGAAGTTGGAGCCGGAGCCAGCAGAAGTCGCAGCCGCCATGCGACGCTGATTCTGGGTGGCGCTGCGGAAGGTTTTTTGACCTTTGTTTTGGAGCGTCACGGCTCGAGCCACGCTCGATGAGTGCTATGGCGATTTTGCAACAACAATCCTTTTGAAACACCGCCAACGCCATAGCTTTCATTGACTTGCTGGTTTTACAGACGTAGGATTCTGCTCCAGTGATCGGCCAGACCATTTCGCACTACCGCATCATCGACAAACTAGGCGGCGGTGGCATGGGCGTCGTCTACAAAGCCGAGGATGTGAAGCTCGGACGGTTTGTTGCCCTCAAGTTCCTGCCCGACGACGTAGCCAAAGACCCGCAGGCACTCAGCCGTTTTCAGCGAGAAGCGAAGGCTGCGTCCGCACTGAATCATCCAAATATTTGCACGATCTACGAAATTGACGACCAGCATGGACAAGCATTCATCGCAATGGAATTTCTCGATGGGCTGACGCTGAAGTATCGCATCGCCGGAAAGCCCATCGACACCGATGTTTTGCTCGGTCTGGCGATTGACATCGCTGACGCGCTCGACGCAGCTCACGCTGCTGGCATCGTTCACCGCGACATCAAACCCGCGAATCTGTTTGTGACCAAGCGCGGCCACGCCAAGATTCTTGACTTTGGTTTGGCGAAGGTCATGGTCACAGCCAGTTCTTCGAGTAAGGTACTAGCGGCTGGGACGCAGACGGGCTCCATCGATGAACAACACTTGACCAGTCCGGGAACGGCGCTGGGCACGGTGGCGTATATGTCACCCGAACAGGTGCGCGGTAAGGATTTGGATGCCCGTACTGACCTGTTCTCGTTTGGTGCAGTTCTCTACGAGATGGCGACCGGAACCCTACCGTTCCGGGGTGAAACTTCGGGGGTGATCTCCCACGCCATTCTGGATGGGGAGCCGACGCCCGCCGTTCGCCTAAACCCTGATCTTCCCCCCAAGCTGGAAGAGATCATCAATAAGGCGCTGGAGAAAGATCGCGAGTTGCGCTACCAGCACGCTGCCGACATGCGGGCCGACCTAAAGCGGCTGAGACGGGGAACGGAATCGCGGCACGGCGTACCAGCTAGTTCTGGCACGGTAGCTGTGGCACAGGAAAGCGGCTCTCCGGCCGCACAACCGCCGTCGCCAGCATCCGGTTCCTCCCCTGCGCTGGCTCCATCTTCGTCATCGAGCGCAGTGAAAGTGGCTGAAGTTCCTGTAGCGGGCAGGAAACTCTGGAAGGTTCTGGTTCCGGCCGCCGTGGTTCTTCTCGCTGCTGCAATCGGGGGAACCTACTGGCGCTCACACTCAGCGACACCAGCAACGAAGACTACACCGCTAACGGAGAAAGACACCGTCGTGCTGGCCGACTTTGACAACAAGACAGGCGATACCGTCTTTGATGATGCACTAAAGCAGGCGCTGGCCGTGGAGCTGGAGCAGTCTCCTTTCTTGAATGTGCTCTCCGACAGAAAAGTCAGCGAGACCTTGCGGATGATGGGCCGTCCTGCAACGGAACGCATCACGGTGGATGTGGGCCGGGAGCTTTGCCTGCGCACCGGAAGCAAGGCCCTGCTGGGCGGGGCGATATCAAGCTTGGGCAGCCATTATTTGCTAGCCGTGAACGCGGTGGCATGCAACAGCGGCGACACCCTAGCCAAAGAACAGGTTGATGCCGCAAGCAAGGAAGATGTTCTGAAGGCCCTAAGCCGAGCCGCCTCCAGTCTGCGCGCCAAGCTGGGAGAATCGCTGCCCTCGGTGCAGAAGTTTGATGTTCCCGTTGAGGCGACGACATCCTCCCTCGAAGCCCTGAAAAACTACAGCATGAGTATCACAATCGGGCGCGAGAAAGGGGATGCTCCCAGCATTCCGTTCCTCAAGCGAGCCATTGAACTCGATCCTAATTTCCCCATGGCATATGCTGGATTGTCGGTACGCTACGGGAACCTTGGCCAGCCGTCGCTTGCGCTTGAATATGCCACCAAGGCGTATGGGTTGCGCGACCGGGTCACTGAACGTGAAAAGCTGCGAATCTCTGCGAGTTATTTTAGTGCCACGGGAGAATTGGAGAAGGAGTCACAGACTTACGAACTGTGGATCGCAAACTATCCTCGCGATTTCGTTCCGCATGGTAACTTGGGCGGCATTTACTCTAACATTGGGCAGAATGAAAAGGCTCTTGCGGATTATCAGGAGTCATTGCGGCTTGCGCCTGACAACGTGGTTGGGTATGAGAATCTGGGAGTGACCTACCTCAACTTGAACCTGCTGGATGAAGCCAAGGCTACGTTCGATCAGGCGCTGGCACACAAGCTTGACGACGGAGGACTCCGCGTCAATATGTATGCCCTGGCCTTTCTACGGGGGGATTCCACTCAGATGGAACAGCAGGTGGCTTGGGGTGCAGGTAAGCCCGGAGACGAAGACCGGCTGCTGTCGGCTCAGTCCGATACTGAGGCCTACTACGGACGGCTGACCAAGGCGCGGGACTTTTCTCGCCGGGCAGTAGACTCGGCAGTTCGCGCAGACTCCAAAGAGACGGCGGCTCTGTGGCAGGCGAATGCCGCGCTGCGCGAGGCGGAGTGGGGCGACACTGCCTCTGCGAGGCAAGGCATCACGGCGGCTTTGGCGTTGTCTCCGGGGCGGGATGTAAAGGTGGCAGCAGCCCTTGCACTGGCTCGAATCGGCGATGCTCCCCGAGCCACAGCACTGGTCCGGGAATTGGAGAAAAGCTACGCAGCGAACACCCTGCTGAAACTCTACTGGCTGCCGACGATCAACGCCGCCATCGAACTCAACCAAGGCAATTCATCGCAAGCTCTGGTGTATCTGGAAGCCGCCGCGCCTTACGAACTGGGTGGCGCAGGGACATCCATCAACTACTTGTACCCGGTCTACGTGCGCGGCCAAGCCTACCTCTTGGCACATAATGGAACTGCCGCAGCCGCCGAGTTCCAGAAGCTGCTGGATCACAGAGGCATTGTGCTGAACTTCGTGACGGGAGCATTGGCCCATCTTCAACTCGCTCGCGCCTACGCGATGGCAGGCGACACCGCCAAAGCGAAGAGTGCATACCAAGACTTCTTTGCGCTCTGGAAAGACGCTGACCCGGACATCCGCATCCTGAAAGAAGCCAAAGCCGAGTACGCGAAGCTGCAATAGCTCGACAAAGTCCTGCCTTGTCGCTTGCTGTTTAGCGACAACTGTTGTTAACAGGGGATTACACCAACTACCTGACAGGTCGGTTCAAAAGCGTCGGATGGGTATGGCTGCGAGTGCCTGAAATGACGGGATTAATTTGAATGGTCGGGACGGCGAGATTTGAACTCGCGACCCCTTGCACCCCAAGCAAGTGCGCTACCAGGCTGCGCTACGTCCCGATGGAATCCGCTGTCGAGGATGACAGCGTAGGGGTTGACTTTCAAATTCTACACCAGGCGGCAGCTGCAGGCGGAGGACACCTACCCTGAATTGTCATTCCGAGCGCGGCAAGGGATCTGCAACTTGCGGCGGACTGCAGATCCCTCGCTGCGCTCGGGATGACAAAAGCTGGCGAGCTGCGATTGATAACGAGCTTTCAGCTTCGCCTCGGACTGCTACCCGTACCCCTTTGTCACAAACGGAGGGTGATGAGTATCACTTCGGCTGGCTGCTTCTCACGGCACATTATCGCTAGAGCGAGTCCAGAATGGCTGTGACCACAGGCCGCTGCTGAGCTGCGCTCGGCTTGGACGGGCGCCACGCCCGTCCCCACACGAGCTTGGTACAGCGACGGTAAATTTGCTCTACGCAGACAGGCGAGGCTTTTTTGGCGATCTTAGTGGTGGGCGGAGCGGGGTATATCGGCAGTCACGCGGCGCGGGCGCTGCGGGGGGCGGGCTATGAGGTCGTGATTTATGACAATCTCTCGACCGGGTTTCGCCGCCTGGCGCAGGGCTTCGAGCTGGTGGAGGGCGACATCGCCGACGAAGCCCGGCTCCGGCCGGTGCTCGCGGACATGGACGCGGTGATGCACTTTGCCGCCCACGCTTATGTGGGAGAGTCGGTGGAGAACCCGCAAAAGTATTTCCGCAACAACGTGGCGGGGGGGCTGAGCCTGCTGAACTGCGTGCTGGAGGCAGGTATCCGCCGCTTCGTGTTTTCCTCGACCTGCGCCGTGTACGGCCGATCGCGGCGGCACCCGATCCCGGAGGAGACGGCGCGCGAGCCGTTGAATCCCTATGGCGCGTCGAAGCTTTTTTTCGAACACGCGCTGGAAGCTTACGGCGGGGCTTACGGATTGCGCTCGGTGATCCTGCGCTATTTCAACGCGGCGGGAGCCGATGAAAGCGGCGAGATTGGCGAGATGCACCACCCGGAAACTCACCTGATTCCGCTGGCGCTGGCCGCCACAACCGCGAACGGACCGGTGCTGCAAATCCACGGGGGCGACTATCTGACTGGGGGTGGCACCTGCGTCAGGGATTACATCCACGTCAACGATCTGGCGGACGCGCATGTGAGGGCGTTGCAGTACCTGGAGGGAGGCGGTGGTGGAAAAGGGGACGGCTCGCTGGCGCTCAATCTGGGGACAGGCTGGGGACAGTCCGTTCTCGAAATAATCGAAGCCACGGAAAGCGTCACTGGGCGGCGGGTTCGGCGGAGGATAGGACCGCGGCGGCCGGGCGACGCTCCAGTGCTGGTGGCCGATTCGGACAAAGCTCAAAGAGTGCTGGGATGGAAGGCCAAACGCAAGCTCGCTGAGATTATCTCGAGCGCTTGGCTGTGGATGCAGAGAGATTTGTAATTGGTGATTTGTAATTGGTAATTGCAGGGCACACGCCGCAAGCTTTTTAAATTATCAATTAGAAATTGCCCATTACAAATTCTTTCCGTATCCGCTCCCAAGTCACCTCCAGCGCCTCGGGCAGCACCCTGGTTTCGCCGATCACGCTGATAAAATTCGCGTCTGCGACCCAGCGCGGCAGAATGTGCATGTGGATGTGTCCGGCCACGCCGGCGCCCGCCGCTTTTCCCACATTCATGCCGAGATTGATGCCGTCGGGCCGATAGAGAGAGCGCAGAACCGTCTCCATCCGCTGGGTCAGGGCCATCATCTCGTGGGCGGCATCGGCGGGGAGCTGCTGCAACTCGTCGAGGTGGGCGTAGGGCACGACCATGACATGCCCATTCGTGTACGGATAGGTGTTGAGAATGACGTAGCAATGCGCTCCGCGGTGGACGATGCGGGCTTGTTGGTCGCTTTCTTTGGGAGCATTGCAGAAGATGCATTCCGACTTCTGGTCGGCGCCAGTGACATATGCGTAACGCCACGGAGTCCAGAGATGGTCCATGGGGGGAGGGTAGCAGAAGCGGCCAGCGGGGAGCCAATTCCAGGGAGCGAGGACGGTAACCGTTACCAATTTCCCGTACTGGGGCGGAAGGACGCCAGTGTGACGAATCTATGAATTCTTGGACCGCTCGCCCGAATCGGCCCGTTTCGTGTTTGACACTGTTCCAAAGCGGTTGCTATAGTCGAAGGGTCCCTATTGGACGCGGTTTCGAACCAGCTGGAATTGTCCTAAGGGTCGTCCGCCAGGTCGGCCTCAACGCAACCTAATGACCACGCCAGCAGTCCGCTACACCACGTCCCGCATGAGTTGCGCACGAACGCGTGCGACACAGAGGCTATGAACTTGTTCGACGACAGCACCGCCCGCAACCTTGAATCCAGTCTTGAAACCATGACACCTGCACACGACACCCACACCGGCGCCTCGGCCGTACTAGACGCTCCCGAGGCCGCACAACCTTCACCCGCGGAACCATTGGCTTCCGCCGCTCCTGAAAATGACGCCCGTGAAAATGACCCTCCTCAAAATGAGGCTCCTGAAAATTCAGCCCCCGAGAATGCCACGGCTGGCAGCGATGATTTCGCGGCCGCCCTCCAGCACTTCGAGACTGAAACCGAGGAAGCGGTTGGCGAGGACCACGTAATCAAAGGCCGCGTAGTGAAACTGACCGCGACTCACGTCGTCGTCGATATCGGAGCGAAATCCGAAGGCATGGTGCCGATTGCGGAAGCTCTGGATCACGAGGGCAAGCCGAAGTTCCAGCCCGGCGATGAGATCGACGTAATGCGGGAGAAGGGCGAAACCGAAGAAGGCTACGTCAACCTCTCGCATCTGAAGGCACATCGGCTGCGGTCGTGGGACGAGATCGAGCGCGCTTACAACGAAAAGAAGCCGATCAAGGGCACCGTCGTGGAGCGCATCAAAGGCGGCCTGACCATAGACATTCACGGCGCGCGCGCCTTCCTGCCGGGCTCGCAAGTGGACCTGCGTCCTATCCGGAATCTGGATGGCATGAAGGGCCAGACGATGGAAGTCGCCATCATCAAGCTCAACAAGAAGCGCGGCAACATCGTGGTCTCGCGCAAACAGCTTCTGGAAGAAGAGCAGTCGGAAAAGCGCGGCAAAACACTGCAGCACCTGGAAGAAGGCAGCGTCCTCACCGGGATCGTCAAGAACCTGACCGAGTATGGGGCGTTTGTCGATATGGGCGGAATTGACGGGCTGCTGCACATCACCGACATGTCGTGGGGGCGTCTGACTCATCCCCGCGATCTGGTCAACGTCGGCGACCAGATTCAGGTGAAGGTGCTGAAGTACGACAAAGACAAGCAGCGCGTCTCGCTGGGCTTCAAGCAGCTCACGCCCGATCCGTGGCTGGATGCAGAGCACCGCTACCCGGTAGGCGCGCACGTCCACGGGCGCGTGATCAGCGTCACCGATTACGGCGCCTTTGTAGAACTCGAGCAGGGCATTGAAGGCCTCGTGCACGTGAGTGAAATGACGTGGTCGAAACGGATGAAGCATCCGTCGAAGCTCGTCAATGTAAACGACCAGGTGGATTGCGTGGTCCTGA
>Ga0316363_10002370_pt1 | contig 14521 bp, 10 predicted proteins | sample Sb_taG_3_FD_200459 | JGI IMG/M metagenome (GOLD analysis project Ga0316363, IMG submission 200459) | Peat soil microbial communities from Weissenstadt, Germany - Sb_50d_a_PC metaG (v2) (version 2) | ecosystem: Environmental > Terrestrial > Soil > Wetlands > Peat | place: Germany: Weissenstadt...
CGAAGATCCGATCCGGCTCGTCGCCGGGCAATTGTTCGACGAGGCTTGGCTGCTGTGCTTCGACGAATTCCACGTTACCGACATCGCCGACGCCATGATCCTCGGCCGGCTGTTCGCGCAATTGTTCGCGCACGGCGTCGTGGTCGTCGCTACCTCGAACGTGGCGCCCGACGATCTCTACAGAGACGGCTTGAACCGCGCGCTGTTCGTGCCGTTCATCCGCCTGCTCGAAGAACAGATGGACGTCATGCGGCTCGACGCGCGCACCGACTTTCGCCTGGAGAAACTCGCCGGTCTCCCGGTGTGGTATGTGCCGGCCGATGCCGCGGCAGACGCCGCGCTCGACGACACCTGGCGGCGGCTCACCGGTGGTCACGAAGGCGCCGCCCAGGAGCTGCCGCTCAAGGGCCGCAGCGTGCACGTGCCGCGCGCCTCCATGGGGGTGGCGCGTTTTACGTTTCACAATCTATGCGAGGCGCCGCTTGCCGCCGCCGACTATCTGCGCCTCGCGCACGAATATCACACCATCATCCTCGACCATGTGCCGGTGATGACCTACGACACGCGCAATGCGGCGAAGCGCTTCATTATTTTGATCGATACGCTCTACGACATGAACGTGAAACTGATCGCCTCGGCGGCGGCGGAGTCCGATGCGCTGTATCAAGCCGACGAAGGTTTCGAAGCGCAGGAATTCAAGCGCACGGCCTCGCGTCTCATCGAGATGCGCTCGCAAGCCTATCTGGCGCGGCCGCACGGCGCCGCGCTTTCGCAGGCGTCCAGCTCGTCCACCGGCATCGTCGAGACCTAGCCGAATTGGGCGCCGCCTGGCGGAGGCGACTTGAACGTGTCACCCGAAAGGGCTAATGACCGCGACAGCCGGACCTCTTTCGCCCATCAATCAAGGACATTTATCGGATGGCACGAAACAAGATTGCATTGATCGGTGCGGGTCAAATCGGCGGCACGCTCGCGCATCTGATCGGGCTCAAGGAATTGGGCGACGTCGTCATGTTCGACATCGCCGAAGGCGTGCCCCAGGGCAAGGCGCTCGATCTCGTCCAGTCGTCGCCGGTCGACGGTTTTGACGCCCGCTTCACCGGCACCAATTCCTACGAATCGCTGGAGGGCGCGTCGGTTTGCATCGTCACCGCCGGCGTGCCGCGCAAGCCGGGCATGAGCCGCGACGATCTGCTCGGCATCAATCTCAAGGTGATGGAGCAGGTCGGCTCCGGCATCAAGAAATATTGCCCGAACGCCTTCATCATCTGCATCACCAATCCGCTCGACGCCATGGTCTGGGCGCTGCAGAAGTGCTGCGGGCTGCCCAAGCAGATGGTGGTCGGCATGGCGGGCGTGCTCGATTCCTCGCGGTTCCGCTATTTCCTCGCCGACGAATTCAACGTCTCGGTCGAAGACGTCACCGCCTTCGTGCTTGGCGGTCACGGCGACACCATGGTGCCGCTGGTGCGCTATTCCGCCGTCGCCGGCATTCCGCTGCCCGACCTGGTCAAGATGGGCTGGACCACGGCGGCCCGCGTCGACGAGATCGTCGATCGCACCCGCAACGGCGGCGGCGAGATCGTGAGCCTGCTGCGCACCGGCTCGGCGTTCTACGCGCCTGCCGCGTCGGCGATCGCCATGGCCGAAAGCTATCTGCGCGACAAGAAGCGCGTGCTGCCGGCCGCCGCCTGGCTCAACGGCGAATACGGCGTCAAGGACCTCTATGTCGGCGTGCCGATAGTGATCGGCAGCAAGGGCGTCGAGCGCATCGTCGAGATCGAGCTCAACAGCACCGAGCGCGGCATGTTCGAGAAATCGGTGGGCGCGGTGGAATCCCTGGTCGAAGCCTGCAAGAAGATCGCGCCGGATCTCGGAAAGTAATCGTCATTCTGGGGCGCCGCGCAGCGGCGAACCCGGTATCCATAACCACAAGACAAGACGCCATTCGCGCTGCGATCGGACTGATAGGACTGTGATTATGGATTCCGGCTCTCGTTCGCTACGCTCTCTCGGCCGGAATGACGGGGCCCATCCATGAACATCCACGAATACCAAGCCAAAGCGGTGCTGCGCGACTACGGCGTGCCGGTGCCGCGCGGCAATCCGGCGTTCAGCGTCGATGAAGCGGTCAAGGCCGCCAACGCGCTCGGCGGGCCGGTCTGGGTGGTGAAGGCACAGATCCACGCCGGCGGCCGCGGCAAGGCCGGCGGCGTCAAGGTCGTCAAATCGGTCGACGACGTGAAGAAGGAAGCGGCGCGGCTCCTCGGCTCGACGCTGGTCACGCACCAGACCGGGCCGCACGGCAAGCAGGTCCACCGGCTCTACATCGAGGAAGGCTCGCCGATCGACAAGGAATTCTACCTGTCGATGCTGATCGACCGCGAGACCTCGCGCGTCGCCATCGTGGTCTCCACCGAAGGCGGCATGAATATCGAAGACGTCGCGCACAATACGCCGGACAAGATCGTGACCGTTTCGGTCGATCCGGTCACCGGCGTCTGCCCGCATCATGTGCGCACCGTCGCGCACGCACTCGAGCTCGATGCCGAACTGGCGAAACAGCTGGGGCCGCTGCTCTCCAATCTCTACAAGGCCTTCATCGACACCGATATGAGCCTGCTCGAGATCAACCCCTTGGTCGTGACCAAGGACAAAAAGCTGATCTGCCTCGACGCCAAGACCGATTTCGACAACAACGCGCTGTTCCTGCATCCGAAGATCGCCGCTTTGCGTGACGAGACCGAGGAAGACGCCAAGGAGATCGAAGCCTCGAAGTTCGACCTCAACTACATCGCGCTCGACGGCTCGATCGGCTGCATGGTCAACGGCGCCGGTCTCGCCATGGCGACCATGGACATCATCAAGCTTTACGGCATGGCGCCGGCCAATTTTTTGGACGTCGGCGGCAGCGCTACCAAGGACAAGGTCGCGGCTGCGTTCAAGATCATCACGTCGGACCACAACGTGAAGGGCATTCTGGTCAACATCTTCGGCGGCATCATGAAATGCGATGTTATCGCCGAAGGCGTCGTCGCCGCCGTGAAAGAAGTCGGCCTGCGCGTGCCGCTGGTGGTGCGGCTCGAAGGCACCAATGTCGAGCTCGGCAAGGAGATCATCGCCAAGTCGAATCTGAACGTCACCTCCGCCGACGATCTCGACGACGCGGCGCAGAAGATCGTCAAAGCGGTGAAGGAGGCGGCGTAATGTCCATCCTCATCGACAAGAACACCAAAGTCATCTGCCAGGGATTCACCGGCAAGAACGGCACCTTCCATTCCGAGCAGGCGATTGCCTACGGCACGAAGATGGTCGGCGGCGTGTCGCCCGGCAAAGGCGGCTCGACGCACCTCAATCTGCCGGTGTTCGACACGGTTGCCGAAGCGCGCGAAAAAACCGGCGCCGACGCCAGCGTGATCTATGTGCCGCCGGCCGGAGCGGCCGATGCCATCGCCGAGGCGATCGCGGCCGAGATTGCGCTGATCGTGTGCATCACCGAAGGCATTCCGGTGAGCCACATGGTCAAGATCAAGCGTTCGCTGTGCGGCTCCAAATCCCGCCTGATCGGTCCGAATTGCCCGGGCGTCATGACGGCCGGCGCATGCAAGATCGGCATCATGCCCGGCAACATTTTCAAGCCGGGCAAGGTCGGCATCGTCTCGCGCTCCGGCACGCTGACCTACGAGGCGGTGTTCCAGACCACGCGGGAAGGGCTCGGCCAGAGCACCGCGGTCGGCATCGGCGGCGATCCGGTCAAGGGCACCGACTTCATCGAAATGCTGGAAATGTTTCTCGCCGACAAGGCGACCGAGGCGCTGGTCATGATCGGCGAGATCGGCGGGTCGTCGGAAGAAGACGCCGCGCAGTTTTTGAAGGACGAAGCCAAGCGCGGCCGCAAGAAGCCCATGGTCGGCTTCATAGCCGGACGCACTGCGCCGCCCGGCCGGCGCATGGGCCATGCCGGGGCGATTATCGCCGGCGGCAAGGGTGGCGCCGATTCCAAAATCGCCGCCATGGAGTCAGCCGGGATCAAGGTTTCGCCGTCGCCGGCCCGGCTCGGCCATACGCTTGCCGAAATGTTGAAATCATGATTCATTCTTACCGTCTTTTGCCTGCCGCATCGGGCCATTAAATAGGGTACAAAGAGAAATCCCTGCGCCGGGCCGGGCTGATTCGCGTCTTTCCGCGTCGTTCGGCTTCGCGGTTTGTGCCTCGTTTCTCGCCCTCTCGTTACGGATTCCTGCCGGAATCGCCCAGGAAAAGCACCATGTCCCGCCAGGACGCCAACGCCGCCTTTGCCCTCACCTCGTTCCTCTACGGCAGCAATGCCCCCTATATCGAGGACCTCTACGCCCGCTACGAAGTCGATCCGCAGGCGGTCGATGCCGAGTGGCAGTCGTTCTTCCAGAGCCTGAAGGACAACGCCGCCGACGTTGAAAAGAATGCGCGCGGCCCGTCATGGGGCCGGCCGGACTGGCCGGCGCTGCCGGGCGGCGATCTGGTCGCGGCGCTCGACGGCAACTGGGCCGAGGTCGGCACTGGCGTAGGCAACAAAGTCAAGGCGCAGGCGCAAAGCCGCGGCGTCGAGCTATCAAACGCCGATATCGAACGGGCGACGCGCGATTCGGTGCGGGCGCTGATGCTGATCCGCGCCTATCGGGCGCGCGGCCATTTCCACGCCAATCTCGATCCGCTCGGGCTCGAGCCGGTCAAGAACGAGGAAGAGCTCGATCCGCGCACCTATGGCTTTGGCGAAGCCGATCTCGACCGTCCGATTTTTCTCGACAAGGTTTTGGGCCTTGAATTCGGCACCATTCGCCAGATCGTCGCCATCCTGCGGCGCACCTATTGCCAGACACTGGGTGTCGAATTTCTGCACATCTCCAACGGCGCCCAGAAAGGCTGGATCCAGGAGCGCATCGAAGGGCCGGACAAGGAGATTTCGTTTACCCGCGAAGGCAAACGCGCCATCCTCAACAAGCTGGTCGAAGCCGAGGGCTTTGAAAAATTCAGCGACCTGAAATTCACCGGCACAAAACGCTTCGGTCTCGACGGCGGCGAATCGATGATCCCGGCGCTGGAGCAGATCATCAAGCGCGGCGGCGCGCTCGGCGTGCGCGAGATCGTCATCGGCATGCCGCATCGTGGCCGGCTCAACGTGCTGGCGCAGGTCATGGCCAAACCGCATCGCGCCATCTTCCACGAGTTCAAGGGCGGCTCGTCGACGCCCAACGAGATCGAGGGTTCGGGCGACGTCAAATATCACCTCGGCGCCTCGTCGGACCGCGAGTTCGACCACAACAGGGTGCATCTGTCGCTCACCGCCAATCCGTCGCATCTGGAAATCGTCGATCCCGTGGTGCTCGGCAAAGTGCGCGCCAAGCAGGATCAGCTCGGCGCCACGCCGGAAGACCGCACCATGGTGATGCCGCTTTTGATCCACGGCGACGCGTCGTTCGCCGGACAGGGCGTGGTCGCGGAGAGCCTCGGGCTTTCCGGTCTGCGCGGCCACCGCACCGGCGGCTCGGTGCATTTCATCCTCAACAATCAGATCGGCTTCACCACCAATCCGCGTTACTCGCGGTCGTCGCCTTACCCTTCCGACGTCGCCAAGATGATCGAGGCGCCGATTTTTCACTGCAACGGCGACGATCCCGAAGCGGTCGTGTTCGCCGCCAAGATCGCCACCGAGTTCCGGCAGAAATTCCAAAAGCCGGTCGTCATCGACATGTTCTGCTATCGCCGTCACGGCCACAACGAGGGCGACGAGCCGTCGTTCACCCAGCCGCTGATGTACAAGGCGATCGCCGCGCATCCCACGACCTTGGAGATCTACGGCAACAAGCTGATCGGCGAAGGCGTCGTCACCGCGGGCGAAGTCGACAAGATGAAGGCGGATTGGCGCGCCCGCCTCGATGTCGAGCTCGAAGCCGCGCAAAGCTACCGCGCCAACAAGGCCGATTGGCTCGACGGCCGCTGGGCCGGCTTCAAGACCGCGGGCGAGGCCGACGATCCGCGCCGCGGCCATACCGGCGTCGACATCGCCAAGCTCAAGGAGATCGGCGACAAGATCACCACCTTGCCGCCGGGCTTTCATCTGCATCGCACGCTCAATCGCTTCGTCGATAGCCGACGCAAGGCGATCGAGACCGGCGCCAATATCGACTGGTCGACCGGCGAGGCGCTGGCATTTTGCTCGTTGCTGCTCGAAGGCCACAAGGTGCGGCTGTCCGGCCAGGACTCCGAGCGCGGCACATTTTCGCAGCGCCATTCGGTGCTGATCGACCAAGAGAACGAGAATCGCTACACGCCGTTCAATCATCTCGGCGATGGCCAGGCCCGCTTTGAAGTCATTAATTCAATGCTCTCGGAAGAGGCCGTGCTCGGCTTCGAGTACGGTTATTCGCTTGCCGAGCCCGATACGCTCACCATGTGGGAAGCCCAATTCGGCGATTTCGCCAACGGCGCGCAGGTCTTGTTCGACCAGTTCATCTCGTCGGGCGAACGCAAATGGCTGCGCATGTCGGGCCTCGTTTGTCTGTTGCCGCACGGCTACGAAGGGCAGGGGCCGGAGCATTCCTCTGCCCGCCTCGAGCGCTTCCTGCAGATGTGCGCCGAGGACAATATGCAGGTCGCCAACTGCACGACGCCGGCGAATTACTTTCACATCCTGCGCCGCCAGCTCAACCGCGACTTCCGCAAGCCGTTGATCCTGATGACGCCGAAGTCGCTTTTGCGCCACAAGCGCGCGGTGTCGCGGCTCGACGAGATGGGGCCGAACACTTCGTTCCACCGGTTGCTGTGGGACGACGCGCAGCTCTTGCCGGACGAGAAGATCAAGCTCGTTGCCGACGACAAGATGCGCCGCGTCGTCATCAGTTCCGGCAAGGTCTACTACGATCTCTACGAGGAGCGCGAGAAGCGCGGCATCAACGACATTTATCTGCTGCGCATCGAGCAGCTCTATCCGTTCCCGACCAAGGCGCTGATGACGGAGCTGTCGCGCTTCAAGCAGGCCGAGATCGTCTGGTGCCAGGAAGAGCCGCGCAACATGGGCGGCTGGGTGTTCGTCGATATCTTCCTCGAATGGGTGCTCAACCAGATCGGCGCAAAACATCGCCGCGCGCGTTACACCGGCCGGCCGGCGTCGGCTTCCACCGCGGTCGGGCAGATGTCGCTGCATCTCAACCAGCTCAAGCAGTTTCTGGAAGACGCGTTGGGGTAGCGGACGACAGAGGACGGACGACAGACGACAGACGACAGATAAAGACTTTTCTTTCCGTCCTCTGTCGTCCGTCGTCCGTCGTCAATGCGCTAACGGTTCCGCGAACAAGGAATTGAAACCATGGCCGAGATACGCGTCCCCACACTCGGTGAATCCGTCACCGAGGCGACCATTGGCAAATGGTTCAAGAAGCCGGGCGATGCCGTCGCCGTCGATGAGCCGCTGGTCGAACTGGAAACCGACAAGGTGACGATCGAAGTGCCGGCGCCGGCCGCGGGCGTGCTCAGCGATATCGCCGCCAAGGATGGCGACACCGTCGCCGTGGGCGCGCTGCTCGGCCAGATCAAGGAAGGCGCCGGCGCCGCGCCGTCAAAAGCGGCGCCGCAGCCCGCACCGCCGCCTGCGCCGCCGAAACCCGTACCGGCCGCGGCGCCCGCCGCCGCTGTCGACAAGCCGCTGGCGCCGTCGGTGCGCAAGATCGCCGCGGAAACCGGCATCGATCCATCGGCCATGTCCGGCACCGGCAAGGACGGCCGGGTCACCAAGGGCGACATGCTCGCCGCAATAGAACGCGCCGCGGCGCAACCGACGCCGGTGGCGCAGCCGGCCGCCGCGGTGCAAGTGCGCGCGCCGTCACCGGCCGATGACGCCGCGCGCGAAGAGCGCGTGAAGATGACGCGGCTGCGTCAGACCATCGCGCGGCGGCTCAAGGACGCGCAGAACACCGCCGCCATGCTGACGACCTTCAACGAGGTCGACATGGGTCACGTCATGGCGCTGCGCACGCAATATCGCGACCTGTTCGAGAAGAAGCACGGCACGAAGCTCGGCTTCATGGGCTTCTTCGTGCGCGCCTGCGTGCAGGCGCTGAAGGAAATCCCCGCGGTCAATGCCGAGATCGACGGCGCCGACATCATCTACAAGAACTATTATCACATCGGCATCGCGGTCGGCACCGAGCGCGGGCTGGTGGTGCCGGTGGTGCGCGATTGCGACCAGAAATCGCTCGCCGAGATCGAGCAGGCGATCGCCGATTTCGGCCGCCGCGCGCGCGACGGCGCGCTCAAGATCGACGAGATGCAGGGCGGCACCTTCACCATCACCAACGGCGGCATCTACGGCTCGCTGATGTCGACGCCGATCCTCAACGCGCCGCAATCCGGCATCCTCGGCATGCACAAGATCCAGGACCGGCCGATGGTGGTCGCCGGCAAGGTCGAAATCCGGCCAATGATGTATCTGGCGCTGTCCTACGACCACCGCCTGGTCGACGGCCGCGAGGCGGTGACGTTTTTGGTGCGCGTCAAAGAGTGTTTGGAGGAGCCGGCGCGGCTGGTGCTGGATTTGTGAGCCGCCATGCCAGTCGTTGCTATCGTCGATGGAATGTTGATCATGTTTTTCTTCAACGACCACGACCCTCCGCATTTTCATGTCGACTACGGCGATTTTCGCGCAAAAGTGAGTATCGCGACATTGAAAATCATTGATGGTGAGCTACCTGCTAACAAGAGGCGGCGCGTGCTAAAGTGGGCGGCTGAGCATCAAGAAGCGCTGTCGGCGGCTTGGAAAGCCGTTCAAAATAGCGAAAAGCCGAGGAGAATCGAATGACGGATTGGCCCAGACTCGTCTCCGCAGTCCCGATTGGCGAATATCGTCTACGCCTTTCTTATTCGGACGGATTCGTCGGCGAGGTGGATTTCGCCGATACGGTAGCCAAGGGCGGCATATTCGCGTTCATGAAGGACCCGGATCGATTCAAGACCGTACAAATCGCGCACAATGGTTCGGCGTTACTATGGGTCGATGACGCTGGCGACGACATAGATTTCTGCGCCGACGCCCAGCGCATGCGAGCTGAGGCTCATGCTGTGAAACACATGGCAGCCGAATAGAGGCGCCTTTAGCATATTCATGCCCTACGACCTCATCGTCATCGGCTCTGGTCCCGGCGGCTATGTCTGCGCCATTCGCGCGGCGCAGCTCGGCATGAAGACCGCGGTGGTAGAGAAGCGCGCCACGTTCGGCGGCACCTGCCTCAATATCGGCTGCATCCCGTCGAAGGCGATGCTGAACGCGTCGGAGCTTTACGAGGAGGCCGGCCACAAGTTCGGGGATATGGGCATCAAGGTCGGCAAGCCGAGCGTCGATCTCGCGGCAATGCTCAAATATAAGGAGAAGGGCGTCGAGGGTAACGTCAAGGGCGTCGAATATCTTTTCAAGAAGAACAAGATCGAGACGTTTCATGGTGCCGGCCGCATCGTGGCGCCAGGCAAGGTCGAGGTGAAGGCCGACGACGGCAAGATCCAGACGCTCGAAACCAAGAACATCGTCATTGCGACCGGGTCGGACGTGGCGCGGCTGCCCGGCATCGACATCGACGAAAAGCGCGTCGTGTCGTCGACCGGCGCGCTCGATCTCGCCAAGGTGCCGCAAAAACTCCTGATCGTCGGCGCCGGCATCATCGGGCTTGAGCTCGGTTCGGTGTGGCGGCGGCTCGGCGCCGAGGTGACGATCGTCGAGTTTCTCGATCACATCCTCCCCGGCATCGATCGCGAGGTCGCCAATCAATTCCACCGCATGCTGCAGAAGCAGGGTCTCGCCTTCAAACTGTCGTCGAAGGTCACGGCCGTCGATACGTCAGGCAAGATGCTCAAGGTGAAGGTCGAGCCGGCTGCGGGCGGCGGTGCCGCCGAGACGCTCGAAGCCGATATCGTTCTGGTGGCGATCGGCCGCGTGCCTTACACGGATGGTCTCGGCCTCGAACCCGTCGGCGTGAAAAAGGATAATCGCGGCCGCGTCATCGTCGATCCGCACTTCGCCAGCAATGTCGCCGGCATCTATGCCATCGGCGACGCTATCGCCGGACCCATGCTGGCCCACAAGGCGGAGGAGGAAGGCGTCGCGGTTGCCGAAATCCTCGCCGGCCAGGCCGGCCACGTGAACTACGACGTCATTCCCAACGTCGTCTACACCTATCCGGAGATCGCTTCCGTCGGCAAAACCGAAGAAGAGCTCAAAGCCGCCGGCGTCGCCTACAATGTCGGAAAATTTCCCTTCACCGCCAATGCCCGCGCCAAGGTGAACCTGACCACCGAAGGTTTCGTCAAAATCCTGGCCGACGCCAAGACCGACCGCGTGCTCGGCGTGCACATACTCGGCCCCGATGCCGGCAACATGATCGGCGAAGCGGCAATCGCCATGGAATTCGGCGCGTCGTCAGAAGACATCGCACGCACCTGCCACGCCCATCCGACGTTGACGGAGGCGATCAAGGAAGCGGCGCTGGCGGTGGCCAAGCGGGCGATTAATTTTTAGCCGTCATTCCGGGGCGCCACGAAGTGGCGAACCCGGAATCCATAATCACTGTCATTGCAGGGAAAATTTCGGCGACTGTTCTGCGCCGTCTGTGGTTATGGATTCCGGGCTCCTCGCTTCGCTCGGCCCCGGAATGACGCTACAGCGTCGCGATGAACGGCACGGCGTGCGGTGCCCACAGTCCGAGCGCCAGCAGCACGAGCCCGATCACGCCAAGCCCGCCGGCGAACCAGGCCAGCCCGATCATGCCGGTGATCACCGCCGCCGAGGCAAGCACGATGCCGACCTGGAACGCGGCGGAAGACAGTTCGTAATGGTGATATTTCGCCATGTACAAATCGCGCTCTTCCACGGCTTCCTTGGCCTGTTCGGCAAGCTCGTCGCGTCCGGTTTTCGGTTCCGATTTCAGGCGCTCGGCGGCCGCTTTCCAAGCTTCGATCTGTTTGTCCATGGCCGCCTTGACGGCGGGGTCGGCGGCGCCGGCGGCCGAGACCGCCATCTCCTCGGCGGCGGTCGTAACCTGGGTGATGCGGATGTTCTTGGCCTGGAAGAACGCCCACAGGTCCGACGACTCGACGTTCTTGCTGATCGCTTCGGTCTGCGCGCCCTTGCCGGCCGTCTCCGAGAAGGACAGGAACAGCGCCAGGATCGCGATCACCAGCGCGACGCGCCTGTTGAAACCTTCGCCGTGCTCGCCTTCCTGCGCCTTCTCGATTGCTTCGTGAATTTCCGACATGGCGTCCGCCCCTTGTGTCGCACTCGTCAATCGACGAATAGCACAAATCTTACGCGCGCGGGTGGGCGGCGCGATAGGCGCCGATCAGGCGCTCGGCGTCGACCTCAGTGTAGATTTGCGTGGTCGCCAGCGAGGCGTGGCCCAACAATTCCTGGATCGAGCGGATGTCGCCGCCGCGGGCGAGCAGGTGCGTGGCGAAGGAGTGCCGCAGCGCATGCGGCGTCGCGGTCTCCGGCAGGCCGAGCGCACCGCGCAGCCGCGCCATGGCGAGCTGGATGAGGCGCGGCGACAGCGGTCCGCCCTTGGCGCCGACGAACAACGGGCCGTCGTCGGGCAGGTCGAAGGGACAGAGCGCGATGTAATCGGCGATAAGCTTATCGACTTGCGGCAACAGCGGAACCATGCGCTGCTTGCGGCCCTTTCCGGTAACAGTCAGCGTGTCGCGGGCGCCGAAATCGACGCGCTTCAAGCCCAACGCTTCGGCGATGCGCAAGCCGCAGCCATAGAGCAGCGCCAGCACCGCGGCATCGCGCGCGTGAATCCAGGGCTCGCGTCCGTCGCCGGCCGCGGTGTCGGGATCGGCGACGCGCTTGGCGGCGGTGACCGCCAGCGGGCGCGGCAAAGTCTTGCCGATTTTCGGCGCGCGCACCGCGGCGAGCGCGCCGACCTTGCCCTTGCCGTTGCGCTCCAGGAAACGGCCAAAGGCGCGCATGCCGGCCAGCGCCCGCATCAGCGAGCGGCTGCCGATGTTTTTGGCGCGCCGCGCCGCCAGGAAGGCGCGCACGTCGGCAGGGGAAAGCCGCGCCAGGTCCTGCAGCGACGGCGCACCGCCGAGATGCTCGGACAAAAACGCCAGAAACTGCAGGACGTCGCGCCGATAGGCCTCGACGGTCTTCGGCGACATGCGCCGCTCGGCGCCAAGATGGCTCAGCCAACCCTCGACCTCGGCGGCGACTTTCGGCGCCACGAAATCCGGCAGGTCTTGCGATTTTTGTCGTGCGCTTGACACGGCGGGATATATCGCACCCCCTTCGTTCCCGCTTCCTTAATTGCCGAATCGGCCGTGGTCCATATTTAAGCGGGCAGCTATGCCGCCATGACCAAGCGCGTCGTCGATGTCCTCCTCCCGGTCGCCCTCGACCGGGCCTATTCCTACCGGGTGCCGGAACAGCTTGAGCTCGCGCCGGGCGACATCGTCTGCGTGCCGCTCGGCGCCCGCGAGGCCACCGCGGTGGTGTGGGCGGACAATCCAAAGCCCAATCCGCGGCTCGACAACCGGCTCAAGGACGTCGAGGAAAAGCTCGAACTGCCGCCGCTGCGCCCCGAATTGCGCAACTTCGTCGATTGGGTGGCGAACTACACCGTGAGCTCGCGCGGCATGGTGCTGCGCATGTGCCTGCGCATGGGCGAGCATCTGGGCGCCGAGCGCGAACGGGTCGGCGTGCGGCTCGCCGGCGCGCCACCGCGACGCATGACGCCGGCGCGGCAGCGTGTGCTGGCGCTGGTCGCCGACGGCATGGTGCGCGGCAAAAGCGATGCCGCGCGCGAGGCCGGCGTCACCACCGGCGTGATCGACGGCCTGATCGACGAAGCCACGCTCGAAGCCGTGGTGCTGCCGCCGGAGCCGGTGGCGCAAAAGCCCGATCCGGATTTCGTGCAATCGGAATTCACGCCGGACCAAAGCGCCGCCGCAACCGCGCTCAAAGCGACCGTGGCGAAGGGCGGTTATTCGGTGACCTTGCTCGACGGCGTCACCGGCTCGGGCAAGACCGAGGTTTATTTCGAAGCGGTAGCCGACACCATCCGCCGCGGCCGGCAGAGTTTGATCCTGATGCCGGAGATCGCCCTCACAGCGCAATTCCTCGACCGTTTCGCGGCGCGGTTCGGCGTGCGGCCGGCGGAATGGCATTCGGAGCTCAGCCCGCGCAAGCGCGCGCGCACCTGGCGCGCGGTCGCCGACGGCGAAGTCTCGGTCGTGGTCGGCGCGCGCTCGGCGTTGTTTCTGCCTTACGCCGATCTCGGGCTGATCGTGGTCGATGAGGAGCACGACCCCGCCTACAAGCAGGAGGACGGCGTGCATTATCACGCCCGCGACATGGCGGTGGTGCGCGGCCATATCGCGCGCATTCCTATCGTGCTGTCGTCGGCGACGCCGTCGCTGGAGACGGTCGTCAATGCGCGGCGCGGGCGTTACCAGAAACTCACACTGCCGGAGCGCTTCGGCGGCCAGCAACAGCCCGCGGTCGAGGCGATCGATCTGCGCTTGGCGCCGCCGCCGCGCGGCCGCTTCATTTCACCGGTGCTCGCCGGCGCGATGGCGATCGCCATCGAGCGCGGCGAGCAGGCGCTGCTGTTTCTCAATCGCCGTGGCTATGCGCCGCTGACCCTGTGCCGCGCCTGCGGATTTCGCTTCTCGTGCCCGAACTGCGACGCCTGGCTGGTCGATCACCGCTTCCGCAAGCATCTCGTGTGTCACCATTGCGGCTTCGCCATGCCGCATCCGGCCAACTGCCCGAAATGCCAGGCGCCGAATTCTTTTGTGGCTTGCGGACCGGGCGTCGAGCGCCTGGAAGAAGAGGTGCGCGAATTGTTTCCGGGAGCGCGCGTGCTGGTGCTCTCCAGCGACCTCGTCGCCTCAGTCGAGCGGCTGCGCGAGGAACTGAATGACGTCGCCCAGGGCCGCTTCGACATCGTCATCGGCACGCAGCTCGTGGCGAAAGGCCATCACTTCCCGATGCTTAATCTGGTCGGCGTGGTCGATGCGGATTTGGGCTTAAGCAACGGCGATCCGCGCGCCGCCGAGCGCACCTTCCAGCTGTTGCACCAGGTCATCGGCCGCGCCGGCCGCGACGCCGGCATGGGCCATGGCTATTTGCAGACGCACCAGCCCGAGCATCCGGTGATGCGCGCCCTGATCGCGCAGGACCGCGAGGCGTTCTACGACGCCGAGATCGAAGTCCGCGAGCGCGATCACTATCCGCCGTTCGGCCGGCTCGCGTCGATCGTCATTTCCGGCCCTGACAAGCACGACACCGAAGCGCATGCGCGCGCGCTCGCCCGCGCCGCGCCAACCCACGACGAGGTGCGCATCCTCGGTCCCGCCGAAGCGCCGCTCGCGCTGGTGCGCGGCCGCCATCGCTTCCGGCTTTTGATCAAGGCGCCGCGCAATTTCGATCTCTCCGCCTATCTGCGCCAATGGCTCGCCGCCGCGCCGAAGAAGCACGGCTCCATCAAGCTCGATATCG
>Ga0316363_10002373_pt1 | contig 14516 bp, 6 predicted proteins | sample Sb_taG_3_FD_200459 | JGI IMG/M metagenome (GOLD analysis project Ga0316363, IMG submission 200459) | Peat soil microbial communities from Weissenstadt, Germany - Sb_50d_a_PC metaG (v2) (version 2) | ecosystem: Environmental > Terrestrial > Soil > Wetlands > Peat | place: Germany: Weissenstadt...
TACGGCAATGTGACGGTGGAGACGAGTCAGGCCAACGGGGGTCAATACAAGTATGACGGTTATCGGTCTGATAGCGAGACGGGCTTGTTGCGTCCCGACCCCAGTTTGGGGCGTTACTACGATCCGGGGACCGGGCGATGGACCAGCGAGGATCCGATTAAGTTTGAGGCGGCAGACACTAACCTGGCTCGCTACGTGGGCAACAACCCCACGAACTTCATCGACCCTAGCGGGCTTCGTCCAGACAGGTCAGCGGACCTGATTAGAATCATCATGAGCGGAAGTGGAAGTGCAGGTGATCGATTTGCCCGCGTGGTAGACCAACTGACTTACCCACTGACATCGAAAGAGCGGATGCTGCTTTCCGACATGGTATTCAATGCCTATGGGAAGGATGATTTTGTCGCTTCCCAGTGGCCGATTGCCTACGCCGCAGCACTCTATGCTTTACAGCAAGATTTCCGGGCGACTTGGGGATTGGGTCCGACAACCAAAGGCGGCTGGGACAAACGGCTTCACAAGTGCAAGAACTGCGATTCGATTAACCGTGAGATTGATGCGTACGTACCGTTGCTTGCGAGCGAGCATTTTTCAGTCAGAGAAAAAGGCTCCAAAGGTATTAAGGCTCTTCTTGAGAGGGCACTACAGATGCGAGACTTCAACACATTCTACTGCATTGTTGACCGGCTAAAATGGATCTTGAAGAACAACAAAGATGCCGAGGTCAAGAAACGGATTGAAGATTTGCTTGACACCGAGCCGTTCCGCGAATTGATCAAAGCCTACGAAATGGGCTGGTTTTGGTAAACCGCTTTCTCGTAACGCATCATATCCGCCGACATAGCTCGAGGCCAGGAGTTCCGGATCTGGTGTTCCTATATAGAGGAAGGCTAATTTATGACAGGCAACATCCATCGAAGCTCATCGGCAAGCCGTTGTCACACTTCAGTACGCATGGCTATTGGGACACTACTTTCTCGCATGAACGCGTTGCCCCCTTGGGCGACTTTCTGCATCGCCTGGGCAATTTGGATGGCGGTGATTCCCCGCCCTATCGGCCTGGCTGCAGATCCGCCGAAACCGACGACTGACATCCCGCAGGCCCCCGAAGCCGGGCGCATCGAGCCCGAATGGCTGGGTTTTGTCGCAAAAGACAGGTACCTGATCGCGAGATACTCCGTTGGCGAGGGCGGCGCAATGATGGTAGCATGGGACACCGCGACCCTCGCTAAGAGTGCCGAGTGGAAAGTTGCGGCCCCAGGCTTCTTCACGCCCCCCGGGCCTCTCTGTGCCTATGATTCACATAACAAGACATTATTATATTTGGACGACGGCCTGCCAAAGAGCCGATCGATTGAGGGCTGGAAGTCAGTTGAGCTGCCTAGGCTGAGCGATGAGCCCATTAAGATGAGAAGGTTTTCCCGACGATCAATCTGGTTCTCTGAAAAGACTAAACTAATCCACCTCCTTTTCGACGACGGCGGATCCCTTGAGCTGAGACAGTGGACCGGCGACCGCAATGCTCCTAAACAGGCATTTGAAATGCGATACGGTCCGAGGCTGGATTGTGCGGAACTCGACGAAACCGGCGTGACACTTGCCATTGCTCATGTGGATGATAAGGCCAAGGATGCTTTTCGTCTCGATGTTATTGATGTTGCGCGAAAGGAGACCGTGAGTTCGACCCGACTCAAAGTGCAGGCCCGATGCATGGCCTTTAGCCCAGACGGAAAATCGGTTATCGTGGGCTTCGCGAACGGCACGCTCGTGGTGTACGAGTGTGCCACTGGCAAGCAGAGCCATTCCATCCCGACTGGCGCCAACAGATCCATCTGGGCGGTTGTCTGTCGTGGACCACTCGTTGCCTACGCCACTAATGATCGTCCTCCTCAAGTGAATGTTCGAGTCTACGATTTGGCTCGCAAAAAACACGTCTTGACCGACGTGGCCGGCGACAAGGCCCCACCTGAGGTTATTGCCATCAGTGGGGACGCAAAGCGGATTGCAACTCTAGGAGGCGATGGTACAATCCGCATGTGGAAAATAGAAGAAATGGAGGTTTCGCCTAAGTGAGGGGACAACAGGCATCTGAGGTGGTGTCGGGCGATCATTGCCAAGTGCCGAAAGGGGGAATGGGGGCGGAATGGGGACAGTTCATCGGGGTACTTAACAGCAAAGGCCTTGCGGTAGAATTCGCCCCTTTCTCGCGCGCCATCCGCGGCGGATGAGACCTCATGCTCGACATCACCCCTTACCTCTGGCCCGGCGACCCCTGGCTGCGGATCGAACCTCCCGGCAACGTCCAGGCTTGCTACGGCTTCAAGCACACCGTCGGCCTGCTGCTTCAGCCGCGCAGCATCCTGGAGATCGGCGTCCGCGCCGGCTACGCGACCGCCGCCTTTCTCGCCGCCTGCCCCCAGGCCAGCTACCACGGCGTGGACGCCGACAACGGCCAGCACGGCGGTGTCCCCGGCGCCGTGGGCTGGGCGCGGGCCATGCTCGCCCGCCACTTCCCCGGCCGGTCGATCCGCATCGACGCGCCGTTGGACACGCGGCAGCAGGAGCCGGCCGGGTCGGGCTACGACCTAGTCCACGTGGATGGGGACCATTCCTTCGCCGGCTGCCTGCGCGACCTGGAACTGGCGGAGCGGCTGGACTGCCAATGGATCCTGGTGGACGACATCGACTACCTGCCGCCGGTGCGGCACGCGGTGGAATTGTTCATCGGCCGGACGGGCTATCGGCACGTCTTCCTGCCGAGCTTCCGCGGCGACTGCCTGATCCGCACGCGGGCGGGGGACGACCTTCGTACCCCGAAGGGTTAGGAAGCCAAAGCACCACGAAACACACGAAATACACGAAAAGGAAGCAGAAGCAGAGAACCCGAGGCCGCGAAGGCGCAGAGACATCCCGCTGTGGCCGTCGCCGCCTTGTTTCGTGTTTTTCGTGTGTTTCGTGGTGATTGCTCTTCTCTCCCAGCGCCTCGTAGCACTGTGCCGATCATTGTTCGTGTTGCTCTCATGCAACCCCTTTGGGGTCGTTGGCCGCCGAAGGTTGGCCCCTGGCAAGGAGGCCCGTTTCCCTGGAGACGGCCCATGTCCTTGCGTTATCTCGTCGGTCCCTGTCTTCCCGACCAGGCCGGCCGCTGGCAGGCTGACCGCGCCGCCGGCCGCTGCCTCGCCTTCAACGCCCGGGGCGATTTCGACCTCGCCGTCACCGCCGCCGACTCCTGGGACGACGTCTGCCGCCGTCTTCCCGCCAACTGGCGCCCCGACTTCGTCGCCCTCACCCCCGGCTACACCACCGTCCCCGCCGGCCTGTGGTCGGCCCCGGTGCCGCTCGTCGGCCTGGCCGTGGACTGGAACCTTCTCTGGCATCACTACCGCCGCGCCCTGCGCCGCTGCGACCTGGTCCTGACCGACGAGCCGGGCGTCGCGGCACTGGCCCGCGCCGGCTTCCGCACCGCCCGCCCCGCCAACCTGTTCGGCTGCGACCCCGAGCTGCTCGATGGTCCCTGGCCGGAGGGCCCGCGCGATATCGACATTTTGTTTGTCGGCAATCTTCATCCGGCAGTGCAGCGCGAGCGCCTGGCCTGGCTCGGCCGACTGGCACGGCTGGGAGAGCGCTGGAAGGTGGTCATCGCCACCGGCGTCTTCGGCGCCGAGTATCGCGCTCTGCTGGGCCGGGCGCGGATCGTGTTCAACCGCTCCCTGCGGGGCGAGTGCAACGTGCGGGCGATGGAAGCCGCGGCGGCCGGCGCCCTCCTCTTCCAGGAGGCCGAGAACGAGGAAGTCCCTCACTACTTCCGCCACCTGCGCGAATGCGTCTGCTACCGTGACGATGACCTGGAGGCCCGGCTGGAGCATTACCTGAGCCACGAAGAGGAACGGGCAGTGATCGCCGAGGCGGCGCGGCAGCGCGTGCGCGCTTACAGCTTCCCGGCACTATGGGGCCGGGCGCTGGACACCGTCGCCGCGGAATGGCACGAGCTGACGCGCCGCGCCGCCGTCCGGACGTCTCCCGAGGAGGAAGAGGCATTGCTTGGGCGGACCTGGCAGGCGCTGTCCGCCACCGACGGCGGCGACGCCGGGCTGGCCGCCGACCTGGCCAGGGGGCTGACGGAGCGGCCGGGGTCGGCCGCGCTGCACAACGCCCTGGGCACGGTGCGGGCGCTGGCCGGGACGCCGCCGGCCGCCCTGGCGGGCCACTTCCGCTGTGCCGTCGCCGCCGACCCCCTGCACTTGGTCGCGGCGCTGAACTTGGTGGAGGTGCTGATCGACGTCGGCGACCGCGCCGCGGCGGCGGCCGGTGCCCGGCGAGTGCTGACGGCGCTGGACCGGGCGGAAGCGCTGGCGCCGGCCGTGCTGGACGCGCCGCCCTACCCGCCGGGTTTCCACACGCTGCGCGTCGAATGGGAGCGTGCCGCCTGGGAGAACGCCGGACGGCCCGCGGCCGAGGCCCGCGCCAAGCACGACCTGCTGCGCTGGCGGGCGCACACCCTGCTGGCCGAATCGACCGGCGACCTGGCCCACCACCGCGAGGCGGCGCTGGCCCGGCCTGATCTGCCGGCCACGCGCGCCGCGCTGGGCTGCGCCCTGGGCCGTGCCGGTCAGGCCGCCGAGGCGGTGCCGCACCTGCGCCGGGCAGTGGCGGCCAACCCCTTCGACCGTCCGGCCGCCCGTGGACTGTACCAGGCGCTGGGCGAGGCCGACGACCGCGATGGACAGCAGGCGCTGGCGGCCGACCGGCGGCTCCTGGCCCGCGCCGCGCCGGGGGTCGTGCCGGTCGAGCCGTGGTTCGCCGAGCCCGTAGCCGCAAGCGGCCCGCTTGCTGGCTCTGCGGAAGCCAGCAAGCGAGCCGCTTGCGGCTACGGGGTGGCTGTCACCTGGGAGGGCGTGCAGGACGAGCTGCAGTCGCTGGCCCTGGTCAACCGCCAACTCTGCCTGCGGCTGATCGAGCGCGGCCACGAAGTCTCCCTCCTTCCTCTCAACTTCTCGCCGGAGCTGGGCGTCCCCCGCCTGCCGCTGCCGCCCGCCCTGGCCGCGCGCCTCCGAGCCCCCCTCAGCCGGCCGAGCGAGGTCCACGTCCGCCACTGCTGGCCACCGGACTTCACGCCGCCGCCGGCCGGCCATTTCGTGCTGATGCAGCCGTGGGAGTTCGGCAGCCTGCCGCGCGCCTGGGTCGGCCCCATCGTCGAACAGGTCGATGAGGTCTGGGCCTACACCCGCGCCGTACGCGACTGCTACGTCGCCAGCGGCATCCCGGCCGACCGCGTCCACGTCATCCCGCTCGGCGTGGACCCGGAGCGCTTCCGCCCCGGCCTCGCGCCGCTGCCCATGAAGACACGACGGCGCTTCAAGTTCCTGTTCGTGGGCGGCACCATCCACCGCAAGGGGATCGACGTGCTGCTCGGCGCCTACGCCCGGGCGTTCCGCGCGGCCGACGACGTCTGCCTGGTGGTCAAGGACATGGGAACCGGCTCCTTCTACCGCGGGCAGACGGCGGAAACCGAGGTCGCCCGGTTGCAAGCGACTTCGGGGGTCCCGGAAATCGAGTACATCGACCGTCCGCTGAACGAGGAGGAGTTGGCCGCGCTGTACGCGGCCTGCGACTGCCTGGTGCTGCCCTACCGCGGCGAGGGCTTCGGACTGCCCGTGGTCGAGGCGATGGCCTGCGGGCTGCCGGTCATCGTCACCGGCCTGGGGGCGGCGCTGGATCACTGCGACGAGTCGCGCGCCTACCTGATTCCCGCCGTGGTGCGCTACTTCGCAGAGCGGCGCGTCGGCGAATGGGAGACGGTGGATCGGCCGTGGCTGGCGGAGCCCGACAGCGACGCCCTGTCCGCGATCCTGCGCCACGTCGCCGGCCATCCCGAGGAGGCGCGGGCCAAGGGGGAGGCGGCCAGCGCTTTCGTGGGAGAGCACCTCACCTGGCAACACACCGCCGATGCCGTCGAGCGCCGACTGGACGCGCTGCGTAGGACGGATTGTCAATCCGTCCCCCTCCGAACCGGACGGATTGAAACTCCGTCCTACAAGGATCGGCGAATGCGGGTATCGCTGACCATGATCGTCAAGGACGAGGAACACAACCTGCCCGAGTGCCTGGCGTCGTCGGCCGACCTGGTGGACGAGATCATCATCGTGGACACCGGCTCGACCGACCGCACCAAGGAGATCGCCGCGAGCTTCGGCGCCCGCGTGTTCGACTTCGCCTGGGTGGACAGCTTCGCCGCGGCGCGCAACGAGTCGCTGCGGCACGCCACCGGCGATTGGGTCTTCTGGATGGACGCCGACGACCGCCTCGACGAGGAGAATCGCGGTCGCCTGAAGGCCCTGTTCGCCGGGCTGACGGACGAGAATGCGGGCTATGTGATGAAGTGCCTGTGCCTACCCGACCCCGAGACGGGGACCGCGACGCTCGTGGACCACGTCCGCCTCTTCCGCAACGACCCCGGCGTGTGCTGGGAGTTCCGCGTCCACGAGCAGGTGCTGCCGTCGCTGCGCCGCCTCGGCACGTCGGTGCGCTGGTCGGACGCGGTCATCCGGCACGTCGGCTACCAGGACACGCCGTTGCGCCGGCGCAAATTGGAGCGCGATAGTCGGCTTTTGCGGCTGGAGGCTGCCGAGAAGCCCGACCACCCGTTCGTCCTGTTCAACCTGGGTTCGATCGCGCAGGAGCTGGGGCGGCTGGACGAGGCGGTTTCGTTCCTGCAGCGGAGCCTGGCGCTGTCGCACCCGGGCGATTCCATCGTCCGCAAGTTGTACGCGCTGCTGTCCCAGTGCCACCGGCGGCTCGGCCAGGGCGACCTGGCGATGGCCGCGTGCCGCCAGGGCCGCGAGCATTACCCCGACGACGTGGAGTTGTTGTTCCAGGAGGGGATCGTGCTGCGCGAGTGCGGGGATCGGGCCGGGGCGCGGGCCTGCTGGTCGCGGGTGCTGCTGCCACGGCCGGCGGACCACTTCGCCAGCGTCGATACGGGGCTGTGCGGCTACAAGGTGCGGCACAACCTGGCGCAACTGGAGCTGGAGGAAGGGAACCTGGCCGAGGCGGAGACCCACTGGCGGGCGGCGCTGGCGGAACAGCCGGGGTTCGCACCGGCCCGGGTGGGTCTTGCGGAAGTGCAGTTGCTGCGCCTCGCGTAGAAAAAAATTGGCGAAATCGCGAAAAGTGCCCTTGACATTTCCACAGGCGCAAATATACGATTCCCTTCAACCTCAATTCCCGCCGCGCATCTCATGATCTACGGCCGAGAACGGGGGGCAGTTGCCCGAGGGATTGGCCGCCCTTCACTTTGTCTTGTTGCCAATCCCCCGATACAGTAGCAATCGAGGCGACGGCATTTCGCCGCAGGTTCGGAACGGCGACCGCCTGGCGACCCGGCGGGAGGGCCAGCGATGATCTCGACCACGACCGCCCTGACTTCCAGCACGAACCCCTCGACCTACCATAGCACGGTCACGTTCACGGCCACCGTCACGCCCGGCACCGGGGGCGGGGCGGCCATGACCGGCACCGTCACCTTCTTCAACGGCAACGTCAGCATCGGCTCCGCCACCGTCACCTGGAACTCCGGCCCCAGCACCGGCCAGGCCACGCTCGCCACCGCCGCCCTGCCCGGCGGATCGCCCTCGATCTCCGGCGCCTATTCCGGCGACGGCAACTACAGCAACAGCGTCTCGTCCGCGCTCACCCAGACGGTGAACGGGCTGACGCCGACCGTCGCCCTGACGCTCTCCGTCCCGGCACCGGTGTACGGGCAGCCAGTCACCATCACCGCCGACGTCGGCTCGTCCAGCTGGAGCCTCTTGCCGGCCACCGGGACCATCACCTTCAAGGACGGCGGCACCACGCTGGGCACGGCGCCGCTCGTCGCCACCCTGAGCACCTCCGGCCCGGTCGGCCAGGCGGTGTTGACCGTCGCCTCGTTCTCCGTGGGGTCGCATTCGCTCTCCGCGAGCTACCCCGGCGACAGCAATTACGCCAGCGCCACGTCCAGTTCGTACCCGATGACGGTGAGCAAGGCGACCTCGGGGACCAACGTGACGGCGTCGGCCAACCCGTCGGCGCTGTGCCAGGCGGTGACCTTCACGGCCAGCGTCACGGCCGCCAGCCCGGGCAGCGGCACGCCGAGCGGCACCGTCACCTTCAGCGTCAACGGTACGGCCGTTAGCACGGTAAGCCTGGTCAGCGGGTCGGCCACGTACAGCTCGTCCAGCCTGTCGTCGGGCTCCAACACCATCTCGGCGCAGTACAACGGCGACGGCAACTTCCTGACCAGCAGCGGTCCGCTGATCCAGACGGTCAACGCCGCCGTCAACTGGGTGCTGACCGCGGCGGCCGCGGCGCCCGACGCCGTGCAGGGCGTACTGCTGCCCTTCGGCACCGCGCAGGTATCGCCGCTGACCGGCAACCTGCAGCGGGCGCTGGCCCTCGACGCCAACCAGCACGCCGCTTGCGGCTGCGGCGGCAAGTGCGGCTGCGGCGGGGGGTGTGGAGGGGGCTGCGGCTGCGCGAACGACAACTGCAAAGCCGGTGTCGCGCCTCTGGGCCTGGCCTACAACTCCGCCACCACCAGCAGCAATGTCCTGCCGATCATTCTGGCGACCTTGGCCAGCGACTTCTGCGCCGCCGTGCCCAGCCAGATCCAGGCGCAGCTGACCTGGAACGGCACCCCCCAAGGCACAATCACCTACGCCACGACCGGACACAGCGCCGGCGACGTCTACGCCCTGCCTTTGCAGGTCGGCAGTGCCGTCGGCTCCTCCGGCATCTATCCGTGGAGCGTCGAGGTCAAGGCCACCGTCGGCACCGTCGTCTACGACCGCACCGCCTCGGGCACCCTGCCCGTGGTGGTCAACGCTGCCGGCAACGGCTGCGGCAACGGTTGGGCGGTCGCCGGCACCTGGTCGCTCTTGATCGGCACGGCCGGCATCGCCATCGTCGATAACCGCACCGGCGGTGTCCGCTACTTCACCGGCACGGGTCCGAGCTACACCAGCCCGGCCAACGACCAGGGCACGCTGGTGAAGAACATGGGCGGCACCTATACCTACACGTCCAAGGAGCAGATCAAGACCAACTTCAACAGCAGCGGCCAGATGACCTCGCAGGTCGATCCGCATTCGCTGACGCAGGCTCTGGCTTACAGCGCCGGCTTGCTCAGCACGATCACGCAGCCCGACGGCGGCGTGGCCACCTTCACCTACTCGGGCAGCCTCTTGCAGACGGTGCAGGAGCCCGGCAGCCGCACCCTGACCCTGACCTACAGTGGCAACAACCTCACCGGCTTCATTGACGCGGCCGGCGGCGTTTCCACCTTCAACTACGACGGGTCGAACAGGCTGGTCAACGAACAGGTCGGCCCGATCAACGCGACCTACACTTACGCGACGGCCAACGGCACCCTGACGCAGATCAACCGCGGCCTGGGCACGACGCTGTCGGTGGCGGCGGCCGCGGCGCAGGGGCTGGGGGCGAGCACGGCGATCAACGCCAGCGCCGCGGCCGCGGCGCTGACCGACGCGCTGAGCCACGTGACCAGCTACACGCTGGACGCGCTGGGCCGGCCGACGCAGGTGCAGACGGCCGACGGAGCGGTGCAGACCTGGGCGCTCGATGCCGCCGGCAACCCGACGGTCTATGTGGACCAGATGGGGCGTGTGACTTCGTACACCTATAACGCCTCGGAAGATTTGACCCAGGTGCAGTGGGCCGACGGCACCCGGACGACCTACCAGTACGACACGACCTTCCACCAGGTGACAGTCATCCAGGATGCGCTCAATCACCGGACGACGAATACCTACGATGGCACGACCAGCGACCTGCTGACGGTGACCGATGCCCTGGGGCACGTGACGAGTTACACCTGGTCGAGCGGCCTCAAGCAGACGATGACCGATGCGCTGGCGCGGGTGACAACGCTGGTGTGGAATAGCACGAAGCGGCAACAGACGGCCGGGATCGACGCCCTGGGCAACGTGACCAGCTACACTTATGATGCCGCCGGCAACCAGACGTCCATCGAAGATGCCCTGGGACGCTACACGACATTGACCTATGATGGCAACCGTAAGGTGCTGACGCGGACGAATGCCCTGAACGGGGTGGCCAGCTACGCCTACGACGCCGCCTGCAACCAGACGAGTGCGATCGACGAACTGGGCCGGACGACAAGCTACAACTACGACCAGCGCGGCTTGCAGGTGTCGGTGACGGAGGCGGTCGGGACGGCGGTGCAGCGGACGACGACCACGAATTACGACGCGGCCGCCAACATGCTCTACGTGACGGACGCGCTGGGCGATATCACGAGTTTCGCTTATGACGTGCTGAACCGGCAGGTAGCGACGATCGAGGCGTACGGCACGGGCGTGCAGCGGGCGGTGACGACGGCGTATGACCAGGTGAGCAACGTCCTTTCGACCACCGACCCACGGGCGCTGACGACAAGCTACAGCTACGATGTCCGCAATCGCGAGACGCAGCAGATCGACGCCTACGGCACCAGCTTGCAGCGGTCCACCAACACCGCTTACGACGCCGTGGGCAAGGTCCTGTCGGTGACGGACCCGCTGGGCAATGTGACCAGTTACGGCTACGATGCCGACAACCGGCGCACGCAGCAGATCGATGCCTACGGGACGAGCCTGCAACGGACGAATACGACGACCTACGATGCGGTGGGCAACGTGCTGTCGCGGACGAACCCCGTCGCTGCGGTGAACAGCTACGCCTACGATGCGTTGAACCGGGTCACGCAGTTCATCGGGGCGTACGGTTCTGCGGTGCAGCGGACGACGACAACGGCCTATGATGCGGTGGGCAACGTGCTGTCGGTGACCAATCCGCGCGGCATCGTGACCAGCTTCGGCTACGACGCCGACAACCGGCGCGTTATGGAGGTGGACGCTTCTGGAAATAGCTTGCAGCGGACGCTGACGACGGTGTACGATGCCGTGGGCAATGTGCTGTCTCGGACGGATGGCCTGGGCGTGGTCACCTCGTACAGCTACGACAGCCTCAACCGGCGCACGGTGCAGTTGGATGCCTACGGGACGGCTTTGCAGCGAGCGGTGACAACCGTGTACGACCTCGACAACAACGTGACGGCGAGCATCGATGCGCTGGCCTATCGGACCACGTTCGGCTACGACGCCCTCAACCGGCGCGTCAGTGTCCAGGATGCCGGGGGCGGCGTAACCACGACCGTCTACGATGCCGACGACAACGTGGTCAACACCATTGACCAACTCGGCAACACCACGACGTATTCTTACGACGCCTTGAACCGCCGGACGCAGACCACGGATGCCCGCGGCGGCATCGTCACCCTGGCCTACGACGCGAACAACAATCGGCTCAGCCTAACGGACCCTGTCAACAACGTGACGCAGTGGTTGTACGATGCGCTGGACCGCAAGGTGCAGGAGTTCGACCCGCTAAGCAATAGCGGAACATTCGCTTACGATGCCGCCGACCGAATGACCTCGGCAACCGACCGCATCGGCCAGCGCATCGCCTATAGCTACGATCTGTTGAATCGCGAGACGGGCGAGACCTGGTACAACGCCGCTGGCACCTCGGTGAACAACTTGACGTTCACCTACGACGCCAACGACAACCTGCTGACGGCCGTGAACAACGCGGCGACGAACACGATGGCCTATGACGCCCTGGACCGGACGTCGAGCGTGCAGGCGCCCTTCGGCGCAGTGCTGACCTACAGCTATGACCCGGCCGACAACCGCACACAGGTGCAGGATTCGTTCGGCGGGACCACGACCCGGACCTACGACGCGCTCAACCGTGTGACGACCATCCAGTTCGGTGGCAGCGGCCAGACGCCGCTGCGTGAGGACTTCACCTACACGGCTCGCGACCAGGTGGCGACCCAGACGCGCTACAGTGACCTGGCTGGCAGCAGCAAGATCGGCTCATCGACCTTCACCTACGATGCTGTGGCTCGGTTGACAAACTTGCAGCATGCTAATGGGACGGGAAGCAGCCTGGCCAATTACACCAACACGTATGACTTGGCTAGCCGGATCACGTCGGAAACCCTCAACGGCGCTGTACCGACGACGTACACTTACGACGCCAAGGACGAGTTGAGGAACGATGGTCAGGTCACGTACACTTATGACCTGAACGGCAACCGGACGATGAGCGGCTACACGATCGGCTTGGCCAACGAACTGACCAGCGATGGGACGTGGAATTACTTCTACGACCAGAACGGCAACCGGATCGGGAAGAAGAACATCAGCACGGGCGAGTGGTGGAGCTACGGCTACGACAACCGCAACAGGCTCGTGACGGCCCAGGACGTGATGATCGGGGTGCAGATGCAGGGGACTTACGCCTACGACGCGTTGGGGAAGCGGGTCGAGAAGGACGTGTGGACGGGCAGCACGGTGGTCACGCGCTTTGCGTATGACGGCAGCGAGATTTGGGCGGACCTTAGTTCGGGCAACGCATTGCAGACGCGCTACATTCGTGGTGATAGCGTGCTGGAGTTGCTGGCGCGCATTTCCAGCGGCGGGACAGCGGCCTGGATTCTGGTTGACCGGATGGGGTCGCTACGGAATGTGATTGACAATACCGGGGCGGTCATCGACACCATCACCTACGACGGGTACGGGAACATCACGAACGAGACGAATGCAGCGAACGGCGGCCAGTACAAGTACGACGGCTATCGGGCTGATGCTGAGACAGGCTGGTTCCGTCCGGACCCAACCCGAGCACGCTACTACGGCCCATCGACGGGTACTTGGATCAGCCAGGATCCACTTGGATTCATAGTCGGAGATACGAACCTGTATCGGTATGTCGGCAACTCCCCAATCAATCGGGTCGATCCTTCGGGCTTTGCTGAAACAGCCTGTTGCTGCTGCTGCGCAGAGAACCTTGACATAAATAAGATCAAGCAAGGACTGGTAATCAATAAAGAAGGCCGGTCCATGAAAGTTCAGTACAACTTTGAGGTAAAGGGTGAGGTGGCGTACAAGAAAATAAGCGGAGAAAACGGTCTTTGTAAGTTTGAATGGTTAGAGCGCACCGATAACGCCACTGGAGCGACTGATATCGTTGTCGGAAAGTGGCAGGATCACGTTCAGCTGAGGCCAAATGCTCAGTTCCCCGGGGATGAACCGATGTGGGAACAGTGGGACAAAGCCAAGAAGCCAGACCCTGACTGCACGGCGACGAAGGTCTTCAGAGTGATCGATCGACCTGACTTGGTTCCTGGGTACAATGTTGATAAGAAGGAATTCATAGCGATAAAGAGGAAGCTGGAGATCAGGGTCATACTGACCAGTGGTTGTAAGAGCTGCAAGAAAAGCGGTATCATAGTGAGCGCGCTTTTTGACTGGCGCATTGACAACGCAGGCGAATACTCTGGCCTTTCCTTTATCGGAATTGGGGATGTGTTTGAAAGACCATGAAAAGCACAGTCTGACTAGATGTGCGTTTCGTAACTTCGCCGCCAGTTCGAGGTAGCCGCCTCCCCGCAGTCGGGCGAATGCGGCTACGAGTCAGTGGCAGCGAACTTACGAAACGTACATCTAGCACCGACCAACAATCATTGCGGAGAGAACCAATGTCTAGCCTAGCGACGATTCTGATTGTTACATGCTTGAACGGCGGACCGCAGAACCAAGAAACGTCCAAAACGGTGTACTTGGAGCACTATGGATTTTTTAATAAAAAGAGATATGCGAGTGTGATCACAAAGGAGAGTCTTAAGGGCGCTCCGAGTTGGGATCCGTCGAGTGATCGACTGCCGATTCGTCCGGACAAGCTGATCGAGTCCGCGGATAAGGAAGCCAAGGGAAAACTTCAGCACTTCGAGAGTTGGGAAAGACAGCAATTGCGTCTCGTCAACGTTCACGGAAGCATTTGGCTGGGAGAGATTGAATACATCAACCGGCCAAAACACTCCGACCTGGTAATCACTCGCGTCCGGATTTACGTGCGTTGTGATGGAGCGGCGATTCCCCTCCAAGTCGAAGACCAACAACCATGACGGAGTTCATAGTTGGTAGGTTGGACATGGGGACCAAGGACCAAGGTGACAGTTTAGGGTACAAGGGGACATTCAGGGTACAAGGGGACATTCAGGATTACTCAGACTGGAAATAATGAATATCCCTTTCCCCGTCTGGGTAATCGTGAATGCCTTTTTCCCCAGTCTGAGAAATCCTGAATGTCCCCTTTCGCCTTTCGTCAGGAAGCTGTACATTGGCGATTGTGGCGCCTTTGCCTGGTTCGTGGACTTCCATCTCACGGGGGGAAAAGTAGACCCGAATAACGGCGGCTGGATCATTCAAGAAATCGAGGCAGAGAAAAACGTCAAGAATTGTGACGGCAGCTACCTCGATAAAGGGAAAATGCGCTGGCACTATCTCGAGGCCTGGTACGTCGAGGCCGGGGCCAACAGGCCCGAGTATGTGAAGCCGCCGCCCTCATTTTCGGAGATCATAAACAAGGTCTTTAAGAAAAAGGTTCCG
>Ga0316363_10002377_pt1 | contig 14485 bp, 10 predicted proteins | sample Sb_taG_3_FD_200459 | JGI IMG/M metagenome (GOLD analysis project Ga0316363, IMG submission 200459) | Peat soil microbial communities from Weissenstadt, Germany - Sb_50d_a_PC metaG (v2) (version 2) | ecosystem: Environmental > Terrestrial > Soil > Wetlands > Peat | place: Germany: Weissenstadt...
GCTGGTGCAGCGCATCCTGGTCGGCGTGGGCTTCGCGCTCGTGATCCTGCTGGCCGCGATCGCGTCGCTGGTGACCCGGTGGGTGGTGCTGCCCGTCCGGCACGCAGCCCAGGCGGCTCAGCGCCTATCGGCCGGGCACCTCGAGGAACGCATGGAGGTGCTCGGCGTGGACGACCTTGCGGCGCTGGCGACGTCGTTCAACGAGATGGCGGCCAGCTTGCAGGGCAAGCTCCGTGAGCTCGAAGAACTCTCCAACGTTCAGCGGCAGTTCGTCTCGGACGTGTCGCACGAGCTCCGGACGCCGCTTTCGACCATCAAGATGGCCGCCGACCTGCTTTTCGAGTCCCGCGCGGACCTCGACCCGGCCGGCGCCCGGTCCGCGGAACTACTGCAGAGCCAGTTGGAGCGGTTCGAGTCGCTGCTCGTGGACCTGCTCGAGATCAGCCGGTTCGACGCGGGCGCGGCCACCCTGGACACCGAACTCGTCGACGTGTGCGACCTGGTGCGGCGTTCGGCCGACGACGCGCAGCAGCTAGCCGAGCGCCGTGGCAGCCGGATCGAGTTCCGGCTGCCCGCGACCGGGTGCTTCGCCGAGGCGGACCGCCGCCGGGTGGAGCGCATCCTGCGCAACATCCTGGTGAACGCGGTCGAGCACGGCGAGGGCAAGGACGTGGTGGTCACCACGGCCATCGACAGCGATGCGGTCGCCGTTTCGGTCCGGGACTACGGCGTGGGGCTGCGGCCGGGCGAGGAGCAGAAGGTCTTCGACCGGTTCTGGCGGGCTGACCCGGCTCGGGCTCGTACCACCGGCGGTACCGGCCTAGGCCTGGCCATCTCGCTGGAGGACGCGCGGCTGCACGGCGGCTGGCTCCAGGCCTGGGGCGAACGCGGCAAGGGCTCGGTATTCCGGCTTACCCTGCCGCGTGTCGCCGGCCAGATACTCGTCGGCTCGCCGCTGCCGCTCGGCCCGGACGAGGTGGAGATCGCCACCAGCCTGAGCGGCGGGAATCCCTACCCCGCCAACGAGATCACCGGAGTGATCTCGCGTGGCTAGGACCGGCTGGGGGACAGTCCGCCTTGGGGCAGTCCGCCCAGGGGCTCGGCGTCTAGGGACAGTGCGCCTAGGGACAGTGCGCCTAGGGACAGTGCGCCTAGGGGCTGGGCGCCCGGGAACCGGGCGGCGGTGGCTGGCCCGCGCTCGCCTGGCGTGCGTGCTCATGGCCGTGGTCGCGTCCGTGGCGGGCTGCGTGGGCATGCCCAACAGCGGCTCGCCGGGCACGTTCAGTGCCACCCCCCAGGCCACAACGCCGGATTTCAACTTCATCGGGGCCATCCCGGCCGGGCCCGCGCCGAAGTGGACGCCGAGCGACATCGTGGCCGGATTCCTCAATGCGAGCGCCAGCTACCCGAACTATTCCAATGTCGCCGAGGAGTACCTGGTCAGCGCGGCGGCTAAGAAGTGGAATCCGGGTTGGTCGGTCCAAGTGGTCGACAAGGTCGACGTGCCCCGTGACGCCGACGTCCAGAGTGACGGCCGGCACGCCACGGTGAACGTCTCGGGCACGGTGCAGGCGTCGTTCAACGGATCGGGCCAGTATGTCGGGGCTCAGCAGAGCGGCGGGGACGCCCAGGTGAACCAGCAATTTCACTTGGTCAAGGTGAACGGCCAATGGCGGATCACTAATCCGCTGCCCCAAGGCCGGATGCTGACCCAGCCCGATTTCGCATCGGTCTACAAGCCGCAGGATCTGTACTTCTTCGACCCGAGCGGACAGGTGCTCGTGCCCGACTCAGTGTTCGTGCCGGTGGGAACCTCGCCGACGTTCCTGGTGACCAACCTGGTCGGCGCGCTCCAGAATGACCCGCGGTCACAATGGCTGAAGACTGACTCCAATCCAGTGTCCCCCGCCATCACCGAGTTCCCCTCCGGAGCCTCGATCAACGTGGGCGTTGTCGGGACTACCGCGACGGTGAATCTCGGCGGGACGGCGGCGGCGGCCACCGATTCCGCCACCCGCGAGCAGATCGCCGCGCAGCTGGTCTGGACCCTGACCGGGCAGCAGGAAAGCCTGCCGATCCAGGCGGTCGACCTTGAGATCAACGGCAAGCCGTGGATACCGTCCAATCCTCCCTGCGGGGGCGCCGGCGGCCAGAGCCAGGGTCCCGCGCAGAAGCTGAGCATGTACAGCTGCTACAACCCGTATCCGGCCGCGGCCTCGACCAGCTTCTACTACGTCGGCAACGGGCAGGCCTGGTCACGGTGCGCCTCGGAGTCTCAGGTGACCGCGGGCTCCATCAGCTCGGTTGTCGCGGTCTTCGGCCGGACGGGTGCGGTCAAGCTCAACCAGACGTGCGGGGGCTCGGTGCAAGCCAATTCCCCGACCATGCCGCCGTCTCAGCCGCACAGCGTACCTGCCCTGTCCCGGATGGCAGTGTCGCCCGGCAGCCAGTACGCGGCGGGCATCACAGCGGACGGGAAGACCGTCGACGTGTGGGCGTCGGGCGGCACTAAACCATCCAATTCCATGACCACGTCGGGTGTCACCGCGATCAGCTGGGATCGCAGTGGCGACCTGTGGCTCGCCGAGGGCGGCAGCACCTGGGCGATCCCGCAGACCAGCAACGGCAGCAGCAACGTTCCGATCCCTAACGCCTTCGGCGGGAAGATCATCGGCCTGGGCATTGCCCCCGATGGCGTCCGGGTCGCCGCCATCGCGCAGATCGGGTCGGAACGCCTGCTTGAGCTCGCGGCCATCGATCGTGACACCCAGGCCTCCGGCCAGCGGGAAAACCCCACCACACGCACCTCGGTCGGACCGTCGTCCATCGGAGAGCCGGTCCGGCTCGGCCCTAACATCACCGATCCCCTCGCCCTGACCTGGTACGACGCCGACGACCTGCTCGTCCTCGACGGCACGAGCAACGGGAGCGTGCTGTGGGAGGTCCCAGTAGACGGGCAGCCGGCCACCAAGTTGCCTGGCGTCCTGCCCGGCGCGATATCCATCACCGCGAATGGGCCTGCGAACGTCCTAGTGGTCGGGCTGTCGGACGGCCAGATGGAGGTTTCGGCGAGCATCGAGGGGCCCTGGCAGCCGCTCGGGGCCAGCGGTCAGAACCCAGCCTTCCCGCTCCCTGTGAACCCCGTCACAGCGCAACCGTAGCCGCCTCGGCCGCCCAGGACGAGCGGTGCCAGTGATCTAGCGGTCGGCCGCGCTCACGCCCGCATCTCACGGCGAAAGGGGCCTCCGGCCGCACCGCCCTTGACGTTACGGAGTCGTTATGTTACAATTTGCGATTGGTCGCCTACAAGTCCCTCCTGACATTCACGCTCCGGCGAGCTAGCGTTCATTTATGGCACTCGCCCGGGCCCGTGGTTGCGCCGGGCGTGGCTCCCCGCTGGGGCGCCACGTCAGGCAAGCCGATGCCAGCCGCAGGCGAAACGGCCCACGTAAGGCGACTTCTCGTCGACTGATCACGGTGCGGCTTAGGAGTAAGTCCTGCCTCGCCGGGAGATACCGAGTCTCCCGGACCGGGAGAAGGGCAGTAGTGGCCACAGAGCCGCGAACCCCTCAGCAGGCGAATGTGGGGTCGAAGACCAGGTCGGCCGGGCGGGTGCCACCCACCTCACGCAGGCACTGCTCAATCGGGTCGCGCTTCGTCGGATTGGGCAAAATCGGATTGGAAGGGGGATCGAGATGGAAGTCATAGTCAGGGGACGCCACATCACCGTCCCGGCACGTTTCCGTCAGCACGCCGCCGCCAAGCTAGCCAAGCTAGAAAAGCTCGACCAGAAGGCGGTACGGATCGATGTGGAGGTCTCCGAGGAGCGTAACCCGAGGCAGTCTGATCACCGTGAGCGCGTCGAGTTGACGATACGGTCCCGCGGCCCCGCGATCAGGGCCGAGGCGGCCGCGGATGACAGGTACACCGCCCTCGACCTCGCCTTCGCCAAGCTCGAGTCCAGGCTCCGCCGAGCCGCCGACCGGCGCAAGATCAAGCACGGCGACAACAACCCCACGGTACGGGTGCCGGGCGTGCTGGCCGCCGGGGCGCCAGCGGTGGGTTCCGCGCCGCTGGCGCCCGCCTCCGCGCCGCCGCTGGTCACCCCCGCCATCAACGGCGACGGCCGGGCCGAATCCGAGGGCGGCCTCGTCCCCATCCAGATGGAGGGCGACGTCCCCATCCAGATGGAGGGCGACGGCCCGCTGGTGCTGCGCGAGAAGGTGCACGCGGCCCGGCCGATGACCATCGACCAGGCCCTGCTCGAGATGGAACTCGTAGGGCACGACTTCTACCTGTTCCATGATCGTGAGTGCGACCGCTTCAGCGTCGTCTACCGCCGTCGCGGCTACGACTACGGGGTGATCCGCCTGGTCGAGGAGTAATCCCCGGCCGTCCGGGGCCGGAATTTCCCTGGCGCAATTTCACGATGTAAGCCGGGCACGGTTTGATGGGATGGTGCCCGGCTTGCATCGTGGCCCCAGGTCGGTAAGAGTCGGATCACATGACGTTCGTGCCGATCAAGGTCAGCCTGGCTGCCTGGTGAGGCTGATGCAGGCGATGTTCCCCGAGGGAGGCAACGAAGTGAGCGCCATGAGCGACAGGGCGGTGGCTGCTGCTCGGCGGTCGGACGGCAGCAAGGGGCCTGAGCCCATCCGGGTGCTGATCGCCGATGATCATGCATTGTTCCGGCGCGGCCTGGAGATGGTCCTGGAGGAAGAGGACGACATCGATCTGGTCGGGCAGGCGAGCGACGGGACCGAGGCGGTGACCGTGGCCGGTGAGTCGCTGCCCGACGTCGTGCTCATGGACATCCGGATGCCGAAGAGCAGCGGCATCGAGGCGTGCCGGGCGACCAAGGAGGTCGCGCCGAGCGCGAAGATCGTGATGCTGACGATCAGCGACGAGGAGGAGGACCTGTTCGAGGCGATCCGGGCGGGCGCCAGCGGCTACCTGCTGAAGGACATCCCGCTAGACGAGGTGGCCGAGGCGGTCAGGGCGGTGCACGGCGGCCAGTCGCTGATCAACCCCTCGATGGCGGGCAAGCTGCTCAGCGAGTTCGCGACGCTGGCCAAACGCGACTCCGAGGAAGAGCGGGCGCAGCACGTCGCCCCGCCCAAACTGACGGACCGCGAGATGGAGGTGCTCAAGCTCGTCGCGCGCGGCATGAACAACCGGGACATCGCCAAGGAGCTTTTCATCTCGGAGAACACGGTGAAGAACCACGTCAGGAACATCCTGGAGAAGCTGCAGATCCACTCCCGGATGGAAGCCGTGATGATCGCCGTCCGGCAGAAGCTGATCGAATTCAGCTAGCGGCCGCCCCGCCATCGCCCGCGCCGGTTTGCCTGCGATTTCGGGTGCTATAACCCCCGCAACTGCTGACAAGCCGAGGGCCGCCGACTGTGCCGCTAGGTGCCGGCTAGGGCGGCTGCGAGGCGTGCGGCATGCGCGGCGGGCTCGATCTGCTCGAGGCGGACGTCGTCGCAGCCGACCCAGGTGGCTGCCTCCCGCAGGGCCTGGGCCATCGGTTCGGCCGCGGTGGCGCGTTCCAGCGAGACCTTGCGCGCGACCAGGGTCCTGCCTTCCCTGGCCGGATCGACCCGGCCCGCCAGCCGCCCGCCTGCGAGCAGGGGCATGGTGAAGTAGCCGTGTACCCGCTTGTGCTTCGGCACGTACGCCTCGAGGCTGTGCTCGAAGCCGAACATCTGCCGGGTCCGCCTGCGGTCCCAGATCAGCGAGTCGAACGGCGACAGCAGCGTGACGCGGTTCCGGCCGCGGTACCCGGCCGACGCTTCGGCCAGGGCCGCCGGATCAGCCCAGCCCCGAGAGTCCCGAAGACCCCGAGAGTCCCGAAGACCCCGAGAGTCCCGAAGACCCCGAGACGCCCGGGACCCTGGAGCCGCGCCCGCGATCGCGACCGGAATCAGGCCGGCGGCCAGCGCCGCGTCGGCCACCAGCCGCGTGTGCTGGGATTTCTCGCTGGTGAGGTAGTTCAGCCGGTGATAGTCGACCAAGTCCGCGTGGGTGACCACGCCGAGCGCCCGGGCGGTGACCCCTGCCAGGTAGGCCAGGCATTCGGGGTCGGACGGCTCCGCGCCGAGCAACTCCTCCGGCAGCACCCGCTCGGGCAGGTCGTAGACCCGCCGCCAGCCAGTCCGCCGCACGCAGATGACGTCGCCCGTATCCAGCAGCCATTCCACCGCGATCTTGACCTCTGACCAGTCCCACCAGGGGCCGCCCGCCTTGGCCCCGCCCAGCTGGGTCGCGGTCAGCGGCCCCTCGGCGCGCAGCCGGGCCAGCACCTTGTCGCAGGTTTCCTGGTGGATCTGGTGCCAGCGCACGCCCCTGGCCCGCAGCGCGCGGCGGCGGAAGGCGAAATACGGCCATTGCTCGATCGGCAGCACGCTGGCCGCGTGCGCCCAGTACTCGAAGGCGGCGGGCTTGGCGGCGTGCCAGTAGGCCTGCTCGATCTGCTGCCTGGGGACCGGACCGAGCCGCGCGTAGGCGACCAGCTCATGCGAGCGCGCCAGCACGCTGATCGTGTCCAGTTGCACGGCACCGACCTGGCGGAGCATGGCGCCAACCCCCGCCCGGGACCGGTTCCACGAATTCGCGCCCAGGAACCCCTGGGCGCGCAGTATCATCCGGCGGGCCTCATCGGGGGCAAGCGTCACCTCAGCCGCGGGAGCGTCCAGACCCATGACCGACAGCGTAACCGGCGGCTGTGACATTTCCGGGCGCCCCGGAAGGCCGGCGGAGAAGATGAGCGAGGGGGAAAGCCGGATCGTTCGGGATAAATCTATTTAGTACCAGTCGTCCAGGATGTGCGCGGTCCCGGCCATGATGCAGCCGATGACCGCGATCCCGGCGCCGGTCCAGAAAAGCCACCACTTCGGGCTGGGGACCATCGCGACCCCGCCGACGACGAAGCCGACGATGATGATCGAGACCGCCACCCAGGAGGCCGGCCGGCCGTGGTGCGCCTCGTGCCCGTACGACCCGCCCGTCTGCGCGTCAAGGCCGTGCGCTCCGGTGTTCCCCGCGGCGTCCGCCACAGTCCCCGATGCCGCCTGCTCGGTCACTCGAAGCTCCTCTCCTCGTTAAGGCTCCTACTATTCTCCCGGAAGTGCCAGACTAAGCACCAGCCGGCCCCTCTTGGCGCCGCTCACGGGGCTGCCGACCTCGCGGGTTCGCACGCGACTCGGTTTGGTGTCTCATCTCGCCTACGATGACATGTTGAGGCGGTGAACGGGAGCCGGATACGGTCACCGGCCATGATTGAGGTCAGACGATCCGCGAGGAGCGCGACGAGAAGTGCCACCCATCCTTGATAGTGTCCTTCGCGCCGGCGAAGGCAGGATCCTGCGCAAGCTGAAGCGGATCAGCGAGCAGATCAACTCCATTGAAGGCGACTTCGTCGCGATGAGCGATGCCGAGCTGCGTGGCCTGACCGATGAGTTCCGGCAGCGGTACGCGGACGGCGAGACGCTCGACGATCTGCTGCCCGAAGCCTTCGCCGCCGTGCGCGAGGCCGCCAAGCGCACCCTCGGCCAGCGGGCCTTCGACGTCCAGCTGATGGGCAGCGCGGCGCTGCACCTGGGCAACATCGCGGAGATGAGGACCGGCGAAGGCAAGACGCTCACCGGCGTGTTCCCGGCCTACCTCAACGCGATCGCAGGGCAGGGCGTCCATGTCGTCACGGTCAACGACTACCTGGCCAAGCGCGACTCCGAGTGGATGGGGCGGGTGCACCACTTCCTCGGCCTCGAGGTGGGCGTGATCCTCGCCGATATGGACCCCCCCACGCGCCGCAAGCAGTACGCCGCCGACATCACCTACGGCACCAACAACGAGTTCGGCTTCGACTACCTGCGTGACAACATGGCCTGGCAGCTCGAGGACTGCGTGCAGCGCGGCCACAACTACGCGATCGTCGACGAGGTGGACTCGATCCTGATCGACGAGGCGCGCACGCCGCTGATCATCAGCGGCCCGGCCGAGCAGAGCCCGCGCTGGTACACCGAGTTCGCCAAGATCGCCCCGCGGCTGCGCCGCGGGGAGGACGGCGAGGGCGACTACGAGGTCGACGAGAAGAAGAAGACCATCGGCATCATGGAATCGGGCGTCGAGAAGGTCGAGGACTGGCTCGGCATCGACAACCTCTACGACCCGGTCAACACGCCCCTGGTCAGCTTCCTGAACAACTCCATCAAGGCCAAGGAGCTGTACAAGAAGGACAAGGACTACGTCGTGATGAACGGCGAGATCCTGATCGTGGACGAGTTCACCGGCCGGATCCTGCACGGCAGGCGCTACAACGAGGGCATGCACCAGGCCATCGAGGCCAAGGAGGGGGTGGCGATCAAGGACGAGAACCAGACCCTCGCCACCATCACCCTGCAGAACTACTTCCGGCTTTACGACAAGCTGTCCGGCATGACCGGCACGGCCATGACCGAAGCCGCCGAGTTCCATCAGATCTACAAGCTCGGCGTGGTCCCGATCCCGACCAACAAGCCGATGATCCGCGGCGACCAGGCCGACGTCATCTACCAGACGGCCCAGGCCAAGTTCGAGGCGTGCGTCGAGGACATCGCCGAGCGAGTCCAGGCCGGGCAGCCGGTCCTGGTCGGCACCACCAGCGTGGAGAAATCCGAGATCCTGTCCCGGATGCTCAAGCGGCGCGGCGTCCCGCACGAGGTGCTGAACGCCAAGCACCACGAGCGAGAGGCCACGATCGTCGCCCAGGCCGGGCGGCGCGGCGCGGTCACCGTGGCCACCAACATGGCCGGCCGCGGCACCGACATCATGCTCGGCGGCAACCCCGAGTTCATCGCCGACGCCGAGCTGCACCAGCGCGGCCTGTCCCCGGTCGAGACACCGGAAGACTACGAGGCGGCCTGGCCGGAGGCGGTGGCGAAGGCCAAGCGCGCGGTGGCCGAGGAGCACGAGGAGGTCGTCGCGGCGGGCGGCTTGTACGTGCTCGGCACCGAGCGGCACGAGTCGCGGCGCATCGACAACCAGCTGCGCGGCCGGTCCGGACGCCAGGGCGACCCGGGCGAGAGCCGGTTCTACCTGTCGCTCGAAGATGACCTGATGCGGATGTTCAACTCCGAGCGGGTCGGGGCCATCATGGAACGGCTGAGCATCCCGCCGGACGTCCCGGTCGAGTCCAAGGTCGTGACCCGTGCCATCAGGTCCGCGCAGACCCAGGTCGAGCAGCAGAACTTCGAGATCCGCAAGGACGTGCTCAAGTACGACGACGTGCTGAACCGCCAGCGCAAGGTCATCTACGGCGAGCGCCGCCAGGTGCTCGAGGGCGCTGACCTGCACGAGCAGATCCGCGAGATGGTCGACGAGGTGACCGCCGGCTACGTCGTGGGCGCCACCGGCGAGGGCTATCCGGAGGAGTGGGATCTGGACAAGCTCTGGCGGGCCTTCCGCCAGCTGTACCCGGTCAGCATCTCCATCGACGACGTCATCGAGGAGGCGGGCGGCGACCGGGCCGGGCTCACCGGCGAGTTCATCACCGAGGCGGTGATCGCCGACGCCCAGTCCGCGTACGAGCGGCGTGAGCAGGAGTTCGGTTCGGAAGTCATGCGTGAGGTCGAACGCCGCGTGGTGCTGTCCGTGCTCGACCGGAAGTGGCGCGAGCACCTGTACGAGATGGACTACCTGCGCGAGGGCATCGGCCTGCGCGGCTACGGCCAGCGCGACCCGCTGATCGAGTATCAGCGTGAGGGCTACGACATGTTCAGCGCCATGATGGACGGGATCAAGGAAGAGTCCGTCGGGCACCTGTTCAACCTGGAAATCCAGATCCAGGAGAACCCGATCGTCGAAGAGGGCGGCGCGGCCGGTGGCATGCCGCCCGGCGCTCCGCCTGGCCCGGTCCCCGGTGCTGCCGCTCCTGGTGGTGCTGCCGCTCCTGGCGGTGGTGCTGCTGGCGGTGCCTCTCTCGGTGGTGCTGCGCCTGGCGGTGCTGCGCCTGGCGGTGCTGCGCCCGGCGGTGCTGGTGCCGGCGGTCGTGGTGCCGGCGGTCGTGGTGCCGGCGGTGGCCGGGGCGCCCAGGGCGGGACCGCGGCGCCCAGGCGGGACGGTCGGGTCAGCGGCGCCCAGGCGCCCAAGCGGGACGGCCGGGCCAGCAGCGGCGCCCATGCCCGGCAAGCCGGAACCGCGCCCGAGGGCCAATCCGCGCCCATCCCGGCCGGGCTCGCCCCGCGCCGGCCGCAGCGGCTGCAGTACTCGGCCCCGTCCGTCGACGGCGGAACGCACGTGGAGACCAGCCAGGGCCCGGCCGGGAACGACGACTTCGCCCACGTCGGGCGTAACGATCCCTGCCCCTGCGGTTCTGGCCGCAAGTTCAAGCGCTGCCACGGCGACCCCCGGATGCGCCCGGACGCCTAGCCGCGGGGCCTGCGGTGCCGCGATCGCGCGGATGCCGGATTAGCCAGTCTCGATTTCGGTGCAGAGCCATCGCGCTGGGCGGGCCGGCCGGCCAGGCGCGGGCTGACGCGCGGGCATGTGCTCGAAGCGCATGGCCAGCGCCCGCGATCGCGGGCCGAAGCTGATGATGACCGTCATCTCCACGACCGAAGCCGCGGGCTGCGACGCCACGATGCGCCGGATTCTGGGTCGCTGCTCCGAGGCGACCAACTGGGTGAGGTCACCGATCTGGGCCCGCACGCGGTCCGTCGTCCAGCCGACGGTCTGCCTCAGCGGCCGAGAGCCCGCCAGTATCTCCACGATCACCTGGGCGAATTGCCTGGGCAACACGGTGGCCTGGCCCGGTGCCGGGGATAGCGCGGCCGGCCCGGATGCTCTGGCCGGTGCGGGCGCGCGGCGACTGATGTGCGGGTTGGTCGTGGCCGCTTCGCGCGCCGCCGGGCACGCGGCACCGTGGCTCTCGCAGTCGTACGGTGGCCAGCCCGCGGGGACCGTGACGAGCCGCAGCCCAGGGGATGCGGGCGGCTCGCTTGGGCTGGGGTGGCCGGGTGGAACCAGTGGCTCGGGCGGGGTCGGGTGGCCGGGAGCGGCTAGTGGCTCGGGTGGGATGGGGTGGCCGGGAGCGGCTAGTGGCTCGGGCGGGGTGCGCTGGCCGGGGGCGGTCGGCGGGTCAGGCGTGAGGATGCTCGACGGCATGTTTCGTCTTCCAGATCCGGAGAATGCGAACGGCCGCGAACGCCCTGGCGGCCGCGTTCGCATCAGGCTCCGGCTGGACTCGTTTGTACCTCAGGCCACCGACATTTCGGCGTCCTGCCTGGTTACGGATCTTTCACGGGCTGGACAAGCGACGTTCCCCCGTTAGACGAATAAGCGTTTAAAATTGTTATTGTGATTAATGGTACGGAATTCCGGGGTGTCATCACGGACTGGGGCGGAGTGCTGACGACCCCGATCCCGACCACGGTCCAGGCCTGGATCCAGGCGGACGGCATCGACTGGGACAGCTACCGGACCGTGATGCGGGCGTGGGTCTCCGATGCCTACGACCCGAACGGCAGCCGGAACCCCATTCACGCGCTGGAGCGCGGCGAGTGCTCGGGCGCCGAGTTCGAGGAGATCCTGGCCGCTCAACTGTTCCGCGTCGACGGCGGGGCAGTCGCGGCCGAGGGGTTGCTGCAGCGCATGTTCGCGGCCAGCGCGCGGGTTCCCGCCATGTACGACATGATCCGCGCGCTGCGCGACGCCGGCCTGCGTACCGCGCTGCTGTCCAATTCCTGGGGGTGCGCCGAGTACCCGCGCGCGGACTTCCCTGGCCTGTTCGACACGGTGGTGATCTCCGGAGAGTGCGGCATGCGCAAGCCGGAGGAGGAAATCTTCCTGCACACGGCGAAGATCCTGGGCCTGGAGCCGGAGCAGTGCGTCTTCATCGATGACATCGAGGCGAACGTGGCCGCCGCCGCCGCATGCGGCATGACCGGCGTGCACCACACCGAGGCGGCGCAGACCGCGGCGGCGCTGCAGGACCTGCTCGGCGTCACGCTCGACGGTCCAGGTCCAGGTCCAGGTCCAGGTCCAGGTCCAGGGCCAGGGCCAGGTCCAGGTCCACGGCCAGGTCCAGGTCCACGGCCAGGTCCACGGCCAGGGCCAGGTCCACGGCCAGGGCCGGCCGGCCCTGGACCGGTAACCCCTGGGGCTGGCAACACGATGCGGTAACCGGCGGGCGCGATGCCGCCGATCCGGACTAGCCTGTGGGGCGTGGCGGACTATCCGCATCCGTCCAGCCAGGGTCGTTCGGCGAACATGAAGGCCAACCGGCGGACGGACACCAAGCCAGAACTGGCGCTACGGCACGCCCTGCACCGGCTGGGCTACCGTTACCGCAAGGACTACCGGCTCGATCTGGACAGCGGCAGGCGGGTCCGGCCGGACATCGCGTTCACCGCGCGGAAGGTGGCCGTCTTCGTGGACGGCTGCTTCTGGCACGCCTGCCCGGAGCACGGGTCCAAGCCGAGGGCCAACGAGTGGTACTGGGGCCCGAAGCTGATCAAGAACGTCGAACGCGACCGGGTGAACGACGCGGCGCTGATCCTGGCCGGCTGGACCGTGGTCCGGCTCTGGGAGCACGTGCCACTCGACGAGGCCGTCAGGACCGTGGTCACCGCCCTCACCGCGAGCGGCGTGGCCGACGCGCCGGGCCCGGTCAGCACACCCGGCCCGGCCGACGGGCCGCCGGAGCCGGACCACGACCAGCCCCGGAACCAACCGGGCGACGACTCGCTTAGCTGAGGCCCGGCCGACTGTGGCAGACTCTGGGGCACCATGCGCGTGTTCCTGCCTTCGACGCTTCCGGCGCTGGCCCAGGCTCTGCGAGCCGGCCAGGTCGGCCCCGGCCCGGTGACCGGGTTCACCGTAACGCCCTCGCTGCGTGAGGCGTACGCGAGCGGTGACGAGGAAGAGCTCGAGTACGTCGCGATGACCGAGGCTGCCCGCGCCTCGCTCCGGATGCTGGCACAAGATCCGGCCGCGCCGCCGCGCCGGGTGGTGCTGGCCGCCGAGATCCCAGCCGAACAGGTGAAGCTGGACGCACGAGACAAAGAGCCCGCCCGGGTGCTGATTGGCGAGGCGGTCCCCGTCAAGCGCCTGGCCTCGGCGCACGCGGACGACGCGGAGGCCGGCGCCGACGTGCGCGCCGCGGCCGACGCACTCGCCGCCGCCGACGCCGGCGACGAGGACGCCAGGTTCGCCGTGGACGGGGCAGAAGGCCACGAGCTCGGCTGGTACGCCACCCAGGAACTGCCCTACCTGGCCGAGTGACCGGCCCCAGTGACCGGCCCCAGTGACCGGCCCCAGAAACCGGCCCCAGAAACCGGCCCCAGAGACCGGCCCCAATGACCAGCCGGGATGACCAGCCCCAACCTGGCCCGCGAGGCGTGCGACGATACAGGTATCCACAACACTCGATGAACGCCAGGAGCGATCGTGATGGACGCCGTCTCCAGGATCCCTGTGCCGGTCAACGAGCCGGTCAGGCAGTACCAGCCGGGCAGCCACGAGCGGACCGTGCTGGAGAGCAAGATCAAGGAACTCGCGGGCCAGCGGGCCGAACTCACCATGACCATCGGTGGTCAGCAGCAGATGGCCGCGGGCGAGAAGATCGACGTGGTCCAGCCGCACAGCCGCCGAAGCGTGCTGGGCCAGCTGGGCAACGCGACGGACGTGGACGTGGCCGCGGCGATCTACGCGGCCAAGCAGGCGGCCCCGGGCTGGCGGGCGCTGGCCTTCGAGGACCGGGCCGCGATCTTCCTCAAGGCGGCGGAACTGCTCGCCGGCCCGTGGCGCGCCACCCTGAACGCCGCCACCATGCTGGGGCAGTCCAAGTCGCCGTTCCAGGCGGAGATCGACGCGGCCTGCGAGCTGATCGACTTCTGGCGCTACAACGTGCACTTTGCCCGGCGGATGATGAGCGAGCAGCCGGAGTCGGCGCCCGGCACCTGGAACCGGATGGAGTACCGCCCGCTCGAGGGTTTCGTGCTGGCCATCACGCCGTTCAACTTCACCTCGATCGCCGGCAACCTGCCGACCGCGCCCGCGCTGCTCGGCAACGTGGTGGTGTGGAAGCCGTCGCCGACCCAGCAGCTTTCGGCGCACTACCTGATGCGCCTGCTCGAGGCGGCCGGACTGCCACCCGGGGTGATCAACCTGGTCACCGGGGACGGGCACGCGGTGTCCCAGGTCGCGCTGACCCACCCTGACCTGGCCGGCATCCACTTCACCGGCTCCACCGCCACCTTCCAGCATCTGTGGCGCACCGTCGGCGAGAACATCGGGCGGTACCGGAACTACCCGCGGCTGGTGGGCGAGACGGGCGGCAAGGACTTCGTGATCGTGCACCCGTCGGCGGACGCCGCCAGCCTGGCCGCCACGCTGATCCGGGGCGCGTTCGAGTACCAGGGGCAGAAGTGCTCCGCGGCCTCCCGCGCCTACCTGCCCGAGTCGCTCTGGCGCCGCACCCGCGACGATTTCGTCGCTCAGGTCG
>Ga0316363_10002387_pt1 | contig 14431 bp, 11 predicted proteins | sample Sb_taG_3_FD_200459 | JGI IMG/M metagenome (GOLD analysis project Ga0316363, IMG submission 200459) | Peat soil microbial communities from Weissenstadt, Germany - Sb_50d_a_PC metaG (v2) (version 2) | ecosystem: Environmental > Terrestrial > Soil > Wetlands > Peat | place: Germany: Weissenstadt...
GCTCCATCGACAATTGCTGTCCGGTGCCGTTGCCGGCCGACGCGTAGTTGATCTCGCCCGGCTTCGCCTTTGCCATCGCGATCAGCTCTTTGATCGACTGCGCCGGGAAATTCTTTGAGACCACGACGGCGAACGGAAATTCCGCCAGCATGCCGACCGGCGCAAAGTCGGCGACCGGATCGTAGGGCAGATGCGCGAACAGGCTCGGATTGACCGCCATGCTGGCATTGAGCCCGGTCTGCAAGGTGTAGCCATCCGGCGCCGCCTTGGCGGCATATTCGGTGCCGGTCACCGAGCCGGCGCCAGGCCGGTTGTCGACCACGAACGGCTGGCCGAGCTGCTTGGACAATTGCTCGCCGACGATGCGCGAAACAATGTCGGTGCCGCCGCCGGCAGTCGAAGCGACAATGATGGTGACCGGGCGCGTCGGGAAGTCGTCGGCCGCGAGAGCGGCGGCGCCCAGGCCGAGGCTGAGCAGTGCAACGGCAAACGCTTGATTTCGGTTGAGCATAATGACGGCCTTCACGCGTTGCCTCCTGCTTTCCGCCCCGACCCTTCTTCCTGTCCGTGGCAAATCGGCGCGCGCAGTTATATGACGTTCGACGGCAAAACCCATAGACGGCTTTGCCGATAATTTGCGACCCAATGCCCGTTCGGAGCGAGCCGGCCATGATCCATCGCCCCAGCCGCCGCGAACTCATGAAGTCGGCAGCGGGACTGACGGCCGCCGGCTCGTTGGGCCTGCGCTACGCAACCCATGCCCAGGCGTCGACCAGGCTCGAACCTGGAATGTTTTCCCAGATCGATTCGGCTCTCCGTGCCGCAACGCGCGCGGAAGTAATACCTGGAATTGTGGCCTTGGCGGCCTCCGACCATGGCATCCTCTATGAGGGAATCTTCGGCAAGCGCCGGCTCGGCGAAGGCACCGCCATGACGCGCGACACCGTGTTTCGCATTGCCTCTATGGTGAAGCTGATTACATCGGTGGCCGCGCTGCAGCTCGTCGAGCAGAACAAGCTTTCCTTGGACGCTCCGGTGCCCGATATCGAGCCAGCGATCGGCTCGCCGCAAGTGCTCGACGGTTTCGACGGCAAGGGATTGCCGCAGCTGCGCCCGGCACAGCGGCCGATCACGCTGCGCCACCTACTGACCCATACGTCCGGCTTCGCTTACCGGCTCTGGGACGCCAAGGCCGCGCACTATGCCAGGTCGATCGAGTTGTTGCCGACGGCGCAAAGAAAACTGGCGCCGGTCACTCCGCTCATGTTCGATCCCGGCGCACGTTGGCAATACGGCACTAGCATCGATTGGGTCGGGCGTATCGTGGAAACGATCAGCGGCGAAGCGCTGGACGTCTATTTTCGCCAGCACATTCTCGATCCGCTCGGCATGAACGACACCGCCTTCGTGCTCAAGCCGCAGCAGCGCGAGCGCGAGGCCAGCACGCATCGGCGCGGGCCGGGCGGAGCCCTGACGGCGGAACCGCTGGAGCAAAAATCGCCGCGGCAATCGTTCTCCGGTGGCGGCGGGATTTATTCGACCGCGCCGGATTATCTTATTCTGCTGCGCGCACTTTTAGCCGGCGGCGCGCTGGACGGGACCCGCATCCTTCGCCCCGAGACCGTCGCGCTGATGGGCCAGAACCAGATCGGCGAGATCGACGTCGGCGTTATGAAAACGACGGTGCCGGCGCTCTCCAACGATGTCGATCTATGTCCCGGCGTGACGCGCAAATGGGGCTTTGGCCATATGATCAACATGCAGCCCATTGCCGGCGGCCGCAGCGCCGGCAGCCTGACCTGGGGCGGCCTCCTCAATACCTATTATTGGATCGATCCCGCCAAGAAGATCGCGGCGGTCTTCATGACGCAAGTGTTGCCCTTTGCCGATGGCCGGGCATTGCGCCTCTACCGTCAATTCGAACACGGTATCTACGCCGCCTTGAAAGAGGGTTAGCGCAGCGGCGTCGGATCCTCGATCACCGGATTCGACAATACGCCGAGCCCATCGACTTCCACCTCGCAAACATCGCCGGGTCGCATGTGCAATTGCCCGGCGACGATCACCTTGCCGACCGGCTTTTCCGGCTCCTCGCCCGGCCGCAGCGGCAAGGCGCCAGGCGAGCCGGTGACGATCACGTCGCCGGGCTGCAAGGTGTAGCCCTCGGACAAATATTCGATCAGCCGCGGCACGTCGTGCAACAGCCCTGAGATTTTGGCGTGCTGGCGCTCGATGCCGTTGAGCCGCGTGATCAACGTGTGATCGGCCGGATCGCCGAATTCGTCCGGCGTCATCAGCCACGGCCCGAAACTGCCGGAGCACTCGAAATTCTTGCCCAGACCGAATTGCCGGTTGTGGCCCTGATACTCGCGCACCGAGCCTTCGTTATAGCAGGAATAACCGGCGACATGATTGAAGGCTTCGGCGCGCTTGATGTAGCGGCCGGGCTTGCCGATGATCACCGCAAGCTCGCCCTCGTAATCGTAAGCCTCGGCGATAGTTTTGCGCGGCGCCCACAGTGGTTGTTTGTGGCCGACCTGGCAGATCGGCATGCGCAGGAAAATCTGCGGATAAGTCTGCGACGTCGTGAGCCCGGTCTCTTCGATATGGAGCTTGTAGTTGAGCGCCAGCGCCCAGGTGGCGTGCGGCTCGCGGATCACCGGATCGAACGCGATGTCGTCGAGCGAGAGATCGGCGGATTTTCCGCTCGTCGCGGCGCGCACCTTCGCCAGCGTCGGATCGATCTCCAGAATTTTACGCAGATCGGCCGGCAGGTCCGGCGCGACCTTCGCCAGCGCGATCAGGCCTTTGGCGCCGGTGACGACGCCGACGCCGTGCCGGCCCTGGTGACGATAGGAAACGATCTTCACGACGCCCTCCCCCACTGCATTTGCGCTACTGTATCATAGGGAGAAACTAATCGATCGCGACATCCGGGAGACCAACCATGCGCGGCGTGACCTTTCTCGGCGAACGCAAATTGCAACTGATGGAATTTCCCGACCCGACGCCGGGCCCGCACGACGTCGTGGTCGAGATCAAAGCCTCGGGCATGTGCGGCAGCGATCTGAAATTCTATCGCGCTACGGGCGGTGCCGCCTCGCTCGGGCTCGGCAAAGTGAGCGGCCCGGTGATCGCCGGCCACGAGCCGTGTGGCGTCGTCGCCGCACTCGGAAGCGCGGTCGGCGAGCGCACCGCCCGGATCGGTGATCGCGTGATGGTGCATCACTATGCGGGCTGTGGCACCTGCCAGCATTGCCGGACCGGCTGGTCGCAGATGTGTTCGAGCGGCAGCACCGTCTATGGCGCCACCGGCCACGGCGCCCACGCGCCCTATATGAAAGTGCCGGCCTATACGCTGGTGCCGCTGCCCGACCAACTCGGTTTCGCCACCGGCGCCGCGATCTCCTGCGGCACCGGCACCGCCTATCAGGCGCTGCGGCGGATGAATCTGACCGGCGGCGATACCATCGCCGTGGTCGGCCAGGGACCGGTCGGCCTGTCGGCGACGCAACTCGCCGCCGCGATGGGCGCCCGCGTCATCGCGCTCGACGTCAGCGCCGACCGGCTTACGCGCGCCGAGGAGTTCGGCGCCGACGCGCTGATCGATCCGAAAGCGGACGACGCGGCCGCTGCCATCCGGGCGCTGACCCACGGCGCCGGCGCCGACCGCACGCTCGATACTTCCGGCACGGCGGACGGCCGCCTGATCGCGGTGCGCGGCGCGCGGCCCTGGGGCGTCGTCTGCTTCGTCGGCGAAGGCGGCGACGTGACCATCGACGTCAGCCCGCAAATGCTGCGCAAGCAGCTCACCATCATCGGCTCGTGGACATTTTCCACGACCATCCAGGCCGACTGCGCGCGCTTCGTCGCCGACAACAACATCGACGTCGAGCATCTGTTCACCGATCGCTGGCAGCTCGCGCAGGCCGATGCGGCCTACAAACTGTTCGACCAACAGACCAGCGGCAAGGGCGTGTTCTTGATGTAGTCTCAGTGCCGCCGCAAGAAATCCAGAACTTTGTCGTTGAAGGCGCCGGGCTGCTCCCAGGCCATGGCATGGCCGGCATCGTGGATGACGGCCCATTCGTGATGCGGCAAGTGCGCCGCCCAAATGCGCATCAAGGCCGGCGGCGCCAGGAGATCGGCGTCGGCGGCGATCACCAGTGTCGGGGCGGTAATGGCCGCGATCTTGGCAAACGTGTTCGGCGTGCGCAGCTGCGGCTGAAAGCCTGAGCCCGGCTGGCGCGCATGTTCGTCGATCTCGATCCAGCGCCTGGTGCCCTCCGGGTTGGCGCCGCGATAAGACGCCCCGATTTCGCGATAGTGCGCCGACTGTTTCCTGATCTCCGGGATGGCGATGCGGCCGATGAATTCGGCGATCTCCTTGTCCTCGAAGCTGCCGGTAGAGCCGCCGACAATCAGGCTGCGGATTTTTTCCGGGCGCCACGCCGCGTAATCGAGCGCGATGAAGCCGCCGCCGGCAATGCCAAGCAGGTGGAACCTGTCGAGCTTGAGATGACCGGACAGCGCATCGAGATCGCCCGCGATGCTGCCGGGCTGCGCGCCGGATGCCGGATCGGCCACGCTCTTACCCCAGCCCTTGCGGTCGAAGGCGATGACGCGGTAGCCGGCCGCGGCGAAAGCTGCGATCTGCGGCTGCCAGATTTCGACGGTGCCGGTGTTCGGATGGAGAAGAACGATCGGCACGCCCGTGCCGCCGGTATCGGTGAACCATAATTTGGCGCCGGGAAGGTCGGCATAGGCGCCGCTCATGGCAGTTTCGGCAGCCGGCATGTCACGCTTCTCCCGTTTACATTGATCGGAGGACGGCCTTGATCGCTTGGATGCTGGTTTGTTCGTGTTGATGATCTTGTCAAGGACGGCGCGAAGCGCCGCCGCCTCCGGCGGTCTACGATCCTTGACAAGATCATCAACACGAACACAGTGCTGTCCAAGCGATCAAGGCCGCTTTCTAGGCCATTATGTATATTCTTGTTCCGAACACTTAAGGCAAATTCGCGGGCTTGGGCTGCTTCACCGCTTAGGTAAAAAGGCCGATGACATGACATCACGACTTGTCGTAACGTCGCGGGTCGTGAGTGAACAAAGCGAGTAACAGGGAGCATACGCGCCATGGCGAAATACACGTGGGATCATATCCACCTGCGCACCACCAATCCCGAGGCGATGGCGCAATGGTTCGAGCAGAAGCTCGGCGCCGAGGTGGCCCGCACCACGCAGCAGGGCAAGCCGCGCATCGATCTCAAGCTCGGCGGCGCCAACATCTTCATCGCCCCGGTCGAAACCGGCGACGGCGTCAATGCGGCGCCGATGACGCCGTATCGCGGCCTCGATCATTTCGGGCTTTCGGTGAGCGGCATCGACGCCATCGCCGCCGACCTCAAGGCCAAGGGTGTCGAGTTTACCCGCGAGCCGACCACGGTGCGGCCCGGCGTCCGCGTCTGCTTCATCCGCGCGCCGGAAGGCGTGTCGATCGAGCTGCTCGACCGCAACGTCTGAACGTCAATATCAGGAGAATTCCGCAATGCTGATGCTTTATTACGCGCCGGGCGCCTGCTCGATGGCTTCGCACATCGTGCTCGAGGAGAGCGGCGAGAAGTACGAGCCGAAGAAAGTCGACCTCGCCGGCGGCGAGCAGCGCACCGAAGCCTATCTGAAAATCAATCCGCAAGGCCGCGTACCTGTGCTGCGCCTGGACAACGGCGAGCCGCTGGCGGAGAACACCGCGATCCTGCCTTATCTCGGCAAGCGCTTCGACCTGTGGCCGAAGGACCCGCTGGCGGAAGCCAAGGCGCTGTCGACGATCGGCTTCTTTGCCGCCAGCGTGCATCCGGCCCACGCCCATGTCGGCCGGCCCGAGCGCTACACCGCCGACACCACCGCCTTCCCGGGCATCAAGGAAGCGGGCCTAAAAACCTTCCACGGTTATCTGAAGCAGATCGACGGCATGCTGGCCGGACGCGAATGGCTGGCCGACAAATATTCCGTGCTCGATCCTTATGCTTTCGTCTTCTACACCTGGGGCGTGCGTCGCGAACTGCCGATGGCCGAGCTCAAGAACTACACCGCCCACAAGGACCGCATGCTCAAGCGCCCGGCGGTCGGCCGCGTGGTCGAGGACGAGAAGATCAAGGTGTAGGCACTTTTAAATGACGTTTCCCGGACGCGGTGCAGCACGTAGTGGTGCACCGCTGATCCGGGATCGTAAAAGACGCTGAGTTTGTAACGATCCCGGATGTGCAGCGCATCACCATAGCGCGCGCAAGACGCGCGTGAACGCGATTATGGTGCTGCGCTGCGCCCGGGAAACATCCATCAGACCGCGGGTTCCTCGAACTTGAAGCCGACTTTCTGCAAACCTTCCAGCGCCGACTTACCGTACTCGTCCTCGATTTCCTTGGCGAGGCTCGGCGCGTAGGAAATCGGATCGGCCTGTTCGTCGGTTTCCGGCACGATCATGACCAGCAAGCGCCCAGTGACGTCGGAGACGTTGCGGAAGCTTCTGTTTTCGCCGCGCGGCACCGAGATCATGTCGAGCGGATCGAGCACGAGCTTGTGCTCGCCGTGATCGCCCCAGGCGATCTCGAAGCGGCCGGCGAGGCACATGAAATTCTCCACCGTGTTGAGGTGGCGATGCAGGCCGGGGCCGTTGCCCGGCTCGCATTCGGCGATGCTGACGATCAGGCCGCGCGGGCCCTTGACCGGCGCGCCGGCGCTGCGGCCCTGGTAATCGGCCGGCGCCATCACCGGATAGACTTTGCGCGCCGTGATCTTCTCGACTGCGCCGGCCGGAATGCCGTGGGTGGCGAAATTCTGCTGCTGATAGGTTTGTAGCCTGTTGAAGCGGGCGACGCGTTTTTCCATCGATTCCGGGCTGAGCGATTGTGTTGTCACGGCGGCTCCTCCAAGTGACTTGTCTAACAAGTGGCTCGTTCAAATGCGCGTTTACACCATTATTCTCTTCGTGCGACGGCTTGTCGAGCGGGTCAATGCGCTTACAATTGCGCGCGCCGCGAAAAATGAAAATCGCATCGCGCGGCACAGGGAAGAGAACTTTCATGAAAAAATTGGCGGCCGCATGCGCGGCGACGCTCGGGCTGTTGTGTTTCACCTGGGCGCCGGCGTCGGCGCAAAACTGGCCGCAAAAACCGATCAGGATGATCGTGCCGTTTCCCGCCGGCGGCGGCACCGATTTCGTCGCGCGGATGGTGGCGGATCATCTGTCGAAGCTGTTGAACCAGCCGATCTTCGTCGAGAACCGCGGCGGCGCCAACGGCGCGGTCGGCCTGCAAGCGCTCAAGCAATCCGATCCTGACGGCTACACGCTGGGCTTCACGTCAGACACGCCGATGACGGTAAATCCCTGGCTCTACAAGAATCTGTCCTACGATCCGCTGAAGGATTTCGTGCCGGTGGCCTCGGTGGTGCGGCTGCCGGGGATGCTGGCGGCCAATCCGGCGTTGCCGGCAAATACCATCGCCGAGTTGATCGCACTGGCCAAGCAAAAACCCGGCAGCATCGCCTACGGTTCCGCCGGCGTCGGCAATTTCAGCCATCTGGCGATGGAATTGTTCTCGCTCGCCACAGGCGTGAAGCTTCTTCACGTGCCCTATAAGGGCACCGGCCCCATGGCGATGGCGATCATCGCCGGCGAAGTGCAGGTCGAATTCAACAATGTCTCGACCTTGCTGCCCTATGTGCAGGCGGGAAAGTTGAAGGCGTTGGCGGTCGCGGAACCCCAGCGCATGCCGCAATTCCCCGATTGGCCGGCGGTGGCCGAGACCGTGCCCGGCTTCGAGATGGCGCCCTGGGTCGGGCTGATCGCGCCGGCCGGCACGCCGCGCGCCATCGTCGACCGTCTCACCGCAGCAACGCTTGCCGTCCTGCACGACGAAGCGATCGCCAAGCAATTCGCCGATCAGCAATTGACCGTGATGGCGCTCGGCCCCGATCGCTTCGAGGCGCTCATTCGCAGCGACAGCGAAAAGTGGGGCCAGCTGGTCAAGGCCGCCGGTATCAAGATGGAGGAATGAACGCGGACCAATGCACTGCGAATAATCGGCCTACGAAAACAGACCACCTTGCGGCGGTCGTACCGGAAATCCTGATGTTCAGTTGCCGAATCTGTAGTTGAGGCCGACGCGCAGGATGTTGTCGGCGAACTTGGCGTTCCAGCTCGCGAAGCCGCCGAAATTGTCCGCTACGCTGCCATTTTCCGATCCCAGATTGAGATAGAGATACTCAGCCTTCCAAGTCCAGTGACCCGCAAGCGCGCCTTCGACACCGCCGCCCAAGGTCCAGCCGGTCCTGATCGTCATTTGGCCAAATGCAAACACTCCACTCGCACTACCGGTAGGGATACAGCCACCGCGAGCGAGGCACGTCGTAAGGTTTATATTGGCAGCGCCGCTTCCCGAAACCTTCGCTCCACCGAAGGCCAAGCCACCGGTTCCATAAAGCAATGTGGTGGGAGTGATGAGTACCCCGGCGCGGGCGCGAGCCGTACCAAACCACGAAATCCTGGCGTCAAAGGTTGTATCGACGGTGGATGACGTTAAACCTGTGATGAACGGGGCGACGGAGACTCCACTGGTTGAGGCACCTTGGCTGTTGCTGGCGTGTTCGTTAGACGCCTGAAGATCCGCCTCAAGGCCGACGACCCAGGTCGGATTAATCTGGTAATTGTAACCGAATTGACCGCCGGCAATCGCGCCTTTCGGCTTCAGCGATTCCGAAAATGAGGTCGGGAGGCTCCCTAAGCCGGAAAAAAATGCGATGGCGGGATCGTTGAGGTCGCCGCTGGCATTTCCCCAACTGTACCCAACATTGCCGCCGGCGTAGAAGCCGGTCCAACTATTGATCGGAGCTGGCGGCGGCGGCGGTGCCTTCACCGCCATATCGGCCGCAAGCGCCAACCCGCTCGCAGCAAGGCCGAAACCGGCACCGACGAAAACTGAAATGAGCGATTCGCGCATCTGCCCATCCACTGCACAGACACTAAACACCGAGATTAATTTGCATCGGATGGCTGTGCAATCGACGCTCGGGGCGGAATTCGTTGATTTCAGCGAATATCGGGACAGTGTTGCGCCGTAGCCACGTGTGTTCGTTGCGATACGACAAGCGCGCGCCCAACAATCTTGCCCTCATCAAACTTGCAACCATCTGGAAATGGCTGAAAGCTTATGAGTCTACGACCTGTCCTTACGGCTTCACGCTCTCGCTCAACCATTCGACCGCCGCCTGAATGCCGCCCTTGCCGTGCGGAATGCGTAGCGCGCCGAGTGCTTGCTCGATGACGCCGAGCGTACCGAGCACCATGGGCGCATTGAGGTGGCCCATATGGGCGATGCGAAATGCCTTGCCGCTCAATTTGCCGATGCCGTGGCCGAGGACGACGCCGCATTTGGCGTCGCAATACGCGCGCAACAGCTTGGGATCGTAACCGTTCATCAGCACGGTGGTGACCGCATCGGAGCGGTCACCCGGTTCGGCGACATTGAAATCGAGGACGTTGCCTTGCTTCCACACCGCGACGGCGCGGCGCACCGCCTCGGCGAGCAGCCGGTGGCGCAGGAAGACGTTGTCGAGCCCTTCCGCGAACAGCATGTCGAGGGCTTTGCGCAGCGCGAATAACAATTGCTCCGGCGGCGTGCCGGAGTATTTTTGATAATGCGAATCGCCGTCGCGCGTCGTCCAATCCCAATAGGGCGTGCGCAAACCGGCCGTGCGGTGAGCGTCGCGGGCGCGCGCACCGGCGGCGACGAAGCTCAAGCCCGGCGGCGACATCAAGCCTTTCTGCGATCCGGAAACCGCAACGTCGACGCCGCATGCGTCCATCGCAAACGGCACGCAGCCCAGCGAGGCGACAACGTCGACCATATAGAGCGCGTCGTGCCGAGCGGCTTTGATGGCGGCGCCGATCGCCGCAATATCGTTGGCGACGCCGGTTGAGGTCTCGATCTGCACCGCGAGGATCGCCTTGATCGCGCCGCTCCGATCGGCGCGCAGGCGAGCTTCGACATCCGCCGGCCGCACGGCGCGCCACCAATCGCCCGCGAGGACTTCGACCTCGACGCCGAGCCGCGCCGCCGCATCACCCCAGGCAATGCCGAATTGGCCGCTTTCCAGGACCAAGATCTTGTCGCCGCGCGACAACACATTGGTCAGCGCCGCTTCCCATGCGCCATGGCCGTTGGCGATATAGATGTAGGGACGGGTCGCGGTGCCGAACACTTTGCCGAGATCGCGCAACAGCCCGTCGGTCAGCGCGATCAGCGGCTCGGAATAGATCTCGACCGCCGGGCGGTGCATCGCCTGCAGTACTTCGTCGGGAATATTGGTCGGCCCCGGGACCGCCAGGAATTCACGACCCGCTCGAACGGTCATGTATCGTCTCCCGCGTTCAACTTCGCTGGCGCGGACTCATGGCACCCGGCCATAACCGGAATCGACGTATGCTGGATGAAGGCGAAGCAGTTGGCTGCAAGCTTGTCGTAGCGAGCAACAATAGGCAAGCCGCGCCCTGCGTCGCCGCAGATCGATGAAATCGGATGAGGTCCGAAACGGGTCTCGATCAATCGCTATCTGGCGGCCACCTGTCCGCCGAACTTGTAATTGATGCCGGCGCGGAAAATATTGTCCCTGACCTCGGTTCGGCCGGTAATGTTGAGCGTGATGAAGCCACCGGTCAGCGGCAGCGTGAACGATTCCGCGGTGCTGCCGAGGTCCATGTAAAGATATTCGAACTTCGCCGACCAATTGCCGACCAACGCGGTCTCTATACCGGTGCCGGCAACCCAGCCGGCCCTGGTCTGATTGGAGCTGGCGGAACCGGCATCGATGCCGTCGTTGAATGCGATGCTGCTGTGCTCCCGCGCCCAGGCGGCGCCGCCGGTCACGTACCAAAGCCACGCGTCGAATGCGTAACCGACGCGGCCGCGCGCCGTCGCAAACCAATCCATACTCTGGCTCACCGTCAACGACTGCCCGCCGGTCGGCAACGTGCAGCCTTCGACACAGGCTGAATCGCTTTGATGGGCCCACTGCCAATCGGCCTCGGCGCCGAGGACGATATTGCCGGTTTGCCAATTGTAGCCAAGCTGGCCGCCGATGAGCCCGCCTTGCGGCGAGAGCTTGAAGGAATCGTTCGACGTCAATGGCGGTACGAGGCCCGCCAGGGCAAGATCGGCTTCGCTGCTCGGGTCTCGGCCGACGCTGTAGCCGGCGCTGGCGCCGGCATAGAATCCGGTCCAATTGTAAGCGGCAGCGACTGCCTGCGGCGGAGCCTTGTAATAGCCGCCGCCCGATGCAGCGGAGGCAGTGACGTTGGAGGGCCCGAACCGGTAATTCAATCCGGCGCGGATGATGTTGTCGCGGATTTCGCTGGTGGTTGTGGTCGTGAACGGGAACGGCGGCCCCAAAAATCCGGGCAATATGACGGTGAAGGTATCCGTCGTATGGCCGAGATCCATGTAGAGGTATTCGAGTTTGGCGGTCCAATTGCCGCCCAACGCCGTTTCGACGCCAGCGCCAATCACCCACCCGCCGCGCGAGAACGCGGGACTCGCCGATCCTGCGGTAGAGACCGGAGGGATCACGAAGGTGGCATTTTGTTGCAAGAACCGGCTATCGCTCAACCTTCCCCAGGCAGCACCGCCGGTCATGTACCAGAGCCAGTGATCGGCGGCGTAGCCGGCGCGGACGCGCGCCGTTGCGAACGAATCAAGTTTCTGCGTTTCGTTCAGCGAGAACTGGAGGATGCAGTCCAGGACGCAAGCCGAGTCTTTTTGGTTCGTCCATTGCCAATCGGCCTCGACGCCGAGCACCAGATTGTGAATCTGCCAGTTGTAACCGAGTTGCCCGCCAGCCAGCCAACCTGTCGGCGAAAGGCCGAATTTCTCGTTATCGACGACGGTTATGCCGGAGATCGCCGATACCGTGGTCGGATCGCGACCGATGCTGTAACCGGCATTGGCGCCGAGATAAAACCCGGTCCAGTCGTAGTAGGCCACAGCAGGAGGCGGCGGCGCCTTGACGGCCATGTCGGCCGCCAGAGCAGGCGCCGCGATCAGCGGCATAAGCGCGATTGTCGCCAGCGAGACCTTTCCCATGAGGGCCTCCTGCTGCGATAATTTTAGCAGGCGGAGTGCCGCTCGGCTGCGGTCTTTAGGCAACAGTGGAAGGAAATTTGCCTCCCACGACGGCGGCGCTGTCACACGAAAGCGGCGGCTGCCACCGGCAGATTGCTGTGCAGATCGCGGATGCATCACCTCGAACAGCTCGCGGCTGACCGAATGTCGCCATCGTTTGCGCGGAATATCGCTACAGCTGAGGATTTCGTTCCCGCGGGCGCTCGGCCAATTATTCAGCCGAAATGGAACGATGTTATAATGCCGCGAGCGAGATCGAGTCTTTTTTGTGGCGATCACGGCGAGGCTCTCCGCATGACAAGCCCGGCAACCAGCGAAGCTCGATCGACCACTCTGCGCGGACTCGTCAGGGCTGCGGCCTACACGCTCGAATTGATCGTCATCGCGGCGGCCTATTTCGGCCTTGCCGTGTCCGGGCTGCTGGTTCCCTGGATCAATCCGACCGCGACGCCGCTGTGGCCGCCGACCGGCTTGGCGCTGGCGCTCATGCTGTTACGCGGTTATCGGATCTGGCCGGCGATTGTGGTGGGCGCGTTTTTTTCCACCGTCGTGGGCAACGGCGCGCTGTCGGAAGCGGCCTGCATCGCGCTCGGCACGCCGATCGCGGCGCTAGCCGGTGCCTGGCTGATCAATCGCTGGTCGCACGGCCGCGAGACCTTCGCAACGCCGCTCGGCGTCGCAAAATTCGCGCTCATTGCCTTAGCACCGACGGCGATGATCGGCGCCACCGCGGCCACCGTGGGCCTGGTTCTCGCCAACGACGTCGATCTGGCGAGCCCGGTCGCCACTTGGACGGCGCGCTGGCTGGCGGATTTTAGCGGAACGCTGATCGTCGCTCCGGTCATCGTGCTCTGGACGACCAAGCCGTCGCGGGCCTGGTCGCGTTGGAGCCCGTTGGAAACCGCCGGCGTCATCATCGTCACCGCCGCCATCGGCATCGCCGCCTTCGGCCCGCAAGTGGGCAGCGCGCTCATGGACAGCGACTACTACGCGCTGCTGCCGTACCGGAGCCTGCTCGCATTCCTGGTCGTACTGCCGCTCTCGTGGGCGAGCCTGCGCGGCAATCCGCGCGATGTCGCGGCGGCAGCGCCGGTTTTCTGCGCGATCGCGGCGTGGGGCTTTGCGACCAGCTTCGACTTCAGTGGATCGCCGGTCCTGCTCTTTGCGCTGGTTCTGGGTACCGCGTTGCCGCCGCTGATTCTCGCCGCCGCGGTCGCCAACCACCAGCAGACTGCAGCGCGCCTACAGGCCGCGCAGGATCAATTGAGCCGGCAAGTCGTCGAGACCAAGCTCGCCTTCGAGCGCTCCAAGCGCCATTTCCAGATCCTGATCGAGGGTGTCGTCGATCACGCCGTCTTCCTGCTCGATCGATCGGGACGCGTCGCGAGCTGGAACTCCACCGCGCAGCAGATCATCGGCTATACCGCCGACGAAATCATCGGCAAGCATTTCGGCGTGTTCTACCGGCCCGACGAACGACGCTCGGGCGAGCCGAACCGCGTGCTCGAACTGGCGGTCAAGAACGGCAAGCATGCGGTCGAGGGTTGGCGCATCAAAAAGAACGGCACGCTGTTCTTCGTCACCGGGACGATCAGGGCGATCCACGACGACGACGGCAATCTGATCGGGCTGGCCAATGTGCTGCGCGACGCCACCGAGCGACGCCACGCCCAGGAGAAGCTGGTCGAGGCGCGCGAGCAGCTTGCCATGTCGCAAAAAATGGAGGCGATCGGCAAATTGACCGGCGGCATCGCCCACGACTTCAACAATCTTTTGATGATCATCGGCGGCAACGCCCAGACCTTCGAGCGACTGCTCGATCCGAAATTGCCGCGGGCCATCGAGGCGATCCAGACGGCGGCCAAGCGCGGCGAAAGCCTGACCCGGCAATTGCTGACGTTCTCCCGCCGCCAGCATCTCAGCCCCACCATCGTCGATCTCAGCGCCAGCATCAAGAACATCCGGCCGATGATCGAAAGCTCGCTGCGCGGCAACATCGTCTACACCGAGGCGATCGACCCGGCGGTGCGCCCGGTCAAGGTCGACCTCGCCGAACTGGAGCTTGCGATCGTCAATATCGCCGTCAATGCCCGCGACGCCATGCCGAACGGCGGCACCTTCACCTTGCCCGCCGGCAATGTGCCGGCGCCCGACATATCGGGCAGCGATGCCGAGAGCGGCGACCTCGTCGCCATCCAGTTCAGCGACTCCGGCGTCGGCATTCCGCCGAATCTGCTGTCAAGAATTTTCGATCC